>Ga0187805_10001017_pt1 | contig 9969 bp, 7 predicted proteins | sample NC_wetland_sal_i_6_FD_132965 | JGI IMG/M metagenome (GOLD analysis project Ga0187805, IMG submission 132965) | Wetland sediment microbial communities from Neuse River Estuary, North Carolina, USA - Control_5 | ecosystem: Environmental > Aquatic > Freshwater > Wetlands > Sediment | place: USA... | reverse complement strand
GAGATTTTTTCTCTTTACGGACAGGCCGGCTATCGCGCGATCGAAAAGCGCACGCTCGAGAGAGTGCTGCGTGAAAACGAACGGTTGGTGCTATCGGTAGGTGGTGGGGTGGTTTCTGAGAAAGAAACCTTCGACTACCTGCTAACGCATTGCTACACCGTGTGGATCAAAGCGCAGCCCGAGGAACACATGTCGCGGGTCATGGCCCAGGGCGACTTTCGGGCCATGAAAGGGAACGACCAGGCGATGAACGATCTGCGCCGCATTCTCGAAGCGCGCGAACCTCTGTATCGCAAGGCGAATATGTGCCTGGACACTTCTGGGATTTCGGTAGACGAGGGCTTTTCCCGGCTGAAAGCAGCTTTGCAGGAGAATCTGCAGTAGGAGGATTCACGTGGACGTTGCCGTATCGCATGAACCGAACGCAAAGATGGATTCCGTCGATTTTCAAACCGACCCCTCGCAGTACAAACATTGGCGGCTGTCTTTTGACGGGCCGGTGGCGACGCTGACGATGGACGTAGCCGAAGATGGAGGAATCCGGCCAGGCTACAAGCTGAAGCTGAATTCGTATGACCTGGGAGTGGACATCGAGCTTCACGATGCATTGCAGCGCATTCGATTCGAGCATCCGGAGATCCGCTCCGTTATCATCACCAGCGCCAAGAACCGCATTTTTTGTTCTGGCGCAAACATCTACATGCTTGGCTTGTCCTCTCACGCCTGGAAAGTGAATTTTTGCAAATTCACCAACGAAACACGCAATGGCATCGAAGATTCGAGCGCACATTCTGGGTTGAAGTTTATTGCCGCGTGCAACGGGACAACGGCAGGGGGCGGCTATGAGCTGGCGCTGGCTTGCGATGAGATCATTTTGGTCGATGACCGCTCGTCGGCCGTCAGTCTTCCAGAGCTTCCGCTGTTGGGCGTTCTGCCGGGCACGGGCGGACTGACGCGCGTCACGGACAAGCGCAAGGTGCGCCGGGATCACGCGGATATCTTTTGCACGACGTCGGACGGCGTTCGCGGGCAGCGCGCCAAGGAATGGGGGCTGGTGGACGAGATCATCAAGCCCCAGCAGTTTGCCGAGTATGTGAAGCAGCGCGCAGCAAAGCTCGCCGAGCAAAGCGACCGCCCTCGGGAGGCAAAAGGAATAACACTAAGCCCGTTGCAGAAGAACGTGGGTGAATCCGGGCTGCACTATGGATATGTTGACGTGTTGTTGAATCGCGAGGCGCGGACGGCGACCATCACCGTGCGCAGCCCCGAATCGTCGGAAGGAATGACGGTGGAAAGGGCACTCGCGGCTGGCTCCTCCTGGTGGCCTCTACAGATGGCCCGGGAGCTGGACGACGCCATCTTGACTTTGCGGGCCAGCGAACTGGATTTGGGTTTGTGGATCATCAAAACGGTTGGAAATCCGGACGCCGTCCTGGAAACTGACAATGTCGTTCTAGATCATCAGGAAAATTGGTTCTTGCGCGAAGTCCTGGGAATGATGCGGCGGACGTTTGCGCGCCTCGACGTCACCTCACGATCCATCTACGCCATCGTGGAACCGGGATCCTGCTTCGCAGGCACACTCCTGGAACTCGCGCTTGCGGCCGACCGAGTTTATATGCGCGACACGCAAGAAGGTGGTGGGCCAGGCGCCACGCTGACACTTTCCAAGATGAATTTTGGATCGCTGCCGATGGTCAATCATCTCTCGCGGCTGGCCGGGCGCTTCTATCAGGACGCTGCCCAACTGGAAACCTTGCGCGAGCAGATAGGAAAGAAACTCTCCGCTCGTGAGGCCCTGGAGATGGGATTGGTTACAGCGGCGCCCGACGATCTCGACTGGGATGACGAGATTCGCCAGGCGATCGAATCGCGCATTGCACAATCGCCGGACGCGCTCACCGGACTAGAGGCCAATCTGCGTTTCGGCGGCAAAGAAACGCTCGAAACGCGCGTGTTTGGACGCCTTTCGGCGTGGCAAAACTGGATTTTCATCCGGCCGAACGCCGTGGGCGCGAACGGCGCCCTGAAAGTTTACGGAACCGGGGCGCCCGTAAAGTTCGATTGGGAACGAGTTTAAAAGTCCGCTTTCGTTGAGAGTTGGTTGAGAGGACTGAGGAGCCCGCAATGATTAATTACACGGAAAAAATCCCAAACAATATTGACCTTGGCCGAGACCGCATTTTGCAACGCGCTTTGGAGCACTGGCAGCCTGCGTATCTGAGCTGGTGGTACGACATGGGCCCGAACGAGAGCCACAATTTTGAAGTGTACCTGCGGACGGCCATCAGCGTCGAACCCGACGGTTGGGCCCAGTTCGGCTACGTCAAGATGCCGGAATACCGTTGGGGAATTTTCTTGCAGCCGCGCGACGAAAAGCGCCAAGTAAATTTTGGCACGCATAAAGGGCAGCCGGCCTGGCAGGATGTGCCAGGGGAGTACCGTTCGACGCTGCGGCGCATCATCGTCACGCAGGGCGATACGGAGCCGGCATCGGTGGAACAACAGCGCATGCTGGGCATGTCCTGCCCCTCTTTGTACGACCTGCGCAACATTTTTCAAGTGAACGTCGAGGAAGGGCGCCATTTGTGGGCCATGGTCTATCTGCTGCATCGCTATTTTGGCCGCGATGGACGCGAAGAGGCGGAAGCATTGCTCGCGCGGCGTTCGGGCGACACCGACAATCCGCGAATTCTCGGCGCGTTCAATGAGCCGACGCCGGATTGGCTTGCGTTTTACATGTTTACGTTCTTTACCGACCGCGACGGAAAATTCCAGTTGTGTGCCCTGGCTGAGTCAGGCTTCGATCCGCTCTCGCGCACTTGCCGGTTCATGCTGACCGAGGAGGCCCATCACATGTTCGTGGGAGAGACTGGCGTCGGCCGCATCATTCAGCGAACATGTGAAGTAATGAAGGAAAACAAAGTCGATGATCCCTCCGATGTGCGCGCGCTGGGAGTGATCGATCTCCAGACCATTCAGAGATATTTGAATTTCCATTACAGCGTCACGCTGGACCTGTATGGGTCGGATGTTTCTTCGAACGCGGCGAATTATTTCACCAGTGGCCTCAAGGGCCGGTTCCGCGAAACAAAGCTCGAGGACGACCACCAACTGCACGATGCGCTCTATCCCGTCTCAGAAGTTATCGGCGGAAAGATCATCACGAAAAACGTGCCGGCGCTGACGGCGCTGAACGAACGGCTGCGCGACGACTACATCGAGGAAATCCGTGACGGAGTCGGCCGCTGGCAGCGCGTCATCGACCAGGCAGGCATTCCGTTCCGGCTGACGTTGCCGCACAAGGGTTTTCATCGCGCGATTGGTAACTTCGCGGGACACTTCATTAGCCCCGAGGGAGAGGTCTTGACCGCGGAGGCGTGGAAAAAATATGAATTCGAATGGCTGCCCAGCCCGGAGGATCATGCGTTCGTGCAATCGCTCATGAGCGGACGCGTGGCCGAGCCGGGGAAGTTTGCGAACTGGATTGCGCCGCCGCTCCGTGGAATCAACAATCAGCCGTTGAATTTTGAGTACGTACGGTTTAACTGAAGCGTGGGAAAAGTGCGCCATGAACAGGAAAGGTGATTCCGAGTGAGTACGATTCCACGCGCGGCGGAAAAAACGGCGAAGATCCGCCTGCATCTGAACGGGGAGGACACGGACGTGACCTTCGCGCCGTACAAGACACTGCTGGAAGTTCTCCGCGAGGACTTGGGCCATACGGGCACGAAGCATGGATGCGAACTCGGAGAGTGCGGGGCCTGCGCCGTGCTTCTCGATGGAAAGCCGGTGCTCTCCTGCCTGGTACTGGCATTGGAATGCGATGGGCGGCAAGTGCTGACGGTCGAGGGGCTCGTCTCCGAAGGCCAACTGCATCCGCTGCAGGAAACGTTCGCGGATTTGGGCGCCGCGCAATGCGGTTATTGCACGCCGGGAATCCTCGTCACCGCCAAAGCATTGCTGGATGAAAATCCTCATCCGACGCGATATGAAATCCGGCAAGCCCTTTCGGGCAATCTCTGCCGCTGCACGGGCTATCTGCAGATTTTCGAAGCGGTCGAAGCCGCCATGCTCAAAATCGCCGAGAAGAAAGATGAGTAGCCCCAAAGACAGCCAGGAGCTTCGCGTCATTGGTCTTCCAAGGCGCAGAGTCGACGCGCGCGCCAAAGTCACTGGGCAAACGCGTTTCGCCGACGACATCTTCCTGCCGCGAATGGCGCACTGCAAACTCTTGCGCTCTCCGCATCCCCATGCGCGGATTCGAAACATCGACACATCGCGCGCGCTCGCGTATCCGGGTATCTACCTGGTTCTCACGGGAAAAGACGTACCAATTCAATATGGGATTCTGCCAGTCAGCCAGGACGAACAAGCCCTGTGCCTCGACCATGTGCGCCATGTGGGAGATCCCGTCGCCGCAGTCATCGCGCGTGAAGAGCTGACGGCGTTCGAAGCGCTGGACCTGATCGACGTCGACTACGAAATCCTTCCGACCATTTCCGATCCCGAAGAAGCGCTCGCCACACCGGAGCCCCGCATCCATGACTACGGCGAGGCGGGCAACATTCACAAGCAGGTGGCACTGGAATTCGGCGATGTCCAAGAGGGCTTTGCCGAGGCCGATGAAATCTTCGAAGATACGTTTTTCTATCAAGGCAACACGCATCTTCCGATCGAGCAGCACGCGTCCGTGGCCATCAAGGACCCCGACGGAAAACTCACGATTTGGTCCAGCACGCAAACTCCGCACTATCTTCACCGCGCTCTCGCCAAAGTGCTGGAAATGCCCGCCGCACACATCCGCGTGATCGCCACTCCCAATGGAGGAGGCTTCGGCGGCAAAAGTGATCCCTTCAACCACGAAATCGTCGTGGCCAAAGCCGCGCTGCTTTTGGACCGGCCCGTCAAGATTTGCCTGACGCGCGAAGAAGTTTTCTACTGCCATCGCGGCCGCCATCCCGTGCTGATGAAGATGAAAACCGGAGTGAAACGGGACGGCACGATCACCGGAATGCATCTCCAAACGCTGATCGACGGCGGTGCCTATGGTTCTTATGGTGTCGCAAGCACGTTTTATTGCGGCGCGCTGCAGACCACCACCTACCACATTCCGCGTTATCGTTATGAAGGATGCCGCATGTTCACCAACAAGCCGCCGTGCGGCCCCAAGCGCGGGCATGGCACGCCGCAGCCGCGGTTCGGCCAGGAAGTGCAGCTCGACAAAATTGCCGAGAAGCTGAACATCGATCCTGCGGAATTGCGCCTGCGCATCGTGGAATCTTCCGGCGCGGTGACGGCGAATTTCTTCCAATTGGGCACGGTGCAACTCGCCGAATGCATCCGCCGTGTGGTCAAATCCTCCCGCTGGAATGAAAAATTTCACAAACTTCCCGAAGGGCGCGGCGTTGGCCTGGCGTGTTCCGCCTACCTCACCGGCGCGGGGCTGCCGATTTACTGGAACAAGATGCCGCATTCGGGAGTGCAACTGAAATTTGACCGCGGCGGCGGAGTTTCGCTTTTTTGCGGCGCAACGGAAATCGGACAAGGGTCCGACGATGTGCTCGCAGGAATCGTGGCGGAAGTTTTGGGAATCGAACCATTCGACATCCGCCTGTTCACGGGCGACACCGATCTGGGACCGGTCGATCTGGGTTCGTACTCGAGCCGGGTCACGCTGATGGCCGGCAATGCGGCCCTGCAAGCAGCGCAACGCGGCAAGGCAATCATCACCGAAGCCGTCGCGGAAAAACTCGGCATCGCGAAAGAGCGTTTGCGCTTCGCGGACAGCCGCGTCTACGATGCGGCCGCGCCCGAAAAAACGGTCACCTTCCGGGAAGCGGTTTGCATCGCCGAGGCGCGCTTTGGAACGCTCGGCACCGTTGGTTCCTACACGCCGCCAAAATCTCCCGCACTCTACAAGGGTGGCGGTGTTGGCCCTTCTCCCACGTATTCGTATTCCGCGGCGGTGGTCGAAGTCCAGGTGAACCCCGTCACAGGGTGGGTGACCGTACCGAAAGTATGGATCGCCCATGACATTGGCCGCGCGCTCAATCCGCCGCTGGTTCGCGGGCAAGTCGAGGGTAGCGTGTACATGGGCCTCGGCGAAGCATTGATGGAAGAGCAGGAGTTTCGCCGGCTGCCGAAGAAACTGTCGCACGCGCTGGTGCACAAGTTCCCTTCGATGCTCGAATACAAAAGTCCGACCACGCTTGACATGCCTGAAGTCTTCACGGAGCTGGTCGAGGAGCCGGATCCGCAGGGACCGTTCGGCGCGAAAGAAGTGGGCCAGGGTCCGCTGCTGCCCATCATGCCCGCGGTTGCCAACGCTGTGTACGACGCGGTGGGCGTGCGCATCGACGAAGTTCCCATCACCCCCGAAAAAATCATGAAAGCGCTGGCTGAAAAGAAAGCGGGCCGCGAGCCCCGCTTCGGCCCAAGCCATTTCCCGGATATTCCTTGGCCGGAAGCGTTGCGCGTTCCACCTCCGTGGAAAGGCGGCGACGGCAACGCCATCAACGAAGTTATCCGCGGCAAGAATTCCCGCCCGGAAAAAGAAAAGGTCCTCGCGCCATGATGCGCCTACCGTTTTTCGAATTCCGCGCACCACGGACACTCGACGAGGCCGCGCGCATTCTCGACGGCGAAGGCGCTAGCGCGATGCCCATCGCGGGCGGCACAGATCTGCTCCCGAACATGAAACGCCGCCAGCAGATTCCGCGGACGCTGATGAGCCTCCGTCACATTGAAAGTCTGGGCCGCGCCGCATTCGAAACCTCCGGTGCACGGCTTGGCGCGTGCCTGATTTTGACAGATATCGCCGGCGATCCTCGCCTTCGAAACGGCTTGACCGCATTGGCGCAAGCCGCCGCGCAAGTCGCCACGCCCCAGATTCGAAACATGGCCACGCTCGGTGGAAACCTCTGCCTCGATACGCGGTGCAATTACTACGATCAAAACTACGAGTGGAGGAAAGCGATCGGCTTCTGTTTGAAAAAAGACGGCGACACATGCTGGGTTGCTCCCGGAGGTTCGAAGTGCATGGCGGTTTCCTCGACGGACACGGCGCCGGCGTTGCTGGCTCTTGGCGCGCGCGTGCGGCTCGTTTCCCGCTCCGGCGAGCGCCAAGTCCCCGTTTCCGAGCTGTATCACAATGACGGAATCCACTACATCCAGCGCAGACCCGACGAACTTCTCGTGGAAGTGCAGGTCGAACCTCTGCATGGCTGGAAGAGCGCGTATTGGAAACTTCGGCGCCGCGGTTCTTTCGATTTTCCCGTCTTGTCCGTGGCAGCCGCCGCGCAAATTTCCGAGCATGGTGTGGTGGAGCAGGCCCGCATTGTTGTGGGCTCCACAGCGTGCCTGCCGCTCGTCGCTACCGAGGCCAGTCAATTCTTGCAGGGGCGCCGCTTGAGCCAGGAGACAATCTCAGAGGCCGCGGGATTGGCTGCGCGCATTGCCAAGCCGCTCGACAACACGGATTTCGACATGACCTGGCGCAAGCGCGTCACCACCGAATTTGTGACCTACGCGCTCCGTGAATTGCGCGGCGACGACATGCGGCCGGAACGCCTGCTTCTGGCGCGGCATCCCTCCGTCTGATCCCGCAATGAATTGTTGGGCAACGAAATTTTGGCTGGGAGGCCTGGACTCGAACCAGGATAGCCAGATCCAGAGTCTGGAGTCCTACCGATTGGACGACCTCCCAGCGGATGGGCGTGGCCGGTCGTGGCCACGCTAAGGAACAAAAAGGAATCGCAGCATCTTCCCGCGGATCGGGACAGCCACGATTCTACTTATCTAATTTAATCGGGATTGCAGGTGCCGTCAACCGCGCTCGAGCGAATCCGCGGTGTTTTCTTCGGGAACTGGATGATTCCCAACCTGGTACACTCAATCTGCTTCGGCGAGCGGCACCATCTGGCCCTTTCGAATGACGTATTCCGTTTCGCCCCACTTGATGCGGTTCGACGCGAAGCTCGCCAGCCAAACCACGAAGTGAATCGCATCTCTCAGCGGCACCAGCCAAATCTTCCGTCGTAGGACTTCATCGCTGATTCCCTGAATCCCCACCGCCCAGGCGACCGCGAAGCGCAAGACGAAGTAACCGAATATGTAGCCCGCGGCCACGATCCGGCTCGGCGACAGCAGGACCGCCAGCACCATCCACGGCAGGCCTTGCGTGAACAAAAGTCCCAGGTAGGAAAGCGGCCGGCACAACCGGACAGTGCGCGCCCATCGCACTTGATGCTCCCAAAATCCGCGCAGCGTTTGCGCCGGGTACATGGTCCATACGGCGTCGCGCGACAATACGACCTTTCCTCCCGCACCCGCGATCCGGTTGCCTAGCTCATAGTCATCCGCGAGCGCTCCCGCGAACGCCTCAAACCCGCCTGCCTTGCCGACCCAGTCCTTGGTGGTCGCAATCGACGCGCCAAGCGCAAAATGAATCCCTTCGGTCCACTCCGCCATCAACACGCCCGCAAAAAAATCGCTGGCCGCGCCTATTGCTTCCATTTCCGCCCAGATGTTTTTCTCGCTGATAGAACGGTAGAAAGAAGTGACCGCTCCTACCTGTGGATCGGCGAGCCGCTCTACCACTTCGCGCAGATAGTGTGGCGCGACGCGCACGTCTCCGTCGGAGAGCACCAGCACGTCGTACTTTGCTTCGCGCACCATGCGCGCCAACTTGTTGACTTTGCGGTTCGCGCCAAGATGTTCTGCGCCGATCAGCAAACGGATGGGCCGCTCCGGAAACTCCGCGATGATTCGCTGAATGAGAGGCAAGGCCGGATCGCGGTCATCATTCAGAGCGAACAGAATTTCGTACTCGGGATAATTCTGACGGCAAAAGCTGGCAAAATTCTCGTAAGAGCCGAAGTCCACTCCATACACCGGTTTGAGGATGCTCGCTGGGGGAATGTAATCCGTACGTTGCCGCGCTCGTTCCCGGCGGAAAAACCGCAGCGCGATGCATGTTGCCAGGGCGTAATAGACCAGCGGCGCCACGGCCAACGCCAGCACGACAATTCGCAACGCGAGGTATGCGCTCGTCATGCGGACTCACTGTTCGTCAAGGAGTGTTTTGCCTGCATTTGCGGTGATTCGGAAACTCTAGCAGGTTAGGGACGGACAAGACATGGAGGAATACGCGGGGCCCTCATGACCGCGCGGAGTCAAGCCGGGCCATTTTTGCGCCGAAGCTATCCCGAGGCTACCAGCGCTACTCCGGCACAAACCAGCAAAACGCCAATCCATCTCGCCGCGCTGATCTGCTCCCTGAGGATATACTTTGCGCCAAGCGTTCCGACAACGTAGCTCAGTGCGGATGCGGGGATCACCAGACTGATCGGCTCCCAGGAAAGCAAAACGAGCAGCGCGTAGAACGACAGCGCCATCAGCGGCACGCCGGCCCAAAACCATCCATTGCGCACGGCCCTTCCCAGAAATTGCAACAATTCGCGCGGCCGCAGTCGCGCTGGCTCGCCGGTCGCTTTCATGCCGTGGGTGATCGCGATTTCGCCTCCGGTGCTCCCAAACACGAGCACAGCCAGACCCAGGACGAAGCGGATCATGCCAACGCCTCGCTTGCCACTTCTGTGGTTCGCGGCTTCGTCTGCCCTACCAGCAAGACACCGACACAGATCATCATGACGCCCACCCACCGCCGCGGCGAAACCGATTCGTGCAGAAAAATCACGGCCAGGACCGTCAGCAACGCATAACCAAAGGCGCCAGCGGGCATGACGTAGCTATAATCCGCCCAGCTCAGCACGGTCATGTAACTCAGCATAAATCCGGTCAGGAAGAAAATGCCGGTCCAGATCGTCGCGTTTATCACCGTTGACTGGAATGCATGGGCAATGCCGGCGGCCATCAATTGCACCGCGCCTATTTGTGACATTCCGCGCTTCAGCATCAGGTCTCCGGCGTTGGCGCACACCACCATCGCCAAGACCATGACCAGCG
>Ga0187805_10001016_pt1 | contig 9973 bp, 6 predicted proteins | sample NC_wetland_sal_i_6_FD_132965 | JGI IMG/M metagenome (GOLD analysis project Ga0187805, IMG submission 132965) | Wetland sediment microbial communities from Neuse River Estuary, North Carolina, USA - Control_5 | ecosystem: Environmental > Aquatic > Freshwater > Wetlands > Sediment | place: USA... | reverse complement strand
CCCTTCCAGCGTGGGAGGCGCGGGCTGAATGGGCAGGTTCAACGAGGCGATGAACGCGGGGTCGCCGGTCAGGCGCAGGAATTCCTGGGCGCTGCCCAGCCCGTCCTGCTGCAGCCGGGCCGCGATGTCCTTGAGGGAGAATCCTTCCGGCACGGTGAACGTCGCGAACTCGCCCTTGCCCAGCACCAGGGCATCGAGGAAGGCCAGCGGCGACACGCGGCCGTGGAAGACGTAGTCCCCGGCCTTGATGCGGCCCGTGTCGCCCCGCAGCAGCGCCAGCAGCACCAGGAAGCGCGAGTGCCGCAGGGTGCCTTCGTGCGCCAGGCGGCCCGTCAGGGCCTTGAAGCTCTCGCCCGTGCGAATCTCCACGACGGCGGCGCCGTCGCTGTCGATGCTCGTGCCCAGGACGCCGTAGCCCAGCAGGGCGCCGCTGAACGCGGCGAATGCCGCCACCCCCCCGATCGCCAGCCAATAGGCCGCCCGCTTCAGCTTGGTCACGGTCGCTTCCCCGTTCGATTCAATATCGGCGCGGCGAGCGTCCCTTCCACGATGCCCTCGAACCGCCCGCCCGGCAGGAACCCCTCCGCCAGGGGGCGCAGGTCCCCCAGCCGGTCCAGCCAGGCGCGCTGCACTTGCAGCGATACGTTCAGGCTGATGCGGGAGTCGCCGGGCCGCTCCAGGTTCGGAAAGACGGTGCCGGACACCGTGCCTTGCACGTCGCCCTGCAGCGTGACCGACTCCACCTGCATGGTGCGGCCCAAGCCGATCTTGGCGTTCAGCGCGTCGATGCGCACCGGGGGCAGCGCCGTCCCCGCCGCCCGCAGATCGGACGCTTCGAGTCCCACCGCGCGCAGTTCCAGCTGCCCGGCGGGCATCTCGCGCACCCCCGGACGCAGCGGCCCGGCCTGCAGCGAGGCGTCGATCCGGCCGCGGAACCTGCCTTCGCGCGTCAGCATCGCCAAAGGCAGGCCCTCAAGGGGCACCCCCATGGCCGTCACGGACAGGTTTCCCGACCAGCTCCAGTCCACGTCGATCCGGCCGTCCGGGCCGATCCGGGCGGAGAGGGGGAATTCCGACAGCCACCGCCAGGTCCATGGCACATGCAGGTCATGCACGGCAAGAGGCGGCCCGTCGGGGGGGCGCACTTCCAGCATGGCGGCGGACAGCCCGGTCAGTCCGACGCGGACGGGACTGAGCCGCACGGGCATGCCGGCCGCCCGCTCCGCGCGCTGGGAGACGTAGCGCGAAACCGCCTCTCCGGGAAAGCTTGCGGCCAGCCCGATGACGAAAGCCGCCAAAAACGCCGCGCTAGCCAGCGCCGTCAGCCGCGCCGGGCTCATCCTGGCCCCAGCACGCGCAGCGACACCCGCAGCATGTCCTTGTCGCGGAACGACGGGCCGACGTCGAACTGCTCGATCGAAACGGGAACGCCCGGACCTTCCATGATGTAGACGAGCCGCACCATCTCGTCCAGGGTCAGCTCCTCGGCCTTGACTTCCATCGCCTGGATGCTGTTCGAGCCCGATTGGGTGACGGGATTGAGCTGGATGCGGTCGCGCATGCCCGTGCGGGACAGCAGGTCTTCCAGCGTGGCCGCGAGGCTGGGGGCGCCCTGGCGCTGGCCCGCCGGGCCGCCCACCTCGGCATCCAGGGCGCGCAGCTCGCTCAGCGTTGCCCGGTCCGCATCGAGCTGTTCGGCCAGCGCGCGCTGGTATCCGCGCAGCGCCTGAACGCCCCACAGCGCCGCCGCGGCCACCAGGACGGCCCCCAGTGCGCCGATCAGCAGCCGCTCGCGCTCCGACAAGCTTTCCAGCATGGCACCTTTCTTCCGGGCGCGCGCCCGTTCCCAAGCGTCACTGCACGGTGATGCGGTACACGATTGCCTCTCCGGCGCGCTGGTAGGTGAGCTTTGCCGTGCGTCCCTTGAAGCGCGCGATGGCGCCCACCTTGTCGCGCAGCGTTTCCGCCAGCCGGTAGCTGGGCGTCTGGCCCTCCAGCGTCGCCTGGGCCACGCTGATTTGCACGTCCCGCACGGTGATGCCGGGCACGGTTGCCGCCTGGGTGGACAGATCCGAGAAGGTTCCCAGGACGGCGTAAGGCACCGCGGCGATGCGGGCCGCCGCGCGGGCCCTTTCCCGCAGGGCCGCCAGCTGATCCCGCAGCACCGAGACGCGCGCGGATTCCGGAACGTTGCCGCCCACCCGCTTGGCCACCAGCGCCTGCAGGTCTTCATTCGTGCGCGCGATCTCGCTGCGCAGCGTCCAGGTGCGCACGCCGTACGTGCCGCCCGCGGCGGCCAGCGTCAGCAGGAGCAGAACGCCCAGCGCGACGAGCGGGCGCCTCACCGAGGCGAGAATGTCGCTCCATGTGGCCGCGGCCCGGTAGAAGCCGGGCCCCTTGGCGGAAAGCACGCCCTCCGGCGCCGCCGCCAGTTCGTGCAGGATGCCCAGCGCCGTGCGTTCCGGTCCCCCGGCGGCGCGCGGCGGATCGGCGAGCCGCACCGTGCCCTGCGCGGCGTCCAGCTCGATCCACGGCGCATAGAGGCCGTGCACGGAACTGGTCGCGTCCGGGGGGAGGGGATGCACGCGCAGGAAGCGGTCGATCTGCCCGACGACGGCCTGGAGTTCGTGTTGCAGCCGCGTCCGCAGCAGGCTGCGGTTGACGCGGGAATCGTCGCTCTCTCCGGCCAGCAGGCGCGCCACGTCGCGCGGGCGGGTCATCCCCTGCTCCGCCATCTCCGCGAGGAGCGGCTGCAGCGCGCTCGGGAGCGAGACGATCCGGTCGATGTGGCCGCCGCTCAGCACCGTCAGGAAGGCTTCTTCCGCCCCCACATACGCCTGCACATGCTCGGGCGAAGGGGCGGGGCGGGCCGCCAGCAGGGCGTGGGCGGAGCTCAGCACCCGGTACGTCCGCAGGCCGCTCTGGGCGCCTGCATCCAGGACGCCCCGGAGAAGATCCTGCCGGAGGAGGCTGACCACCGCGTGCGCCCCTTCCTCTTCCGGAATCAGCTCGTGGTCCACCGCGTAGGTCTCCACTCGCTCCAGCAGCTCCGACTCCAGGGCGAAACGCAGGGATTGCCGGATGCGTCTTTGGTCCTTGAACGGGAACGCGAGCCGCCGGAATCCCACCGCGTCCGTGGCGACGACGATGACGGCCGGCGCCGGCTCCCATCGGGCCGACGCCGCGAGGGCAGCCACGCCCGCGCCGACGCTCTCCCCCTTGGGCAGCAGCCTTGCGACGGCAGGCGACGATGGCGCGCCGCCGCCCGGGCAGACGGTGCCCTCGACAAAGCCGGAGGCTGCAGCCAGCAGATACGTGGCGTGGGACATGTGCTCTGGAGCGCGGGGTGGCGCGGCCGGGCCTTAAGGCCGCGGGGACTTGCGAACCTGCGTGCGGAGCGGGCCCGGCCGCGCATCCTGGGGCGCAACCGGGCCTGACAAGGCGGCAATCGCCTGCCGGGAGGCTTACTCCGCGGCGGCTTCCTCCGACATCTGGGCGACGCCGGTGCCGGTGGCGAACTCGCCCGTCAGATCCTCGCGCTGCGTGGACCGGCGGCGCGAGAACGCGGCGAACGCCGTGTCCTGGAACCCCTTGGAGACCGCGTTGAGGAACTCGTTCAGCACGTTGGCCATGTTCATCATGGTCGTGCTCTTGCGCTTGATCGTCACCACGTCCACGTCCAGCAACACGCCGGGATTGAGGTGAAAGGGATTGATCAGCGCGGCGAAGCGCAGGAATTCGCGCTCCAGGAACTCGATCCGGCCTTCCACGAGCTCGCGCAGCTTGGGATTGGTGTCCTCGAACACCCGCTTGAGCGTTTCGCGCATCAGGTTGGGGCGGGCCCGCAGGTCGTCAATGCGCTTTTCCAGGGTCGGCGTCGTTTGGGAGCCCGTGGAGGTCGTCTCCTCGGGCGCGATGAACGTGATCTCGTTCCACTTGGCCTTTGGCGCGGCCGGCGCTTCCTCCGGCGCCTCCGGCTCTTCCTGGAAGAACGACCACCAGGAGCGGCGCAGGCCGGGCTTCTTCCCGTCGCCCAGCAGGCGGTCGGCCAGCACGTCCCAATCCAGCGTGGACGTGCGGTCGCGGTGCTCCAGGTAGATCGCCTGCACCACGTTCCACACTTCCAGGATGGTGCGCTCGAACTCCGCCAGCTGGGTCAGGTACGCCTCCCGCATGGCCATGATCTGGTTGTGGTCGAAGTACGACAGCTCCATCTGGTAGCGCTCGTCGGGCAGGCGGGACGCGTCGGTCGCCTCGTACTCGCGGATGAAGCAGCGCCGGACGGTCTTGTAGTTCTCGATGTGCTGGTAGCCCATCCGGCTCCAGTCGAGGATGTGGGTGAGGGAATTCACCGCCGTGTTGTACCCGCGGTTGCGGATGTTCTCGTTGTTGATGACCTTCGCGACGTTCTCGCGGACGCCCAGCGAGTCGTACTCCGCGGAGGCGATTTCCGCCTGGACGCCCTCGATCGCGTCGAGGAACTTCTTCGAGATGATGCTGTAGCGCTTCGAGCCTTCCGTGTCCTCGTCCGAGGTCATCGTATCCATCAGCTTGATGCGCTCGAAGATCTTCTGCTCGGCGGTCAGCTCGGCCTTGCCCTGATCCACCAGGCCGGCGTTGACCTGCTCCAGCTCGCGCTCCAGCGCGTCCATGATGCGCTTGGACAGCACGTCCTTCACCAGGAAGCTCATCGACACCTGGTAGGGGAAGATGGGGCTGATCAGCTCGCTGCTCAGCACGTTCAGCGCGAGCTTGATCTGCGAGACGGTGCCGGGCTTTTCCGGATGGTCGCGGAACGAGCACTTCACGATGGCGTAGGCGTTTTCCCCGCGTACGAACGCGCCCACGTCCGTCTTGCGGCGCAGGATGCTGTTGGTGCGCGTTTCCAGGTCGTTCATCTCCCGCTGCACGTGTCCCTGCAGGTGCCCGTAGATGTTGACGATGGACTTCTCCACCTCGCCGGTGTGGAACTTGTCCGCGCCGCCGATGCGGTCCAGCAGGTAGGAGATCGGCCGCGGGGAATAGCGGTTCAGGCCCCGCATCTCCTCCAGGTCCACCAGGTCCCGCACCTTCTTGCCCATCTCGTCCTCAACCGTCGTGAGGTACCGGTTGAGCATGTTCTGCATGTTCTGGTTGAAGAACGAGTGCAGCTTCGACTTGACGGTGGCGCCGACCTCGGCGCGGCTCAGCACTTCGGGCGGAAGGCGGGCGTGCAGGTGGTTGAGGATCTTGTCCACTTCCTCGTCCACCATCGCCTTCGATTCGGCATACTCGTCCCGGCTGTGGCGATTCAGGCTGTTCCGTGAACCGACGGCACTCGGAGTCTCCGGATGAATCAGGTTGGGACCGTGAGTAATCATGTCGTCGGCCATGGCGCTCCTTCAAGGCAATGGGGCAGAAAATCGTGCTGGGTGTCGTGGTTGGGGCAGCCGGGTCCGCCGCTGCCGGGCCCGAGGGCCGTACTGGGCCCCCTTCGGCTTCGCCCGGGCCCCTTGGGCTTCGCGCGGGCCTCCGGTATCGCTGGAGCCCTCCCCTAAGAGGGCCCTTTGGCGCCGGCGCGCCGCCTGCCTGCCGGGGCCGCCCACAGCATCCCCAGTCCCGCGGCAAGAGTCAAGGCAGGGTCAAGCCTTCACCATGTGCTGGGCCACGGCGAGCTTGGCGATGGGCACGCCGTAGGGGCTGCACGTCACGAATCCCATGTCGGAGCGGAACGCGAACTCGATGTTGACCGGATCGGACGCGTAGTCGCCCGAAAGCCCGATGCGAAGGTCGGGCCGGGTGATCTTGCCCAGGTGCACCGCGGTGGTGACCAGCTCCTTGACCGCGGTCGAAAGCACCTCGAAAGGGTTGTCCTTCAGGATGTCGTATTGCGTGTACGACGGCAGGAACAGGTTCACGTCGTCGTGGGACATGCCGTTGGTGGTCTGGGTCAGCATGTGCGTGTCGATGCTGAAGAAATCCGACTGCTTGGCCATGTGGCCGGCCATCAGGGCGGCCGCGGGCAGCTCGATCGAGGCGCCGACCTGCAGGGGGAAGGGCAGCGCAGGCAGCTTGTACTCGGCCAGAAGCGCGCGCTCGACCGTGCTGATGCCCGGGATCGTCACGCTCTCGATGTTCCGGCCGTAGCGGATGAAGCGCAATTCCGAGTCGGCCATGGCCGAGGGGATCATCAGGTCCAGATCCACCTTGCCGCCGGAACGGACGTTCTCGATGGCGGCCCGCAGGACGGCGGCCACCAGCATCGCGTACAGCTCGGGATGGGAAATCGCGATGCGGCTGCCGCGCAGACCCAGCATGGGGTTGACGTTGCGCATCTGGTTGGCCCGCGCGATCAGTTCGTCCCGGGTGACCCGGGGATACTCGCGCACCATTTCGGAAAGGAACGCCTCCGTTTCCTCGGGAGAATGGGGCAGCAGCTCGGTGAGCGGTTCGCTGAGTAGGCGCAGGCGCAGCTTCTTCCCGCCCATCGCCTGGAAGATTTCCGCCATATGGGCCTGCAGCCGCCCTTCGGCGTGCTTGAGGGCGCTGCCGTGCAGGGCCGGATCGCCCAGCAGGAGGGCCTGCCGGAACGGCTTGAGCACGTCCGGCAGCCTGAGCAGCGCGTCCATCGGGAACAGCCCGATGCCCTCCGCCCCCAGGCGCAGCGCCACCTTGATGTCGGGGATCGAGTCCGCCTTGCCGTAGACCCTGAAGCCGGACTTGATGGCGCTGATTGCGCCGATGAAGTCTTCCAGCCCGTTGGTGGACGTGTCGGGGTAGACGAGCTTCGCCTCGCCCAGCCAGATCGTCGGCGCCGTGTAGGTCGGCGCTTCCATCGAGACCGCGTCCAGCTCGTTGACGCGGTTGCCGTTCAGGACGATGTGGTCGTCGTGCCACTCCACGTCCTCGAACCTGGCCAGCACGCAGGGCTTGCGCAAGCTCCGGGACACGACGGCGGCGTGGGAGGCGTACCCGGCGATATGGCCGGGCCGGTCGCCCGCGGAAGCGATGACGGCCCGCGCCATTTCGATCCCTTCCACGTCGTCCGCGTCGGTGTGCGGCATGCACAGGATCAGGTCCGGCTTGGTGCCCATCAGCGAGCTGCGGCGGAATTCGGTCAGCAGGCGCTGGGTGCTGAAGCAGACGCGTCCCACCGCGGCGCCCGGCGACGCGGCGAGTCCGCCCACCACCTTGGCCATGTCGAGAGTCGTTTCGTGGTCGATGACGGGGTGCAGGAGGTCCTGCACCTGGGCCGGCGGAATGGACGTCACGAGCTTTTGGGTCGGGATCAGCTGCTTGGAGTGCAAGTCCAGCAGCGTCCGCATCTCCGCCTGGGTGGACTTGGAATCCACCGGGTTCTGCTCGACGATCCAGACCTTGTTCTCCTCGATGACGAACTTGACCTCGCGGATGTCGAGGAATTTCTCCTCCAGCCGGATGGCGATGTGGCGCAGCTGTTCCAGGTATTCGCGCTTGATCGTGTTGATGTTCTGTCCCCGCTCCGTGAGCGTGTCGAACTCGTTGTGTCCGAAATGGCCGCTCAGCTGGGCCGCGCCCGTCACGATGTCGCGGGAGAAGAAGCTGCCGTTGTACGAGTTATCGCCGAAGTTTCCGTACACCATCATCTGGGCCATCAGCGCCGCCTCGATCCCGTCGTTCATCGGGTCGGCCAGGTACTGCTCGGCCATCGAGGCGATGACGAGCCGCAGCTGATCCAGGCCGCTCTGCGGGAAGTCGGGCACCACCTTTTCCCGGTACAGGCTGCACAGCTCCTTGTGGGTGGCCTTGGGATGGCTCTGCTGGACGGAGTCGAAATCGGCCTTGGTCTTCTTCAGGAAGCGCGTGGCCACGTTTTCCATGAAGTGCTGGTATTCGTGGTACGCGAAGTCTTCTCCGCAGAAGCCGGCGAATGCCGCCGCGACCTGGTCGTTGATGCCGATCGTGTGGATGGAGCGGATGCTGCCGATCTGGATGGACGGCGAAACCACCACCTTGAACAGCATCGGCACCTTCGGGGAGCTGAACGTCTTTCCCGTCAGCGTCTCGATCTTCTTGACGGCCGCCGCCAGGTCCGCGCCGGTCAACTGCTCCTTGAGCTTGCCCTTGGTGACGGCAGAGGACTCGATCAGGAAGCCCGGCGCGATGGGCAGCTTGAGCTCGGCCAGCTGGAGCATGTTCCGGCCCCGCAGGCCGAATCGCTCCTGCAGATCGTCCCCGCCCAGGAACTCGTTCTCGCTGAAATTGACGATCGACACCATAAGGGGCATTCCGCCTTAGAAGAGGTTCAGCACCTTGTTGACGTCCTTCTTGAGAAAGTTCGTGTAGCGAATGCTGGCTCCCTCGCGCAGGTAAGCCTGCAGCTTGGCGACGCCCTTGATTTCTTCGCCGGACACGGAGACGAGGATGGCGTCGCCGTGCTTGACCTTGCCCCACTTGAACAGGGCGTTGATGTTGTTGACCCGTTGCCCGTCGTGGAAGATGTGGACGTCCAGGCCGGCGAACTTCGTCTTGTAGCTTTCCACGATGTTCTTCCAGGCCTCCACATTGCCGTTGTGGAACAGCTCGTTGCTGACCACGACGCTGTACTTCGGGGTGACCTTGCGCTTGCCGCCGGCCGCCGGGGGAGGCGGCATCGCGGGTTCCTCGGCTTGCGGCGCGCCGGCGGCCAGGGGGGCGGCCTGGGGTGCGGGGGCGGGCTGGGCAGCCCGCGGCTGAGGGGCGGGGGCGGGCCTTGGGGCCGGTGCGGCCGGGCGCGGCGCCGCTCCCCCGAAGGCTTCCGTGCCGCTGACCGGCAGGCCGAAAAACAGGTTCTTGATCTGCTCCAGTGCGGGTCCCTCCAGGGCCCTGTCCTTCTCGTCGAAGGCTTTCAAATACACGACCGCCAGCTCGTCCCGGTTCAGCTCCCGCACCGACTCCCAATGGCTGGGCAGCTTGGGATTGACCAGCGTGATGCCCAGCTGGGGATGGTGGTAGGCGACGACGACGTCGAGCCGGTTCCACTTCCCCACCTCCGCCGTGATCGCCTCGAAGGCGCCGATGTCCGCCGGAAGGTTGAACGAAGTGCTGCTGTAGCGCTCCCGGTCCATGACGATGGCGTTGAGGATCGGGCCGATCTGGGACTTCTCGACCTCCTTGTTCTTCTCCAGGCCGTCCACGATCTCGGCGAAGTTCTCCCCGCTGCTGAGATGCTGCACGATGCCGTTGACCAGCCGGACGTGCCCGACGGATTTGTTGAAGCCCCTGCGGCTGCTCAATGAAATATAGTCGTTGATCATACGGCAAAGTCCCCTGGCGCCGCTGCGCGAACTGCGTGAGATGGATCCGGCGAATCCCGAAATGCCGCTGTGCCGGCGGCACAGGCTCCCTGCAGGGCGGACGAGTCTCGTCCGTCCGCAACCCGCCCGGATGCGGCCCTGCGCGGCGTGGAACGGCTGCCGGCGGCGCCCTGCTCAAAGGCGCCGGGCGCGCGGGCGCCTAAAGGACGCGTGCGAACGGGAATCCATCCGCCCGCGCCGGTACACCGCCCGGCCGGGCGCTTGCGCCGCCCAAAAGGCTGCACGCCTTCCGGCGCAACCGGCTCGCAGGGCAAAGCGCCGGCCGCGCTCCGGGACTATGGTTCCGCCGGCCGCGCGCTGAAGTCGCCGACGCCTTCGCCCACGACGTTGGAACGGCGGTGCATGACGCCCTTCGCGGAGCGGTCGCTGAATCCCTTCGAGATTCCGGACAGATACTCGTTCAGCACGCTGGACATGCCCTTGACCGTCGCCCGCAGCCGGCGAATGGTCGTGATGCCGACCTCCAGCAGCAGGCCCGGCTGCACGTGGAACGGGTTGACCCGGGCCATGAATTCCATGAACTGGACTTCGAGGAAATTCAGCCGCTCTTCCACCATCGTGCGCTGCGGAGGAAAGCGCAATTCGAAGATTCTGTCCATCCGTTGGCGGGCCACGAGGAACCGTTCCTTGAACTCGTTGATCGTCTGCTCGTAGGTCTG
>Ga0187805_10001015_pt1 | contig 9973 bp, 9 predicted proteins | sample NC_wetland_sal_i_6_FD_132965 | JGI IMG/M metagenome (GOLD analysis project Ga0187805, IMG submission 132965) | Wetland sediment microbial communities from Neuse River Estuary, North Carolina, USA - Control_5 | ecosystem: Environmental > Aquatic > Freshwater > Wetlands > Sediment | place: USA... | reverse complement strand
GTGACACCACCCCACCGCATTAAGGGCGCCTTTTCCTGGAGTGCAAGCTCATGAGGGGACGCCGCTTCCCGCCGCCCTGGCCCGTGATTCCAGTGGCCAAGGCCTTTTTTCGGGACTTGCCGGGTGAGCTCGTCTAGAGTGAATCAGCGGGGATTGCAGGAGCTGGGTGGGCTATGAGCTCATGGAAGCATGCGCTGAACGGCATTGCCGTCTTCAGCCTTGTCGCTTTGCTTCAGCCTTGCCTCTCCAGCGCGGCAAGCCTTCCGGCGCGGGACGGCGTGGCTCGCGCGTTCGGCACGCGGCTCGAGCCCGTCTTCTTTCACGGTCATTCGCCCCGCAGCATTTCCTACTATTGTTATCCACGAAACTATTGGTGGTTCTACCGGCCCTATACGACGGCCGGCGAGGACTATGCGCGCTGCATGCCGTATTTCCACTACCCGCCGCAGGCTTATCGAGGCGGGGGCGGCGGACAGATCAAATAGTCGCGCAACGAAGAACCTCTTGAAGCACCGAGGAAGGTTCTGGATGCAAAAGGAGGTGACGATAAAAAAACCATTATCGCCACGCCAGGCGCGCCGGAGAGGCCGCCAGCTTGGAGTTTGTGGGCTATAAGCAAGGCAACTACTACTGCCAATCCCGGGAATCCGCCAGCTACTATAACTGCCGTTACTATAATAAATGCTGCGGCAACTACCAGTTATTATGACTGTGCACCTTATCAAGACGGTGGCGGATACTACAAAAGTTGTTATTATGGCGGTGGTGGCGGTGGCTATTAACCGGCGCTATTGTGGCCTTGCTTTTGCGGGCGGCTCGGGCCGCCCACCTCATTTTGTCACCCGCAGCTTCTGCGATGTTCGATCGGAGCCTGGCTGCTAGCGCGCCCGCGCGGTAGCCCTCGCCCAGTGGAGCGCGATCGCAGCGGCATTTGAAACATTGAGGCTGGCAAGCGGCCCCTTCGTCGAAATGCGGCAAAGCCGATCGCAAGTCTCCCGCGTCAACTGACGCAAGCCTTTGCCCTCGGCGCCAAGCACGAGCGCGAGGGGAAGGGTCAGTTCTGTGTCCTCAAGTGACTCGCTTCCCTCTTCGGCAAGCCCGACCCGTAAGAATCCCGCATCGCCAAGGTGACCCAAGGCTTGCGCCAGGTTTCGGACCAAAATCACCGGCACGATGTCCAATCCGCCGCTTGCGGCTTTGGCGAGCGCGCCGGTAAGGGGCGGGCTGTGGCGTTCCGGCATCACGAGAGCAGCAGCCCCGAAGGCTGCCGCGGAGCGCAACACGGCCCCCACATTTTGCGGATCCGTCACTTGATCAAGCACGAGGAAAATGCCTTCCGGTCGAAGCTCTTCAAGCTCGACCGGCGGCAGCGGTGCCGTCTCGAGCACGACTCCCTGATGCACGGTGTCAGAACCCAAGAGCCGGTCAAGCTGTCTTGGTATGGCGAGCTCAGCCGTGGCGCCCCGCGCCTTCAAGGCTGAATCGAGGCGACGTGCGGCATTTTCGGTGGCGAGAAGCCGCCCGATTGTCCGGTTCGGGTTGGCGATCGCGGCCTCCACGGCATGAAGCCCGTAGAGCAGAATGCGGTCGGAATCGGCTGTGCGCCGCGGATTTCCGGGCTTTCCTCGCGAAGGCCTAAATCGGCGAGACGGCCTGTTTTGGGGACGTGGCATGAAGGGAGGGGCTTTTCCGGAGTCGCGAGCGCGAACCCTAGATGGCGCAAATGGCCACGGCATTAAACACCTTTTGCGGGTCTGCGCCGGGTTTTGCAGTTGACAGCGCTTCGCGCGCTTACCATAAACCACCCTTTGGCGGACCCTGCCGGCCGACGGCGGGGTGTTTTGGCTTGGTTAGAATTCACCAATCGACAATCCATCTTCCAGAGGAGGGGTGCCCGAGTGGCTAAAGGGGACGGGCTGTAAACCCGTTGGCTATGCCTACGTAGGTTCGAATCCTACCCCCTCCACCACGCAACCCTTCGGGGAAGATGGATGCGGGTGTAGCTCAATGGTAGAGCAGCAGCCTTCCAAGCTGAGGACGAGGGTTCGATTCCCTTCACCCGCTCCAAAATCCTAGCCCCGACATTGGGTCTAAGGCGAGCAAGTGAAGGCGAAGCGGCTGGGATGGAGCAGGTGATAGGAGTGTAGCTCAACTGGCTAGAGCACCGGTCTCCAAAACCGGGGGTTGGGGGTTCGAGTCCCTCCACTCCTGCCACGCTTTAGGTCGCAGGAGGCGAGGTTGGGGCGGCCGATGCGGCCGCTCCGGACAAGGAAAGAAATGGCGAGGACGAATCCATTCGAATTTCTGCAGCAGGTACGGACCGAGGTTTCCAAGGTCACCTGGCCGACGCGCAGAGAGACGGTCATCACCACCATCATGGTGCTGGTGATGGTGATCGCGGCTGCGCTCTTCTTCCTCGCCGCCGATCAGGTCTTGAGTTTTTTCGTGAGCTTCTTGCTGGGTATCGGCCGGTAGGAGGCCATGTCGATCCGATGACAATGCGCTGGTATATCGTTCACGCCTATTCGAACTTCGAGCGGAAGGTCGCCGAGTCGATCAAGGAGCGCGCCGTCGCCGCGGGGCTCGCCGAGCAGATCGACGAGGTGCTCGTGCCGATGGAAGAGGTCGTCGAGATGCGCCGCGGCCGGAAAGTCGCCTCGGAGCGGAAGTTCTTTCCGGGCTACGTGCTGGTGAAGATGGAGCTCAACGATCAGACCTACCATTTGATCAAGAGCACGCCGAAGGTGACGGGATTCCTCGGCACCGAAAACAAGCCGATCGCGATCAGCGAGGAAGAGGCCGGGCGCATCCTGCAACAGGTGCAGGAGGGCGTGGAACGGCCGAAGCCGTCGGTCACCTTCGAGATCGGCGAGCAGGTGCGGGTGGCCGATGGGCCGTTTGCCTCGTTCAACGGGCTCGTCGAGGAGGTTGATGAGGAGCGTGCCCGCCTCAAGGTGGCGGTGTCGATTTTCGGCCGGGCCACTCCGGTCGAACTCGAATATGGACAGGTGGAGAAGCTTTAGGCTTCGCGAAGTGTTGAGCGAGAAGGCGCGGGAAGAGTAGGCGATGGCGAAGAAGATCGACGGTTACATCAAGCTGCAAGTGCCGGCGGGGCAGGCCAATCCCTCGCCGCCGATCGGCCCTGCGCTCGGCCAGCGCGGGGTCAACATTCCAGAGTTCTGCAAGCAGTTCAACGCGGCGACGCAAGGCATCGAACCGGGCTCGCCGATCCCGACCGTCATCACGGTCTATGCCGACCGCTCCTTCAGCTTCGAGATGAAGACGCCGCCGGCATCGTACCTCCTCAGGAAGGCGGCCAAGATCGGCAAGGGATCGAAAGAGCCCGGCCGTACCGGCGCGGGCAGCGTCACCAAAGAGCAGCTCCGCCAGATCGCCGAGGTCAAGATGAAGGACCTCAATGCGAACTCGGTCGAGCAGGCGATGAAGATCATTGCGGGCTCGGCCCGCTCCATGGGGCTGGAGGTTCAGGAGTAGGCCATGAGCAAACCCGGCAAAAGGTTTCGCGCGGCAAAGGCGACCGTCAATCGCGACAAACTTTATTCGCTCGAAGAGGCGGTGAAGCTCGTCAAGAACGCAGCGCAGGTGAAGTTCGACGAGACGATCGAGGTCGCGCTCAACCTCGGCGTCGATCCGCGTCATGCCGATCAGATGGTACGCGGCGTCTGTCAGCTGCCTAACGGCTCTGGCCGGAAGTTGCGCGTCGGCGTGTTCGCCAAGGGCGCCAAGGCCGAGGAAGCCAAGAAGGCCGGTGCCGATGTGGTTGGTGCTGAAGATTTGGTTGAGCAGGTGCAGAAGGGCGTCATCGAATTTGACCGCTGCATCGCCACGCCGGACATGATGCCGCTCGTCGGGCGTCTCGGAAAGATGTTGGGCCCGCGCGGTCTGATGCCGAACCCGAAGGTGGGAACGGTGACGATGGATGTGGCGCAGGCCGTAAGCGGCGCCAAGGGCGGCGCGGTCGAGTTCAGAGTCGAGAAGGCTGGCATCGTTCAGGCCGGCGTGGGCAAGGCGAGCTTCACCGAGCAGGCGCTGGTCGAGAACATCCGCGCGCTAGTGGACGCCGTAATGAAGGCGAAACCGTCGGGTGCCAAGGGCACGTTCCTCAAGCGCATGGCGGTGGCCTCCACCATGGGCCCGGGCGTGAAGATCGAGCCGACAAGCGTAGCGAGTGGGGTGCATTAGTGAGTTTCGGGACCTCTTCGTGGGTTCCCGAAAGGGCCGCTTCGTTTAGAAGCGGCTCATACCTGTCCGAGATTGCAGGTGCGGGCGACCGCTTAAGCCAGTTCGGCCTGCATGAGACGGGAGACGAACGGTTCGAGGTTTCGGAAGTCCCGTGACCTGGAGATCGGTTTGAACCTCGTAAGTGGCTCAATCGCTGTTTGCGTACGAGCAGGACAGGCAACGGAGCGCTGCTGTGAAGAGCGGGGCGCGGCTTGCCGTCCGCCCGCGCTTCCTGCGGCAAGGTGTGGTTAAGAGGTAAGGAGCATCCGCTTCAGCCTCGCAACTGACGGAGTGAGCTGTGGAAAGAGCTGAGAAGCGCGAAGTCGTAACGGCGCTTCACGACGCCTTCGCCAAGACTGGCGTGATCGTCGTTGCTCACTATGCCGGGCTCTCGGTCTCTGACTTGACCAAGTTCCGCCGCGACATTCGCAGCGCGGGCGGCCAGGTCAAGGTGGCCAAGAACAGGCTCGTGAAGCTCGCTCTGGAAGGGACCAACGCCAAGGGGATTGCGGATCTGCTGAAGGGGCCGACCTGCCTCGCTTATTCCAACGATCCCGTGGCGGCACCAAAAGTTGCCGTCAAATTCGCCAAGGCCAACGAGAAATTCGTGATTCTTGGTGGCGCGATGGGAACGACGGTGCTGGACCCCCAAGGGGTGAGCTCGCTCGCAAACCTTCCATCGCTCGATGAGCTTCGAGGCAAGCTTATCGGGCTCGTTCAAGCGTCGGCGAGCAAGATTGCTCGCGTGGTGAATGGATCGGGCGCGCAGTTGGCGCGCGTGTTTGCGGCCTACGGCAAAACAGGCGAGGCGGCGTAAGCCGCCGTGGTGGAACCAGTATAGTAACTTACGAGGATAACTCTAATGGCTGACTTACAGAAAATCGTCGACGAGCTTTCGGGCCTCACTGTACTTGAGGCGGCCGAGCTCGCCAAAATGCTCGAGGAGAAATGGGGCGTTTCCGCCGCGGCTCCGGTGGCCATCATGGCCGCTGGCGCTGGCGCTGCTCCCGCCGCTGTTGCCGAGGAGAAGACGGAGTTCAACGTCATCCTGGCCACTGTCGGCGCTCAAAAGATCAATGTTATTAAGGAGGTGCGCGCGATCACCGGCCTTGGCCTGAAAGAGGCGAAGGACCTGGTCGAGGGCGCACCCAAGCCGGTCAAGGAAGGCGTGAACAAGGACGAGGCAGACAAGATAAAGAAGCAGCTCGAGGGCGCTGGCGCGACCGTCGAGTTGAAATAGCTTGGGTTGAAATGCGCCCGGGCGGATCCCACATTCAGGAGCCGGACTCCGCCCGGGCACAACCCATCAATTGTCAGTGACGCTTCGCCAGAACCTCCGCAATCGAGACTGCGGGGTCTCTGGTGAGCCGTCTCTTCGAGCTTGAGAGGACCACATGGCGCAGCAGACTTCTTCGAACGGTCGTAAGCGGTTGCGGAAAATGTTTGGCCGCATCCATGAAGTGGCCGAAATGCCCAACCTCATCGAGGTGCAGAAGCAGTCCTACGATCAGTTCCTGATGGTGGATGAGCCCGAGGGGGGACGTCCCGACGAGGGTCTGCAGGCTGTGTTCCGTTCGGTATTTCCCATTCGGGACTTCGGCGAGCGCGCCCAGCTTGAGTTCGTGCGCTATGCCTTCGAGCAGCCGAAATACGACGTCGATGAGTGTCAGCAGCGCGGCATGACCTTCGCCGCGCCGTTGAAGGTGACCCTCAGGCTCATCGTGTTCGATGTGAACGAGGAAACTGGCGCCCGCTCGGTCAAGGACATCAAGGAGCAGGACGTCTATATGGGCGACATGCCGTTCATGACGTCGAACGGCACCTTCGTCATCAACGGCACCGAGCGTGTCATCGTCTCGCAGATGCATCGCAGCCCGGGCGTGTTCTTCGACCACGACCGCGGCAAGACCCATTCCTCCGGCAAGCTGCTCTTCGCCGCCCGCATCATTCCCTATCGCGGCTCCTGGCTCGACTTCGAGTTCGACGCCAAGGACATCGTCTATGTGCGCATCGACCGACGCCGGAAGCTTCCGGTGACGACGCTTCTCTATGCGCTCGGCCTCGACGACGAAGAGATCCTCTCGACCTTCTATGACCGCATCCCACTCAAGGCCACCAAGGAAGGCTGGCGGATGCCGTTCCGACCCGACCGGATGCGCGGCATCAAGTCGTCGAGCGATCTGATCGACGCCAAGACCGGCAAGATCGCGATCGAAGCTGGCCGCAAGGTCACGGCCCGTCTCGCTAAGAAGCTCGCCGATGAAGGCCTGAAGGATCTCCTCGTAAAGGACGAGGATCTCCACGGCCGCTACCTCGCCGAGGACATCGTCAACATGGAGACTGGCGAGATCTACGCCGAGGCTGGCGAGGAGATCGATGCCAAGCTCGTCGCCACGCTGAGAGAGCTGGGTCTCAAGGAGCTTCCGCTCCTCGATATCGACCATGTCAATGTCGGCGCCTTCATCCGCAACACGCTCGCCATCGACAAGAATTCGAATACCGAGGAAGCGCTCCTCGATATCTACCGCGTCATGCGTCCCGGTGAGCCGCCGACGCTCGAGGCCGCTGCGACGCTGTTCAACGGCATTTTCTTCGACTCCGAGCGGTACGACCTGTCCGCCGTGGGCCGCGTCAAGATGAATATGCGGCTCGACCTTGAATGCCCGGATACGGTGCGCACGCTGCGCAAAGAGGACATTCTCGCCGTCATCAAGACGCTCGTGGACCTGCGCGACGGCAAGGGCGAGATCGACGACATCGATCATCTTGGCAACCGCCGTGTGCGGTCAGTCGGCGAGCTGATGGAGAATCAGTATCGCGTGGGCCTCTTGCGCATGGAGCGGGCGATCAAGGAGCGCATGAGCTCCGTCGATATCGATACCGTGATGCCGCAGGACCTGATCAATGCGAAGCCAGCGGCTGCCGCGGTCCGCGAGTTCTTCGGGTCTTCGCAGCTGTCGCAGTTTATGGATCAGACGAACCCGCTGTCGGAGATCACCCACAAGCGGCGGCTCTCCGCGCTTGGGCCTGGCGGTCTCACCCGCGAGCGGGCCGGCTTTGAGGTGCGCGACGTGCACCCGACCCATTACGGCCGCATCTGTCCGATCGAGACGCCGGAGGGACCGAATATCGGTCTCATCAACTCGCTCGCCACCTACGCGCGGGTGAACAAATACGGCTTCATCGAGAGTCCTTACCGCCGCGTGGTCAAGGGCAAAGTGACCGACGAGGTGGTTTACCTCTCGGCCATGGAGGAGGCGCGCTACATCATCGCGCAAGCCAATGCGAAGCTCGCGCCGAACGGCACCTTCACCGAGGAGCTGATCGTGTGCCGGCATGCCGGCGACGTGGAGCTGATGCCGCCGGAGAAGGTCGACCTCATTGACGTGTCGCCGAAGCAGCTCGTGTCGGTGGCGGCCGCGCTCATTCCGTTCCTCGAGAACGACGACGCCAACCGGGCTCTCATGGGTTCCAACATGCAGCGTCAGGCCGTGCCGCTGATCACGGCGGAAGCGCCGCTCGTCGGCACCGGTATGGAAGAGGTGGTGGCCCGCGATTCAGGCGCTGCCATTGGCGCACGCCGTACCGGCGTAGTCGATCAGGTCGACGCCACCCGCATCGTGGTGCGCGCGACCGAGGAAACCGATCCGTCGAAGTCAGGCGTTGACATCTATAATCTACGCAAGTTCCAGCGCTCGAACCAGAACACCTGCATCAATCAGCGCCCGCTCGTGCGGGTGGGCGATCAGGTGCAGGCTGGCGAGATCATCGCCGACGGTCCATCGACCGATCTCGGCGAGCTCGCGCTCGGGCGGAACGTGCTCGTCGCCTTCATGCCATGGATGGGCTACAACTTCGAGGATTCCATCCTGATCTCCGAGCGCGTCGTGCGTGACGACGTGTTTACCTCGATCCATATCGAGGAGTTCGAGGTAATGGCCCGCGACACCAAGCTCGGGCCGGAGGAGATCACGCGCGATATCCCGAACGTCTCGGAGGAGGCGCTGAAGAACCTGGACGAGGCGGGTATCGTCTATATCGGCGCCGAGGTGAATCCTGGCGACATTTTGGTCGGCAAGATCACGCCCAAGGGCGAGAGCCCGATGACGCCGGAGGAGAAGTTGCTCCGCGCCATTTTCGGCGAGAAGGCGTCCGACGTGCGCGACACCTCGCTCAAGCTGCCGCCCGGCGTGACCGGGACGGTCGTCGAGGTGCGCGTGTTCAACCGACACGGCGTAGAGAAGGACGAACGCGCAATGGCCATCGAGCGGGAGGAGATCGAGCGTCTCGCTAAGGACCGCGACGACGAGCTCGCCATCCTCGACCGCAATGTGTACGGCCGTCTCAAGGACGTGCTGATGCACAAGGTCGTGTCGAAGGGACCGAAGGGCATCAAGAAGGACGCCAAGGTCACCGAGGCATTGCTCGATGAGGTACCACGTTCCCATTGGTGGGAGGTCGCGCTCAAGAACGAGAAGGCCATGGCCGAGGTCGAGGCCATCCGCCGTCAATATGAAGACGCCAAGAAGGGGCTCGAGCAGCGCTTCGTCGACAAAGTTGACAAGCTGCAGCGCGGCGACGAGCTGCCTCCGGGCGTGATGAAGATGGTCAAGGTCTTCGTCGCGGTGAAGCGCAAGATCCAGCCCGGCGACAAGATGGCCGGGCGCCATGGCAACAAGGGCGTGATCAGTCAGATCGTGCCGATCGAGGACATGCCGTATCTGGATGACGGCACCCCGATCGACATCGTGCTGAACCCGCTCGGCGTGCCGAGCCGCATGAATGTGGGCCAGATCCTGGAGACCCATCTCGGCTGGGCGTGCCGGGGCTTGGGCCGCAAGATCGGCGAAGCTCTCGATGCGTACAATGCCTCAAAGAAGGTGAAGCCGCTCAAGGACCTGCTCAAGTCCGTCTATGGTGACGACAAGGCAGTCGGCGCGCTGAAAGACGATCATCTCATCGAGGTGAGCGAGGATCTGCGCGACGGCGTTCCCGTCGCCACCCCGGTGTTCGATGGGGCGCATGAGGGCGACGTGACGGCGCTGCTCCAGGCGGCCGATCTCGACACCTCCGGGCAGGTGACGCTACATGATGGGCGCACCGGCGAGCCGTTCGAGCGCAAGGTGACGGTGGGCTACATCTATATGTTGAAGCTTCACCATCTTGTGGACGACAAGATCCACGCACGCTCGATTGGGCCTTACAGCCTTGTCACTCAGCAGCCGCTGGGCGGCAAGGCGCAATTCGGCGGCCAGCGCTTCGGCGAAATGGAGGTGTGGGCGCTCGAGGCTTACGGCGCGGCCTACACGCTGCAGGAGATGCTGACCGTCAAATCGGACGACGTTGCCGGCCGCACCAAGGTCTACGAGGCCATCGTGCGCGGCGACGACACCTTCGAGGCGGGCATCCCGGAAAGCTTCAACGTCCTCGTCAAGGAGATGCGGGCGCTTGGGCTGAACGTGGAGCTGGTGCAGCCGCGACCCGAGGAGCGGCAGCCGGTGCGGGGCGAGATTGCCCCAGCGGCCGGCGCCCGAGTGAGCGGAGCGAATTAGAGACGCGGACTTATTTCGAACCGAAGGGCGGCGGACGCCCATTGGAGACAGAGAATGAATCAGGAAATCGTCAATCTCTTCAGTCCTCAGACCCAGCAGCAGAATTTCGACCAGATTCGCATCGGCATTGCGAGCCCGGAGAAAATTCTATCCTGGTCGTATGGGGAGATCAAGAAGCC
>Ga0187805_10001012_pt1 | contig 9979 bp, 6 predicted proteins | sample NC_wetland_sal_i_6_FD_132965 | JGI IMG/M metagenome (GOLD analysis project Ga0187805, IMG submission 132965) | Wetland sediment microbial communities from Neuse River Estuary, North Carolina, USA - Control_5 | ecosystem: Environmental > Aquatic > Freshwater > Wetlands > Sediment | place: USA... | reverse complement strand
TAGGAGTCTTTCATCCCCTGCACCGGATCAGCTTTCTTGCCGCCCTCGGCATCGGCAAAGACCATCGCGTTGTAGGCCTTGGCAATGCGCTCCCAGCGCCGGTCGCGGTCCATGGCGTAATAACGACCATTCACGGTTGCGATCTTGCCGCAGTTGTACTCGCGCATCTTCTGCTGCAGTTGTTCGAGGTACCCCGCGCCGTTGGTGGGAAGCGTGTCGCGTCCATCCATGAAAGCGTGGACAAATACGCGATCGACTCCGTTTTGCTTTGCCATCTTCAGCAGCGCGTAAAGATGCGCTTGCTGCGAATGCACTCCGCCGTCGGAAATCAGCCCGAATAAGTGCAGGCGCCGCTCTCCGGTGCGCGCATGTTTCATCGCATCGAGCAGCACTGGATGCTTGAACAACTCTCGATTCTGGATCATCAGGTCGATGCGCGTGATGTCCATGTGCACGATGCGCCCCGCGCCAATGTTGAGGTGCCCAACTTCGCTGTTCCCCATCTGCCCCTCAGGCAGTCCCACGAACGGACCACTCGTATGAATGAGCGTGTTGGGATACTCGCGCAGCAGCCGGTCGTAAGTAGGTTTGCGCGCGAGCGCAATGGCGTTGGCTTTGGTTTCGGCCCGGTACCCCCAGCCGTCGAGAATGATAAGAATGAGCGGTTTAGGACGTGACATAAATCAGCTCTTAGCTCCTAGCTTTTAGCTCTTAGCACAAAAGAAAATCAGGAAGGGCTCGACTTAAAGTCGTGCCGCTATGAGTACTAAGCGATGGAGGGCTTCAGCCTCTGAGGCCTGTCTCGCTTACTAAAAGATCCGCTATCTCTTACCGCAAGGGCCGCGCTAGTGGTAGGGCCTCCCTCACTTCTGCGGCGCACTCGTCTTCTCCTCAACCCTCTTCATCGCGGCGTCAACCTGCGCCTCGATGCGCGGATAGACCGCCCGCATCGTCTCGGCCGTCACCGCAGGCATCTCATGAAGAAATTTCTGCCCCGCGGGAGACGAATAGAAGGCAGTCAAGGCGTCGATCTCAGACTTCGTGAAGTGCTTCTGGTAGATCGGGATCATGTCATTCAGCATTTCGTCGAGCGGGAAGTTCTTAATGAGATCCTCAGACTCGCGATCCATGCGCGCCAGATCTGCCTCGCTAACATCCGGATGCTTCTTCTTAAGCTGCTCGCGATTCAGACGGCGCATCTGTGCGAACAATTGCTGCATCATCTGGGCCATCTGCTCGCGGCTGGCCATGACGTCAAACAGGTTCTTGACGTCTTCCTTGGAAGCAGCATCGGAAGCGATCGAGACGGTAGTCTGCGCACCCGCGCCCACCGTCAATGCAAGAAGACACGCGCACAACCGTGACTTCACTCTCATAGGACCACCCACCTTCCAAAATAACTGCCCCTTACCCTTTGTAGTTCAGCGCTCCCAACCCCAAAAACCGCGCCGTCCCGCCCAGTTCTTCTTCAATCCGCAGCAACTGGTTGTACTTCGCGATGCGGTCCGTGCGCGAAGCCGAGCCCGTCTTGATTTGCCCCGCTCCCGTAGCCACCGCCAGATCTGCAATGAACGTGTCTTCGGTCTCACCCGAGCGATGCGAGATCACCGACGTGTATCCATTCCTCCGCGCCAGGTCGATCGCATCCAGCGTCTCGCTGACCGTCCCGATCTGGTTGACCTTCACCAGAATCGAGTTGGCCACGCCCTTGTCGATCCCTTCCTGCAGGAACTGAATATTCGTCACGAAAATATCGTCGCCCACCAACTGAATCTTCCCGCCCAGTTCTTTGGTCAGACTCTGCCAGCCATCCCAATCGCCCTCAGCCAACCCATCTTCCAGCGACACGATCGGATAATCATTCACCCACTTCGCCCAGTACTTCACCATCTCGTCCGACGATTTGGCCGACTTGTCGGATTTCTTGAAAACGTACTTCCCGTCCTGAAAGAACTCGCTCGCCGCCGGATCGAGCGCAATCGCGATTTCCTCGCCGGGCTTGTATCCAGCCTTGGTGATCGCTTCCAGCACAACTTCAATTGCTTCCACATTCGACTTCACCGACGGCGCAAATCCGCCTTCATCACCCACCGCGGTGTTATAGCCGCGCTTCTTCAGCACTCCCTTCAGCGTATGGAACACTTCTACTCCCCAGCGCAGCGCCTCCGAAAACGAGGGCGCGCCCACCGGCATCACCATGAATTCCTGGAAATCCACGTTATTGTCCGCATGCGCGCCGCCATTCAGAATGTTCATCATCGGAGTCGGCAGCGTGTTCGCGCCCGCCCCGCCGAGATAGCGATACAGCGGGATATCCAGACTCCGCGCCGAAGCGCGCGCCGCCGCCATCGAGACAGAAAGAATCGCATTCGCCCCCAGCCGGCCCTTGTTTTCCGTGCCATCCAGTTCGATCATCTTGGCATCGAGCCCGCGCTGATCGAAGGCGTCCCAGTTGGCCAGCGCCTCGGAAATTTCGCCATTGACGTTCTCGACCGCCTTGAGCACTCCCTTGCCCATGTACTGGGTGGTGTCGTCGTCGCGCAACTCGACGGCCTCGTGCTCGCCAGTCGACGCTCCGCTCGGAACGATCGCCCGCCCCATCGAGCCGTCTGCCAGAAACACTTCCGCTTCTACGGTAGGATTGCCGCGTGAATCCAGAACCTGCCGCGCATGAATGGCTGCAATATTCGACATAAGTGTTTCCCTTCTCCTCGCCTCTATGATTTCAGTAACTGCTTTCGGATCAAAAACTCGCTCGGGATGATCGCCGTTGAACGCCATCCAGCGCCCCGTCGCCGACGCCGGCATACGTTTTTCCCATGCTGTTGGGTGAAACCAACGATTATATCGGATGGACATCAATCGAATGTGACAACTGACAAACTTGCGAGCGGCATTTTCCACCTTCGGAACTGTCCATTCGGCCACCTCTTTCGCCCTCTTATCTCCGCGGATTCCCCCTGTACTGTCCGTCGCTTGCCCCCACGCCCGCCCCGGTCTACAGTCATAGGAAGCTTCGGACGTAGGAGTTACCCATGAAAAAGTGGATGCTGCTGCTCGTGACCACCCTGCTCGCGACCACTCTCGCGGCCCAGACAAATTCTCCCGTACCGGCGGGCACCGCCATGATGGTTCGGCTCGACACTACTCTCGCCACCTTCAGCAACCGGGTCGGTGATCCCTTCCGCGGCAGCATCACCCAGCCGATCGTCGTCAACGGCCAGACCGTCATCCCCGTCGGAGCCATCGTCGAAGGCCGCATCACCAAAGTCAGTGAGCCGCGCCGCATCTCGGGCAAGCCCACCATCGGCATTCTTCCCGAAGCCGTGATTCTTCCCACCGGCGAGCGCTACTTCCTCGACGCGACGCTGACCGACACCAACATCCCGGGCACCGACGTCAGCCGCGAAGGCCAGTTCAAAGGCACAGGGCACGACCGCCGCGATCAGCTTGAAGTCGGCGGTGGCACAGCCGGCGGCATGCTCGTGGGCGGATTGATTGGCGGACCTCCGGGAATCCTGATCGGCGGCGCAGTGGGAGCTGGCGCCACGACAACCCACTGGCTTACCCAGCATCGTTCCGCGACTCTGCCGGCAGGCACTCAGTTAACGCTGGAACTGAATCGCCCGCTAACGATGACGACCGCGGCGCCCCAACCGACAGCTGCGGCCAACGGCGGCAGCAAGTAACGTATTCGGAGTTGGACATATCGGGCGCCGGAACCTGATAGGGTTCCGGCGCTTTTCCATTGCATAAAATCTCCCGTTTCTTTTCAGCCATAAATATGGCAGAATGTAGTTCATGCGGACCACCGTCGACATTCCCGACTCACTCTACCGAGCCTTGAAGAAAAAGGCCGCACACGAGGGTCATTCTGTGAAGGAACTGGTTCTGCGGGGCGTTGAACTGGAACTGGGAACAAAGCCAAGAACGCGCCGGCGCAGGTGTCCCCCTGTGATCGACTCCGACAAGCCAGGCAGCGTGGATTTGGATAATGCCAAGATCTACGAGATCATTTCTTTTCCCTGATATCAATGTCTGGATTGCGCTGACGTATCGGGGACACATCCATTACTCGCCGGCCAGAGCGTGGTTAGACTCCGAGCCCGACGATGCGGAGCTTTGTTTCTGCAGGTTCACTCAGCTCGGATTCTTGCGGCTCCTGACAACATCGGCCGTCATGGGTAATCAGGTTTGCTCCCAGGTAGAAGCATGGCTAACCTACGACGACTGGCTAAAGAATGGCCATGCGTCGTACGTGGAAGAACCGTCAGCCATTGAGCCCGCGTTTCGTACTCTCTCCCGATCTCCGCAAGCTGCTCCGAAGGACTGGGCAGACTCCTACCTCTTGGCTTTTGCGCAGGCTTCTGGTTTTCGGATGGTAACTTTCGATCAAACGTTGGCACGAAAAACGATGGGATCTGTCCTGCTGACGATCTAGCGAATTACGCTCCGAACAGCAACTCTCCCTCACTCACCACCTGCAGCTCGATCCACCCCTCAAGCGGCAGCGAATCCACCGGCAGCCGGTTCTGCCACAAGCTGAAGCGCAGCCGCAGCTTGCTGGTCGCTGCGATCGCCGTCACTCCCGCTTTGCGCGCCGTCGCCGGTTCCGTCGACGCCGGGTTCGGCATCGCCAGCAGCCAGGTCAGCGGCAGCCTGAATTCAAAGTTTCGTAGCAGCGCCACTTTCACTTGGTCATCGGCCTGTTTGGACGAAGCCAACACCTTCTCCGCACCTCCGTTCTCGATCTTCCACTCCGCGAGTTTTCTGGCATTGGCGGATGCCTCAACCCGCAATGTCCGTCGCGGGCGCTGCTCACCGCTCGCCCACGATTCAACGTTGACGACGAGCTCAAAGTCCTCTGCCGGAACTGTTCCCGCGAAGTCCAGCCGTCCATATAGCCAGGTCGCGTCAATCCCCGCATACACCGAATCGAGCAGGAACTGCTTCCCGTGCATCGCGCCCGCCCGATGATCCGCCGTGTAGACCGCCGCGCCCATCCACTCGAAATACCGCACCTTGTCGCCCGCCACTCTCGGATGGATATACGCCGTCTGCGGAATGAACGACGGCCGCACCTCAGCCCCAATAATCGGCTGGGCCAGATAGTCCGGCGGCGTCGCCCCCAGCGCCTGATACACGTTCGAAAGATGCTTGCGGTAGAGTTCATCAAAGTCGCGGTCATTAGCCGAGTGATGCTCCGGCCCGTACCACCAGTTCCAGTCGCTGCCCTCCGCAATCAGAATCTCATCAAACGCCAGCTTGCGCTTCTCCTCCGAAGCCCGCGCCGCATTCTGTGCATAAAACTCGCGCGCATGATGCAGATAGTCCCAAGCCCGGTTATCCTCCGGCGCTCCAATCCACACGTTGAAATTCGCGCTGATCCACGATCCCGGCGTCAGCGATGTCATCTTCCCAAAGTCTTTATGCCGCGCAATCGCCTCCGAAATCGTCACCGCCTCCAACCCCGGTTCGCGTTGCAGCCCGTCGTAAAATCTCCGCAAAAATTCCCGCCCCGACTTCGGATAGTATTCCCACGCGTTTTCCCCATCGAGAATGATCGATACAACCGCGTCGCGCCCCTTCGCAAGCACCGGCTTAGCAGCCTCTTTGATGTTGCCAATCAAATGCCGCGCCGCCTCCGCTGGCGGCATCCCCGAATAAACGAACCCGATCAGATCGGAGATAGTGTGATCGCGAAACACCAGATGCATCGCTGTCGGGCCATTCTCGTAGCGATGAATGTTGTAAAGCCGCTCCGCCAGATGCGCCGGCAACCGTCCGGTGCCCTCCCGCGAAAAGAACAATCCCAGGCTGCGGCCCAGAACGCCTTCGTCGGTCGCCATCCACTGCACGCCAACGTTGTGCGCAATCGCCAAGACTTCCTCAGAAACGCTGCCCTCCGAAGGCCAAATCCCCTTTGGCCGGACGCCGAAAACCTGCTCGTGCAGGTCGAGACCCCGAACAATCTGTTCGCGGGCGTCCTCCGGATGCCGAAATCGATTTTGCGGAAGCGGCAGCCCGGGCGACGATACCGCCCCCACGCTGGTATCGCCCAACAGAGGCAGAATCGGGTGATAAAACGGCGTCGCCGAAATCTCGATCGATCCCTTCTTGGCGGCTTCCGCGTGCGCTGGCAAAACCCGCCCCAGCACCTCCCGCTCGCGCGCGATCACGAACTTCTGATCATCCAGCGAGAAGTTATGCCCCTTCGCGACCAGCGCCGCGACCTCCTTCTCTTCCAAAAAGAACTCGTCAAACCACGCAAGCTGCGATAAGACCTGCAGGTCGGTAAAATCCTGCGCCTGGAAATAGCGTTCCGCCCGCTCCGGATGGTCCCCATGCTCGCGAAAGCGCTCCCACAACTCGCGGTACCGCGGATACCGCCCAATCAAATTCTGGGGATTCGCCTGAAAAAGATACTGCAGTGCAAAGCGCCGCTCCTCGACCGACAGTTCCTTCGCCGGCTTCGCCGCCACGTCAAGAAACGGGTCTCTCGCCGTTCCCGCCACGTAATCCTGAATCTGCACCATCAGCGACGGCACCAGATTGAAGTTCTGATGAACGTTAGGAAATTCGTCCAGCAACTTCACCATGCCGTAGTAGTCCTTAAGCGCGTGCAGCCGCGTCCACGGCAGGCGATACTCGCCTGTAACCAGATCCTTATAGAACGGCTGGTGCTGATGCCAAAGAAGAATGACACGGAGGGCAGGCATGGCTGGAGCAGTCAGTCTAGCACGCAGGATCAGGTTGAGGACTCTGTGGGGACAGCCGCCCCGGTTGTCCGGTCGAGCGGAGCTCGACAGTTTTTTTAGGTAACACCGGAGAACAGGTAGCTCAGAACTACCCCGTATCCGATATCCGTGCGAAAAGGCCCTTATCTTCTGTAAACTAAGGCGCACCCGTTCGGCGAAACGCCATGAGCCCTGATTCCATCCTCGCCAGCCCGCAGCTTCTTACCGACAACGACCTCTACCTCTTCAACGAGGGCAGCCACTACCGCATTTACGACAAGATGGGAGCGCATCCCTTCACGCACGAGGGCCAGTCCGGCGCTGTTTTCAGCGTGTGGGCTCCAAACGCGCGGTCGGTTTCAGTCGTCGGCAGCTTCAACGGATGGGACTCCAAAACGCACAAGCTCAGTCCACGCGGTTCCTCCGGCATTTGGGAGGGCTTCATCCCAGGCGCCAGCCACGGCGCTCTCTACAAGTTCCACATCGAATCGCAGCGCCACGGATACCGCGTCGACAAGGCCGATCCCATCGGTCTGCTGCACGAAAAACCCCCGCGCACTGCGTCCGTCGTTTGGGATCTCAACTACGAATGGCATGATCACGAGTGGATGCAGAGGCGCGCCGAACGCAACTCCCTGCGCGCGCCGCAGTCAGTTTACGAAGTCCATCTCGGCTCGTGGATGCGCGTCCCTGAAGAACACAACCGTCCACTCACCTACCGCGAGACCGCGCCCCGCCTCGCTCAATACGTCGGCCAAATGGGCTTCACCCACGTCGAATTTCTCCCTGTGATGGAGCACCCCTTCTACGGCTCCTGGGGATACCAGACCACCGGCTACTTCGCTCCCACGTCGCGCTACGGCACGCCGCAGGATTTCATGTACCTGGTCGACTACCTGCACCAGCACGGCATCGGCGTGATCCTCGACTGGGTCCCGTCGCACTTCCCTTCCGACGCACACGGCCTGGCCTACTTCGACGGCACCCATCTCTACGAACACTCCGACTCGCGCCAGGGATTCCATCCCGACTGGAAGACGCACATCTTCAACTACGGCCGCGCCGAGGTTCGCAGCTTTCTGATGTCGAGCGCCATGTTCTGGTTTGACAAGTACCACGTTGACGGCCTGCGCGTGGACGCCGTCGCATCGATGTTGTATCTCGATTACTCGCGCAAGCAGGGCGAATGGATCCCCAACAAATTCGGCGGACGCGAGAATCTCGACGCCATCGACTTCCTCCGCCGCTTCAATCAGGAAGCTTACAAAGAGCATCCCGACATTCAAACCACCGCCGAGGAATCGACTTCGTGGCCCATGGTCTCGAAACCGGTTTATGTCGGCGGCTTAGGCTTCGGCGAAAAGTGGGACATGGGATGGATGCACGATACGCTGAAGTATTTCCAGAACGATCCCATCCACCGCAAATATCACCACAACCTGCTCACCTTCCGCATGCTGTATTCATGGCACGAGAATTTCGTGCTCCCGCTCTCGCACGATGAAGTCGTCCACGGCAAGGGATCGCTGATCGGCAAGATGCCCGGCGATGAGTGGCAGAAATTCGCCAACCTGCGTCTGCTCTACGGCTACATGTATGCCCAGTCGGGCAAGAAACTGCTCTTCATGGGCTGCGAGTTCGGACAGGTGCGCGAATGGGCCCACGACTCCAGTTTGGAGTGGCATGTTTTGCAGTACCAGGTTCATCGCGGAGTACAGGCCTGGATGGAACAACTCAATCGCTTCTATCGCAGCGAGCCCGCCATGCACCTGCTCGATAACGACCCCGCCGGATTCGAGTGGGTCGACGCCAACGACAACGCCGCCAGCACCATTTCCCTGCTGCGCAAAAGTGAGAATCCGCGAGACACCGTGCTCGTGGTATGCAATTTCACACCCGTGCCGCGTACCGAGTATCGCGTCGGCGTCCCCCACGGCGGCTACTGGCGCGAAATGCTCAACAGCGACGCCCGCGAATACGCCGGCAGCGGCCTCGGCAATCTAGGCGGAGTCAATGCCGAAGAAATCCCGACCCACGGAAGGCCGTTCTCTCTAAAGCTAACCCTCCCCCCGCTAGCCGCCCTGTTTTTCAAAGCGAAATAGATGCTCATGTGGCGACGGCGAAGCCGAGCGGCCCACGGCTAAAATATAAAGGTCATAGAGAATTCTCCTGTAATCTCTATGCCCTCTATGGTGAAAACTTGCTCCACAATTTATCCGAATCCCTGATACACCTTCCAAAACTCCGGCCAAGGCAACCTCGGTCCACCGCAGACAAAAATATCCGGATGACCCTCGCTCTCTTCGTTCTTCACGCCCAAAGAATTCCCGTTGTGCCCCGCCAGACGGCACGACGTGAAAAGCCGGTCCGCCTGCTCGCGCGTCGACCCGAGCACAACCAGCATCGATGGCGGCGGCTCGGGATACCCACGCAGCCACGAAGAGTTAACTCCGCTGATCGGCGGCGGCAGGTGATATGCCGGCCCGAGGATCTCAATCGCGCCCTGCTCGCCGTAGTTTCTGACCGCTATGCCCACACTCTCTCGTTGTTCCGGAGGCAACGAATCCCGAATCCCCGCAACCGTCCTCACCAGTTCGTCCCAGCCAATCTCCTCCCGCAGGTCGCCATTATTCTCCAGCGCGAATTTCATGAGCGCGCCGCCCGACGCCACTGGAAAAATCATCGCGCCCATAAACAATCCCCATCCCACCAGCCCGGTGAGGAACACAGCCTCCACTGCCCGCCGCGGCATCTTCGCGAGTGACCCGACCCAGCGCGCGCCCATAACGGCGCCCATCGCCATCAGCATCGGATAGGCCCCGCCGAGGTAGTATCCGCGCCCTTTCCCCACCACGTACAGCACCAGCGGGATTAAATACATCCACGCCAGCATCCGATAACGCCGGTCGCGCAAATATCCAAGCAACCCGGCAATCCACAACGGCGCGGCCACCAAATTTGTACAGATCCAGAACTGAGCGCGCCAGAATCCGTTGGCTCGCCCCTCAGCCACATCGCGATTGTGAATATGCTGGAGGAACTGCAGCGAGATGAAGTCGTGCCGCACCTGCCACACGATATTCGGCGAACAGATCACCAGCCCCAGCGCCATCCCGCCCCAGAACCACGGGCTCGCCAGATAGCGCCTCGCCCGCGTCAACACCAGCCCGCCCAGGATTCCGCACAGGTAAAAGCCCATCGTGTATTTGGTCAGAAATCCGACACCGAGCGTCACTCCAATC
>Ga0187805_10001010_pt1 | contig 10001 bp, 8 predicted proteins | sample NC_wetland_sal_i_6_FD_132965 | JGI IMG/M metagenome (GOLD analysis project Ga0187805, IMG submission 132965) | Wetland sediment microbial communities from Neuse River Estuary, North Carolina, USA - Control_5 | ecosystem: Environmental > Aquatic > Freshwater > Wetlands > Sediment | place: USA... | reverse complement strand
GCCGTCGGATGCCAACGTGTTGATCACGGGCGAGCATGGGACTGGCAAAGAGCTCGTCGCGCAGTGGCTGCACAGTGCCTCCCCTCGCGCCGCGCGGCCTTTCGTGGCCGTCAACCTGGGCGGACTGGCGGACGGTGTGTTCGAGAGTGAGCTGTTCGGGCATGTGAAAGGCGCCTTTACTGACGCCCGTGCAGATCGTATGGGGCGATTCGAGTTGGCCGACGGCGGGTCTTTATTTCTCGACGAAGTCGCCAACGTCTCGATGGCGCAGCAGGCGAAGCTGTTACGCGTCCTCCAGACTCGTGAGGTCGAGCGCGTGGGGTCGGCTCGGGCGCGACGCGTGGACGTGCGGATCATGGCTGCGACGAACGCCGTGCTCACGGACGAAGTTGCCGCGGGGCGATTCCGGGAAGACCTGCTATTTCGGTTGAATACGATAGAGATCATGCTGCCGCCCCTGCGTGAGCGGCGCGACGATATTCTGCCGTTGGCGAGATATTTCTTGGAGCGGCATGCGGTCCATTATGGTCGGCGGGGGCTGAAGCTGGACAATGGCGCCGTGCATGCGTTGCTGGAATACTCCTGGCCGGGAAATGTCAGGCAGTTGGAGAATGCCGTAGAGAGAGGCGTCCTCATGGCTTCGGGGGATACGCTGCAGGCCGCCGACTTGGGGCTCCGACCTCCGGCGGGAGGACCAACGGCCAGGCTGGAAGACATGACCCTCGAAGAGGCGGAGCGGGTGCTGATCGAGAGGGCCCTGGCGAGATTTGACGGGAACGTGAGCGCCGCCGCCAAGGCCCTCGGCTTGAGCCGGAGCGCGTTGTACCGTCGATTAGAGAGTAATGGCCGGTGACCCCCGCCCCCGTCCGCATAGGCGGCTGAAGCACGAGCGCCGCGTGTTGATGCTGGCGCTCATCCCTGCGATTCCGGCTCTGCTGATCGCGGTGTTCTGGCTATGGAAGACGCCACTCTCGGGCGCCACGCGCGTTACGATCGCGCTCGTCCTCGGCGCCTGCTGGCTCGGCGGCGCATATGCCGTGCGCAGCGAGGTCGTGCGACCGCTTCAGAGTCTGTCGAACATGGTCGCGGCGCTGCGCGAGGGCGACTATAGCATGCGTGCGGCTTCCTCGTCGCCCGAGGACGCGTTGGGGCTCGCGCTCATGGAGACGAGCCTCTTGGGCGCCCAGCTGCGTTCTTGGCGGCTTGGCGAACTGGAGGCGGCGGCGCTCCTGAGAACCGTGATGGCCGAGATCGATCTCGGCGTGTTCGCGTTCGACGCGGAGAGTCGATTGCGCCTCGTCAATCGCGCCGGCGAGCGACTCTTGGGCGTGCCCGCGCCGCGGCTCATCGGCCAGAGCGCGGCATCGCTCGGACTCGATCGGCCGCTCGAAGGCGAGGCGCCGCGCGTCGAGGACCTCACGTTCCCCGGCGTACCCGAAGGCCGTTGGGGTATTCGCCGGTCGACGTTCCGCCAGGACGGCCGACCGCACACGCTGCTCGTGCTCACCGATCTGAGTCGTACGCTGCGCGAGGAGCAGCTCGCGGCTTGGCGGCGGTTGGTACGGGTGTTGAGCCATGAGATCAATAACTCGCTCGCGCCGATACAATCGATTGCTCATACGCTGCGATCACTCATGACTCGCGATCCGGCACCGATCGATCTGGCGGAAGATGTGGTCCGCGGGTTGACGGTCATCGCTGGGCGGTCTGAGGGGCTGTCGCGGTTCATGTCATCGTACGCGCGACTCGCGCAATTGCCGCCACCGAAGGTGGCGCAAGTAGATGTTGGGGCGTGGGTGCGTCGAGCGACTGCCATGGAAACGCGGCTGGCAGTGAACGTTGCCGAGGGGGGGCCGATGATCATCCTCGGCGACGCTGACCAGTTGGACCAACTGCTCATCAACCTGGTGCGCAACGCGGCCGACGCCGCGCTCGAGACCGGGGGTGGGGTGACCATTGGCTGGGCGGCCAGCGATGGGCACGTGGAGGTGGCGGTCGAGGACGACGGCCCGGGCGTCGGGGCGACGGCGAACCTATTTGTGCCGTTCTATACGACCAAGCCCAACGGGTCGGGAATCGGCCTGGCCCTGAGCCGGCAAATCGCTGAGGCACATGGAGGTACGGTGACGCTCGCCAACCGGCAGCGGGTCTCCGGCTGTGTGGCCACGGTCAGGCTGCCGGTGGGGGTTGCTAGTTTTTCAGCATGATGCTAGATACCTAGCATGCCTGAGTCGCTAGAGCCCCGACTGAGCCGCCGTGAGCGGCAGATCATGAACGTGTTGTTTCGGCGCGGCGAAGGGACCGTCGCCGACGTCATGGATGAGATGCCCGATCCGCCGAGCTACTCGGCCGTGCGGGCGATGCTCAGGACGCTCGAGGACAAAGGGCACGTGAAACATCACGAGGACGGGCCGCGGTATGTCTATAAGCCCACCGTCGCGAAGGAATCGGCCCGACAGAACGCGGTCGAGCATCTCGTGAAGACATTCTTTGATGGTTCCACCGCGCAGGCCGTGGCGGCGCTGCTCGATGGGTCGGCTCGGGTGCTGACCAAAGAGGAGCGCGCGCGGCTCACGGCACTCATTCGGCGCGCCAGCGAGGAGGGGCGCTGATTATGCTCGACTTGGCTATTCGGGGCACACTGATCCTGGTGTTCGCGTTTGCCGCGGCTGGTGTCATGAGACGGGCGTCGGCCGCAGCCCGACACCTCTTGTGGGCGTCAGCGCTCGCCGGGCTGCTCGTGCTGCCCGCCGTCGTTCGACTAGGGCCGGCGGTGCAAGTGCCGGTGCCCATGCTCGCTTCGGCGACGGCGCTGGCACCGGCCTTGGCCCCGGTTTTTGCGCCGGATCCCGAGCCCGCGGCGCTCGCCGAGCCTGCGCCGGTGGCGGGCACCCGGGCCCACACTCACGTTCGATCGCACCGGACCAGGGCTCGCTCGACGGCGCCAGTCGCGGCACCGGCGACCGCGTCCATCGCCGCCTACGAAATGGCGCCCGAGCTCGCCAGCGTTCCAGAAGCGATGGAGCATAGGGCACCGCGGCACCGGCCTGAGATTGGGATCTGGCAACGCGCATGGGATGCCCGGTGGGCGATATGGGCCGCGGGCGTGCTCCTCGTGCTCGGTCGCCTGCTACTCGGTATGGCCCGTGTCCGATCGATTGTGGGAGAGGCAGTCCCGGTGACCGATCCCGAATGGTTGCAGCTACTCGCGCGAGTCGCGCGCCCTCTCGGCGTCTATCGCCGCGTGACATTGCGCACAGGCCCCGCGGGTGCTGTGCCGGTGACGTGCGGGATCCTCGCGCCCGTGATCATCCTGCCGGAGGATGCCGAGGACTGGGACGACGAACGCCGGGCACTGGTCCTGACCCATGAGCTGGCGCACGTGCGCCGACTCGATGTGCTCACACATATCGTCGGCCAATGCGCGGTTGCGCTCTTCTGGTTCCACCCCCTCGCATGGCTTGCGGCGGCTCGCATGCGCCTAGAGCGCGAGCGTGCCTGCGACGATCTCGTGCTCGGCTCAGGCGCGCGACCCTCGCGCTATGCCGGCGATCTCTTGGATCTCGTGCAGACGCTGAACGGTGCTACGGCCCCCGCGGCCGCTGCGCTGGCCATGGCCCGGCGGACGGAGATCGAAGGGCGCCTCCTGTCGATCCTCGATGCGGCCGTGCGCCGCGGACCCTTAGGGACCCGGCGCATTGCGGGCGCCCTGGCCGTCGCGGCCTGTGGTGTGGTCACGATTGCCGCCGTGCGCCCGGTCGCGACACCGGCGGCCCATCCTGCCGTCGTCGTCCTGCCCGCCGTATCGGCTCTGGCGGACGTCTCTCTGACGGACGCCCCTCAGGCGACAACGGCGCGGCCCGTGTTGCGAGTGGTGGGCGGCGGCTGGACCAACAACTACGTCGCGCTGGCCGACATCGCCGAGGCCGCGGCGACCATTGCGTCAGATGCCTCGAAGCGCCAGGTGCTGTTCGAGATCGGCCAGCGCTACGGCGCGAGCGACACGCTGCGCCACGCATTCTTCGCCGCGATCAACACGATGGCGTCGAGCACCGAGCGCCGGCGCGTGCTCCTCGCACTCATCGGGCGTGGCGATCGAGATGAGCAGACCCTGATCGAGGTCGTACGCTCCGCCGGAAAAATGGCGTCGGACCATGACAAGGGCGGAGTCCTCCGCACCGTCGCCGGTCTCGATCCGCTGACCGACCCCGCGCTGCGCCACGAGTTCTTCGCCGCCGTCGGTACGATGGCGTCGAGCTCCGAACGCACCCGCGTGCTGCTCGCCGTGCTCGGCGAGGCGCGCGCGCGCGGCCGCGCGAACCCGGCGCAGAATGCCATGATCGCCCGCCTCGCCCTCAACGCCGCGACCGAGCTGCCGTCGAGCAGCGACAAGGTCCGCGTGCTACGCGCGGTCGTGCACGGCGGCTGGCTCAGCGACGCCGCGGTCTCGCGCGACTTCAATATCTGTCTGACGACGCTCGGCGGTGGTGTCGACTATCACTACGTCGTCAGCGGCGGCGGAGACTGAGTCCCATGATACTCGCCATCGCACTCCTCGGCGTCTGTGCCGCGACGAACCACTACCAATTGCACGACGACTCGGACAACCACCACTGGCATCTGTCGTGGGCGACGTCCGACTGTAAGGTCGACTGGACCGCGAACGGCGAAGTCTGGTACACCGACGACGGGAGAGACATCGCCAGACTATCGCCCGGCGGCATGCTGACCGTCATCGAGCAATACGGGGACCACACCCGTCGCGTGGACTTCGCGCAGAAGGCCGGCATGCTCGACCGGACGTACACGGTCGACGGCATGTCGAAGCCGTGGGACCACTACGCGGCCGATTGGTTCGGCGAGCTGCTCGTGCAGGTCGACCACACGACCGGCGCGCTCGCGTCGATCCGGTTCCCAAGGCTCATGGCCCAGGGTGGCCCCTCGGCGGTGATCGCTGATCTCAGCAACGCGTCCGACGGCGCGAAGCGCACCTATCTCAAGAAGCTCGCCGCCTCAGCCAAGCTCGACGCCGACCAGTCGTGCCAGATCGCGTCGCTCGCCCAGCACATGAACTCGGATTACGAGCGGACCGAGGTCTTGCTCGATGCGGCCGACGAGATCGATTTCGCGTCACAGAACTGCCGCGATTCGTACTTCGGCGCCGTGAACGCGATCGCCAGCGACTACGATCGGAGTCGCGCGCTCATCGCGGCAGTCGAGCATGGGCCCACGTCAGGACCTGAGGTCGACCCCTTCGCAATCGCCACCATTACCGCGGCGCGGAAGATCGCATCGGATCACGAGAAGACCCGAGTCCTGGTCACCATTGCCGGCCGCTGCTCGAGCGCGGATACCGTGCGGACCGCCTACCTGACGACGGCCCGCACCATTGCCTCAGATGCCGAACGCGCTCGCGCGCTCACGGCTCTGATTCGGCAGCAGTGACGCCAAGAACGAGCTCACGCGCTGCTCGGCATAGTATACGGGGCGCCACGGCAGAATCCCGCTGACAAAACCGACATGACCCCCGCGCTCCACGAACTCGACGTGGAGCGCGGGGTTTGCGTTTGCCACCGCGCGGACATCGTCCAGAACGGCCGCGGGCAAGAACGGGTCGTCGACCGCGCTCAGCAGCAACGTCGGGACGCGCACGTCCTGCAATACAGCCAGGGCGCTCGACCGCGTGTAGTAGTCGTCCGCGTCGGCAAACCCGTGCAGAGGCGCGGTCAGTAGATCATCGAACTCGATGATGGATCGGACCGCATCGAGCTTGCGCCGGTCCACGAGATCGGGAAATCGCTCGAGCTTCGCGTAGACCTTTCGTTTGAGCGACGCGATGAAGTTGGCCTGGTAGACTCGCGCAAAGCCCCGGTCGATGTGTCGCGCCCCGCGACCCAGGTCGAAAGGAACCGAGACTGCCGCGGCGCCGGCGATGGACTGATCCCGGCGCTCGGCCAGCCACTTGAGCAAGACATTGCCGCCGAGCGAAAATCCCGCGAGGACTATGGACGCATTTGGATAGGAGAGGCGATTCCGGGTGACGACCAGGTCCAGGTCCCCAGTATCGCCAGAGTGATAGAACCGGCGGGTGCGATTGAGAGCGCCGCCGCAAGAGCGGAAGAGCAGGAAATCGGCGCCCCACCCACGTTGCCGCGCCTCGGCCAGCATCCCGCGCGCATAGTGCGACCGGGCCGTCCCCTCCAGGCCGTGCAGCAGGATGAGCCTCGGCGAGTCAGGGTGCGGAGCGTCGAGCCGGTCGACATCGAGGACGTCGCCGTCCGGCGTATCCCACTGCTCGCGCCGCGTGTGGACTACAGGTGGCCGGCGGACGAAACGTCCCCACAGCGTGCGGACGTGCGGTCCGGGGATCCACCACGCGGGGCGGTACTGATGCATTCCCAAAGATAGAATTTTGCCCAATGGAAGGAGGGGTATGGGGACGTTCCCTCCCCCCTGCTGGGGGGAGGGAACGTTCCCCTAATCCCCTCTACCTTACGGGATGGAGGTTCAGGTCTTTGGGACGAAAAAGTGCGCGGACACCCGCAAGGCGTTGCGATTTTTCGCCGAGCGGCGGATCAAGACGCATTTCGTGGACCTCAACGAGCGAGCGGCGTCGCTCGGCGAGCTCACGCGGTTCGCGCAAAAGTTCGGCGTGGGCGCGCTGATCGATAGGAGCGGCAAGCCCTACACCGCGCTAGGCCTCGGGAGCGCCCGATACTCCGACGAGCGGTGGCTCGAGCGGTTGGTCGAAGAGCCGATGCTGCTCAAGACTCCGCTCGTGCGGTGGCAGAACAAGCTCACGGTCGGGCCGTCCGAGGAGATTTGGACTGGCTGGGTGGCGGCATGACGCAGATCGCGATGTCGGGCGTGGATGTCGAATTCGGCGCGACGCGGCTTTTGACCGACGTCACGTTCACGGTCGGAGCCGGCGACCGTTGGGGCATTGTCGGGCGCAATGGGACTGGCAAGACGACGCTCTTTCGGTTGCTCACTGGCGCCGCGCAGCCCACGCGCGGTCAGGTGACGCGGGTCGGCGGGCTCCGCATTGCCATGCTGGAGCAGCATCGGGACTTCGGCGATGCCAACACCGTCTGGGAGGCCGCGGCCGGGCCATTCGCCGAGTTGCTCGCTCTGGAACGCTCGCTGGCTGAGCAGGCGCACAATCTCGACGACGCCGACGCGCTGGCTCGCTATGGTCGTGATCTGGAAAGATTCGAGCACGAAGGCGGCTACATGATCACGCCGCGCGTGGACGCCGTGCTGCATGGACTCGGATTCGATCCAGCGGAAGCGAGGGAGCGGCCGCTCGAGGCGCTGAGTGGGGGCGAGCGCGGACGTCTCGGGCTCGCGCGCCAACTCGTTGCGCCGGCCGATGTGTTGCTCCTCGACGAGCCGACGAATCACCTCGATCTCGAGACCACGCGCTGGCTGGAGCAGTATCTCACCGAGACCGACGAGACGGTCATCGTGATCAGCCACGATCGCGCGTTTCTGGCCGCGGTCGCTGATCACGTATTGCATCTCGAAGGCGGAACGGCCGTGCCGTATACGGGCGGATACGAAGCGTTCATCGAGCAGCGCGCCGAGCGACGGCTGACGCAGGAGCGCGCGGTGAGCAAGCAGCGCAAAGCCATCGCCCACGAAGAGGACTATATCCGGCGGAACATCGCCGGGCAGAATACGAAGCAGGCGAAAGGGCGGCGCAAGAGATTGGAGCGGCTGCCCCGCTTGAGTCCGCCCGTGGGGGCCGAGGATGCCATGGCGTTGCGGCTCGACGTGCACGAGCGCGGCGGCGATCAAGTGCTGTCGGCTGAGCACGCGCGGCTCGAGCTCGGCGAGCGGGTGTTGCTGAACGACTTCAGTGCGCGCGTGATGCGTGGCGATCGTGTCGGCATTTTGGGGCCGAATGGCGCCGGCAAGTCGACGCTGCTTAGGGCGATCGTCGGCGAGCGGCCGGTCGATGGCGGGGTGCTGCGCATCGGCGGGTCGACGACGGTCGCGTATTATCGCCAGGATCTCGCGCAGGTGCCGCTGGACAAGACCCTGTACGAGACCATCAACGATCTCAGGCCGCTCTGGACCCGAGGCCAGATCCAGGGGCATCTCGGGCGGTTCGGGTTTTCGGGCGACGAGGTCCAGCGGCGGGCCGAGAGCTTGTCGGGTGGCGAGAGAGCGCGGGTGGCGCTGGCGATGATGATGTTGTCGGGCGCGAACCTGCTCATCCTCGATGAGCCCACGAACCATCTCGACGTCGAGTCGATCGAAGCCATCGAGGACGCGGTCGAGCGGTATCCTGGGACCGTGCTGCTCGTGAGCCACGACCGGGCGCTGTTGCGGGCGATGGCCACGCGGGTATGGGTGCTGCACGAGAGTCGGATGACTGTGTTCGATGGCAGCTTTGCCGAGTGGGAGGTCGTGAGCGAGGAGCGGGCACACGCCGCGCGCGTTGCCGCGGAGGAGGAAGAGGCGTTGCGGCGTGTGCGGGAGCACAAGAAGGTCGAGCGACCGGCATCGACACCCAAGGGACCGGACCTCCGCACGGCTCAACGATCGGCCGAAGCGGCGGAGGGTCGAGTCGCCGTGGCCGAAGCTGAGGTCGCTCGACTGACGGCTGAGCTCGCAGATCCCGAACTCTACGCCACGCCGGCCGGAGTATCGCGCAGTGCGAAACTCGGCTCGCAACTGGATGATGCCCGTCGCACATTGGACGCCGCGTTGGAAGAATGGACTAAGGCCACCGAAGCTGTCGAGAGGCTCGCCACGTGAGAATAGCCGCTATATTGTCCCTGGTATGTCTTGTTAATGTCGCACAAGGTCAGGATACAAGTCACACGCTCCAGATCCACCGGCCCGATAGCGTGGAGCGGCTGCGTCCCTGGACCCCTGGCGATAGCATCGCGCGCGTGGCCCGGGCCAAGGTGTTCTTCCAGCAGGGCAATGCCTGGATGGCGAAAGGCCAGAGGGATAGCGCCCGGTTGGCGTACGAGGGCGCCGTGGACCTGGACCACCATAACGTCGACGCGATCGTCGCCCTGGCGCATCTGCTGGTCGAGGACGGCTACTCGGGCAACGCGCGGGTGCTCCTCGCGCTGGCATTGCGAAGCAATCCCGGCGACCCGCGACTCCTGCACTTCAGGGCCATTCGCGATACAGCGAGTGTGCGGTATGACTCGTTAATGAATCAGCCGGGAGTGACCGAGGAGACGTACCGCGCGGCGGCGTCCCAGGCGCTCTCGACCGGCCTCTATCCGCGAGCCAGCGATATCGTCGTGCGCGGGCTCGCGCAATACCCTCACTCGGCAACACTGCGCGCACTGGCCGACAGCGCGCGCAAAATGGGAGATCGTCAGCAATGAAAGCTGTCTGGATCCTGATCGCGCTCCTGTTCGTGCCAGCGCTGGTACGGGCCCAGCACGGGATCGACCGTGCGAACCTCGACACCACGTGCGCGCCGTGCACGGACTTCTATCAGTTCGCGACCGGCGGCTGGCGGGCCAGCAACCCGATTCCCAAAGAGCATCCGTCGTGGGGCGCGTTCAGCGCGCTGCAGGAGCACAACCGCGACGTCCTGCACCAGATACTCGATAGCGCGGCCAAGGACGGCTCGTCCAAGATCGGCACCTACTACGCCACGTGCATGGACTCGGCCGCGGCCGACGCCGCCGGGCTCAAGCCCGTCGACGGTGAGCTCCACCGCATCGAGACCGTGGAGACGCCCGCCAACGTGCGGGCCGAGATTTCGCGGCTGCAGGGTGAAGGCGTCGACGTCGCGTTCGCGTTCAACGTCAACCAAGATCGAAAACAAAGCACGCGGGAAGTGCTCTACGTGCAACAAGGTGGCATCGGTCTCCCCGACCGCGACTACTACACGAAGACCGACACGACATCGGCTCGCATCCGCTCAGAGTACGCCGCTCACGTCGGCCGCGTGCTCGCGCTCTCCGGCACGGTGCCGGCGCTCGCGCGGGCCGAGGCCGACAGTGTCGTCGCGTTGGAGACGG
>Ga0187805_10001009_pt1 | contig 10004 bp, 9 predicted proteins | sample NC_wetland_sal_i_6_FD_132965 | JGI IMG/M metagenome (GOLD analysis project Ga0187805, IMG submission 132965) | Wetland sediment microbial communities from Neuse River Estuary, North Carolina, USA - Control_5 | ecosystem: Environmental > Aquatic > Freshwater > Wetlands > Sediment | place: USA... | reverse complement strand
GAATGCGAATGAAAGGTATACGACCGCTCATTACGTTGGCATTTTTGCTTGCCGCCGGCGCGCTTCCGGCGGTTGCACAACAAGGACCGCCACCGGGCGGTGGACCGGGCGGCGGCGGTCGGCCAGCAGGACCGCCGCCGGGACCGCCGCTACAAATCACCAGCGCGCCGTGGAGCGATGGCGGCGTCGTACCCGACAAATACTCGTGCGCCGGCCCTGGAGGATTCGCCAGCATGACTTCTCCGGCGGTGGAATGGAAGAATCCACCGGCGGGCACCCAGAGCTTCGTCCTGCTCTTGCACGATCCGGATGCGCACGCGCGAAAATCGGTGGACGACATCACGCATTGGATCGTCTTCAACATTCCCGCAGATTCAACCGGGCTGCCTGAAGGCGTGCAGGCGGATGCCCCGCCGACGATTGGCGTGCAGGGCGCCAACATCATGGGAAGACCCGGATACATGGGGCCTTGCGCACCTGCAGGACCGCCCCACCACTACACGCTCGAGCTTTACGCGCTCGACACGAAGCTCGATCTGGCGGCCGGCGCCGGTCGTGATGACATCATGAAGGCGATGGAGGGGCACGTCCTGACTGGAGCGGTATACATCGGGTTGTTCCACCGTCAGCCCGGCGGCAGCATGGGGCCACCGCCCCGGCAGTAGACGTTCCGGCAGACTTGAAAAGGGGCGGAGTCCGTTTCGCGCAGGAATGCGAACGAGTCTCCGCCTTCTTCTTTTTCGCTGTGCGCGCCGCTATGCGGCGTGAGCAGAGCCAACAAACGGAATCTGAGCGAGAACAAATTAAATAAGGAAAGGAAAAATTAGAAAAGGCCGGGGATTTTCATGCCCATGATGCCGGGCAGGCCGCCCGTGAGGTCTTTTACTTGTTTGGAAAGTTCTTCGTCCACGCGCCGGTTGGCTTCATTGACTGCCGCTAGAATCAGTTCCTGCAACATCTCTTGATCTTTGTTTTTGAAAACATCCGGTTCGATGCGCAGTTCGGTCAGCTGTTTCTGGCCGTTCATCTTGACGGAGACCATGCCGCCGCCGGCCGATGCCTCGACGGAAAGCCCGTCAAGCTGCTGCTCGAGCTTCTCCTGCACCTGCCGGAACTGCGCGAGCATTTGTTGCAGCGCTTTTACTTCCATGCTCTATTCCTCGCCCGGGTGCTTCACTCGCGAAATCCGTCCTCCGAACTTTTCGAGCATCGCTCGGACGATCGGATCCTGCTCGAACCGCGCTTGCAATTCCGAGCCGCGGCTCACTCCCGCCCGAACCGGGTCCAGTTTAACACAGACACGAAGCGGCTGGCCGACGACTTGATTTACGGCTGTGCGCAAACGTTCCATCGCTTCGCGCGGCAACATTTCCGTGAGCGCGCGATTTTCCGGAGAGAAGAAGAGACGGAACTCGCCGCCTTCCATTTCGCAACGCGTCGCTTGCTCGAGGAACGATGAGAGCAGCCTCGATTCCTGCAGGGCAGTCTTGATTGCGCCCAGTTGCACCGCGGAAAGGCCGTCGGTAACATCTTCGGCCGCGCCCGCGACGATTCGTGGCGGAGCGGCCGGCACAGGCGCGGGGGCGGCGGTGCGCGCGGTGGGCGCATGACGAGCAGTGGGGGGCGGCGTCGCCGATGCTTTCGCCGCGGGATCAGGCGCCATGCGCACGGCAGCCGCGCTCGCTGACGAAGACGAAACTGTTTGTGCGGCAGGTGTCGCGCGCGGCGGAATACCGGAATCCGATCGCGCCGGCCGGGGGCGTGACTCGCCATGAAGTTCGGCGAGAGCCTCTTCCAGCGGCGCGAGGCGTTGCGCGTTGATCAAACGCAGCAGGCCAAGCTCGAGGTGCAGGCGCGGATCAGGCTTGCGCCGGAGATCGTCGTCGGTTGCCAGGAGAATATTGAAAAACCGCGTGAGATCTTCTTCGCCGAACTGCGCAACCTGTTCCGCGAGGCGAGGTTGCTCATCCTTTGGAGCCGCCACGAGGTTTGAATCGGCGCCGCAGACTCGCACCACGAGCAGGTTGCGAAAGTGACGAATGGCTTCGCGGCAGAAGTGCTGCAGATTCTGTCCATCGGCTATGAGCCGATGGACCAGCCCAAGAGCGCGCTCGGCCGATCGCGCGGCAATCGCTTCGACGAGGCTATCGAGCACGCTTTCGGCGACCACACCGAGAAGCTCGCGCACTTGCGCGTCGGTGATCGTTTCGCCCGCGTAGGCGATCGCCTGCTCGAGGAGCGAGAGACCGTCGCGCATGCTGCCTTCGGCTGCGCGCGCCAGCACCGCGACGGCGCCGGAGTCGATCTTGAGATTTTCCGACTTGGCGATTCGCTCGATCTCGCCGCCGATCTCCTGAAATGTGAGGGAGCGAAATTGAAAAAGCTGCGCGCGCGACTTGATCGTTTCTACGAGATCCTCGGCCCGCGTAGTAGCCAGGATGAATACGACGCGCTCAGGCGGCTCTTCGAGCGTCTTCAGCAGCGCGTTCGAAGCTTCGTCCGTAAGCTGGTGCGCTTCGTCGAGAATGACGACCTTGTAGCGGCTCGAGGCCGGCGCGTAGCGAACCATTTCGCGCAGCTCGCGAATCTGATCGATGCCGCGATTGGATGCCGCGTCGATTTCGAGAACGTCGAGCGAGGTCCCCGCTGCAATCTCCTTGCAGGAATCGCACGTGTTGTCGGGATTGATCGTAGGGCCGCTGGCGCAATTCAAGGCTTTCGCAAGGATGCGGGCGGCGGTTGTTTTTCCGACTCCGCGGACGCCGGAAAAAATGTAGGCGTGGGCCACGCGATTCGATTCGATGGCGTTCGCGAGCGTCTTCGTGACGTGCTGCTGCCCGACGATTTCGCTGAACGTTTGAGGGCGATATTTGCGCGCGATGACTTTATAGCTCATGAAAGAATTCTTCGTGCCCTCGCCTAGGCAGTTCCGAGTGCGATGAGAGGAACTTCGGGTACTCCGCGGCACACGAAACTGGCCCGCTACCGTTGCTCCCTTCCGGGCCTGGCGGGGTTTGCGGGGAATCGTTGCACAGAGCCCGAAGTTCCACCGAACGGCGGTCCGCGCTGCAAGTTTTTCTTGTAGCGAGACCGCTCGGCGGAGTCTAGCACAGCGACCAGCGCCGCGAAAGGCGAGGGCTGCCAAGGAAAAGTTGTTTCAAACGCGAACAGTCGTCGCGAAAGAAACAGTCCACGAGCAAATAGTAGGCGCAGGCTGGCGCCAAATCGTTTGGTTTCTTGAGCGGCTGGAAGCGCGCTTTGGCATGGCTTCTGCAGATCACCGGATCGGAGGTTCGACGTGGATTCTCAACTGAGCCAAGAGATCGCAAGGATCACCAGCTATCGCGTGGAAGTATCCGGATGGGATGCGTCGGACGCCTTCTTTGTGGAAAAGACGATGCTGGATTGGGGCGGAGGCGACAAGAAGGAAATCAGTCTCCGGCCGACCCTGCGCGAGAACGCCGTAGTGTTCGTACGCCTGCTGCAGGAATTCGGCAAGGCCGACAGTTTTCCGATCGCCTACCGCGCCGCCAGCGTCGAAGCAGGCGAGAATGGGCGGACACTCGTCCAACTGGCAAGGCTGCATCCCCAGGCGCCTTTCAAAGGGACTGCGGGTTCGTCGGCCCAATCACAGAGCAAAGTGGCTTAGCGCATCGCGATTCTGCGGCGCGATCCAGCCGCTTGGGCTGAGCGCAGTTCTTCTTTGAGACCCTGATTCCAGTTCGGAACGGCTTACGACGTGTGGAAGCGCACAATTGCGTTCGAATCCGCGAGGCGGCAGCGATTCTAATTTTTCGGTCGCCGACCAACGATCACAATTTAGGCGCCTTACGCGCGCCGACGGTACTCCCCATCGGAACAGGCTTCCAATTCGCATTCTGGCACATGCATTGCCTAATGTCTGGCAATGAAAGCTCTCATGGAAAGACCCATCATCGCAACGGCACGCAAGAATCTCACAGTCTGTGTCCTCGACGACGATTCCAATCAGGTTGAGATGACGACCGAACGGCTCCAAAGAGCGGGATTCTCGGCTGTCGGCACGACGAGCGCCGAAGAGGCTCTTCAGAAAGTCCGGCTGGGCAGCTGCAGGGTCGTGCTGGTCGATTTCAAGATGCCAAGCATGGACGGTCTTACCTTTCTCGAGAAAGTTTTGCAGTTCGACCCCGGCGTGTACGTGGTCTTGATTACAGGCTACTACTCGGTGGATTCCGCGATCGAAGCGGTCCGGCGCGGCGCATACGACTATCTCTGCAAGCCAATCGATTTTTCGAGGCTCGAAAAAACTCTGGACGATTTGACCGAGGTGTTTTCGCAGCGATCGCAGACGCGCGAGCTCGAGGAGAAACTGTTTCAAAACTCGCAATTCCAGGGCATCGTCGGGAAAAGTCCGGCCATGCTCGACGTTTTCGATCTGGCAAAAAAGGTGGCGCGACACTATACGAATGTCCTGATCACGGGCCCCACAGGCTCCGGCAAGGAACTCGTCGCGCGCGCTCTCCATGAACTGAGTCCCGTGGCGCAACAGCGATTCGCCATCTGCAATTGCTCGGCGCTCGTCGATACGCTGCTCGAGAGCCAGCTTTTCGGCCACATGCGAGGCTCGTTTACGGGCGCAACGGACACCCGGCCTGGTCTCTTCGAATACGCGAATGGCGGGACGGTCTTCCTCGATGAAGTCGGCGAGACTTCGCTGACGATGCAGGCAAAACTCCTGCGCGTAATCCAAAACCGCGAAATTCAGCGAGTGGGATCACCGGAAGTGAAAACCGTCGATGTCCGGTTTATTGCCGCGACGAACCGCGACCTTCGGGCGGAGGTTCTCGCCGGGCGATTCCGCGAGGATCTTTTCTACCGCCTGAGCAGCATTGAAATCCGCGTGCCCGGGCTCACGCAGCGTCCCGAAGACATTCCGGTTCTCCTGCAGCACTTCTTGAAGAAATACAGCCAGACCTACGGAAAAGCGTTGCAGGGGCTCACGCGGCGGGCTCAAATCGTGCTCTTCCAGTACGATTGGCCGGGCAATGTTCGCGAACTCGAAAACGTGATTTCGAGCGCAGCGCTGACGACCAACGCGGACTTTATCGATGTCGCTGACTTACCCGAACACCTCCAGAAACCACGCCGCAATGGCTCGGCCCCGGAAGCGAATTGGCGCCCGCTGCCATTGGATGAAGTGCGCCGCGTTCACATCGAGCGCGTGCTAGAAATGTGCAATAGCAATCGGGTCCGAGCCGCCCAGGTTCTTGGCATCGGCCGCACGAGTCTCTATCGGTTTCTCAAGCGAAAAAGCAATCGCGCGATCGCCGCCAAGGGTGGCGCGTAGCGGAAGCCCCCGCTGCCTTGCGGGCACGTCAGCTCCATTGATTGGGAGGGCCGCGCGTCCGTTCGGACCCGTCTCCTACTTTTACTTTAGTTGCCGCTCGAGGTGTACGACGCGTTGTGCAGCAGCGATGCGGGAAGCGACACGCTCGAATCCATGCGCACCAGCATCCCGGTTTGCGCAGGCAGTTCGACTTCGCCACCCTTCTTCGCCACGACGTAAGCTCCTCCACCCACCAGGCCAAACACCGTGCCGCGGAGAACATGACTGAAGATCAGGCCCACCGTGGAGCCGCCCGCTGTTCCAATCGCCACGTCCTCGACATCGCCTTTGACGCTATTGCGTTGCTCGACGACTTCACCCTCGACCGTTTTCAGATCTTTGCGCTGCTTGGCAGCGTCCGTCCCGCTATAGATCGAGAGAATGCTCATCTTCGCGGGGAAAATGCGGCTCTGAACCTCGATCGAGTTGAAGACCAGGTTCATGGACGCTCCACCGCGGAACATCGAAAACAGTTTCGGGCGGTCAACGGTCGAAATCCTTCCGTGAACGATCGCACCGGCGGGCAAAATCATCTGAGTGCCGGCAAAAACCGGTTCGGCGACAACGGCGGTAAACGGATCGCCATCGTGAGCCACGCGGGTGCTCAGGCCGTTGATCAAAGTGAGGCGTACTTGCGTGCCGGGAACCAATTCATTCGACTGCGCGTGGACTGCCGGGGTCAAAGACAACGCAACCAGGACCGCCGCGCAGAGCGCGATGAGAGACTTCATGGGATCCTCCTGTTTTCTGGGCGGAAGGCATTGCTCCCGCAGCGAACCGACCTGAACGAAGAGCCATGTGAACTCTTGGATTCGGGTGAAAGACTGGGATCAGGACCGCAGGGAAACGCGAGTCTGTCTCCAGATGCCCCCGGAACGTCGGGGGTGCCGCTGGCGCAGCGGTATGGGCGCGCAGGACGCACCCGTAAGTAAGATATACCAGAAAACTTTCGCGGCTGCCCGTAAAATTGAGCCAGTGTTCCCTTGCCCAACTCTCGATCTTGCCGTACCGGGCAGGTTAACCCTTTGACGTAGGGGTTCGAAAGGGCACTACGGGAACGGGGTGGCGGCAGGGCGGCAGTTCAGGTTAAGATATTGCTTTCCCGGAGAGCACATTGACGCTGACGAACATTCAGGGGCTGAACGATGGCGGCAAGACACTGGTACGCGTGCGGCCAAGAGGATTTTGCGCCGGCGTCGTACGCGCTGTCGACATCGTAGAGCTCGCGCTGGAAGCGTACGGGCGGCCGGTCTACGTGCACCACGAGATCGTGCACAATCGCTACGTCGTGGACCAGTTGCGGCGTCGCGGCGCCATTTTTGTCGAGACGATCGAGGAAGTGCCGGTCGGCGCGGTTCTGGTGTTCAGCGCGCACGGCGTTCCGCCGCGCGTGCGCAGCGAAGCGAAAGAGCGGCAACTCCGGGTGATTGATGCTACCTGCCCGCTCGTGACCAAAGTTCACCTCGAAGCGCTGAAGTTTGCGCGCGAAGGGCGGACGCTCGTACTGATCGGCCATCGCGATCATCAAGAAATCGTCGGCACTTCGGGTGAGGCTCCGGACCGGACCGTCGTCGTCGGCAGCGTCGAAGAGGTGGATAGTTTGGAAGTGCCTGATCCATCGCGGCTCGCTTTTCTCACCCAGACCACGCTTTCGCTGTACGACACTCAGGAGATCGTTGCGCGGCTCCGGCAACGTTTCCCAATGATTGCCGGCCCGGCCTCCGACGACATTTGCTACGCGACACAGAATCGGCAAGAAGCGGTTGAAGCTCTCACGCGCGAGGTGCAGTTGATCCTCGTGGTCGGGTCGGCGAACAGTTCCAATTCGAATCGCCTCGTGGAAGTTTCCAAGCGTTCGGGCGTGCCGGCACGCTTGATTGAGGATGCGGGTGATATCGACGCGTCGTGGTTTGAAGGCGTGAATTCCCTTGGTTTGACCGCCGGCGCCTCCGCGCCGGAGATTCTCGTCGAGCAGGTGAGCCAGCGGCTCTCCGCGCTGGGATTCACGAACCATCGCGACCTGGATCTGATTCGTGAGGACGTGCGCTTCACTCTTCCAGCGGAGTTGGCTGCACGGCAGGAACGCGCGGCGACCTGACCATTTTTCGCCGCATGGCCGCAACAAGACGGCAAGGAGCGTATGAGTGGCGGTCAAAATCGTCCGCCAGCCCAATAAAATCGCGCTGCTGGGTTCACCCACAAGTGCGGCTGCGATGTCGTCGGGCCACGAAGGCGCTCCTGCTGCGCTGCGGGCGGCAGGGCTGGTGGGCCGGCTTCAATCGATCGGCTACGAGATCACGGACCTCGGCGACGACCCTCCTCAGGTATTTAAACCCGACAACGAAAGCCCGCGTGCGCGAAACATTTCCGGCGTGCTTGCTGCGCTCGAGAGTCTGAAGCCGCGAGTGGAGCAAGCGGTGAAGTCCGCCGCGCTTCCGTTGATTTTGACGGGCGATTGCTCCGCGGTCCTCGCCACCGTTGCCGGCCTTCGCCGCTATTTCCGCCACGTCAGCCTGATCTATATGGATCGCGACGCCGATTTGAACACTCCGGCGACCACAGCGTCCGGTTGCCTCGACGGGATGGTGATTTCACATATGACGGGACGCGGCGCAGCTGAGCTGGTGCGGTTTTGGGGCGAACCACCGCTTGTCCGCGAACCGGATATCGCGCTCTTCGGCATGGACCGAATCGATCCGTCAGAAGAAGAGGTGCTGCGGAGTTCACCGCTGCGGCGCTATTTGGCCGACGAAGTCAAGCGTATGGGGCCTGTAGCAGCGGCACAAGCCGCCTTCGATCGCATTCGCGGCAAGGGCTACGAATGCGTGCTCCATTTCGATGTGGATGTGATCGCGGACTTCCAAGCGACGGATTATCCGGGGACGGGCGGACTGAGTCTTGCGGAGGTGCGTGAGGCGCTCGAAGTCTTCGCCTGCCAGGAGCACTTGGCGGCCATTGAGGTGGCAGCCTACAATCCGCTCAAAGATTCCGATGGCAGTGGGGCGGCACTGATCGTCGATTTGCTGGCAGGTGTTCTTGGCAAGCGCCTGGAAGCCTTGCAAGCAAAGGTCCCCGCGGAGCCGGCCACGGTGTCGGTCTCCGCGAAGGGAGTGCCCGTGGCACCCGACCTATCGGAGAAGGCAGCTGTGCCCGGCCAGGTGGAGATGCCGCCGCAGCCAAGTAGCGAATCCGAGCCATCATCGGTAGCCGCCGGTGACGCGTGGTCATCCGACAAAATGGACGCGGCCTCTGCGTCAGAATCCGCTGACCCTGAACAACGCGAGGAGCAATCCGCAAATCCGGGGGATACGGGCGATCCGGCCTGAACTCCTGCCATCCGCGCCTGCTAAGATGAAATCCTATCCTGAAGTGATCATCTTCGACGTCGATGGCGTACTTGTAGATGTGCGCGGCTCGTTTCACCGGACTGTGATCGAGACGGTGCGCTTTTTCACGGGCAAGCGCGTGACACGCGCGGAGCTGCACCACTGGAAGAGCCAATCGGGATTCAACGACGACTGGAAGCTGTCAACTGCCTGGATACACTCGCTCGGCGGCACGGCGCCTTATGAAGAAGTAAAAGGCAAATTTGTGCAGCTTTATTGGGGGCAGAACGGGGAAGGAAACGTCCTGCGCGAGAAGTGGCTGCTCCCGCGCCCTGCTCTGCGGCGCCTCGCCGCCCGGTCGAAATTGGCGCTTTTTACGGGGCGGGTGAGGCAGGAAACAGACTACACGCTCGATCGCCTCAAGATCCGCGAGTTCTTCCGACAGATCGTGACGGCGGAAGATGTACAGAACTTGAAACCGCACCCGGAAGGGCTGCTCGCGATCCTCAAGGGACACGACCCGGCGCGCGCTTTATATCTTGGCGACAACATCGATGACGCTCTCGCCGCCCGGGCGGCCCACATCCCGTTTGTCGGTGTTTTGCCGCAAAGCCGCCAGGCAAGCAGGGCGCGCCGCGAGATGTTCCTCAAGCTAGGCGCGACTGGGATATTGAAGGGCATTCGCCAGCTCGAGCCCTGGCTCAAACGCGGTGGTTTTCGACGGGCTGGCCGAAACGTCACCTCCCACGCGTAGGACCAAGGGGCAGTACCAAACAGGACACGCGTACCATTGCTGAAGGCGCGTAGGAACCTCATTATTCATGAGGCGATTTCTACGCCTCTACACGATGGCCCCGAACACTAACGATAGCGTCCGAGCTACAGCTGCCCGCGCGTTTGTCCGTAGCCTGAACATTTTGCTGAAGTTCGCTCGAATGTATGATTTCGGGCACCCGCGCACGGCGCGACAGTACGAAACTGCGTGGAGCGAGTTGCGAGCTGCCATCGGCTCGGACGACCAAACAGGCTTGTTGCTCGCTGCTTCGGGCGATCGGCTGCTGCTGGACGGTACCCCTCTCGATTCCGCTGCCGCCGAGAAGAGTTTTGCCCGCATGCTGTCCACGGCTGGAATCGCCAGCATCCACTTTTCACCCAAGATCACGCAGGCGAGTCTGGCGCGTTTCGTGAGAGGCTTCCCGACCGGTTCGAACACGAAACCCACACAGTTGGCCGAGCAATTAAAGGCCGCCCTCGACGGCGACCCTCACGTGCACGTGAACGAAGTCTGCTTTGTGCCTGCGGATTCCGCCGTG
>Ga0187805_10001007_pt1 | contig 10010 bp, 10 predicted proteins | sample NC_wetland_sal_i_6_FD_132965 | JGI IMG/M metagenome (GOLD analysis project Ga0187805, IMG submission 132965) | Wetland sediment microbial communities from Neuse River Estuary, North Carolina, USA - Control_5 | ecosystem: Environmental > Aquatic > Freshwater > Wetlands > Sediment | place: USA... | reverse complement strand
TGAAATCCATCACCCTTGGGGCGAACCGCTTGCCCGCCTCTCCCAAAACGGGAATGAGCGCGTAACGCTCACTTCTCCGCTTGATTTTGTCCCGCTCCACAAGCTAATCTGATTAATTATCATTTAGCTCCTTGACAACAAAATGACTCCTAAGTCCTTTGTCCGGAATATTTTGCGTATAAGTCCTTTAAACTCAAAGATTTTGGTGGTAGTCTGGCCCTAACCCCATGATTCCAAAAGATCGAGGGGGGAGGGGGGGACCCCCGATTACTGAAAAGTAAATAGCTCTCCGACGCCAAGGCGAAGGTTATAGCTTGAATGTGATCGGTCCGCCGCGGGACTGGCATCCGAGCGCGGCGATTCGCAGCTTGACCGCGCAGGACGCCGTTCCAACCAGTCAGGAACAATGCACCGAAATCAAGATCGATAAGACCATGGAAGGACGGACCGGATCAGCGCCTGTCCCGACTCGATCAAGTCTTAATTGCTTGCCGCCTGCCCCCTGATTCGCGCAACTAGGTTCGCGCATCGATGTTCGCGCATCTATGAACTAGCCAATCAGATAGGCTTTTCTCTTCACGCTCTGTTTTCCTGCCAGGAGGCAGCATGAAAGCTCGCCAGCTTGGACGCAGTGGTCTCACGGTTTCCGCCATGGGCCTGGGTTGCATGGGCATGTCAGAGTTCTACAGCGGACGCGATGACAACGAATCTGTGGCCACAATTCACCGCGCCCTGGAACTCGGCATCACCTTGCTCGATACCGCCGACATGTATGGACCGTTCATCAACGAAGAGCTCGTTGGCAAGGCCATTCGCGGACGCCGCGACCAGGTTGTGCTGGCCACGAAGTTCGGCATTGTTCGCGACCCAAAGAATCCCACTCTACGTGGCGTAAACGGCAAGACCGACTACGTCCGCAAATCCTGCGAAGGCAGCCTAAGGCGCCTGGGCGTGGAAACGATCGACCTCTACTATCAACACCGCGTGGACCCGAATACCCCGATTGAAGAGACCGTGGGCGCCATGGCGCAACTGGTCAAACAAGGCAAAGTCCGCCACCTGGGTCTTTCGGAAGCCAGTCCGCAGACTCTTCGCCGTGCCGTGAAGGTTCATCCCATTGCCGCCCTGCAGACCGAATACTCGCTGTGGTCGCGCGATCCCGAAGACGAAATCCTGCCCACATGCCGCGAACTGGGAATCGGTTTCGTAGCCTACAGCCCGCTGGGGCGGGGCTTCCTGACCGGAAGATTCGCAAAATTCGACGATCTTCCCGCCGACGATTCCCGCCGCCTCTGGCCCCGTTTCCAAGGCGAGAATTTCCAGAAAAATCTTGACCTGGTGCACCAGGTAGAGGAAATCGCAAAAGAAAAAGGCCGCAAGCCCTCGCAGCTAGCGCTGGCCTGGGTGCTGGCGCAGGGCAATGACATCGTGCCGATTCCCGGCACCAAGCGCCGCAAATATCTCGAAGAAAACGTGGGCGCACTGAACGTGCAGCTAAGCGCGGAGGACCTAGCCCGCATCGACGAAGTGTTTCCGCGTGATGCGATTGCCGGAGCCCGCTATCCCGAACACATGATGCACCTGGTGAACGCGTAAGCGAACCGGCGCCGCGCAAAGAAAAAGGGCAGCTTTAAAGCTGCCCTGATCGTAAAATTGTTAAGCTATTTCTACGCCCTAGCGGGACTCTCCCCACCCTTGGCAAGCCCCGGCCGTCCCGGCTCCGGCTTCAGCACCTGTTGCACGCCATCGTCGGACTTAGGCGGGGGCGTCATCTTCGGCAGCTCTTTGCCTTCGATGATCATCTTGATCTCGTTCGCATCGAGCACTTCACGTTCGAGCAATGCCAGTGCGATTCTGACTAACGCGCCATTGTCCTGCGCAAGAATGCCCTTCGCAGTGTTGTAGCCCTGGCCAACGATGCGGCGAACCTCGTCATCGATTTTGATCGCCGTGGCTTCGCTGTAATCGCGGTGCTGCGCAATCTCGCGCCCCAGGAAAATCTGCTCTTCCTTTTTGCCGAAGGTCAGCGGCCCCAGATCGCTCATGCCAAACTCGCAAACCATCTTGCGCGCCAGTTCCGTGGCCCGCTCAATGTCGTTGCCTGCGCCGGTGCTCATCTGGTTGAGGAACATCTCCTCGGCGATTCGGCCGCCCATCATGATGGCGATTTCCGTCTCCAGATATTCTTTCGTGTAATTATGCTTGTCGTCGATCGGCAACTGCATGGTTACGCCCAGAGCCATGCCGCGCGGGATGATCGTGACCTTATGCAGCGGATCAGAATTAGGCAGCTTGGACGCGACCAGCGCATGCCCTGCCTCGTGGTACGCCGTCACCTTCTTTTCTTCTTCGGTGAGAATGAGCGACTTGCGTTCTACGCCCATCAGCACTTTGTCCTTGGCCAGTTCGAAGTCGTACATCAGTACGGCTTTGCGGTTTTGCCGCGCCGCGCTCAATGCAGCCTCGTTAACCATGTTGGCCAAGTCGGCTCCGGAGAAGCCCGGTGTGCCTCGTGCCAGCACGGAAAGATCAACATCGTCCGCCAAAGGAATCTTGCGGGTATGGACCCGCAGAATCTCTTCACGTCCGCGCACGTCCGGCCGATGCACGACCACCCGGCGGTCGAACCGGCCAGGCCGCAGCAGAGCCGGATCAAGCACGTCAGGACGGTTGGTTGCGGCCATCAGGATGACGCCTTCGTTTGACTCGAAGCCATCCATCTCGACCAACAACTGATTCAAAGTTTGCTCGCGCTCGTCGTGTCCGCCGCCGAGGCCTGCGCCACGGTGACGTCCAACCGCATCGATTTCATCGATAAAGATGATGCAGGGGGCATTCTTCTTGCCCTGCTCAAACAGGTCGCGTACCCGGCTGGCGCCGACGCCGACGAACATTTCCACGAAGTCCGAACCAGAGATCGAAAAGAACGGAACATTGGCTTCGCCTGCAACCGCTCTCGCCAGCAAAGTCTTGCCCGTTCCCGGAGGTCCGACCAGCAGCACGCCTTTGGGAATGCGTCCGCCGAGCTTCTGGAACTTCTGCGCCTCGCGCAGGAATTCGATGATCTCCTTCAGCTCTTCTTTGGCCTCTTCCACGCCAGCCACGTCCTTGAACGTGACTTTCTTCTGCTGCATGGAGAGCAGCCGCGCCCGGCTCTTTCCGAACGACAGCGCCTTGTTCCCGCCCGTCTGCATCTGCCGGATCATGAAGAACCACAGGGCAGCCAGCAGGATCAGCGGCGCGAGATTCAGCAGCCAACTGGGCCAACTCCCGCTACTGGCGTCGCGGACCGTGATGTTTACGCCCTTGTCGCGCAGCAACTTGATCATGTCGGGATAATTTGTGGGAACGGTGGTGTGGAAGGTCGAGCCGTCGTTCGCGAACTTGCCGTGTACCTCTTGCAAGTTAATCGTGACTTCCTTGACGTTTCCCTGGTCTACATCCGTCATGAATTGCGAGAAGTTGACTTCCTTCTCTTTTTGCCCCGCTCCGCCGGCCTTTACCACCTGCCAGAGCAAGAACGCCGAGAGCACGATCACCAGCCAGAAAACCACGGTTTTAACTGTTGAATTCACCTAAAACTCCTGAAAAAGTTGCGCCTGTTTCCAAAAAACGCAACTGGGGCTCCGCCAGTACATATAGATGCCAGCCGCGGGGATTGGATAGAGGAAATTGCCAACGCTTACATTCTAACGCTTCTTATGGAAAAAAGGACGGAACTCTTACTATGACTTAAGTCACGGAGAAGGTTCAGCTTGCAGCCGCCAAATACGGCAGGTTGCGGTGGGTTTGTTCGGGTGATCCCAACCCATAACCTACCAGGAACGCTTCGTCCACCAAAAATCCGAAGTAGTCCGGCTGTAATTGTACCCTCCGAGCCGATTGTCGGTCCAGTAAGGTGGCAAGCTTGACCGAAGCCGCTCCCCGGCCGCGCAGGTCGTTCATCAGAAATTCGCTGGTCACCCCGGAATGCACCAAGCCCTCAATCAGCAACACGTGTTGGCCCGCGATGGCTAATTCGTGGCTGAAAAAGATTTCCAGAAAACCTGCCGCAGGGTTCTCTTGCTCCCTACGGTACCTCGGCTTGATGAACTGACAAATCACTGGCACTTCCAGAACGCGCACCAGATCGGCCATAAAAATGAAGCCATTTTCCAGCAGCGCCAGGGCATGAATGGTTTTGCCCTGATAGTCGTTGGAGATCTGCCGGGCCATCTCGCGCACGCGCTTCTGAATCTGCTCGGTAGGTATCACCATGCGTAACTGCTCAGTTTTTGGGTTGGCGTTCATCGTTTAGCCTTGTCGGTGTGGTGACGGGCGCCTCGCCCGTCCGCTCTTAGCCAAGCTCCTCGATTCCCCGAAATCAACACGCTCCTTCAGCGCTGTCTCTCGTAGCAAGACTGCCGTGTCATCAACGCTGCCCGGCCGCAACCGTGCCGGCGGCGGAAAGCCGCGGACCCAGACTACATCCGTTCCGCTCAGCACGACCGGCCAAAGTTTCCGTTCCATACCGCTCACATGCCGCTCCTGCAGCAGTTCTTTGATTTTCTTGGCGACCTTGGTATGCGCCGGCCAGAAGCGATCTCCCGGGCGCCAGTTTCTGACTTTCAGTTCCGCTCCTAACCGCGCCCCATCAATCAAATCCTCGGGATTATAACCTTCGAGAGCGTTTCCCGAAACTAATACCGCTTCGAAGCGTGATTCTGTCTCCCGCACGTCGACCGATCCAGGGACAGAAAGGTGATATTCGTACTCCAATTTCTTAGGCGTGCCGCGTGGACGTTCGAACCGCAACCCGCCCTTGTTTCGCAAAACCACCCATCCACCCGGCATGGCTGCGGACTTAGCCGCTCCACCACGATTCGAGCAAAGCGCAAGAATCTCCTCGACGTGATCGAACTCCAACCGCAGACCTAAAGATTCGCTAGCCGCGCGAACTACTCGCCGTTGCAGCGCCAGAGGCGAGTCCGCCAAAGCCGAAGCATCCAGCACACCTCCAGTAGCGCCGGCGTCTCGCCGGCTGTCGCCGCGGCGTCCCGGCGCGGCTTCCCAAACCAGGGGCAACACTCGCGCAACTTCCTTTTCCCAGTACTCTTCCTCGGCTCGCGCAATCTCTGCGGTCTCCGCCAAACCTTCACGCACCGCCGGGTTCAAATAACGCTCCAGACGCGGCAAAATCCCATGCCGCACCCGATTGCGCATATGCCGCAGGTCGCGATTACTTCGGTCCTCCCGCCAGCTTTGTCCAAGCGCAAGCAGATAAGCCTCAAGCTCTGTTCGCTTAGTTCCGAGCAGTGGACGAATGATCGAAGCCTCAGGATTCGGCCCTGGCTGAGAGCTGAAAGCTGAAAGCTGAGAGCTGTCCACCGACAACTGGGGATAAATCCCCGCCAGCCCACGCCCACCCGCTCCGCGTGCAATCTTCAGCAGCACAGTCTCCGCCTGATCATCCAGCGTGTGCCCAGTCGCGATACGGTTCAATCGGCCTTCCCGCAGCAGTTGCCGGAAGTACCGATAACGCATGTCGCGCGCCGCCGTTTCCAGACTTAAATGTTTTTCCGCCGCATACGCGGCCACCTCGCCGCTTTCGCAGCTTAGCTCTAACTTGTGCCGCTGAGCCAATGCGGCGACGAACCGTTCATCTTCTTCAGACTCGGCCCCCCGCAACTTGTGATTGAAGTGCACCACCGAAAGGACAATGCCAACTTCCCTGCGCAATTCCAGCAGCAGACGCAGCAAGGCAACCGAGTCAGCGCCTCCCGACACTGCTACGCCCACGCGATCACCAGCCTTCAATAGGGCGTGACGGCGCACGTATTCAAACACAGACCGTTGCAGCGCTTGCACGCAAACATAGTAATCCACAGCAGGCCGATCACCGCGATTCAGGTCTTTTTCAGGCCGCTGACATCGGCAGTCGCGAAAGGCGCGGAGGGTCAATCCGAGAAACGGCTGAGCGATCACGTTGCCAGATATTTCCTGTATTGATCGCCCTCGGCGGCGCGCTTGATAAACAGATTTCTGCGCTCAATAAGCCTTCGCATGTGCCGTTCAAGCATCAGACTCTCGGCGATTCGCCCTAACACTCCGTATGGCGCAGCGAATCTCACAATATCTTTCATCTGCGTGGTGCCATCGCATTTTTGAAAATAATGGTCGTGACAGTAACTTTGAAAAGCGCCCCGTAACATCGAATCCTGAAAGTAGCGTGGAAATTCGTAAGCGCTAATGCGGCTGGTATGGTGGATCACAATGCCAAAGTGGCGTCCGCTCCACGTTACCTCTTGCTCGGGCCCAATTAGACCCGAAGTTACGCCGGCAATGGCCTGCTGGTGTCCCTGAGTTGAAGCAAGATTCAGATCAATACTGCGCGAAAGATCGAAGCAACGCTCGATAGGTGCGGCAATAGCCGTGCTCAACTCAATCCGAACCAATTCCCGCCTCGCTCAGTCCTTCGCTCGTCCCAGCATCCGGTTTACATCTGCATGCGACGGTGCACCCTCGAGGGCTGCGTAGGTTCCTGTCATCTTCAATTCCTCCGCCATTCTCCGTACCAGTCCCAGCGTTGCTCGCATCGGAGCGGAGCCCAGACTCACGCGGGCAACCCCCAGCTTTTCCAGTTCGGGCACCGAGGGAGACCCTGGTCCCGCCAGGATGTTCAGCGGACACTGCACATCCCGTACGAGCCGCGAGATCGTCTCCACATCGCGCACCCCGGGCGCGAACACGCAGTCCGCTCCCGCGTCGCGGTAGGCGAGCAACCGCCGGATGGTCTCGCCATATCGGTTTTCCGGCGCGCCTACTTGCTCCAGATACACATCCGTGCGCGCATTCAACACCACCAGCACACGCGATTTCAACGCAGTTTCACGGATCGCGCGAATCTTCTCCAACTGCAATGACAACTCGACAAGCTGCCCGGGCCGATCCGTTCCGTCCTCCAGATTCATTCCGACCGCACCAGCCTCGATGACGCCACGAGCAGTTTCGGCTGCATCTTCAGGACGATCGCCGTACCCAGCCTCAACATCGGCCGTCACTGGAACCTTCACCGCACGGGCAATTCGTCCCACTCGCGCCAGCATCTCCTCGCGCGAAATCTTCTGTCCGTCCGGGTAGCCAAGCGTGAAAGCGATTCCAGCACTGGTGGTAGCCATCACTCCGAACCCGGCTTCTTCGAGTATGCATGCGCTAGCTACATCCCAAACATTGGGCAGAAGAAGAACCTTCGGCCCGTGATGCATAGTGCGAAACGCGTGTGCCTTAGCTCTTTGCTGTTCGATATCAATCATAAGGTTTTGCTTTGTTTGTGTGCGGACGGGTCGGAGCCCGTCCTGAGCGAAGTCGAAGGAACCCGTCCCGACCGAGCAAAACTCGGCTCTGTTTGTCGGCCGCTGCTGATGCCTATTTCCGCTTCATCTTCTGCAAAAATTTCCCTACATTCACCACCGCCCGCCCCACCGTCCCCCGGCCAACTTCCTGGACATCATCCCATGCAGTGACTCGCACCACATAAAATTTCCCATCGAACAACTCCAACACCGCCTCCGCACGTATCCGCGCTCCGATCGCGCTCGCCGCACGATGCTCCACATGAATCGCCGTTCCCACCGTGATCTCGTCGCCTTCGCAGTAAGGTTGCAGCGCGTGAAAGGCAGCCGTTTCCATCAGCCGGATCATGTCAGGGGTGGAATACACCGGCGGCAGTTCGGGATGATGCGCGGTCAACGTGTGTTCGAACTCAACTGTCTCCTCCGCCGTGCCGCGCGCTCCAATTGGCATTGCTTTCGCCATAAGAAAGTCTCCACAAGAAAGAAAGAGCCAATGATTCTACCGAATCATCGGCCCGGCTGGACGCGCCCGTCCTCCATCCTTCATTTCGTGGCTAGAGATCGCCGCTTACGCCGCCACCTTCTCCTTCCGCCGCGTCTCAATCCCATCCAACGCATGCCACAGCGCCTTCGCAGCATTCTCTCCCGCTGCCAGCGCCGTGTCCGCGACTTGCGGATTCGCCGCCAACCGTTTCTCCAGCTGTTGACGCCACACCTGCGAGTGGTAAACATCCGCCGTAGCGTGCAGGGTGAAGTAAGCGGTGACGCGCTCGTCAGCGCCATACATCTCTCGTAGCCCGCGCGCCTTCTCTTTCGCGACCCGCGGCACTTGGGATTCATAAGCGTAGAAAGCTGACAGCGCTTCCTCGGGCGTGCCCTCGCTGGCCACGCCATGGAAGAATGCAATCAGCTCCGTAATCTCTGGCACTGGACTGTGTCCACGCATATCGCGTCTCGCCCCCATGCCTTCGGCGAAGTCCAGCCACATCTCGGAATGCGACGCGGAGTTCTCGCCTAACCCATCCGCCATGCCTTTCTCATCCGCCATATTGGCCAGCACCGTCCGGCGGAGTTCGCTCTCGTCAAGGCGGATAGCCAACTCCGCCAGATAAATTGGAAAAGCCTCCACATGATGGTAATAATCCCGCGCGTACTCCCGTAAATCCTCACGCGCAAGCTCGCCTGCACTCCATGCCTGATAAAAAGGATGGCAAAGCAAATCGTATTTCGCGATCCGTGTATCCAACTCCTCAAAGAATTGCTCAGTAGTCATGATTGCGCCTCCAGGACTCTCAAATATACGAGTCCAGGAGGGCGCATGCAAACGACCCCAATCCGGGGTAGTGGGTCAATTTCCTTCAAACTGACCCACTACCCAATCCGGGAATTCCTCGCACGATACACGCGCTTTCAGGCAAGAGGCCAACCACTCCCATCAGATAATGTAGGCGCGGGCGTCCTCGCCCATGCTGGCGTCATTAACTGGCAGCTGTGAACATGGGAAAGCGAAGAGCGATTGCGGCGATGGCTTTTGGAACGCTGATCGCAACTCTGTCCGCACTCGCGATCGCGCAAACCTCCCGCCCCGAAATTCTGCGAATCTCTCCCACCAGCGGGCCCGAGGGTTCTCGAGTCGAAATTACAGGCAAGAATTTACAGGAAGCCTCGGCCGTTTTCTTGGGGACAACCAGCTCAACTTTCACACTCGTTTCACCCGAAGAACTCATCATACTCATCCCACATAAGAGCGTGACATCCACAATCACAGTGGCTACCCCCCGAGGCCGTGCTGCCAGTCCGTTCGCCTTTGTCATTTCCAACGATCCTCGCATCCCCGACGAGGTCAGTTACAAAGCCGGCTACGTCAACCCCATCCCGCCTCCGCGCGACTTTAAATCCGCCATGCTGTGGGGAATCGCAATCGCGGATACCCGGGTCCCAGGCCATGAATCCGCGGAAGTAGAAATTGCCTCGACGCAACTCACCTGCCGGGCAGATGGCAAAGACGTAATCCTCAACGACGACAGCGGCAACGTGCGCGGCGGACTCTATCGGCGCGACCCCTGGTTCGGCACCGATCAGCACGACCCAATGCCCGTGACCCATGCTGTAGGAGAGACCGTGTGGGACCGGGTCTCTGACCCGGTCTTGCCGCGCAGCGGCAGCGGTCGATCAGATCACGCGGTCGTACTGCCAGTCGGCCAGCATCCCGATCGCGTCTGGCATTTCTGGAGTGCCTCGCCTCGTGCCGCACTACCCTCCGGAAACCTCGAAGGCTGCACCGTCAAAGCCCGCGTCAAAATTTCTCCGGGAGCCCTGCTGCAAATGGGCATGGATTACTGGCGCACTCCGACCATCGGCTACGGCCCAGGCGGAAACAACCACGAAGCCGGAGCCAGCAACTGGTATTTCTCCTCCGGCCAGTGGCAAGAAGCCACCTTCACCGACATCGGGGGTCCACGGTTGTAGCAGCAAGAATCACGTGCTGCCAGCATCCTCGCGCACTCATTGCTAGAATAGAAACCACGGATGGCCTTCACCGAAAATTTCGATGTTGTCGTAGTCGGCGCCGGTCATGCCGGATGCGAAGCCGCCATGGCCGCAGCCCGCATGGGCCTCAAGACCGCCCTCTACACGCTGAATGTCGATCTGATTGCGCAGATGTCCTGCAACCCCGCC
>Ga0187805_10001006_pt1 | contig 10015 bp, 18 predicted proteins | sample NC_wetland_sal_i_6_FD_132965 | JGI IMG/M metagenome (GOLD analysis project Ga0187805, IMG submission 132965) | Wetland sediment microbial communities from Neuse River Estuary, North Carolina, USA - Control_5 | ecosystem: Environmental > Aquatic > Freshwater > Wetlands > Sediment | place: USA... | reverse complement strand
TTGCGGCGTCGGCTCGTTCACGGTAGTTCACGGCGATATCAGCGCCCACATTAGCCAACTCAATGGCGACTGCGGCTCCGATTCCTCGACTGCCGCCCGTCACAAGGGCGATTCGATTCTTCAAATCTTTCATGGCTTCATATTCCGATTCGTCCTGTGCCTAGTCAATCCGTCAGCACCCCACAACCCACACTCGCTGCTCTCGCCAACGGGCACAGAGTACCATGTGGACATGAGCAGAATACGCCCACCATGCCTCGACGCAGACTGTTCGGATCGCCCGGCACGAGCCGAACTCCTTCTACGGGAGGAGCCAGACGAGGAAGAGGACGAAGAGGGAGATGAAGGAAACGTCACGGACGATGAGGGTGACGACGATGAAGAGGATGACGGAGGCTACTCGGTGCGGGTGTGCCGTTTGTGTCAGTGGTGAAGGATGAAGCGCGAAGATTTCGTCAAGGTTGCAGAAGAGACCTTGGATTCGCTGCCGGGGGAATTCCGCAGCCGCGTCCAGAACGTCGCGATCCTCGTTGAAGATTTTCCGGCGAACCAGCGACCACCCAAGCTGGGGCAGCAAAGGCGGCTGCTTCTAGGCATCTTTCACGGCGTGCCTGCGACGAAGAGGAGCGTCTTCAACCTCCCCACGGGACCGGATCACATCGTGCTTTATCAGAAAAATATTGAGGCGGTCTGCTCAAGCGAGGCCGAAGTGCGTCATCAAATTCGCCAGACTCTCATACATGAACTGGGGCACTACTTTGGGATGACCGAGGAGCAACTGAAGGATGTTTAGCTTGAAGGGGAAATCTCATGCGAGGGTGATCGATAGCGGTGCTAATTGATCTTCGCTGCCTTCGCCACGCCGCTGCGCTGATCCAAGGAACTCACGCCAAACGAATTCAACAGGTCGTTCAAGGTTATGACGCCTTCCAACTTGTTCATGTCGGCGCGGCTGACTACTGGCAAGAGGTCTAGCTGGGCTGCACCCATACGCTCAAGCGCCAAATCAAGCGGTTGGTCGGCATGGACATGCGGGAAAGCGTGCGCGTCCATAAGATCGCCCAACCGTGCGGCAGGAGTACCTTCCGCGCACGCTCGTTCGAGTGTTGCCAAGCTGACGATACCTATTACCCCTCGTCGATCAGTTACGGGCCACGCACGCAACGTGCTTGAGCTAACGCGTTCCAAGGCCTCGACGATACCGATGTGCGACGGCAGAACCTCCGTCGCGGCTCGCATCGCCTGAGTGACCTGATGTTGGCGATGCCGCTGGCGGGTCTCAGCCGTGGGCAGGTGAATGCCATCCTGAAACGCCAGAGCCGTGTAGATAGGCTCCCGCTGCAATCGGGAGGAAATGAAGAAGCTCACAAGATTCGAGATCATCAAAGGGACGATAACCGTATAGTCCCGCGTCGTCTCGAAGATCATCAGCACCGAGGTCATGGGAGCACGCACGATACCTGCGAAAGCCGTGCCCATGCCGACTAGAGCGTAGGCTCCGGGTGTCGAGGTATAGGTCGGCAACAAGTGATGCGCTACGCTTCCCACAGTACCTCCCAGCATGGCACCGATAAACAGGCTGGGTCCGAAAATCCCGCCAGCGTTGCCAGAAGCGTAGCTGGTGGCGGCACCGAGGAGTTTCAGGATCACCAAAAGAGCCATTACTTTGAGAGCCATCCTCCCGTTCAGGGCATCGCCGACATATCCGTAGCCGACGCCAAGGACTTGTGGTACAAACCAGCCCATCAGCCCGACCAACAAACCGCCCGCCACTGGTTGGAGCCATAGAGTCTTTTCCGAGAATTGAAGGAATCGTTTCCTCATGCCGAGCAGAAGCTTCGTGAACGCTACTGACACTAAACCGCCAATCACGCCGAGCAACGCATAGACCCCGAATTCCAAGGGATGGATCAGTCGATATGGCGGCACATTGAAGAGCGGGTTATTGCCGAGAAGCAAGCGCAGCACAACCCAAGAGGTCGCCGAGGCCAGTACCACCGAGCCCAGTACAGGCGCATGGAGATCGCCCATTACTTCCTCAAGTGCGAACAGCACCGCCGCCAGTGGAGTGTTAAATGCCGCCGCAATTGCCGCCGACGCCCCGGCGGGTATGAGAGCCTTGACCTTCTCGGGCCGCAGTCCCAAGCGGCGACCCAGCACCGATGCGATGCCACCACCAACTTGGACGGCAGGTCCCTCGCGCCCCAGCGGAATCCCAGTGGCAAGAGTGACGGAGGTGCAGAAAAATTTGCCGAGAACCGTGCCTAAGGTAATCACACCGTCGCGGGCGAATAACGCAGCTTTCGTCTGGGGTACGCCGCTGCCGCGGGCATCCGGAAAGTAGCGGAAGAGCAGATACCCGATGCCGAGCGAACCCGCAACTGGAATTAGCACCCGTCGCCATGCCGCGCTGCCCACGGGATAGAGCCGCATTCCCAGTCGTTCAGTCAGCACGATGAAAGCGACGACTGCAAGGCCCGTCAAGGCACCGATTGCCAGTGTTAGAAGGAGGAATACTTGATTCTCACGTTCCTGAAGCGGAGCTATGTGGCGTAACAGCGGCGTTCCCCACCAACCGCCTTCTGCCTCGTTGTTGGTCTCACTCATCCTGAGAGGTTTCCTCTCTAGTCGCGCATACGAGAAGCCCTCAAAGCCTCAGTCTCGGATCGTCAATACGGGGCATTGGGCGTGACAGAGCACCTGATGAGGCGTGACCCACGGCAGATGCGCGGATAACCCAGCGAAGGAGGTATGGTGCGGGGCCATCACGATCAAGTCTGCACCTTGACTGTCAGCCACCTTCAGGATGTGTTCCCCCGGTGCGCCGATCTCCACGATGAATTCTGTCACCACGGAAGCGGTCGTCTCGGGCGGAAGCAATTCCACAAGACGTTTCATCGCCTGCTCTTTCTCTGGTTCTGGATATCCCAAAGGAACATCGGATGGCATCTTGAGAACGTGAAGCAAAGTGAGGTGGGCATGCTCCTGTTCCGCCAACCAAAGTGCATACGCAAGCGCTCTCGCTGAACCGTGCACGAGATCGGTCGTGTATAGAATTCTTCCCAGTTTCAGTTCCGACACCGATTTCGGGGGGACGTGTGGTCCAACCGTGAGCACAGGGCAGGGCGCGGAATCGACTATTTCTTCTGCCACGGAGCCGAGCACGAGTTTCTTGATTCCACCGCGGCCGTGGGTGCCAAGCACTACCAGATCAATCTCAAGTCTATCGACCAACTCCGAAAGCACCTCTGAGACGAAGCCTTCTTTGACCAACTCGCGGTGCTTGATCCCTTGAAGCAATTCCAACCCCGCAAGGTTCGTCATCTTCTTTTCGGCCGAATGCCGGAAGTAGAACGGGTCCGGTGGCTGAACATAGTCGGTAATTTCTTCAGGGACCACACTCACCATGTACAGGGTGGCGTCGTAACGGCGGGACAAGCCAGCACCATACGCTAGGGCTGTTTCTGAACAAGGCGAGAAATCAGTGGCAAACAAGATGTTTTGGAGTGAAACGCTGCTGGCGGTGACTGCTGGACTCATCGCACACCTCCATTGAGAAGGCGGTGCCACAGCTTGCTTTCGACTGCTCTTCAACGTAATTATCCACCTTATCCACGCGATTCGCCACATTTTGCCGTGATTTCGATCACTTGCCGGGGTGAGCATCGCAGTCAACCCCAACGCGGAAAACGTCTTGGCGGTTGGGCCGCATCGCATCATAGGGAGAGCGTAAGGAGTACAGTACCGCAGTTGTCGTCGCGAAATGGAGTGCGAATGTCTTGGCCACGGCAGGATTTGCGGTGAAATGACGTGATCCTCCGCTGGCGCATTCGATACCTAAAATAGGAGGACGGTTGTGAAATTAAGCACAAAAGCTCTGGCCTTAGCGTCGGCAATCCTGTGGGGAGCGGCCATGCTGGGCATGGGTCTGGCGAACTTGATTTGGGGCAGCTACGGTCAGCAATTTCTCCAGACAATGGCGTCGGTCTATCCCGGTTACCACGCCACTCGCAGCGTTGCAGAAGTCGTCGTCGGGACTCTCTATGGAGCCGTAGATGGTCTCATCGCGGGTGCTGTCTTTGCTTGGCTCTACAATCAGTTTGCTAAACCCGGCGTCTGAGCATCAAGGCTGAAAGGCGACCTTGCTGAGATTCGCGTGTGAATGTTCGCGAGCCAAGGAATCGTTATCTCTCGCCCGCAGAGGCGAAGCGTTTCTATGACCGCCTCGGCTCTAGGCAGGACTGGCAAGGCTTCTACGAGAATCCAGCAATCAATGCGTTGATCGAGCATGCGGGATTCGACTCGGCACACTCGGTGATTGAGTTCGGGTGTGGGACGGGCACATTAGCTGCGAGGCTGTTGCGGGAACATCTGCCTGCAAAGGCTACCTACCTTGGCGCGGACATCAGCAGCACAATGGTCTCGCTTGCGCAGGAGCGGCTCAAGCCGTGGTCAGAACGTGCGCGTATCCATCAGAGTGACGGTTCCCCACGCATAGCGGAGCCTGACCACAGCTTTGACCGCTTCGTTTCGACCTACGTGTTCGATCTTCTGGCTCCCGACTTCATCGATCACCTGTTGTCAGAGGCTCGCCGCCTGCTCGTGTCCGAAGGCAAGCTGTGTCTGGTAAGCATGACGTTCGGCAGGTCTCCCCTCTCACGCGCAGTATGCTGGGGCTGGAAACGCTTGTGGCGGCTCAGTCCGAGCATCGTGGGCGGCTGCCATCCAGTCGAACTCTCGGAGTATTTGCGGACAGATTGGTGGAGACCCGATTACCAGACCAAGGTGACAAGCTGGGGTATCACTTCGGAAGTCCTCGTAGCCTCGGCGCGGTAGTATTTCCATGATGGCAAGCCCAAAACTGACGTCTGACCAAGTGACTCAAGTCTCTGAACTGGTCGCCGGGTACATATCCGCACAGCGCAGGAAATATGTGCCTCGCGCTGTCCCGTTGTCTGTGCAGCAGACAGCGCCTCTGGAACCATTCTTTACACGTGAGGTTCTCGACAATGTCCGCGTGCTTGTGCTCAAAGGAGAGCGAGTGCCAAACCCTGAGTTTTATCCGATGCTGCGCGGTTTGGGATTCAAGAACCTGCCGGACCAATCCGGGATGGGGGCGATCACATTCTGCGACGTTGTGGTATCGCACGAGCCGTTCTCGAATGGGTTGCTGTTTCACGAACTCGTCCATGTAGAGCAGTATCGACAACTTGGCCTCCCGCGTTTCTCCGAGCTTTATGTTCGTGGATTTCTAAATGGTGGCAGCTACGAGGCGATTCCTCTGGAAGTGAATGCGTATACTCTCGAAGACCGTTTCAGGCGCGATCTACAGCGGAGATTTTCCGTTGAGCAGGAAGTCGCGAACTGGGCGGCGGAAGGCAGATTGTAGCCGTACTTGCACGCTTGCGTGACCGCAACCTCCCGGCGCACGCTTGACCTAGCGGGTTTCCGCCACACAGCCTCATACTTGTTGAATGAGCGTGCGAGGTGAACAATCGCCAAGCGATTCTCTTCCGCGAATCGGTTCAGGTCCTCAGCGGTGAGATAGCCAAGGCTCTTAGAAATTTGCCTGCCGAAGGATGCCAACCATTTCGGGAGAGCGAAATCCTTGTAGATTAGACAGCCATTCGGCTTCAAGACTCGTAGCATCTGGTGGAGCGCATTCTGCCAATCGGGGATGTGGTGCGTCACCATGTGTGTGCCGACGAAATCGAATTCGTTGTCGCCAAAGGGCAACTGGGTTCCGTCGGCAGAGAAAAACCGGACGTTTGCGGTCTGCCCGGTCCTTTCCCGCGCTGTTTCGATCTGCTCAGGATCGACATCTATGCCCGTCACGTTGAGTCCCAGCTTTGATGCAAGACGGACTGCCGCTGCTCCGTTGCCGCACCCGAAATCCAAATATCTCTGGCCGGGCGCAAACCCCGTCAGTCCCAGCATTTTTTCAGCGTACTCGGCAACCCGTTGGCTGCGCCCTTCGCTGTTGACGAAGAACTTCTCGAATTTCGCCATCTTCATGCGCTTGGCCTCCTCCGAGTATGCTCACTTTTTAGCGACAAGCAGCGGCATGATGGCAAACGCCACGAGCATAGCGTAATACACCGTCCCTGAGACCGGGTCTCGCGTGGCGAGATAGTCTCTGATCGAGAGGCCCCGAATCCAGAGTACGAACCCAAACTCCGCGATGAGCATAAGGACTAATGCCATGCAGCCCATCCCAAGTCGGGCAGACCACATCATCGGCACCGAAAGGCGCACAGAACTGTCCACCGAGCCGCCACAATGGTGACCGCAAGCATGATAGGCATTTCCATCACTTCGGCCATCCTCGTGCCGAGGCGGGGGACAACCCACAGTGTCCGGATTGCTCCAAGCGCGAAGCCCACTGCAAAAACCAACGCGAAATAGAGTGCGCCAGCCCTAAGCACCTGCATGGTCGTGATCTGCTTCTTTGGCTCCCGATGAGAATTCAAGACGGCTTTTCCACAGAAACGACACCAGAGCCTGAGCATTGCTCTGTTGCCAACCGAATTTGCTCGGCTAAACTATCGCAAGAGGTCCCCTACGATGACAACTCCAGCCAGTGCCATCAGAGATGAAGTGCGAACACTAATTCAGAGTCAGATTGATACCTTCGGGCAACCCCGCCGCTTGACCTCTTCCGAACTGGAGGAGTGCCGCTGTCGAGCCGAAAGAATAAAGCTGCTGGGTCAAGAACTCGACCGAATCGCCGCAACAGCGATTCTGGAGGATCGGTTCGGGAGGGCGGCTTAGAACGCCATTCCCTGTTGCTTGACTGCATCGAGAATTGCCTTCTAACTTGGAACCACAACGTCGCCATGACGAATCCGAGGAGATTTCTCAGGGCAGCGGTGATCCTCGCGCACGCAGTGACGGGGTGGGCTTACTGCGGTCTGCTCATTGGCGTCTCGCGACAGTTTCTTGCGATGCCTAAAACGCTCGTTGTCCATGCCATCGGAGCCCCAATTGGCTTCGTCGGAATAGCGTGGCTGTACTTCCGCAAATTTGCATACACAAGCCCTTGGCAGACGGCGGCGATCTTCCTTGCGGTTGTCGTTAGTCTCGACCTGTTCCTCGTAGCTCCGGTCTTGCAGAAGAGCTACGCCATGTTTTCCAGTCCACTTGGAACATGGATACCCTTCGCGCTTATTTTTTGCGCCACGTATCTTACAGGTCGGCTTACGCACACCTCGTGAGAGGACACGATGGGACCAATCGGACATTTCTCGCTGGGACTGGCAGCCAAACCCGTGGCTCCGAGAGTGCCGCTGGGCGTTCTGCTCCTAGCCACATGGATTCTCGATGTTCTAGCCATTGTTTTCGGCTTCGCAGGTATCGAGAGGGGAGGTGGGGCTGGACTCCCGTGGTCTCATGGTCTCTTCATGTCGGTGATCTGGTCTGTAGCGGCGGCTCTGTTGAGTGCACGCATCTTTCGCGACTACCGTGCGGGCGCAGTTATTGGACTTCTGGTTTTTAGCCATTGGGTGCTGGACTTCATTTCCCATCCGATCCCCTTTCCCAGCTTTTCTTGGCGTTCGTGGCAGTGGAGCTATGGACATCCCCTGGTGTCTGACCTCCCTCTTCTTTTCGGTGGCTCACCGAAAGTCGGGCTCGGCTTATACAACTCCATCAGTGCGGTCGAAGCCACGGCATTGGAGTTTGGAATGTTCATTCTGGGGGGCGCAGTCTACGCGATGTACGTTTTCAAGAGAAGAGAAAAACTGGAAGATCACACCCTGCATGAATCGGAGATGAACACATGAGGAAACTAGCAGTACTACTGTTGGTATTCAGCTTAAACACGTGGGCACAGCAGCTGGGGGTGAAGCTGCTGCCCAACTCCGAACCGGGGGTGCAGGTGAGGCAGGAATTCCGTAGAGCGTACAACGCGAAAGAAGTGGATGCAGTTGTGGCACTGTACGCCGAAGGCGTCCGGCAGTCTGGGACATGGCCTCAATGAAGTCCTGCTGGTGGGGTTGTCCTAGCGCCAGCCGGTAGAGCCATCGCAACTGGCTCAATTGATCGAATCTGATTGTCTGCCGGGACTGAGGGAGAACCACAAACAGCCGGTCAATTTTTTCATCGGGGCACGACCACCATGATGCCGGCGGCGATATCGAAAGCCCTGTCCCTGTCGAGGACTATGTTTCCTTTGCGCGTCAGTTTTGGAAGTCCGCTGATCAGCACGCGACGGTGGATGTCTTGGCGGGACCGCGAATGAGTGTTACGTTGGTGTACAGCCATTGTGCGCCTCCTTTGTAGGTGCATTTCGGTTAGGGCTGGGTGAGTGCTAGAACACTCGCTCAGCCCGTTCTAATGTCCTGATGATCTCACCTTGCCGGGCATGATGTCAAGAGAAATTCGTTTCCTGTGCAAATATTCTACCTTGCCGGGCAAGGATGGTGTTATAGTCTGCGCATGGGCAGATCGGCTATTTCAAAGTATCTATCTGCAATCGCCAAACGTGGTGGTGAAGCGCGCGCAAAATCGCTAACCGCAGATGAACGTAAGGCGATCGCGACCAAGGCCTCCAAGGCCGCGGCAAAAGCGCGCACGCGGAAGGCGAAAGAGCGGAAGGCTTAGAATGACTGCTACAACAGTTCGCACAGTCTGCGCGCTCTTAGGATAGAAGGGTTTGTGCCAGCCCACTTCAAGGTCGATTCCGATTCGCGGGAAGCGAGACGTGCTTTCGTTGCACCCAGGGCTATAACCTCTAAGACAATACGCATGTACCAGATGGCACGTGGTGATAAAGGCAGTATCGCCGTTTTCGTACCATGGACGAGGCCAAGCACTGGTTAGATATTGAGCAGTCCGCATCAGGAACAGCGCCCAATGGCTAAGCGGATCGTTCGTTGTCCGTATTGCATTCTGGGCGATGACTTCCGGCCTATGTTGCCGAAACTGGAAGGCTGGTTCATTTGCCAGAAGTGTGGCCACACGGTAAAACCGAGAGATCCGAATTTCAAGTGTTTCTGCCAAAAGTGCGGGGAGTTGAAACGGACAGCGTGATCCCATGCCGACCCACGAAGAGCACATCATGCGGATTCTGGGAGAAGCGACAGAACCACTGTTCCCCTTTGAGATCGCCGAGCGTTTGAATCGCGAACTCGGCTCGGCGGGTGCATACACAAGCCTAGAAATCGTGGCTCGCCTGAGCGGATAAGCGATCAGGTTGTGCAGACACCCGACGGACGCTAGATGCTGAAACGGTTGATGCGCTGAGATTTCCGCGGTGTGCTGGAACTGAAACCATGAGGCTAACCAGGGGCGACAAAACGAACGTTCTCATTGTGGTTGCGATCACCGTCGGCGTGTGTCTTGCTTGGTGGTTCCTCATGAGATGACTCGGAAAGCTCGTTCGGTACGACTGTGGCACGCAAGGCCGACTAGCAGCGGCCGACGTTGGGGTCGACGGCTATTCCCCACCGCTTCAGCTGCCATTCCGGGATGTAGCGGCGGTCTTTATTGCGCTCGCACCACTGCCTCATTTCCTCCGAGCTCACGCAAGTCTGCTCAGTTAAGCCCAGCTTCTGAGCCTGCTCTTCGAACGCAGTAGCGACATATGGAGCATGCTGAAAAATCGGGCGTCCCCAGTTCGGATTTCCGCGCTTGCGAGCCGCCTGCGAGATAGCGAGTGGTTTGGTCACGGCTTATCAGTGATCTTCGATGGCTTCTCTCATGGTCCGCGCGGTGGCTTGCCTGGCGTCCTCGTCGCATGTGTGGCTTTCGAAGGCGGCATAGAAGTCATGCGTTGCCTTCCCAGTATCGGCCATTGCTTCGGCAGGCGTCCTGAAAGGCCGACCACACTTGCTGCAGCGCCCAGACACGGGAACCGCGTTAACGTACTTTATATCGTTCAGTGTCCTGTCGGCCATGCCCTCAGTCTCCCACAGGCCGGAACCGATTGCTATGTACGGGGAGACGCATACTTGGCCGTCGGACAGGGCAGTGCTGCCGCCGCTGAGTTTCAGAAGATTCTCGACCACAGCGGCAT
>Ga0187805_10001005_pt1 | contig 10020 bp, 9 predicted proteins | sample NC_wetland_sal_i_6_FD_132965 | JGI IMG/M metagenome (GOLD analysis project Ga0187805, IMG submission 132965) | Wetland sediment microbial communities from Neuse River Estuary, North Carolina, USA - Control_5 | ecosystem: Environmental > Aquatic > Freshwater > Wetlands > Sediment | place: USA... | reverse complement strand
CGTGGACTTGCCCGCGTTGGGGCGGCCGAGAATGCAGACGAAACCGGAGCGAAAGGGCATGGGAAATCAGCTTCTAGCTACTAGCTTCTAGCCACAACTCTTGTTGACCTCTTCTATCTTAGGCCCGTTTGCAATCAAGCGCGGTACGGCGATGATTAGCTAGAAGCTAATAGCTGGGAGCTAGAAGCGGCCTTATATCACTTTTAGCTGGCGCGGTTGTACCGCGGTGACTCGTACGCGCTCGACTTTGCGGTCCGTGGATTCGAGGACCTCGAAGCGCAAGCCGTGCTCTTCGACGGTCTCGCCCTTGCGGGGAATTCTGCCGGCCAGTTCGCTGACCAGCCCCGCAATCGTCGCCGATTCTTTCCCTTCCGGCTTCATGCCGAACAACTCATCGAGACGGTCGACATCCATTCCACCGGAAACGATGAATGCCCGTTCTCCATCGCGAACGATTTCGGGCTTGTCGCGGTCATCACGAATCTCGCCCACGATCTCTTCGACCAGATCCTCGATAGTGACCAGCCCCGCCACTCCGCCGTATTCGTCCACGACAATCGCCATGCGGATGTTCTGCTTCTGCATCTCGCGCAGCAAATCACTGCCCAGCTTGCTTTCCGGAACGAAGTGAACATCACGCCGCATGATCGTATCTAGCGTGCGAACGTGCGCTTCGCTATCCGGGACCTGCAACACGTCTTGCGCGTACACGATGCCCTTGATGTTGTGAATGCTCCCTTCGTATACGGGAACTCGCGAATAGTGCCTGGTGCGCAGCATCTCAATGAAATCTTCGACGGTGGTATTTGCGGGGACCACAAACATGGCGGGGCGCGGCTTCATGGCCTCCCGCACCGTCTTGCCGCTGAATTCCACGACCGACTGGATCAGATCGCGATCGCCTTCCTGGATGATGCCTTCTTCCTGCCCTGCTTCAATCAGCGCGTCTACAGCTTCCGCCGAAGTTTCCGGTTCCTCAGTTGTGTTGGTCTTCGTCAGAGACGCAACCGACTTCAGAAATCCGAGAATCAAGGTCACCGGACGCACCAGATACATCAGGAGTCGCAAGAAAAACGTCCACCGGATCAACCACGCGCCCCTGGTGCGGGAAAAGAAGACGAAGGGAAGAAAACGATTGCATACAATCACGATCAGGAGCAGGACGATGCCTGCTTGCAGGACTTCGTAGACACCCCAGTCCGGATTGCTGAAGAGCAGGTAGCCGATCAGCAGAGCAATCACCGCAGTCGTCAATTGCGTGAGCACCGCCATCGCCAGCGAGGCCTGGCTGCGGGGGATTCCGAGTTTTGGCTCGATTTGCTGCTCGAAGGCGTCGATGTTGTCCTGAAACTCGCGGGACAGGAACTTTCCGGCTTCCTGATAGACGCGGTCCACGTACGACACCAGGGTTAAAAGCCCGATCAGCAGTAGCAGGGCGAAGGCGACGGCAAAAGTCATGCCGGCCTCCGAACTCCACGTCGTCCACCACGAAGGGCACGAAGGTTCACGAAGGACTCATCTGTCAGGCTTCCTTCGTGAGATTTCGTGTCCTTTGTGGTTATGGCTCCGGCCAGGCTGCGTTCCGTCAAACTAAGGGGAAGCCGGAGAGCCCGACGGCATTTCGCTTCCTTGCGCGCCATCTCACCATTATCGCGCTCATGATCGAAGCCCGCCAAATGAAGAATTCCATGCAGAACCAGGGTCTTGATTTCCAGGGCGACGGAATGTCCTAGACGTGCAGCATTTTGCGCGGCAATCTCGGCAGAAATCGCGATTTCACCGGCGAAGGTTTTTTTTTCGTTGGTTGCGATCGGCGAGGCCGGAAAGGACAGCACATCGGTGGGCTTGTTCTGGCCGCGAAACTTAAAGTTCAGCGCGCGCATGGCGGAACTGGTGGTGACCAACACATTCACCGCACCTCGCAATGGCGCGGTCTGTCGGGCCCGCAGCACAAAGCGAGAGAGCGAGGGCTCGCTCAAGCCGGCAATTTTCTTGTGCAGAATGATCAAGCCAGAATGCCTTTGCTGCTCCGCTGAAAAGGACCGGCCCACCGGAGAACGTCTATCCCGCAGCTTCTGACGCCTTGGGCGCGGCGGGAACGATGGACGCCACTTTCTCGTTCGCGGCCGCAGGTTCTGCGTTGCGGGGTTCGGCCAGCAACAGCATCTGCTGCTCGGCGACCCGGGCTTTATGCTCGTCGTAGGCGCGAACAATGCGCTGCACCAGGTGATGGCGGACCACGTCGGCCTCGTCGAAGTGCACAAACGCCAATCCGTCAACCTTGTTCAGCACATCAACAGCTTCCAGCAGTCCGCTGCGGCGGGCGTTGGGCAAGTCGATCTGCGTGACATCGCCCGTAATCACGGCCTTGGAATTAAATCCCAGGCGGGTGACGAACATCTTCATCTGCTCGGAGGTCGTATTTTGCGCTTCGTCGAGAATGACGAACGAATCGTTCAGCGTGCGCCCCCGCATGAAGGCGATGGGCGCGATCTCGATGACATTCTTTTCCAGGTAGCGGTCCACCTTCTCGGGATCGAGCATGTCGTACAGCGCATCGTACAGCGGGCGCAGGTAAGGATCGATTTTGTCCTGCAGCGTGCCCGGCAGGAATCCCAGGCGCTCGCCGGCCTCAACTGCAGGCCGCGCCAGGATGATGCGGTTGACGCGCTTGGCGAGCAGCGCGGAAATCGCCATGGCGACCGCCAGGTAAGTCTTCCCCGTGCCGGCCGGACCGATGCCAAAGACCATGTCATGCTTTTCGATGGCCTCCAGATAGCGGCGCTGGTTACTGCTCTTGGGCTGAACGGAGCGCCGTCCAAACGAACGCTGGCGCCCGGCCTCGGCCAGGCCCCGCAGCGTTGCATTCGGGTCGGAGGTCAGCACGCGAACCATGCTGTTGAGATCACCATTGCTGAAGGCGTGCCCGGATCGCTGCAGGCTCTCGTAATCCGCGAAAACCTGTTCCGCACGGGCTACGTCCTTGGCGGCGCCTTCGATCTCGATGGCATTGGACCGCAGGTTGATGGTGATCTTCAGGCCATCTTCCAGCAGGCGGACATTCTCGTCGCGCGTGCCGAAAAATGTCTCGATGTTGGGGCTAACCCCGATACTTTTCTTCATGCTTGTAAGTTACGGCGTGTGTTCGTGCACTCGACGGCAGTGAAGCGGCCAATCGTGGATACAGGGTCTGGAGTACACCGATTTCTGCCTACGGACAAAGCAAGGTTTCGCTTGGAGACGGGTCGAGTCGAAATGCATATGCCCAGCGGGCAAGTCACTACCATTAAAGACAGCGTACCCCGGGGCAAGGGGCGCGTCAATAAGAGGAAATCCTCAGGCTGTGGAGGACTTGGCGTCGCGGGCGGAGGCCTGCACCGTCCGGGTATTTGCCCAATCCCGCAGCGTGGCAATCTCCTCAGCCCGCGTCGTAGAGAGCGGGACTGTCTGAGCCAATGCGTCCAGCAATGACTGGGTAGTCAACGCTCTCTTCTCGGAATACGCTGCATACAGCGCACCCTGGACGGCGGCGTCGATTTCGGCTCCGGAGTACCCGTTGGCCGCCTGGGATACCTTTTCCAAGTCAAACTCTGCCGGATTGCGCTTTCGCTTTGCGAGTTGAATGGAGAAGATCTGGCGGCGTTCGGCTTGGTTAGGCAGGTCCACAAAAAACAATTCGTCGAAGCGTCCTTTGCGAATCAATTCCGGAGGCAATACCGTCACGTTGTTGCACGTCGCCGCGACGAACACCGGCGCCTTGCGGTCTTGCATCCACGAAAGAAACGCAGCGAGCAGGCGCGAAGAAACGCCCGCGTCGGCCGAGGCCGAATCGGGTCCGCTGCCCGCGAATACCTTCTCCAACTCATCGATCCAGAGGACGCACGGAGCCAATCCTTCAGCGACTTGAAATACTTTCCGGATACGCTTCTCGGTCTCGCCAATGTACTTGTCGTAGACCGCCGAAGTATCGAACTTCACCAGCGGCAGCTTCCATTCCCCGGCGACGGCCCGCGCGCAGAGAGACTTTCCGCATCCCTGCACGCCGAGGATGATCACGCCATGCGGAGGCTCCAGACCGAATTCGCGAGCCGAATCTTCCCAAGCACCGCGGCGCTGCTGCAGCCAGTGCTTGAGATTCTCCAGACCGCCGATGGCCGACATATTGTCGGAGGCCTCGATGAACTCCAGCATTCCCGAATGACGCAGCAACTGCTTCTTCGCCTCGAGCACGTCGGTGACGGTTTCCGGGCAGAGTGCGTATCGTGTCACCAGCGCTTGCGAGATCGCGCGCTCCGCTTCTTCTTCGGTAAGCCCGCGCAGGTTTGCGGACATGGCATCGACGCCCGCAGCGTCAAGCTGCAGTTTGAGCGTGTAGGTCTTCGAGAGTCTCGTAAACGTGTCGTGAATGATGTCATGCAGGCGATCACGGTCGGGCAACGGCAGATCGAAGTACTCGACCAGAGTGGTCAGTTCCGCCGGAACCGTAATTTCTGGGGCGGTGATGATCACGGTCCGGCGGTTGGCGGAAAATTTCTGGCCGACATCGCGCAGGCGGCGCACCACCACGGGGTCGTCCATGTGGCGATGAAAGTCTTTCAGGATAAAGACGGCCTCAACCGTCATCGATTCCATGTTGGCCAGGGCCTGCACGGGTTCGCGCGTGTTGTAAATGGAACCGGCGACCACTGCAGCGGAGGCGTCAGATCCCATCGCCGACATCACAGCCCGCGCCAGCCGCTCCGATTCCCCGCCGCCGGGACTAAGAACGGTTCGCACCTGCGAAACCCGGCCCTGGTTCCACACTCCGGCCTGATCGCTCCGCGACTGCACAGGCGATTTCTGGCTCTCCACTGGAACGGGCGAACCGGAGCGTTGCAGCCCGTCGGCGATGCTCCACTCGAATGTTGCCATGTTCAATGCAGAACAGGCCGTTCGCACCAGGTTGACGGCGCGCATCTCCTCCGACGTTTCGATCACGAGGATGGGCGTCGACGAATTAATCAGCACTTTCAGGCGATCGAGACAGTCCGACACCGTGCGCTCCAGTTAAAGTCAATAACGGCGAAGGGCACGAAGGCACACGAAGACATCTGATTCAACCTTCGTGAAACTTCGTGTCCTTTGTGGTTTAAGCTCTTCCGACAAAATCCCAACTGTTTGACCAGTCGAGAGATGCTCCCCTATAATAGGGAATTCGGACCTACCCCGAACATCTCTCTGATTACACGAAGGTAACGAACCAGACATGGCAAATCATCTTTCGGCGCTCAAACGCGCCCGTCAAACCGAGCGCCGCACCACACGGAACCGCGCCAACACCTCCACCCTGCGCACCCAGTTGCGCGACCTGCGGGAGGCTATCGCCAAGGGCGACAAGGCGGCCGCAGAGCAGATGTACCGCAAGACCGTCTCAGCTCTCGACAAAGCCATCCAAAAGGGCACACTGCACGAGAATACTGCCTCGCGCTACAAGTCCCGCCTGGGCGTGCGCGTCGGCGCGATGAAGTAGTCGGGCCAGCCGTCAGCTATCAGCCCGCAGTTCGCAGCCGTACCGATTAAAAATTGTCATCCTGAGGGAGGATTGTTCTTTGCGCCAACGCGCAAGAACCCCCGCAGTCGAAGGATCCCTACCCCTACTTATACTTACTCTCTCGCAATCACTCCGACTGCCGTCGACGTCCGCGCAGTTGGATATCGATCCCAAACATCGGCCCGTAAACGTTGATGCCATAGTTCGAATACGCGGGTGCTGATAAATTGTTATTCGAGATGTGCATCCAAGTCAGACCTGCGGAAATGGCATAGCGAGGATTGAAGTTATAACGCACACCGCTGCCCATGTTCATCGTGAACGTGAAATTCTGTCCTTGCGCGTAATAGACCCCTAAGGGACCTTTCGCATCGATGATCCCCAGCCCGACGCGTATATCAACGTAGGGCGCCATTCTCGAGTTACGCGGGACGAAATTACGCCGGACACCCATGTCGTAAGAAAAATAGTGCGTCTCGGCGCCCCGTGGAATCGCCGTCGCGGACGCGCTGGCCGTAAGATCCCAATTGCCGCGGAAAATCCAGCGACTTCCTAAGTCATCCATATGCCATCGGAGAGAGGCCACGATGGGTACCAGCGTGTATCGGAGCGGGTACAGGTCATAGGAATCGCCCTCGAATACGTCGAAGGGAAAAGGGATATTGATGGGAAGCCATCCCACATCGAGAGAGAATTCCAGCTTGTTCTTGTAATAGATATCCCGGTTGAAGTCCGGCCGCTTGGGGCGCGGCATCTTTGCAATTGCCAGCCCGTCTGAGGATGGTTCTGCGGGCTTGTGCGCAGGTGCTAACGGCGGCTCCGGGGCGCCTGCAGGGTCTTGGCCGCGTATCGAATCAGCGGTCAGGATCGCGGGATTGGGGTCACGTTGCTGGGCGCTGGCCGTCGGAGCAATCATCCCGGCAGAGCCAAGGAGAACGGCCGAGCAGAGGAGGATTGCGCGCAGTTCTCCACTGATGAACGCAACCGCCAGGTAAGCTCTTCCAACCGAAGGTGCGGTCAAACGCGTTTTTCCTCTTCCAGATCGTTTGGAGACGAAGCCTGCGGTCCGACAAAATTGGCGGAGTGATGAACACCATGACCTGTGACTACTCAACTCCGCCGGACGGCTATTCCGATGCAGGTTTAACGCGACCAGGTTGTTGAACTTTAAGGGCCCGGAGCGGAGACTACTACGATGTTCACGCTTCCGGCAACGGGGGTCGCGTCGTAATCCGAGACAGTCATGGTTTGATTGCCGGGAGTCATCAGTAGGAGGCCGGTAAACGTGTGGGAGCCTGCATCCGCCGGGGTAAACACGTACAGGGTTGGAAGAACGGCAGCCTTATCGGAACTGGTGAAGTGTATGGGGCCGTCAATCGCGGTATCGGGTTTCCCGTTGTACACGGCGGTCACCGTCGCGCTGAAGGGAGAACCTGCTACTACGGTCGAGGGTGCACTCACCTCAAGAATAGCGTGGCCCGGCGTGCCGCAACTGAATGAGAGAAATCCAGCGATTGCGGCGCTCAGCACACACAGCATCCGCGATGCACGAGTGTCGCCGCTCCGAAGACAGTCCGACTTGCCTGAAAACGCCATACAGAAACGCGGAAAGACGCGACTTGCGTCGGACACTTCGTTCTCCCCTATGTCGTAGCGGCAGACGCTGACGTGTCAAAGATGGAAAATATCAGATGCCGAACGTCAGGGGAAATGTCGCAATCGAAATTACCGGAAGAGGCATCCGGACGGGCTTAGCAGAGCAGCCATGTTGGCCAGGATCGGCGCTTGGGGCTAGAGTCTGACTCCGAAAGATTCGTCCAGAACCCGGTTGCGCTCTTCTTCGGAAGCCAGCAGCTTTTCTTCGCGCTGGCCGTTACGAGTCACAATCAGTTTCATGGCCGACAGGGTGATGCGGCCGTCAAGCGTGGCTCGGGTGCAAATGCGGTTCTGGGTGAAGTGCGATTCAGGCGACGTCTGATGATAGGAGCACATCGCCGCGAAGTCCTCGAGATTGCGCGGTTGCTGTGCGAACGAGTACTGCCGCTTCCAGACCCCGTCCGGGCTCAGCTTTTCGAGTTGCAGGCGTTCTCCGAGCGGCTGCAGACGAAACTTACCCGCCGGATCCTCCTGCTCCGTTCCGGGCGCCAACCGAAGAGGCTCCAGAAACGAATCTCCGAAACCCACATCGGCAAGCCATGGCTGGTCGAGGTCGACGCGCAGGGTAAGGTGATCGAACTCCGGACCTTCACCGCCCCCGGCTCTGCTGACGCGCGCTGAGAGCAACGTAACACGAAATTCCAGCGCCCGCAGCAACGCCGCGAAGGCGCCATTCAACTCGTAGCAAAATCCACCACGCCGCTGCTCGACGATCTTACGGACAATAGCCGCTTCGTCGACGACAATCGTGCGCCCGAGCGCAATATCGAGGTTCTCAAAGGGAACAGTCAGCAGATGCGCGTGATGCATCGCGCGAAGAGTCTCGGCTGTGGGCGTGGTCGGCCCGGTAGAACCGATGCGAGCGAGATAGGAAGGCACGTCAATCATGGGCTAACACCGCAATGATGGCGCGAGGAGAATGGTCGATTCTGATTTTGTTGCGCAGATAACAGGCTTCCTTAATGAATATAAGAGCCGCAACCTGCGACGGCTATATTGGCTGCGGAAAAGGAGCCGGTTATTAAAAACTGGGAAGGGCACGAGTTTCACTCGTGCCGCTAAGACGTTGAAAATAGATCAATGAATAAGACGGATGCAACTTGCGACGGCTAAATTGGCTCGGTAGGTTTTTCAGATGGTTCAGCGGTAGATCGTTTGATCTTCCGCTTGACCAGTTCAAGCCAGTCCTCTAAGTCACTGATGCTGTCGGCGCTGAGCGGAGTAGGCCAGTGGATGACCGCTTCACCTTCAGCTAGCGAGAATACATCCTGCCGCATTTTGGCTCCTTGGATAAATATGGCACTCTTCCCTTGTCCGGGTGCGCTTGCGATGTAAAGCGGGACTACGGAGGGGTGTTCGTCGTCGGGCGGATCGGCAGGGATGATTTCTGCAACGGGAAGGCCGGTCTTGTCGTCTCCTTCCACGAACCCAAACTGGCCATCTTCTGAGAACCGCACCAATTTCCTAGATTGCCGTAAACCCAAGATTCCGTTGTGTTCCCACTGAATGAAGTCCCCGATTTGAGGCTTTTTCTTCCCTTCATCCGCCTTAGGTTCCGGTCCTAACACAGACAGATCAGTTAAACCAGCAAATTCCAAAGTCTCCTGAAATCCCTTTAGAAACTCCTTTACGCCATTGGGATTGAATCCCCTGTAGACTTCAAGCTCTCCCGAGAGAGTGTCTTCTGCGGGCAGCCCAGTATCTTTATATTGTTCAATAAGTTCCGAATAGATCGAGGGCAAGAGAGCCGCTTGTCTAATCGCCTTCAAGCGGCGGGGGTCATTCTCCGGTAGGCTGATAATCTCTAGCGCTCGCTGCGTAGGTACTATTCGACCGTCCTTGTCCTCTACCAAACCAAACTTCTTGAGGGCAGAAAGCACGCTGTAAGCCTGTCCATGGGCAGAAGCGAAGCCAATGTGCTTAGCGGCGATGGCGGCGGTTGCTCCGGCCCTGCCATCCGCGGTAACGAACCTCTTACTCCGCTCTATCGCCTCCTTCAGTCCTACTGCGGGGTAACTGGGGCTCCGATGGCGCTTCTTCTTCTCGCCTTCAGCGGGTTGCTTAGATATTGCATTGGTAGCCATGGATAACCTCCACGCTCCCAACAATACACAACGTTCGTCGCTAACGCAAGAAAATAAGTTAACACGGAGCGCTATTTCGATTGCGCTAATGCTGCTAACTCTGATATAAGTTAGAGCGTGGAACAAAGAAGCCAGCAACCGAACGCTCCGAAGGCGCTTAATTGCTGGCTTTTCTTGCGTTATGGCGCTGTAGGGAAGTGGCTAAACCCAGTCCCCTTGAAAGGGAACTCCTTCGCCGGATACGTCGGTTCGAATCCGACCAGCGCCTCCAGAAAGGATGGATATGCGACCTCCACCATGATCGAGAACGCTAGCCGAACAAACCACAACCCTTAACCTTAACGCCCCGCCACTGGCCATAACCAGCGGCGGGGCGAATCCAAGCGCGGGCAAGCCCACACGTAGACCTCAATCAAATTGTGGAGCTTTTTCCCGCGAAACACAAGGGGAAAAGCAATGACGAAAAGGCGCCCCACAGTTGTGCCACCGGACAGCAAATCAAATCGATGGATGGCCCACCGTCCGGGATCCCTACCCGCCTCCACTCGTTTTCCACAGGGGGAATCTCTGCCTTGTGACGAACAACCTTTACCGAAAATAGGGAAACGACCAGACTGAGAGTATGTTCACGCGCTCCCACGAGAGGCCGGATGAGACGTACCTTTTCACTGGCAGGCTCGTCTTCACTGGCAGGCTCGTCCGTGCGCGCCCTAAGTCCTTATTTTGTAATATTTTGCCTATAACTCCTTT
>Ga0187805_10001003_pt1 | contig 10033 bp, 5 predicted proteins | sample NC_wetland_sal_i_6_FD_132965 | JGI IMG/M metagenome (GOLD analysis project Ga0187805, IMG submission 132965) | Wetland sediment microbial communities from Neuse River Estuary, North Carolina, USA - Control_5 | ecosystem: Environmental > Aquatic > Freshwater > Wetlands > Sediment | place: USA... | reverse complement strand
GATCGGTCGGGCCCAATTGGGCGCCCGTTATGGGATTGAGATCACCGGGATGATATTCCTGATCGAACGAATTTGGGTTTTGAAACCAGGAGCACGTGTATTGCAGGTTCAGGCTGAAGGTATCCGCATCCGAAGGCTTAAAATCGATCCGGTCGAAGGCATTTTCTTCGTTGCCCTTGTCATGCATAACAGTGAATTCAGGGGGGTCCAAAAAGCGGCCCGTATTCAATCCGTTCACGGCGATGAAGTTGCCCCATTTTTCGCCGCCATAGGAGAGATCAAATCCGCCGCTCGAACTTCCGAACGTCCCGTAGGAAGCGGTCACATCGCCGTGCGGTTGCTTGACTCCGAGGCCCGACCGCGTGGTAGCCACAATCACCAGACTCGTTTTTCCGCCATATTCGGCGGGAGGGGCGCCCTGTATCACTTCCAGCGACTGTACTGCATCGACAGGAAGCTGATTGGAAAAGACCTTGCTCTGCTGGTCCGTGATCGGCTGCCCATCGATGGAGAATGAGTTCTCGGCGTGATCCCCCAATCCATGGAAAAGACCGTTCGAGTCCGCCGCAACCCCGGGCGAGGCCAGCGTGACCAGAGAACTGAGCGTAGAGGATTGACTTTCGAGAGCCAGCTTGTCGAACAGGCCGCGGTCGACGTCCGTGTGGATCTCCGGGTCCGTCTCGATCAGGTCGGTGCCGGCGGTCACGGTCACCTGCGTGGTCTCCGAGCCGATCTTGAGCGCGAACTTCACCTCCAGCGGCACCGCTGTTCTCAAGTCGATATCCTGCTCCGCGCTTTGAAAGCCGGAGGCAGCCACGGTCGTATGGTAGTTGTTAAAAGGAACGTTGTTGAAGGCGAAGTTGCCCTGGCTGTCGGTCTTCGCGGTTTGATCGTAATGCGAAACCGGATTCTGAATTTCCACTGTCGCTCCGGCGATTGCTGCCGCGGACGGGTCAACCACCGTGCCGCGCACCGTCCCCGAGGTCGCCTGGCCGCGAAGGAGAACGCCCGTGCCACAGCTCAGGCAGAGGAGGAGTAGGGTTGTTGAACGGCGCATGGTCATCACTTAATTCTGTGTCACAACCCTGGCCGGCCCCTAGAAGATTCTGATGATCGAACTGAAACCTTCGATGAACGAACTATGCTTGGCGGTGAGTGGACGTCTCAGGAACGTAACAATGAACGAATGCTCTGCGCCAGGCGCTTGCTGGCGATCAGTTCCTGACCGTTACTTAAGGTGATCAGCCAGCGCTGGCTGCTCATCATGCTCATTTTCCGGACATGATCGACGTTCACCAGGGCATTGCGGTGAATCCGCCGGAAGCTCGATCCGGCGAGCATTTCCTCGAGCGCTTTGAGCGTCAGCGCGGAGAGAAATTTCTCGCGGGCGGTAACGATCCAGACAATATCGCCGTCCGCCTGGAACGCCAGAATCTCGTCCGTGCTCAACACGAAGTACTCCTGGCCCTGCTTGCCGACGATTTTCCGCGGGCGCGAGCTCGCCGACTGATCGAGAACATCCTGCACGCGCGCCAGCTTTTCGGCCGCCTGCCACGCGCTGATGCGGCGGGCCCGCTCGATCGCGCTCGCCAGGCGCTGCGGTCCGACGGGCTTCAAGAGGTAATCGACCGCGCCCGCCTCGAACGCCTGAATCGCGTGGGCGTCGTACGCGGTGACGATCACCAGCACCGGCATGTGCGGAACGCTGCGCAGGTTGCGCACCAGCTCCAGGCCGCCCATCCCCGGCATTTGCAGGTCGAGCAGGACCAGGTCCGGCTGAAGCTGCGCGATCTGGAGCAGGGCGGTTACGCCGTTGTCCGCCTCGCCGACGATTTTGACGTCCGCGATGGATTCGAGCTCCTCGCGCAAAATCTGGCGCGCGATGGCTTCATCGTCGACGATGAGCGTCTTGAGAGGCATGGACCTTCCCGGGGTATTTGTTACCACGAAAGAGCCGAATTCCTCTCGAACTTTCAGATGAATGACCTGATTCCAGATCCCGGCGATCTAAATTCGGCGGTGAGCGGACGCGATTCCGGCGGCGTGCGCCGGATCGAATCAGTCGTAGCGCAAGGCCTCGGCCGGGTCGACCACGGCGGCGCGCCGCATCGGCGCCCAGCAGGCGGCGAGCGCGACCGCCCCGAACAGGATTGCGACTCCGATGAAGGTGGTCGGATCGGTCGTTCCGATGCCGAACAGGAAGGAGCTCAGAACACGCGACAATAGCAGCCCGGCGACGGTTCCGGCTACGACGCCGCCCGCGATCAGACGAAATCCTTCCGCAAGAATCAGATTGCGGATGTGCCGCCGCTGCGCTCCCATCGCGGCGCGAATGGCGATCTCGCGCCTGCGCGACGCGACGGACAATGCCAGGACTCCATAAATTCCCACCAGCGTAAGAACGCTCCCCGCCACTGAAAATCCGATCAGGAGCTGCATGGCAAAGGTCCGCGAGGCGAGCGAATCGCCGCGAATCTGCGCCATGGTTTTGATGTTTTCGATGGCCACCGTGGGATCGACCGAGCGCAGCTCGCGCTGGACGGCGGCGACCACCGTGCGCGGATCGGCCGTGGTGCGCACCACCAGGTCCTTTGAAAACGCCCGCGCCTGCCACAGCGGCAGGTAGAGCTCCGGCTCGGCTGCCTTGGTCAGATCGTCGGTCCGCGCGTTGCTTACTACGCCCACGATCTGGACCGCTGGTTTCTGCCGGCCGTTCCCCCAGATTTGCTTGCCCAGGGGATTTCCGTGCGGAAAATATCGATCGACGAACGCCTGGTTCACCACGGCCGTGCCGGGCGCGTCACGATTATCGCTGGAGCGGAAGTCGCGTCCCGCGAGAATCGTCTGGCCGAACAGCTCGAAATATCCAGGCGTCACGGAGCGCAAGGGAATCGCGATGCGGTCGCCCGGGTTGGTCAAGGCGGGCTGGCCCTCGATCTCGACCCGTCCGGGCCAGTTGGTTCCGGTCAGCGGCACGCCCCAAGCGAACGCGACTTTCTGCACGCCCGGAATCGTCGCGACACGCTCCAGCGCCAGCAGATGAAAACGATACCAGTCGCCTTCGACCGCGGTGACGGTCGCGGTCAGGATATGGCTGGTACCGTATCCCGACTGCACCTTCGCGAGATTCAGCATGGTGCGGATCAGCAGGCCGGTACCGACCAATAGAGCGAGCGTGAGCGCCGTCTGGAACATCGCGACCGCGCGCAGCAGCCGCCGCTCCGCGCCTCCGGCGCTGCTTTTTGGACCCGCGCTTTTGAGCACTTCGACCGCGTCCAGTCGTGACGCGCGAAACGCGGGAAAGAGTCCGGCGAGCAGCGCGGCCAGAATCGCCGATCCAACGCCCCAGGCCAGGACGGCCCAGCCGGTCGCGACGGCGTCCAGACGCGGAATCGCGTGCCCGCCGATCAGCTTCAAAATCTTCACGACGGCAAACGCCAGCGCGACGCCGACGGCTCCGCCGGCCAATGCGAGTAACAGGCCTTCGCACGAGACCTGCCGAATCAGCCCCCATCGCCCGACGCCCAGCGCGCTGCGCACCGCGTACTCCTGCTGGCGTTGCAGACCGCGGACAAGCAAAAGCGCCGCCACGTTTCCGCAGGCGATCAACAGCACCAGCGCCGCCGCGCACAACAGCGGCAGCAGGATTCCGCGGCCGTCGCGATTCAGCTCCGTTGTCAACGATTCGAGCGACGGTGCGAATCCTTCGAATTCGCGATCGCTCTGCGCCTCTTGCGCGACCAGAGCGTCGAGCTCGGCTTGCGCCTGCGCGATCGATGCCCCGTGCGCCACACGCGCGATCACGTCCCAATCGCGGTCTTTCATCCGTTTGGGATCGACCTGCGCGGGAATCCAGAAATCCACAGTCGCGTTCAGATCGTAATTCGGTTCTTGAGACGCGCCGGGCGACGGAAGGAAGCGAACGCGCGGCGGCATCACTCCGATCACTGTCGGCGGAGTCTCCCAGCGGCTCATGCGGATGGTTTTGCCGAGAATGTGCGGATCGCCGTTGAATTTCCGCTGCCACAGCTCGTAGCCCAGAACGATCACCGGCTTGGCCCTCGCTCCGGTTTCCGATTCGAGAAACGTGCGCCCCAGAATAGGCTGCAATCCGAGGACGCGGAAATAGTCGCTGGTAACCCACATTCCTTCCATCGATTCGCTGCCACCGGGCTGCACCAGGAAGTTGAAGGTCCAGCCATAGCCGGCGATGCCCTCGAGCGATTTCGCCTTGTTCTGCCATTCCATCCATTGCGCGGGCGACCACCCGGGCGAGTGCGGAATCGGCCGGCGGTCGCTGCGGACGGCCGGAATCAGCACCAGGCGATCCGGTTCGCGATACGGCGGCGGAGTCAACAGGACGCCCTGGATCAGGCTGAAGACTGCCGAAGTCGCGCCGATTCCGAGCCCCAGGGTCAGCACGGCGATCAACGTAAACCCGGGCTGTTTGAGCAGCATACGCAAGCCGAGACGAAGATCCTTGAGCACGTCCGTTAGACGACCGTACTCGCGTTTGGTTTAGTGGATCCTCTGAAGAATTTCCCGGGCCGCTTTCGCGTAACGCGGATCGGCCCGCAGAATCTCGAGCTGGCGCCGCGCGTCATCGGGGAGATTTGCGCGCACCAGCATCCGCGCGTAATCGAGGCGCGCGTCCGCGTGAGTTTCCTTGAGGTGCAACGTCTGCTCGAAGTGATAGCGCGCTTCCGGGAAGCGGCTGGCGGCGGAAAGCACGTTAGCAAGATTGTGGTGCGCCTCGGTGTAATTCGGGCGGATCGCGATCGCGGCGCGGAACTCCGCCTCGGCGCCGGCGGCGTCGCCGGATTTCATGCGCGCTCCAGCCAGTCCATTGTGCGCCTCGGGAATCTGCGGATCGATTGCCAGCGCTTTTTCGAACGCCGCGGCGGCTTCGGCGATGCGGTCCTGTTCCAGATATGACGTAGCCCGGTGGGTCCACATCCGGGCGTCGCCGGGCGCCAGGCGCAGGGCGTCTTTGAAAACTGCATCGGCGTCCGCGAAGCGCTTCACGCGAGTCAGGCCCAGCGCGAGCCGTTCGAGCGCCAGCGCGGATTGCGGCTCGCGGCGGACGGCTTCTTCATACGGCGCAATCGCTTCGGCGAAACGGCCGCTGGCGCGCAGCGCGTCGCCCAGTTGCAGGTAATATTCGGCGGCCGCCGGATGAAATTTCGCGATCGTGGCAGAGAGACGCGCGATCCCTTCAGTGCGCGTGGCGGAATCGTTCGCCTGCGCGATGCCGAGATACAACTCATCTTGCGGTTGCGTAAGCGCGTCGGGGAAATAAGGAACGATCGCACCGCGATAATCGGCACGCGGCCGCTCTGCAATTTCGGCGAGCAGGTCGGACGCGGGCTTCCGGCGTTGAATCAGGTGATCGGTCATGATCACGTGAACCGCGTCCTGCGTGCGCCTTTTCGGCATGTGGCAGCCGGCGCAATCGGTCGAGGCGGGATGACGGCGCGTTTGGACCAGCGCATCGAGCTTCGCCGCGTGACACTGCCGGCAGGCGGCCGTATAGTGGTCGGCCGATTCCTGCGCCGTGTGCGGATTGTGGCAGGTGGTGCAGGTGAGCGCGCTTTTTCGGAAACACTGCGACTGGCGCAGGCGATACGCGGCGCCGACAATTTCGAAACGATCCTGGTCGCCGCCTTTGTGATCGAAATGCAGCCGGAAATCGGCCAGAATCTCGCCGGGCTTGAAAGAAAACGGCTCGCGCTCATAACGCACGATCGAGTTCGCCGTCGAGAAGCTGGTGGTTTCCAGGTGACACTGCATGCAGATCTCGATCTGGCGATCGAACGGAAGGCGCGCCGGGTTGACGATCGCGCCGCGGATCTGGGCGGCGCTGCCGGCTTCGCTGGCGATACGCACGTGGTCGCGAGCGTCGCCGTGGCAGCGCTGGCAGCCGATTCCTTCGGGAACGCTCGAAAAAACGGGTTCCGATCGCGGACCGCCCGCCGGAATCCTGGGATATGCGTTGTGGCAGAACATGCAATCGTAGCCGATGGCGCGCTCCACTCCCTGATGATCGGGGCGATCGTAGCCGGGATTCATGGCCCAATAGCCGCCTTTTTCCGCGTACCAGCCGAGAGGGAGCTCGATCAGGCGGTTGTCGCCGGTGCGATGCAGATAGGTTCGCGCGTGGCTTCCGGAGCCGAGCACGAAATCGATCCGCGTCTCGAGGATGTTGGTTTGTTTTCCTTCGAATCCCACTTGATACTGGCGCTGAAAATAGCGGCCGTCGCGCTCGATCATCTCGAAGTGCAGGTCTGACGGCGAATGATAAAACGTGTGCTTGTTTGTGTAATCTTCGATGGTGTTTTCGGGCGCGGGACGAAAAAAAGATTTCGCCATGGCGGTGCGCTGAAAGCTGCGCGAAATCGCCGGATGGCACGATTCGCAGCCGGACGTTCCGGCGGGCGCGGTCCGGGCAGGCGTCGCGCAGGCGACAAACATCATCGCCCCGGAAGCCAGCCGTCCCGACCGCATGGTCGATTATACGGCCATTCTTTGACAAAAGGTCACACCCTTGACTCGTAGAGATCGCCGCGCGTTTTGGCGTAGAATGTATCGCGGAGCCAAAACCACATATGGAACACATCATCGCCAGGCTGCTTCAGGATTTCGAACGCGGCAAAATGAATCGCCGCCAGTTGATTCAGAGCCTCACCGTTGCGGCGTCCGCCGCTGCCGCGGTTCCCGCCGTCGCCGCCGACGGTAAAGGATTCAAGGCCGTCGCCGTGAATCATATTTCCTTCCAGGTGGCCGATTATGCACGATCGCGCGATTTCTACGCGGACCTTTTAGGAATGCAGGTGTTGCAGGATACCGGCCGCCAGGTGAATCTCGCGTTCGGCGACACGTTCCTGCTCGCGCGCAACGTTCGCGAGGGCGCGAAGACGCCGAACGTGGATCATCTGGCTTACACGATCGACAACTGGAACAAGGACGCAGTCGAGGCGGAGCTGAAGCGGCGCGGGTTCAAGCTGCACCACAATGAGCCGGGATCGCCCTCGCCGCTGGGTCCGATGGAGTACCGACCGGATACCGAATACAGCTTCCACATTAGCGATCCGGACGGTTACGACGTGCAGATCTGCGGTAAGGACATGAACGCTCGCATGCCGCCGCCGCAGAGGAAGAAGCAGCCGTAAACCTGCTCCGCTCGCTTATTTGCTCTCGCCGAGCAAACGGTGGATCTGGTTCACCGCATAGTCGACCTTCATATCGAACGCGCGCTTGCCGAGCTCGGGAGTGGACGGGCGCGCGTCGCCGGTGATTCCGTTGTTGATACGTTTGGCGTTGGGATCGCGCGGCTCGCCCGGTTTGCGCACCGGATCGCCCACCGCGGTGGCGATCAGGTCCTTGCGGACCCAGCCTTTATCGCCGCCCAGGTACAGCATTTCCGATGTATCGGGAATTCCGGCGTGCGAGCTGAGCGGGTAATCGTGCTCCGCCAGCCACTTGTCGAAATCGCCCTGAGCCTTGGCATAAACTTCGTCGCAGAAAACGACCCGAATCCCCTTGCCCGCGTATTTGTCATCGAGCTTTTTCGCGACTTCGCCCAGCTCCTTCTGCCCGCCGCCGTGATCGCCCATCAGGACGACGTTCTTGAACCCGTTGATGATGAGCTGCTCGGCGATCTGTTCGTTGATCGCGGCGTAGAGCGGCGCTGTAAGCCCAATCGTTCCAGGAAGATCCGCCCTGGCGTTGTTAGGCGAGTAAGGCAGCACCGGCGCGGCGATCGCGTTGCCCAGCTTTTCCGCGATGGCCAGCACGGTCGCGTGGGCCATCAACGTGTGGCCGCCATTGACGTTCTGCGGACCGCGCGTTTCCGTGCCGCCGTTATACACGAGGGCGGTCGTTTTGCCGTTCGCGATGGCGGCCTTCAGTTCCGGCCAAGTCATCATTTCCAAGTCGATAGAAGATTGGGCGAAGGTCGCGCCCGCGGACACGGCGAGCAATGCCAGGGCTGTTTTCAGCATCATGCGCGCAAGAATATCAGAGCGAGCCGGTTTGAACAAGTGCGATTCGGCAAATCCATCGCGGTTACGACTATGCCAACAGACCGTTGACCCCGGTAGCATATCTTTATATAATCGCTGGCGGAGAGTACGGCTGGCCGCACCAAACTGGGATTGTGCGCTGGGTTTGTGCGCCTCGGTAACCAGGACGTTTCGAGGAGAGATCGATGAAGGCAATTGCCGCCGCGGCGATCGTCGCGGCTCTGTCGGCTGCTGTTGTATCGGCGCAAACTCCGCAAAAAGCCTCCTCTCAACAATCTTTTGTCAACCAATACTGCCTCGGCTGCCACAACCAAAAACTCAAATCCGGCAATTTCGCGTGGACGCAGATCGACCTCGCGCACCCCGAGCAGAACGCCGAGCCGGCCGAACGCGCCATCAACATGCTGCGCGTCGGAATGATGCCGCCCGCCGGAATGCCGCAGCCGCCGGCTGATGCGCGCAAGGCCCTGATCGCGTATCTGGAAAAATCGATCGATGCTCCGGCTCTGGCGAATCCGAATCCGGGGCATCCGCCGCTGCACCGGCTGAATGGCACCGAGTACGCGAACTCGATTCATGAGCTGCTGGCGGTGGATATCGATGTCTCGGCGCTGCTGCCTCCCGACGATTCGAGCCACGGCTTCGACAACATGGCGGACGTGCTGACCGTTTCGCCGACGCTGATGGAAGGCTATATTCGCGCGGCGGGGCGCATCAGCCGCGAAGCGGTGGGCGATATCACGGCGCCCGCGCTCACCTCGACGTACCAGATCCCGCGCGTGCTTTCGCAGATGCGCCACATCGACGGAACGCCGTGGGGAACGCGCGGCGGAATTTCCGTGGTCCACGATTTTCCAGCCGACGGCGAGTACGTTTTCAAGCTCGGATTTTATTACTCTCCAACGGGTCCGTTGTTCGGATTCAATCAGGGCAAAGGCCAGCAGATTGAAATCGCCGTGAACGGCGAGCGGGTGGCGCTGCTCGATATCAATCCCGCGATGAAGCTCGCCGAGGACGGGATCAAGACGCCGCCGATCAAAATCAAAGCCGGTCCGCAGCGCATTTCGGCGTCATTCCCGGAAAAATTCGACGGTCCGATTGAGGATGAATACCGGATGGTCGAGCAGACGCTGGTGGACGTGAGCGCCGGCACGATTCCGGGCATGACCACGCTGCCGCATCTCCATGAGATGAGCATCACGGGGCCGGTGAAAGCCTCGGGCGTTTCGGAAACGCCCAGCCGGAGGAAAATTTTCATCTGCCGTCCCGCCGCGGGCGCGGACGAAATCCCCTGTGCGAAGAAGATCATAGCGAATCTGGCGGAGCTCGCGTTCCGGCGTCCAGTGAATGATAGAGATCTGGAGGATCTACTGAGCTTCTATCAATCGGGGCGGAACAGCGGCGACTTCGAAGCCGGGATTCGCACGGCGATTCAGGCGATTATCGCCAGCCCCGAGTTCGTGTTCCGCTTCGAGCACACGCGCCCAGGTTCGGGGAATTACCGCTTGAGCGATCTCGAGCTCGCTTCGCGGTTTTCGTTCTTTTTGTGGAGCGCGTCGCCCGACGAGCAGTTGATTCGCGTCGCGAGCGAAGGCAAGCTGCACGAACCGGCGGTGCTCGAAAAGCAGGTCCGAAGGATGCTCGCCGATCCGCGTGCGGAGACGTTGGCGACCAATTTCGCGTATCAATGGCTGCATCTGCAAAACCTGCGCGACGCGAATCCCGACCTGTTCCAGTATCCCGATTTCGACAAGACGCTTTCGCAGGCGATGACGCGCGAAACCGAGCTTCTGTTCGACAGCCTGCGCACCGAAGATCGCAGCGTTCTGGATCTTTTGAGGGCCAATTACACGTTCGTCAATGAGCGGCTGGCGAGATATTACGGGATTCCAAATATTCTGGGCAATCGCTTTCGCCGCGTCCCGGTGAGCGATCCGAACCGCTTCGGCCTGCTGGGACAGGGAAGCGTGCTGATGTTGACGTCGACGGCGACGAGAACCTCCCCGGTGCAG
>Ga0187805_10001002_pt1 | contig 10039 bp, 8 predicted proteins | sample NC_wetland_sal_i_6_FD_132965 | JGI IMG/M metagenome (GOLD analysis project Ga0187805, IMG submission 132965) | Wetland sediment microbial communities from Neuse River Estuary, North Carolina, USA - Control_5 | ecosystem: Environmental > Aquatic > Freshwater > Wetlands > Sediment | place: USA... | reverse complement strand
TCTGCGACATCGACCTGCCGCAGGCGTTTGCCGGCCTGCATGCGCTCGCGCGCGGCACCATCAATCATTTCGAGCGCGCCGCCTGCATGGCGTTCGAATGGGACCACCATCGCGAAGCGCTGTCGCCGCAAATGCGCCGCTACATCGAGGGCGGCTTAAAGACCTCGCGCGCCGACTATGTCGCCGCGTGGCGGCGCGTCGAGGAATGTCGCGCGCTGTTGCCCAAAACGTTCGAAGAATTCGATGTGCTGCTGACGCCCTGCGTGCCGGGCGAGGCGCCGAAGGGACTCGCTTCCACGGGCGACCCCAGCATGCAGGCGATGTGGACGGCCTTGCACACGCCCAGCATGACGCTGCCTACTCATCGCGGGCCAAACAATTTGCCCGTCGGCATTCAATTGATCGCACAACGCTATGATGACGATCGCTTGTTCGCCTGCGCGCGTTGGATTTGGAGCCGAATTGGCGCGCCGGAAATGGTGGGCTGCCGGCGTTAGGGCGAGAGCGAGAATGGAATTCGACAATTCGTTCGATGTGCCGCTTCCTCCGGCAAAAGCCTGGGCTCTGCTCATGGACATTCCGCGCATCGCGCCATGCATGCCCGGCGCGCAGCTGACGGAAATTATCGATCCGCAAAACTTCAAGGGCAAGATTGCCGTCAGGTTAGGACCGGTGGCGCTGACGTTCGACGGCCGCGTTAGCTTCGAGAGTGTCGACGAAGTCAATCACGCCGCGCGGGTCAAGGCGCAAGGCAGCGATGCCAAGGGCCGCGGCGCCGCCAATGCCACGGCAATGTTTCGGATCGAGCCCGCCGCAGCCGGTTCGAAGGTGCTGATCCACGCCGACCTGACGCTGTCCGGTGCGGTCGCGCAATATGGCCGCGGCGTCGGCATGATCCAGGCGACGGCGGCTCAACTCGTCGGGCAATTTGCCGGCAATCTGCGCACGCAATTGGCGCAAACGCAGAGCGTTGCGAGCCACGAAGCGCCGCCTGCACCGTCGGCCAGCAAGCCGATTTCGGGCCTGACCCTTCTCGTCCGCGTCATTTGGTCGAAGCTTGCCGGTCTGTTCACCGGACGATGAATTTAGGTATCATTCTCGCGACGGTGTGACGGGACGCGATTATGCGCAAGCTTCAGTGTGCCGGTCGGTCGCTTCTGGCTCTCGCCGCGCTGTTTGCGTTCTTGGGCGCCGGCGGCGCAGACAGCGTCAGCGACTTTTACAAGAACCGCAGCGTATCGCTCGTGATCGGCTATAGCGTCGGCGGCGGCTACGATGCTTATGCGCGGCTGTTGGCCCGATATATCGGCAAGCATATTCCGGGCGAACCGTCGATCATCCCGCAGCAAATGACCGGCGCCGGCAGCTTGCGGGCCGCCAATTACATTTTTTCTGTCGCGCCGAAAGACGGCTCCGTGTTGGGAACGTTTTCGCGCAGCATGGGGATTGCGCCGCTGCTTGGACAGGCCGACTTCGACAGTCGAAAGTTCACATGGCTCGGCAGCGTGACCGACGACGATACGACATGCGTCACGTGGAACACCTCGCCGATCAAGGCGTGGAACGATTTCTTGAGCAAGCCCTTCAAGCTTGGCGGCCTGGGCGCCGACTCCGATCCTGATATTTGGGCATTGCTCTATAAGAATGTCTTCGGCGCCAAGGCGCAGCTCGTCACCGGCTATCCGGGGACGAACGACGTGGTGCTGGCGATGGAACGCGGCGAAGTCGATGGCTTGTGCGGTCTGTCGTGGAGCACGATCCGCACCCGGCACGCGGAATGGCTGGCAAGCCATTCGGTCAACATCATCGTGCAGGCAGCGCTGAAAAAAGAACCCGACATCGCTTTTGTGCCACTCGCGACCGATCTCGCCACCACGCCGGAGCAACGGCAGATCATCAGGCTTTTGTTGGCGAGCCAGGCGATGGCGCGGCCGTTTGTTGCGCCGCCCGAAATCCCCGAGGACCGCAAGGCGGCATTGATTGCGGCCTTCGACGCCACCATGACCGACCCCGATTTTCTAGCCGAGGCGCAGAAGCTGAGTTTCGAAGTTCATCCGGTGAGCGCGGCCACGATCGATGCGCTGCTTGCCGAAGTCTACATGACTCCGAAGGACGTCCTTGGCAGGGCGACCCAAGCGATATCGAGCGCCAATCAGTGAGCGAAATGATCGGAGCGCGCCTTCCGCGATTGGAGGACCATGCTTTATTGACCGGCAGGGGCCGCTTTGTCGACGACATCGCCGCAGCCGACACCCTCGTCGCCGCCTTTGCGCGCAGCCAGCACCCGCATGCGCTGATCCGCGCCGTCGATCTCGATGCGGCGCGCGCGGCGGCCGGTGTCGTCGCGGTGCTCACTCTTGACGATCTTGCTCCGGTGATGCGGCAACGGCGGATGGTCCGGACCTCGAATTCCGGCGCCAAGCTCGACCGGAGCTGGCCATTTGCGCTCGCCGACGGCGAGGTGTCATTCGTCGGCGAGCCGATTGCGATCGTGGTGGCAAATGACCGCTATGTGGCGGAGGACGCCGCAGCGCTCGTGACGGTGGATTACGAGATCCTGGCCGCGGCCGTCGATTGCCGCATCGAGCCGGCGCCGCCGGTGCGCCGCGAGCTCGCTTCGAACCGGATCATTTCTTACAAGGTGGGCTACGGCGACATCGAGGCCGCCTTCGCCAAGGCCGCGCACGTCGTCGCCGAGAACCTTTGGGTCCATCGCGGCGCGGCGCATTCCATCGAAGGCCGGGGCATCCTCGCGCAGATCTCCGATCGCGAGACGCTTGTTTGGGCCTCGACGCAGAAGGCGCACGATCTGCGCACGGCATTGGCCGACTATATTGACCTCGACGAGAGCCGGCTGCGCGTGGCGACGCCCGATGTCGGCGGCGGCTTTGGACCGAAGCTCTGCGTCTATCCCGAGGATATCGCCGTTGTCGCGGCGGCAACCTTGCTTGGCCGCTCGATCAAATGGATCGAAGATCGCCGCGAACATTTCACCAACGCGGCGCAGGAACGCGATCAATATTGGTCGATCGAGCTTGCCGCCGATGCCGATGGGCGCGTACGCGGCCTACGTGGCCGGCTCATCCACGATGTCGGCGCCTATGCGCTGCAAGACGTGAACATCCCCTACAATTCCGCGACCACGCTCACCGGGCCCTATATCGTTGCGGCGCTGGCGATGGATGTCATCGCAGTCCATACCAATCTGGCGCCGGTGTCCTCCGTGCGAGGCGCGGGCTATCCGCAAGCCGCCTTTGCGATGGAACGCATGATGGATCGCCTGGCGCAGGCGCTTAAGCTCGACCGCGCCGAATTGCGCCGGCGCAATCTGATACCGGCGGAAAAGATGCCGTATCTCAAGCCGCTGAAGGCGCGCTCCGGTGAGCAAGTGCAATACGACAGTGGCGACTATCCCGGCTGCCAGGCGGAGCTTCTGCGCGCGGTCAATTGGGTCGACTTTCCGCGCCGGCAGGCGGAAGCGCGCGCGGCCGGCCGCTATATCGGCATCGGTCTCGCGCACGGCATGAAGGGCACCGGACGCGGGCCGTTCGAGTTCGGCAAGGTGCGCGTTTCGCCAACCGGTCACATCACGGTTTCGACGGGCGCCGCGGCGATGGGACAGGGACTTTGCACCGCGCTCGCGCAGATTTGCGCCGACGCGTTCGGCGTGCGCGCCCAAGACGTCACCGTGATCGCCGGCGACACGGCCGCGGCGCCGCTCGGCCTCGGCGGTTTTGCCAGCCGGCAGATGGTCACCGCCGGCTCATCGGTGAAGATCGCGGCGGCTGCGGTTGCCGCCAAGGCGCGCAAGCTCGCCAGTCACCTGCTCGAGGCGGCCGAGGAGGACCTCGAAATCGTCGGCGGCGAAGTGTGCGTGGTCGGCGCGCCGGAGCTTACGGTAAAGCTCGGCGAATTGGCGCGCGTACTCAAGGGCGCGCCGGGCTACGGATTCCCCTCGGACATCGAGCCGGGCCTCGAAGCGAGTGCAACATTTCGCATCGACAAGCTTGCCTACACGAACGCCTGCCATGCTGTCGAAGTCGAGGTCGATATCGAGACCGGCGGCGCGCGGATTCTTCGCTACATCGCGATGCAGGATGCCGGCCGCCGCGTCAATCCCATGATCGTGGAAGGTCAGGTTCACGGCGGCATCGCTCATGGTATCGGCAATGCGATGTTCGAATGGATGGGCTATGACGTCGCCGGCCAGCCAGTCACGACGACATTCGCCGATTATCTTCTGCCGACCGCGACCGAAGTGCCGAATTTGGAAACGCTTTACAAGGAGTCGCCATCGCCGCATAACCCGCTCGGCGTCAAGGGCGTCGGCGAAGTGGGTGTTATTCCGGCCGCTGCGGCGATCATATCCGCGATCGAAGATGCGCTTTCGCCGTTTGGCGTACGCATCGCGCAAACGCCGATTGCGCCCTACAAGCTTGTTGAGCTGATCGGCAAAGGGTCGGCAAACAAAGCTGCGACACGATGAACTTTTGACGATCTTTTTTCAGGAGAGCAAAATTGGTGCCGAAACAGGAGAAGCCAATGACCCACTTTAGAGCCGCGGCGCGGCTTCTGCTCTGGTCGGCATTGCTGCTGCCGTTTTTTCGCCCCGCGCACGCCGAAACGTTTCCGTCGCGGCCGATCCATCTCATCATGCCCTATGCTCCCGGCGGCATCGTCGATTTCGCCGGAAGAGTAGTGGCGCAAAAGCTCGGCGAGGCTCTGGGGGAAACCGTCGTGGCCGAGAATCGCCCGGGCGCCGGCGGCATCGTCGGTGTCGATTACGTCGCGCACTCGGATCCGGACGGCTACAACATCGTCATCATGGACCCGGCTTACGTCATCAATCCGATTCTGCAAAAGTCGATGCCCTATGACATTTTCAAGAATCTGGTGACGATTTCGGTCGTCAACTCGTCGCCCGAAGTCCTGGTCGTGACGCCCGCGCTCGGCATCAAGACCTATGCCGATCTTGTGGCTTACGGCAAAGCCAATCCGGGCAAGCTCAACTACGCCTCCGCCGGCGTCGGCACCACGCCGCATCTTGCGGCGGCGATGTGGGCGCAACGCACCGGAATCGACGCGGTCCATGTGCCCTACAAGGGCGTGGGGCCGTCCTATACCGATCTCATGAGCGGCAAGGTCCAGATTTTGTTCTCAAGCATTGCCGGAGCGCTGCCGTTTACGAGCGAAGGGAAGGTCATTGCGCTTGCGACGACGGGTGACACCCGCTCAGCGGTCTATCCCAATCTGCCGACGGTGGCGGAAGCCGGGTTGCCTGGTTATTCCGTTGACCTGTGGCTTGGTCTCTTCGCCCCGGCGGGAGTGCCGCCCGATGTGCTTGCCACGCTCAACAATGGCGTCCGCAAGGCGCTCCAAGACGATCAGTTAAAGGCCGCATTTGCCAAATACGGTTTAACGCCGCGTGGAACGACGCTCCCCGAAAGCGCAGCGTTCACCAAGTCCGAATACGAGAAGTGGAAGAAGGTCATAGACGACGGCCATATCACGTTGGACTGAGGTTTTGTATCATCGCTTATTGCGCCAATGTTTATGGCGCCCATTTGTTAGTCTGAGTGACCATGGATTATTGGCCGACGGAACTTCGCTTGCGCAAGGATCGCAAAACCTTGACTGTCGCTTTTGACGATGGCGAGAGTTTCGATCTTCCCGCCGAATACTTGCGTGTCTGCAGCCCGAGCGCGGACGTTCAAGGGCATTCGCCGAGCGAACGCCGCACCGTTGCCGGCAAACAGGACGTGAAGATTTTGGAAGTACATCCGATCGGCAATTATGCGGTGCGACTTGTTTTCGACGACATGCACTCGACCGGAATTTTCAGCTGGACTTATCTGTTTGAGCTTGGACAAAACCACGAGGAATATTGGCGCCGTTATCTTGCCGATCTCGCGGAAAAGAATCTGTCGCGCGCGCCGCAAGCGCGATAAGCATGCCGATCGGATGCTTCGCACGGCCCGCAGCTTTGACCGCATGCCCGTCAACGATCGATCAACCTCGATTTGCCATGATCGGCGTAAGTGTCGGGGCGAGGCGTATGATGGGGCGCTAACCGGCATCAGAACGGCCCTAGTCCGCTCCCTCGGCTAAGGCCGTTCGCTTTTTCAAGCGCTGCTCGCACCCCAATGCGTGGCTCATGCGCCGGCGCGTTACCGGGTGGGTTGAAATATTTGCATCCATAGTTGACAGAATCTTTCAGCGCGACGTTCGCACATTTGTCGCATGATGCGACGCGTTGCGATGGAGGCGACTATTTCTGGCGCGAATGGGAATGCTAAGATGATCGGGGCAGCGCCGACAATGCTGCCGTTAAGGGAGGATTATCCATGATGTTGCGTACGTTACAGTCCTTGCATTCGCGGTTGGCTTGCTCGCGTCAGGCGCTGCCAATGCCCAATCGCAGGCGCCCTCGGGCGCGCCCGATTTGAATGCCATTCCCGATAAAATGCCCTTCGATATTCCCTTTGGCACAGCGATCACGATGGAACGGGCGCAGACCTTGGTTCAGGCGGCTGTTGCCGAAGCCAATAAGCGCGGCTGGAAGATGAATGTCGCGGTGGTCGATCCGAACGGCGATCTTATTGCTTTCGGTCGGATGGATGGAGCGCAGCTCGCTTCGATCCCGATTGCGCAGCACAAGGCGCGCGTGGCCGCGCGCTATCGGCGGCCGACCCGCGCGTTTGAGGATGCGGTGCAGAAGTTCGGCTTCAACTATATTTTGACGCTGGACGATGTGATCGCTTCGCGCGGCGGCATTCCGCTGGTCGAAAGCGGTAAGCTCATCGGCGCGATCGGTTGCTCGGGCGGCACCGGTTCGCAGGACGAAGCGACGTGCACCGCCGCCGCCAACACGGTCAATAAGTAGCGATAGGACCCGAATTCTCTATCCCGAAGAATGGCTTAACCTGACGAGGGCGGCGAAGTGCCGCCCTCGTTGGGTCATAGAATCGGATATTGATAGCGGCGGACGCGCGCCGAAGGGGCGCCGGGAAAGCGAAATGGTAGTCGCTCCGATTACTTACCGCTGGTGCTGTTTGCTTGCTGCGGGTCTCGCCATCTCGCTCGCGACGTTGCGCGTGGCATCCGCCGAAAGTCCAGCCCTGCCGCCCGCCTCAGCTCCGCCTGCTGTGGCGCCGCCGGCCACGCTAACGCCGCCTGTGCCGCCCGCCGATCCTGCGACGGCCATGGCGCAATACCGCCGTGCGCTCGAGGACTACAATAAAGCGTGGCAAAGCTACAGCGTTACTGCCAACGCGTATTGGAATTCGATCGTCGAAAAACGGAAAGTGCGCAACGCCAAACGCGCCAGCGGCGAACCGCTTTCGATTGACGACTACGTGCTCACGCAGCCGCCGGTCTATAAGGGACCGCCCAAGCCGAGAAATCCGTTCAAGCCCGAAGTGCCGCCGCGTCCCGCCTATGTGCCGGTGGTCAACGATTTTTTGGCCGCCGCTCGGCAGGAATTCAAGTTCTCGCCGCGTTTGCCGCAACGCGACGGCGAGTTCAAAAGCGCTTACGCCAAGGTGGCGCTCGCCGCAGGCCTGACCAAGGATCAAATCGTGCGCATTTACGCCTTCGAGGCGACTGGGAATGGAAACTACGACGTCGAGGCCGGTCTCGAGTACAACAAGCATGGCCGCGCCATCACGACGGCGCTCGGCTACAATCAGTTGCTGGCGACCAATTCAGTGGAGATTCTCGCGGAAAAGGGCAGCGAATTCATCAAAGAGTTTCAGGCCATGGCCGACGAGACGGCGGGAAGCGAACGGGCGGCCCTGGATGGCAAGATCGAGGTCCTAAACAGGATGGTCGCTTTCGCGCGCAGCGTACCGGACGCCTGGGATCAGCATGAAATCCTGGCCAATACGCAGAGGGGCCTCGCCGTGCACGCGCTCAATCTCGACCTCGACGTCGGCCCGATGCTGCAAACGCAAAAGCTTTTGGATTCGATCGTGTTCGCCCGCAGGAGGGGATTTTCACGAGCGCTCAGCGCCGCCGAGCTCGAAATGCTGAATCTGACCGGCGATGGCAACGGCTTCGATATGGTCACTATGCCGTTGCAATGGCGCGACCAGGTGCCGACTGCGAATTTCTTTCGGCCGAGCGGTTACGAAGATAATCCAGTCGCTCAACGCAACAATGTCGTCGCGAAGCTTATTGCGGCGACCGACGCGCGTATGGACCTTGAAACTGCGAAGCCAGGGGCGCGTGAGCTTGCCGCGCTGTTGCGCTGAGCGGCGGCGCAAGGTCAAAATTAAGATTGCAATTGAATGATTGCGATGCTGCGATAGACCGTTTGAAAGCGCTTGGCGATGGGACGGGGTTATGAAGCGGCGGCATTTTCTTGCCTTGTTCGGCGGCGCCATCGCAGGTTTGCCGGCAATTTGGCCCTGGACGGCGCGGGGTCAAAACCAGACACCAAATCAAGCACCGCCAGATCGGCCGCCGTCCAATCAGGCTCCCGCAAGCCAAGCGCCGTCGAATCAAACGGCATCGCCCGCCGCAACGGACAATTCTATCGGACAGGTGGCGACGCTTGCCGGCACGGCGACGGTGATCCGCGCCAATGCGGCCGCTGCGGCATTGAAGATCGCGGATCCGATCTACAAACAAGACACCCTACAGACGAACCTGAATTCCACGCTCGGCGTTACTTTCGACGACGAGACAACGTTCAGCCTGTCGGCCAATACCCGGATCGTAATCGACGAGTTCGTCTACAAGGAGGGCGGTACCGGCAATGCCGCATCGTTGAACGTGGCGGCCGGCACGGCAGCCTTTGTCGCCAGTCTCGTGGCCAAGACCGGTGACATGAAAATCACGACGCCGCAGGCGACGCTTGGCATCCGGGGCACGACCGGCATCGTCGATGTGCCGCAGGGAGCAGGCGCCGCGGCTCCAACGGTAAAACTCTATCCCGACAACGACGGCCATGTCGGCAGCATCGACGTATTCGATCGGCAGGGCGGCCGCCTTGGCGCTCTGACCCAAGGTTCGAGTGCATATATATTTCGCGCCGGCCCGGGCGGCCGCATCGCTGTCGTGCCGTATCAAATACCGCCCCAGGAAGCGGCGCGCGACCGCGGCGTGTTGCAACGTCTCAGTCTCTCTCACACGATCGGGCGGCAGATGATGATCCAGCGCCAACAGTTGCGCAGGCCGAACAATCAGCGTCCCGGCGGTCAGCAACCGAACAATCACCGTCCCGGCGGTCCGCAACCGAACAATCAGCGTCCCGGCGGTCAGCAACCGAACAATCAGCGTCCCGGCGGTCCGCAACCGAACCGTCCGGGTGGCCAGCAACCGCTCAATCGCTTGCAACGCGCACAACCGCGCCAGCGGTCGTCTAGGGAAAAGAATCAGTAGCTATAGCAATTCGGAGCAAGGAGAATATGCGAGCCTATCAGTTGTCGAAGGGCGGCGCCGGCGTCGATGCGCTCGTCGAAGTCGAGCGTCCCGATCCCACGCCGGCTCACCGACAGATTCTTGTCAAGATGAAAGCGTGCTCCCTTAATTTTCGCGATCTCGCCATTGCGCGCGGCAGCTATCGCATGCCGGTGCGCGAGAACGTGATCCCATTGTCGGACGGCGCGGGCGAGGTGGTGGAGATCGGCCCGGGCGTGACGAAGTTTAAGGTCGGCGACCGTGTTGCCGGGAGTTTCTTCCAACGCTGGAGCGGTGGCGAGCCTGCCGCGGACGTGCACAAAAGCGCATTGGGCGGCGGTATCGACGGCATGCTCGCGGACTATGCGGTGCTAGAGGAAGACGGCGCGGTGAGAACTCCCCCGCATTTGTCGCTGGAGGAGGGCGCCACATTGCCGTGCGCCGCCGTGACGGTGTGGAACGCGATGATGGAGCACGCCAAGCTCAAAGCCGGAGATACGCTCCTTCTGCAAGGGACCGGCGGCGTTTCGATTTTCGGCCTGCAATTCGCTCACGCCATGGGCATTCGCGCCATCATCACGTCGTCGAGCGACGAGAAGCTCAAACGCGCCAAGGCCCTCGGCGCGGCGCTCGGCGT
>Ga0187805_10001001_pt1 | contig 10042 bp, 8 predicted proteins | sample NC_wetland_sal_i_6_FD_132965 | JGI IMG/M metagenome (GOLD analysis project Ga0187805, IMG submission 132965) | Wetland sediment microbial communities from Neuse River Estuary, North Carolina, USA - Control_5 | ecosystem: Environmental > Aquatic > Freshwater > Wetlands > Sediment | place: USA... | reverse complement strand
TCGCGCAGCACCGCGGCGTCCTTGGCACCCAGGGATGCCAGCGCCCGCAGCGCCGCGCTGGAGCGCCGCTTGGCGCGGGCCTCGAGGTAGCGGCCCAGCAGGATCAGCACGGTCACCCCGGCGGCCGCGTCCAGGTAAATGCCAGATGTCCCGGCGTGCTGCGCCAGCATGGTGAAGCTCATCCGCATCCCTGGCATGCCCGCGCCGGTGAACAACAGCGCGTACACCGACCAGGCGAACGCGGCGGTCACGCCGGCCGAGATCAGGGTGTCCATGGTGGCGGCGCGGTGCCGCGCGCTGACCAGCGCTGCCCGGTGGAACGGCCACGCCCCCCATACCGCCACGGGCGCGGCCAGCGCCAGCGACAGCCATTGCCAGTTACGGAACTGCAGCGCTGGCACCATCGCCAGCACCACGACCGGCACCGCCAGGATCAGCGAGACGAGCAGCCGCTGCCGCAGCCCGGCCGTCTCATCCGGCTCAGCCGCCGGCCTGGACTCCGCTGCCCGCGGAACAGGCAACGCGGCCGTGTAGCCGGCCTGCTCGACGACCGAGATCAGGTCTTCCGGGCTGACCGCGGGGGGGAAGCTGACCGACGCCTTCTCGGTGGCGAAGTTCACGGCCGCGGTGACTCCGTCCATCTTGTTTAGCTTCTTCTCGATCCGCGCCGCGCATGACGCGCAGGTCATCCCGCCGATCGCCAGCTCGGCCGAACGACGCTCGCCCGCGATGGCCGTCATCCGCGCGTGCTCCCTTCGTGTGATGCAGTCACCACCGCCCGTTCAGGGGAATTCACAGCACCTGGACGGACAGTGACGCCTCCAGCGGATCCTCGTCTTCCGCATCGGCGTGCTACCCGGCGAGCTGGTAATCTCCGGCCTCGTCCAGGGCGGCCGCAACCGCGTCGGCGGCCAGCGGTGCCCGTACACGCCTCCCTCCAGTCGCCTATGAACTTACCGTACCCTGGCAGGGTATTTTCGGGTCGCCTGGCCCGGCTGGGCATGACCTTCGTCCCAATCGGATCGCCCGTCTCGGGCCTACCGCCTTTTGTGGACTTGAGGTTAAACACAACAAAAGATACACTTCGAAGTTAATAAGCAGCTTGGAGGGGTCGATCGTGGTCGCAGGCAGGTCTGAGCCCGCGCGCCGCCTGCCCCGCGCGCAGCGGCGGGAGCAGATCCTCACTGCCGCCACCGAAGCTTTTGCCCGCAGCGGTTTCGCGGCGACCGGCCTGGAGGACATCGCCGCCGAGGCCGGCATCACCCGGGTGATCCTGTACCGGCATTTCGACTCAAAGACCGACCTGTACCAGGCGGTCCTTGACCGCATGTGCGCCCGCCTCGATGCCCACGTGGAGGAGCCCGTGGGCGGGTTCACAGACGCCAGCATCGACGGCCTTCTCGCAGCGGCGGCCGAATCCCCGGCCGGGTTCCGGCTGCTGTTCCAGCACGCCCTGCGCGAGCCGGAATTCTCCGAGCGCATCGGGAAGTTCCGTGCCGACATCACCTCCGCCGCATTCTTGCAGATCTCGGCCCTGGTACCGGATGAGGCGCTGGCGCGGTGGGCGGCGCAGCTGGCGCCGGTGGTGGCCATCGAGGCGGTCATCGCCTGGCTCGATGCGGGCCAGCCCGACCCCGTCCAGGCCGCTGCCCGTGTCCGGCAGACGGTCGTCGGCGTTATCGGTGCCGCGGCCGCCTCCGACGTGGATTGCTCCTTTCCCCCGCCCGCGACCATGGGAGGACCAGCATCATGACGAGTACCGCCAAGGCGAGAACGTGCCAGACTCCGACGGCACGGCAGAAGCGGGTCTGGGACAAGACCGCGCCGGGCTACGACAGGCAGATCGCCTTCTTCGAGAAGATCTGGTTCGCCGGGGGACGGGAATGGCTCGGTGCGCGCGCCCGCGGCCGGGTTCTCGAAGTTGCCATCGGCACCGGCCGCAACCTGCCCCACTATCCGGCCGATGCCACCATCACCGGCATCGAGCTCAGCCCCGCGATGCTGGCCATCGCCCGGCAGCGCGCCGCGGGCCTCGGCCGTGAGGCGAGCCTGCGCGAAGCAGACGCCGAGCACCTGCCGTTCGATGACGCCTTGTTCGACACCGTGGTCTGCGCGCTGTCGCTGTGCACCATTCCCAGCCCTGTCGCAGCGATCGGCGAGATGCGGCGAGTGCTCGGCCCGGGCGGGCGCCTGCTGCTGCTCGACCACATCGGCAGCATCTGGCCGCCGGTTTATGCCGCCCAGTGGCTCGTGGAACGCATCACGGCCCGCGCGGCCGGGGAACACTTCACCCGCCGCCAGCTGCCCCTGGTCAAGGCGGCTGGGTTCCAGATCGTGGAGTCCGAACGGCTCAAGGCCGGCACCGTGGAGCGCATCCACGCGGTCAGACCTACCTGATCCGTCCCCAGCAGTGGCTGTCCGGCGCGTTCCCCGGACGCCAGCTGGGGCTTGCCCAGTTACCTGCTCTAGCCGGTGAGCGCGGCAGGCTCAGTAACGGATGTTGCGTGGCGTGGACCGCCGGGTACGCAGCGGCGGGGATCGCGCTGAGGGGCCGGCCGGGCGGCCTGGTGCCGTCCCTGGCCAGTGCGGCAGGGCAGCATGCGCTGTTCGCGATCGGGGCCGGCGGGGCCGGGCCGCTCGCCGCGATCCTCGGCGCGGCCGGGACGGCGGGGGAATACCGGCACCGCATCGCCGCGGTGACCTTCCTGGCCACCCCGCGCCGCGCCCGGGTGGTCGCCGCCAAGCTCGTCACCTACCTGGCCGCCGGGATCGGTTACGCGCTGGTCAGCGTGGTGGCCGAGGTGGCCATGGCACTGCCGTGGCTGGCCGGCCAGGGAATCCCGGTCCCGCTGGCCGGGCACGGCAACCTGGCGGTGCTGGGCGCGGTCCTGGTGTCGGCCGGGCTGTTCGGCATGACCGGTGCCGGGCTCGGCGCGCTGCTGGGCAGCGAGATCGCCACGATCGCCGGCCTGCTGCTGTACCTGTATGTCGCCGAGCCGGCGGTGTCGCATATCGCGGCGTTCCGGTCCTGGACCGGGTACCTGCCCGGGGTGGCCGCCGACGGCCTGACCCAGGCCGTCCAGGCCGGGGTCCGCCTGCTGCCGCCCTGGCAAGGCGGCCTGGTGTTCGCCGCCTGGGCCGCCGCGACAGCACTCGCCGGGATCGCCGCCACCGTGCGGCGGGACATCACCTGACCCTTCAGTCGATGACCGCGCGCAGCTGCTGGCTGGCGCTGGTGAGTGCTTTCTCGACGTCGCCGGGGGTGCCGGCCTCGGCGAAGATGAAGCCGAGGTACTGATCGCCGTCGGGGAGCGGGCGCACCTGGCGGCCTGGCGGGATGGTGATGGTCACGCCGGTGACCCCGGGTACCGCTTCGGCGGCGGCGCGGCCCTCGACCGCGCGGAGCACCCCGGCGCGCGGCACCGGGAGCATGAATATCCCGCAGGGCCGCTCTGGTCCGCCGCTGGCGGCGGGGGCCGGGGCGGCGCCGAGGGCGCTGGCGATGATCAGCTCTTCCAGGCTCTTGCCGCCGGGGAACCGCAGCACGCGGGAGCACAGGCCGCCGATGGAGCGTGCCGCCAGCTCCAGCATGGCGGTCCCGGTGCCGGTGACGCGCAGCTCGGCGTGCACGGGGCCGGTGTGCAGGCCGAGCGCGCGGGCGGCGTGCCCGGCGGTGCGGACGGCGCAGGCGATGACGTGCCGGGGCAGCCGGGAGGGGGTGACAAGCAGGGTTTCCTCGAACGTGGGCCCGTCCGGCGCGGCGGGCTTGTCGAAGACTGCCAGCGGCGTCAGCTTGTCATCGGAGAGTAGCCCGTCGATGCTCAGCTCGGGTCCGGGCAGGTATTCCTCGGCCAGCAGCGGTTCGTCCGCGTGCTGGCGTGCGGCGGACAGGACGCGGCGGATCCGGGTGGCCGCCCGCACCGCCTGGGCGGCGTCGTCGGCGCGCAGCACGCCCTGGCTGGCGCTGAGCGAGACCGCCTTGACCACGCACGGGAAGCCAGTCGCGGCGGCCGCCCGCTGGACGGCATCGTCGCTGGCGTGCGCCGGGACGATCTCGAACCGGGGCTGGGCCACGCCGGCGCCGGCCCACAGCTGCCGCTGCCTCGTCTTGTCCGATGCGGAGAGGACCGCGCCGACCGGGTTGTGCGGCAGCCCCAAATGGGCGGCGACCGAGGCGGCGAGCAGCAGCATCGGCGCGTCCGCGGCGATGACCGCGTCCACAGGCCCACAGCGGGAGGCGATCCGCTCGGCGGCGCGGCCTGGGACGCCGGGGTGGACGGGGATGACCGGATGGCCGCCGACGGGGAGCGCGCCGTCGCTGGCCACGGTCAGGTCCAGGCCCATCTTCGTGGCCGCGAGCATGAAGTCAGCCGCGCGGTAGCTGCGGGCGGGTACCAGCAGCAGCACCCGGCGTCCGGTGGTCATCGTTTCTCCGGGGAGAAGAACGGGTCCGTGCCCGCCTCGTGGTCGGTGACGTCGGCCACGCCGGTCATGCCGGGCAGCCGGGCGCGCAGCAGCGGCTCGATGCCCTGCCGGACGGTCACTTCCGCCAGGCTGCAGCCCTGGCACCCGCCCTCCAGGCGGATGCAGACCCAGCCGCCTCCGACGCTGACGGCGGTGACGTGCCCGCGGTGCGCCGCGATCGACGGGTTCACCTCGGCGTCCAGGATCCGCTGTGCTGCGCCGCGGAGATCCCCGGCCGCTGGCGGCGATCCCGGGTCAGCCGCAGCCAGCCGGACCGCGGTGACACCGGGCACGGCGGCGCGGATCTGCGCCTCGATCCGGCCGAGGATCGGCAGCACCGCGCCGGGGGAGCCGTCCGCTTCCAGCGTGATCACGCCGTCGTCACCGACGGCCGCGACGCGGATGGCGGTGGCACCGCGAGCGATGGCCGAGGGCAGAATGCTGCGCGCGAGAGCGGCCGTCACCGCCGCAGCGAGGTCCCTCACCGGGACCGGGCTTTCCCGAGCGCGGCTTCCAGGTCGGCGATCAGGTCCGCGGGGGACTCGATGCCCACCGAGATGCGGAGCAGGTCATCGGGCACCGGGGAGGACGGTCCCTCACCGCTGCGCCGGTGCTCGATCAGGCTCTCCACCCCGCCGAGCGAGGTCGCGCGCTTGAACACCCGGACCTCACCCAGCACGGCCCGGGCGTGCCCGGCCCCGCCGGCCAGCCGGATCGACAGCATCCCGCCGAACCCGCCGTCCATCTGCCGGGCCGCGATGGCATGCCCCGGATGATCGGGCAGTCCAGGATAGAGAACGGCGGACAGGGCCGGGTGCCGGCGGAAATGCGTGGCGATCGCCAGCGCGGTCTGCGAGGCGCGGTGCACCCGCAGGAACAGGGTGCGCATGCCGCGTTGCAGCAGCCACGCCTCGAACGGTCCCGGCATCGCGCCCGCGTTGCGGCGCCAGGACCGGATCCGCTCCCAGAAGGGGTCACGGCGGGCGGACAGCACGGCGCCGGCCAGCACGTCGCCGTGCCCGTTGAGGTACTTGCTGGCCGAGTGCACCACCAGGTCGGCGCCGTGCTCGAACGGCCTGGTGTGGACCGGCGTGGCCACCGTGTTGTCCGCCGCCACCCGTGCCCCGGCCGTGTGCGCCAGTTCGCAGACTGCGGCCAGGTCGGTGATCTCCCACATCGGGTTGGCCGGGGTCTCCACCCACAGCAGGCGGGTGCGGCCCGGCCGGATCGCGGCGGCCACCGTGTCCAGGTCGGTCGTGTCGGTGAACTCCACGTCCAGGCCCCACGCCAGCGCGAACTCGGCCAGCCACTTCCGCACCCCCCAGTACAGGACACGGGAGACCAGCACGTGATCCCCGGGCAGCAGCGACTGGAACACCGCGGTCGCCGCCGCCATCCCCGAGCCGAACAGCGCGCACGCGCAGTCGCTGCCCTCCAGCGCGGCGAGCAGCCGCTCGGCCTGCTCCGACGTCGGGTTATCCGCCCGGGTGTAGACCCGGCCCTGCGGGTAAGACCCGTCCGGCCGCTGCTCGTAATTCGTGGCTAGGGTGATCACCGGCGCCAGCGCACCGGTGACCGGATCCGTCTCGCCCAGCGCCTGCGCGGCCAGTGTCTGCGGGGACAGGGACCGGTGTTCCATCAGGCCAAGCCTCCGTTCTCGTCCGCATACCTGCGGTTTCCGTGCTGCCGCGGGCCCGGCGGAGTCCCCGCGCGCCCGGCGGCTGTCATCACGCTGCCTTCTGGATAGTAAGGACCTGGAACGCGCCGGCGGCGGGACAGACCCGCCGCCAGAGCGCCTCAAGGAACGGGCCGGCATGCCAGCTGCCCGGGACCGCCCAGGGGTGAACAGCCCCCTGCGTAGCCTCACCCGGCCATGCCTTCCGCCGAGGGCGCGCAGCTGGCGGCGGGTGAGAAACCGCGCCGCCCGCCACGGCGGCCGACGCAGCTGGCGGCGGCGGGCCATTCCCCAGGCACTTCGGCGGTGCGTGCCCGCAGCTCCCGGAGCAGCCGCACGCAGGCGCGGTCGCCGCCGTCGACGACCGGATCCGCGGCGGCGGGGTCACGCGGGCGCCCTGTCGGGGGGCTGCCGGGCCGGGGCCTGGCCGGCCGGGTGCCGCTCGCGGGACATGAGGTCACTGTCGCCCGGCGCTGCGGTTTTCCGGTGCCCGGCGGCTGCTGGCCGCGGCTGTCATGCGCTGGCTCCGGCGGTGACCGGGAGCCCGGCCAGCCGCCAGCCGGGCATCCCGCCCTCCAGCGGCCACGCGGAAAAGCCCCGTGAGCGCAGCAGCCGCACTGCGTCGGGGGCGAACACGCAGTACCGGCCGCGGCAGTAGGCGACGATGCCGGCGCCGGCGGGAAGCTCGGCCAGCCGCGCGGCGAGCTGGTCATGCGGCACGCTGACCGCGCCGGGAATGTGGCCTGCGGCGTATTCGGCTTCCGGCCGCACGTCCAGCACCAGGACCTGCCCATCGCGCATCCGGCGCAGCAGCTCGTCCTGCGCGACGGGCTCCAGCGCGGCCACGTCCCCCAGGTAGCCGCGGGCGGCTCGTTCCGCCTCGGCGAGGCGGGCGGCGGCGAAGTCCTGAACCTGGCCGGCCAGCGCGGCGACCTCGTCGCCGGCGAGCCGGTAGTAGATCCTGAGCCCGTCCCGTCTGCTGGCCGCCAGCCCGGCGGCGGCCAGCGCCCGCAGCTGGGCCGAGGTGTTGGACACCTTCATGCCCGCGGCGCCGGCCAGCTCCTCAACGCTGCGCTCGCCCTGGGCGAGCAGGTCCAGCAGCTCCAGCCGGGCCGGGTTGGCCAGCGCCTTGCCGACCCGGGCGAACTGCTCGTACAGGGCCAGCTTGCGCGCGTGCTCATCCACCGCCATCCCCGATTCCGCGATACAGTGTTACAACGTTCTTTGGAATATTGTATCAGACGGGCAGCCGATCCACTCGCCGCATGGAGGACCCGTGAGCTTCGCTCGCGACAACCTGATCCCCCTGACCGATGAGGGCCTGGGGAACTCCGCGTACCTGGCCGACCTCGGCGGCGGGCGGGCGCTGGCCGTCGACGCCTCCCGCGACCTGCGCGCCCTGCGCCAGGCCGCCGCCAGGCGCGGCCTTTGGGTGGCGTTCGCGGCTGATACGCACCTGCACGCTGACTTCCTCACCGGGAGTGTGCAGCTGGCCGCCGGCGAGGGCGCTGTCGTGCTGGCTTCGGCCGCGGGACGGCGGGAGTTCCCGCACACGCCGCTGGCCGACGGGGACGAGGTGGACCTGGGCGGGCTGACGCTGCGTGTCCTGGCCACCCCCGGGCACACCGACGAGCACCTGTCCTACCTGCTGCTCGACGGGTCGCGGGAACTGGGGGTGTTCACCGGCGGGTCGCTGATCGTCGGCTCGGTGGCCCGCACCGACCTGCTCGGCGCCGGCCGGGCCGAAGAACTGGCCCGCGCCCAGTACCGGTCGCTGCGCAGGCTGGCCGCGCTGCCCGGCGCGACCGCGGTCTGGCCGACGCACGGGGCCGGGTCGTTCTGCTCCGCTCCGCCCGGCGCCGCGCGCACCACCACGATCGGCGCCGAAAAGGCTGGCAACGCGCTGCTGGCCGCCCCGGACGAGGACGCCTTCGCCCGGCTGCTGCTGGCCGGCCTGGGCTCCTACCCCGCGTACTTCGGCCGCCTCGCCGAGATCAACCGCAAGGGCCCAGGCGTCGTGACCCGTGCCCCCGGCCTGGCCCTGCTCTCCCCCGCGGCTGTCCGTTCCGTGCTCGCGCGGGGCGGCTGGCTGGTCGACGTCCGGCCGGTGGCGGACTTCGCTGCCGGGCACATCCCCGGGGCGGTATCCATCGCGCTGCGCGAGCAGTTCGCCACCTGGCTGGGCTGGCTGGTCCCCGCTGACATGCCCCTGGGCTTCGTGCTCGCCCCGGGCCAGGATCCCGCCGAGGTCGCCTGGCAGGCCCTCAAGGTCGGCTACGAGCACCCGGCCGGGCAGCTGGGCGGCGGCATGGCCGCCTGGCAGGCCGGCGGCGGCCCGGTAACCGGAACCGGGCTGGTCAGCGCCGGTCGCCTCGACGGCCGCCCGGTACTGGACGTCCGGCAGGACAGCGAGTACCGCGCCGGGCACATTCCCGGCGCGGTACACGTCGAGCTCGGCGACCTGCCCGGCCTGGCCCAGGCCGCTCCCGAGGGCGCGGTGGTGATGTGCGGTCACGGCGAGCGGGCCATGACCGCCGCCAGCCTGCTGCAGCGCGCCGGGCACCACGGCCTGGCCGTGCTGGCCGGCGGTCCCGGCGACTGGGCGGCCGCCGTCGGCCGGGCACTGCAGGAGGGGTCGTGACCCGGCCAAGACGTACCAGCACGCCAGCCGGTATCAGCCCCGGCGCGGGCATACGGCTGGGGCTGCGGGCCAACCTCGCCCAGTTCACGTTGCTCGCGGTGGTGAACTTCTTCGTCGGCGGCATGGTCGGCCTGGAACGCACCGTCACCCCGCTGGTGGGGGCCGAGCAGTTCCACCTCGGCGAGATCACCATCGCCGCGTTCGTCGTTGTCTTCGGGTTCACCAAGGCGATCACCAACGCCGTCGGCGGCGCGATCGTGGGCCGCTACACCCGCAAGGCCGTCCTGGTGGCCGGCTGGGTCATCGGCCTGCCCGTGCCGTTCATGCTCGCCTACGGCCCCGGCTGGGGCTGGGTGATCGGCGCCAACGTCCTGCTCGGCGTCAACCAGGGCCTGACCTGGTCGATGACGGTCAACATGAAGATCGACCTGATCGGCCCCGCCCGCCGCGGGTTCGCCCTGGGCATCAACGAGACCGCCGGCTACCTGGGCGTCGCCGTCACCGCGCTGGCCACCGGCTACCTGGCCGCCGGCTACGGGCTGCGCCCGGCGCCAGAACTCCTCGGCGCCGGGTATGCCGCCGCCGGCCTGGCCCTGTCCGCGCTCGCGGTCCGCGACACCTCCGCCTGGGCCCGCGCCGAGGCCCGCCAACACCCCCGGCCGGCCGGGCCGCACCCGTCAGTGCGCGAGATCGCCGCGCTGGTGTCCTGGAAAGACCGCACCCTGGCGGCGGTCAGCCAGGCCGGGCTGGTCAGCAACCTCAACGACGGCCTGGTCTGGGTCATCCTGCCGGTCCTGCTCGTCGAGCATGGCGTCTCGGTCACCGGCGTCGGCTACGTCAAGGCCTTCTACCCGTTCATGTGGGCCGCCGGGATGATCGCCACCGGCCACCTCGCCGACCGGATCGGCCGCAAGCCCCCCATCGTCGCGGGGATGCTGATCCAGGCCGCCGGGCTGGCTGTGATCACCGCCGGCATCTCACACGCCCTGGCCGCCGGGCTGACCGGGGCCTTCCTGCTCGGTACCGGCACCGCCCTGGTCTACCCCACCCTGCTCGCCGCGGTCAGCGACGCGACCCACCCCGCCTGGCGGGCGACCGCGCTTGGCATCTACCGGTTCTGGCGCGATTCCGGGTACGCCATCGGCGCCCTGATCGGCGGAATCACCGCCACCCTCGCCAGCCTCGACACCGCGATCGGCGTGGCCGCCGCCCTCACCGCCGCCTCCGGCATCCTCGCATGGGCCTCCATGAAAGAAACCCAT
>Ga0187805_10001000_pt1 | contig 10047 bp, 14 predicted proteins | sample NC_wetland_sal_i_6_FD_132965 | JGI IMG/M metagenome (GOLD analysis project Ga0187805, IMG submission 132965) | Wetland sediment microbial communities from Neuse River Estuary, North Carolina, USA - Control_5 | ecosystem: Environmental > Aquatic > Freshwater > Wetlands > Sediment | place: USA... | reverse complement strand
GACGCCATACCTCCACTCTCTGAATCGCAGAAAGCGGTGTACGTTTTCTCGGGATCATAAACACCACCTTTTAGAAAAAAGATTTATACCAGGTGGTGTTGCATCGACCGGTTGAACCGGCACGACTTATCGGGACTTGCGCGGCGTACCTGCTTGTTGCTGAGCCCCGCTTCGCGACGAGGTCAGACTTGATTGGAGGGATGAAAACTGCGACACCAAACAACTTAAGTGCGCAGTTTTGCCGCTCCAACCGCATCAATCTAGTTTCAATGCAGTTTTCCAAAGCCGTCTAAATTTGGTAGTCGATTTCTATCACAGCTTGCAGTTCGCGGGGAGTGTGTGACTCTGGCGATTGGTTTCCCTCCAACTTGTGAACTCTTTCTCTCAAGTGTTTTACTTCGGTTGCCAGAGCAGCCAGAGCTGAGGAGAGGGGATCAGTGACCTGTTTCGGGTCAGTAATGATGACGTGTTCGCCGTGCCGCAGGATGATATGTCCCGGTACGCCAACGACAGTAGAACCATCTGGAACATCCCTCAGCACAACGGAGCCAGCGCCAATTCGGGAGTTATTCCCGACTCGGATGTTACCTAAGATTTTAGCACCGGCACCAATGACGACTCCATTGCCGATGGTGGGATGCCGTTTAAGTTTTTCCTTGCCCGTACCGCCGAGCGTTGCACCCTGATATAGCGTCACGTCATCGCCAATGATCGAGGTTTCTCCGATGACAACGCCCATGCCGTGATCAATGAACAAGCGACTCCCAATTTGCGCTGCCGGATGAATTTCGATGCCCGTCAGGAACCTGGCGACCTGGGAGAGCCATCGGGCCAGCAAGCGGAATTGGTGGTTCCACAGCCAGTGCGTAAATCTGTATGCGCAAATAGCGTGCAAACCTGAGTAGCACAATACGATTTCAAGTCGCGATCTGGCCGCCGGGTCGCGTTCCAGAATTGACGCGATTTCCTCTCGGATTGAACGCAATGAAGCTCCCATCGCTTACCCTGCGACGGCAGCCATTTGGCGCGCTTCATTTGTCAGATTTTCAAACAGAACACTGCTCAAATAGCGTTCGCCAAAGTCCGGCAACACGACGACGATGAGTTTTCCGGTATTTTCTTGGCGCTGTGCGACATGCAGCGCGGCAACTACCGCCGCGCCCGAGGAAATCCCGACGAGCAAGCCCTCTTCGCGCGCTAACCGGCGCGCCATTTCGATGGAATCCTGGCTCGATACCTGAAGAGTCTCATCAATGTAGTCAGTTCGCAGAATCTTCGGCACGAATCCAGCCCCGATACCCTGAATCTTGTGTGGGGACGGCTGGCCACCAGAGAGCACCGGGCTTTCGGTTGGCTCCACGGCAACAGCCTTAAAGGAAGGTTTTTTCGGCTTGATGTATTCACAAACTCCAGTTAGCGTACCGCCCGTCCCAACGCCTGAAATCAGAATGTCGACTTTGCCGTCCGTGTCGTTCCAGATTTCAGGGCCCGTCGTTTCAAAATGAATCTTGGGATTTGCAGGATTATCAAACTGCTGAAGAATGTATCCGTTCGGCGTCGCCGATAGGATTTCGACGGCTTTCTGTATCGCTCCATTCATGCCTTTCGGCCCAGGAGTGAGAACAATGTCGGCCCCGAATGCCTTGAGCAGTACACGGCGTTCGAGACTCATCGTCTCGGGCATAGTCAAGATGAGCTTGTAGCCCTTAACCGCGGCCACAAATGCGAGGGCAATGCCGGTGTTGCCGCTTGTCGGCTCAATGAGCACAGTCTTTCCGGAATGGATTTTCCCAGCCCGCTCGGCTTCCACAATCATGCTGACCCCAATGCGATCCTTGACGCTGGCATTCGGGTTGAAGCTTTCCAGTTTGGCCAGCACGGTTGCCTTGCTGCCAACGGACACCTTGTTCAAACGCACTAACGGAGTGTTCCCAATCAGTTCGGTAATATCCTTTGCGATTTTCACGCCCAAGTCCTTTTCACGCGAAGACTTCCAAACCGGAATTTCCGATTTGGACCTCTGACTCGCGCATCGTACGCTTTCTCTACCATCGACACAACGAATTTGCCATAACTAGCTCCAGTGAGATTCTGAGCATTCCAACGGCCAACTCCTTATAAACCGTCTTATCGAAACTGGCTCCCAAATCTCACTGATCAGGCATAGGGTGATCCAACTCGTCGTTCCACCAGACATCTTCTGAATACGGCCTTGACGGCAGCCAATAGAATAGATTGAATCAACAAAGGAGAAAAATGGTGTCTGACCAAGACTTTCCAATTCTGCCCTCCACCAAGGTTGCGGCGCTGCTAGACCGATACCCAGAGTTGGAGAACATCCTAATTGGGCTGGCTCCACCGTTTAAGAAGCTGAAAAACCCTTTCCTGCGGAAAGGAGTGGCCAAGGTCGCCTCTCTTAGGCACGCTGCTGCCGTAGGCGGCTTGCCGGTGGAAAAGCTGGTCAATACGCTTCGTGCCGCCGTGGGACAAGAGCCAGTCGCACTTGGGGACTCCGGCAAGACGATTTCTTATTTTTCAAGCCAGCCCGAATGGTTCGACGCTTCAAAGATTGTGGCGTCCATCGACGAGAGTGTGACCGATCCGGACAAGATGCCGATTGTTACTGTCCTCCAACGGGCGGCCACCCTGCAACGCGGGGAAATGTTAGAACTGGTCACAGCCTTCCTTCCTGCTCCGGGAATCGAAATCATGAAACGGAAAGGCCTGCTAGTATGGTCGCTGCAGCAGACACCAGAATTAATCCGGACGTATGTGTCAAAGCCGGAGCACTGAAGGCTATCAGTCTCGATGTGGAAGCTCCCGGGAAACGGGGCGGTCTCAATGGGTCTTTGCAACACTTGCTGAAAGTCTTCTTGTACGAATCTACGAGGCTGAATTCGTTCGCTGGCGTCAATTGAAACAAAACAAAGCCCTGCTTAGGTTCTGATTGAGTACTGCCATACAGATCGGGTCTCGACGGGAAGTAATATCAGATCGGCTGGTTATATGGTGTTGCACCGACCGGTTGGGCTTGCACAGATTATTGGCAACTGGCATTCAACAATGGGTGATGCGGGTCACATACGTCTGGGCAAGCGGCACGTAGCTTTCGACGATGAATTTCGCGTTCCGAACCGCTGGGCGAGACCATGAAGTAGGCGATGGTAACTGCACCGGGTGCGCCACAATGGAAGACGAAGGCTACCCGCGGCCGCACAGAGAGTACAAAGGGATTACGTGTCTCGGATTGGTTCACGCCGAAAAATTCGACGACCCAGCCAAGACAGTTTACATGTGCGACGCTTGCAACGCTAATCCTCAGCACCTTGAAGGGTTTTCCGCCGAGCCATCTTCTGAGCCATGAACAGCACCAATCCACGGTCATCTTCTTTCATCCGACCGAATAGGCGGCAGAACATGGCAAGCATGCGTGCATCCTTACCCTTGTTGCCCCACACGATGTCATCGGCGGTCTTGCGCTTCGGCAGATTCGGGAGCTTAGGAGGCTCTTCGCCGTCGTAAAAGAGTTGATACATCGGAACTTCAAGAGCGCGAGCAAATTTCTCAAGCGTCTCAACAGCGGGGACCGTGTGTCCGTTTTCTACGCGCGAGACGTAGCAACGGAGTAGCCCCGTCTTCTTCTCAATGTCACCTTGTGAAAGGTTCTTTTCCTCCCGCAATACACGTAAACGCTCTCCGATGATCATGGCTTACTCCTCCTAAGCGTATGAATGAATCCAAAAGTTAACTAAGGTTGAATTGGGGACGGGGGAGAATACCCCAAATTGTTAAAAATGTATAGGAATTTTGCCAACATACTGCCGCTTGATTGCGTCAACATTTCGGAAAGCGAGGGGCTGGCCCGAGTTCAGATTTTATGGGCGAGCTCGTGTAATTTGTCTGGCGCCGTTCCGATAGCCGTTACCACGGGCGGATGATAGATTCTCTTGAATTCGCTTCCACACGCGCAACGTAAGTTCTGTTTTTCAAGAGCGGGCTTCTTCACAACGATAATCTCCGCTCTACATTCATGGTTCGTACAGACAAGGCGTTTCGCTTCGACGATCATAGATGGCCTCCGTTCGACTCAATGTTGCTTATCCCTTGTGCTGATGCGTCGTAAGATCACCCCGGTCTCTGAGCTGTTTGATCTTCCTGTTGTACCAATGTTCGCGACGAAGACCGAGTACGGTAAGTGCAGTCATCTCAACACGGCATGTTTCAAGCTGCGCATTGCACCACTCATTGAGGACGCGATAGCGGACATTCGTGCTGACAAGGCAGGAGTACGGTCCCTGCGGCCTGCCAGCAGCGTCATAGATTGCCGCAGCGAGACTGACGCTCAACGCGTCGCCCGGCACAACATTCTGAAGAATTTTGTGGGCGACTTGTCCGGTAGGAACCCGAGTTTGCCAATTGACGTCGAGATCAGTCAAGACAACGCTGGCTTCCTCGACCCAAACCGTCCAGCTAGAGCGATTCACTAGCAGCAATTCGAGATAAGTCCAGCCATCCTGGCGAGTGATCGTAAGCTGTGGGGCAAACTTGATCTGAGCGGAGTTTGATTCCGGCTTGTTCTTCTGTCGCCAAGGAAGAAAGCGAATCCAGTAACGCTGGTCCATCTGGTCCCCGCTACGTGCTACTGTCATACTTACGTATATTATACAATGCATAGAAGGTACAAGCGGATATACTTAATAATTCATGAAGATAATATATTAGCTACTACCGGGAGCGGCCACCTTCCCACTTTGCGGTTCCATGCTCTTACCGGAATGCGACCCGGAAATTCTAGGCAACGCTTCTAGGTCGTTCCAAATTCCCTTTCCCGAGTTTTGGAACGGGGTCCCGACGCGCGATGCGGCGTGGCAGGCCCAAAACCCCGCTAGCTCGGAGGCAATCGCACGCGAGGAAAGCCCCGGTGCACGAGAAACGGCACTCTACGCAATGTCAGCGAGGCGACCGCGCGGTGCTCCAGGCACACCTTAGCCTGAAATCGGCTAGCTCACCGGGAAAATGCAACATTACATGCGACCGGGGAGTGTTTCAGGGAGGCGCCGGCGAGCGATCTGCGGTACTTGCGACCACCCGATGCAACAATATCGGGGTTCGGTTGCGTCCTTCGGACACTAGAAAATAGTGGGGAGCCAGACTCACTTCTTGGGATTGACGGAGAGCCAAGCGTTCAGGAACGTATCGACACTGTCCTTGACATCGTCGCGGATAGTCTGAAGGCTAGGATTTGCGATCACAGCACCTCCGCGCCACGTGGCGACACTGATTGCACGCTCGCCGTTCCGTTCTAATTGTGCATTCTGTCTCAGTTCAATTTGGATGTGTGCGGCGTCGGCAACGTCCGTGAGATTGACGTAGACCCACAAGAAAGGCATTCCTGGGAGCTTGAAGTCTTCTTCCTGTGTCACAACACGCATTCCGGCCAGCCGCAGTTTCAACTCAACATCGGTTTGAATTGTCTCCTTGGTTAGACCCAACAATTTCGCCCCGTCTGAAAGGTTTGCGACTCTCACGTTAAGGGCACTGATGCCTTTCAGTGTCGGCGTAGCAACATTGGTCATCTCTTGCGCTCGAACAGGCGCAGAGCTAAACCCGATCAAGAAAATCGTCACGACGAGGCATATCGTCGCTAGCCGTCTTGTCATGAGAGCATATCCTTCCGATTCCCAGTTTATAGATAACTGTCTTTGGTGTCGCCATTCAACCCCAGATGATCCGACCGAAAAGCGCTTCTGGGATGAGTCCCACAACCGCCTTCTGCGAAAGGTACTTTGCATTGGAAGTGGGCTTCTGATGCAGAAACGCTCGCAAGAGGGGCTCTGCATCGCCCTCATACGAACCGCATAGCGACGAGGGTACAACAGTGCGCACAAAGTCAATCGGCGCGTGCTTGAAGTTCCCGACGTTGGCTGTCATTCGCTTGACCGCCCGACAGAGTCGCGGTTTGGATGGATTCTGGCGATAGAAGAAGTGAATGTCGAAATCGGCTACTCCGTAGCCACACCCCATAAACTGCAAGGCAGCGCCCTGGCATAGAGCCGCCGCTATGAGCCGATCCCGATACGGCTCGGAAAGCTGAGGATTCCTGACAAAGAATTCGGACTCCTCCTGCCGGGCCAAAGTCGCCAAGTCCCGAAGTTCGACCGTTGTAACTTCTTGTTGGACGTATGTCTTCGCCATCTCGACTTCCCTACTAGAACGCCACGCTGAAAGCCTTTGCCGCGGCCGCGCTCGCGTCGCTGTCGCTCGGGTTGACGTAGGCTAGTGTCGAATCGAACGAGCGATGACCGAGGTGCTGCCGGATGAGGAAGGCGTTTGCACCGGCCCGAACCATCAGCATTGCGGCAGTGTGCTTCAAAACATGCGGGTGCTGCAAGGATTCCGGCAGGCCCTCGGCGCGAGCGATCGCCCGGAATAGCTTATAGACCGTAATGCGGCTGAGCCTCGTGGACTTCTGCGAGTTGAACACGAAATCATCGGCATCGGGCTGGCGCACGTCGAGCCATGCCCGGAGCGCGGCCGGCTCGTTGAACAGCCCCGAGCCCTTGACACGGAGAAGCGTCTGTGTGGAGTCGAGCGAGCCCTTGAGCCGTGCAATGTGGACCTGTTCACTGCGGAAGTTGATGTCGCTAAGGCGCAGGTTCGCAATCTCGCTTGCCCTGGCGCCGTGGGCGACCGCAAACAGAAACATGGCGTGCTCGCGCGGGCCGTGTTCCTTCGCGGCGCGGAGAAATCGGTCGAGCTGCTCGTTGTCGAGGTACGAGATCCGCGCGCGGACTTGGCGTGATCGCGGCTTTGTCTGCGCTTCCTGCGGGGGGATCGCTTGCGGCGGTACGGCGAACAAGATACTTTTTGTAGTAGCCATCTCTGCGGCCCTCCTGTGGCCGTGTCTTGGTCAGGGCCGTGTCGGCGTTCAGAGCACCGGCGCGGCCCGCTTAGTTTGCTTATTGGCTTTGCTGGATTCTGCGTCCTTTTCCCTCTTTAGTAATTGTGCCCTTGAGTTCTTCGCAGACTTTGGTGAGAAAATCTTCGGCCCATGCTTCACCGGCATATTCTTTCAAAGGTCGAGTGACTGTAGCGAGATCGTTGTTGTTGGGGTAAAGCTGGAAGGCAACGAAACCGACGGGATTCCCGCCATCCTTTACGAAACTGTCCAGAACCTCTTGCCGTTTTTCATTGCTCGCCATCACGTATCCGGAATGGTCCGTCCAGGCTACGGCGAGCGCAACTTCGTCAAAACCCCCGGCGACTGCGTCCAGTGCTTCGATTAGCTCAATCGTTGTTCTCATAGACGAACCATCCTAGTAGGTTCGCTGCGATGTAATACCGGCGCGTCCCGTTCTTCACTTCTTAGGTCGCTTCTCCTGGTAGATTTCCTTCTTCACTCGCTTCAACCGGGCGACATCCGCGTCGGTCCACAGCCGGACGCTGATCTTGCCGACCCTCGCCACTTTCGGGGCCGCGAACTTTCGCTTCTTGATCCAGTCCTGTAGCGTCACTCGCGTGATTCCCACCTTTGAGGCGGCCTCGCCTGTTGAGTAAGTTTTAGGGCTCATGCGCTCCTTGTATCATGTCTTGACAGACGTGTCAAGACTATAGTAAGGTGGGCTGGTGAAGGTGACGCCATCGGCGCGGTGCCGGGCGCGATCGCAACGCCTGCGCGAAGGCACGTGAAGCCGCGCTCCGCGAGCAAGTAATGACAGACCCACATTCGCCGGCGCAGTTTCGGGCAGATACCGTCCGAAACATCGATTCCTGGTACTCGGCATTCGGTGTCCAACCAGGAGAGAAGCTATATCTTACTCCGCCAGACCGCGTGCTCATCTGGTAGGAAGTCTTATGATGTCTCAGCCTCGTTCTGAGAACGACTTTACCTATGGGTACGATGAATTAAGCACTGATTAATCTTGTCTATTCGCTACGAATTACGGCGGACTCGGAAGTTGTACACTCGCTTGCTTTAAAATGGGATCTTCAAGATTTTCCACTGCACGTGGTTGATTCCGCCTGATAAACGGGGTGGTCTCAAGGGGTCGACGCAACACTGGCTTGCAGTCTATCTGCCGGAGTTTGAAATCCCAAAGTTTTTCTTGGACGCTGATTTAAGCGCAGCGCTATCTCATCGAGCTCGGCTTGAGAATGCGCTGACAAGTCTGTTCGTTTAGGGAAGTACTGACGCAACAGGCCATTCGTGTTTTCGTTCGAGCCGCGCTGCCACGGGCTTTGCGGATCGCAGAAGTAAACTTTCACTTCCGTGTCTACCGTGAACGTCTTGTGCTGGGCCATCTCCAGCCCGCGATCCCAGGTCAACGAGCGCCGCAGTGACGCGGGCAGCTTGCAAATGTGTTGGCTGAGAGCGGCGACCACAGTAGCTGTGTCTTTGCTGGGCACCTTGACCAGCATGACAAAACGCGAATGTCGTTCCACCAGAGTTGCGATATGACTGTTCTTGGTGCCGCCAATGAGGTCACCCTCCCAATGGCCGGGGATGGCGCGGTCCTCAATCTCCGCAGGCCGTTCTCGAATAGAAATGGCATCGACGATCTGACCCTTGTGGTGTCCGCTATCACGCGCGTGCCGCGAGCGGCGGATCCGCCGCTTGAAACGAAGGTGCTGAATCAGCTCCTTTTTCAGCACTCCACGCGCTTGAATGAACAGGCTGCGGTAAATCGTTTCGTGCGACACGCGCATCCTCTCGTCGTCAGGATACTCGGTCTTCAGCCATCCGGAAACTTGTTCCGGCGACCAGTCCAGGATGAGTTTACTCGCAACGATCTCTTGCAGCCTCACCTGAAGGGCGAGCAGGCACCGCTTGGGCCGCAAGGCCGACTCCCAAGCTTTCTGATCGGCATCACTTGCTCGATACTGAGGTCGCCCGCCATGGCGGGCAATCTCGCGACTCACCGTCGACACCGCCCGCCGCAACCCTTTGGCTATTTCACGAATCGACGAGCCGCAAGCGATCCCTCGTGAAATGTTTTCCCGCTCCGCCAGTGTAAGCGTCAGCAGCGAGCGCCGCCGCACTGCCGGAGCAATCCCGCCATGCTGCGCCAACATAAATTGAATGGACACATGGTCCTTCCCGAAGGCTCGTCCAATCTCATGCAACGACTGTCCCTCCTTCCAGCGCCTCCACATGTCGTTCCGCTGCTGCTCAGAAAGCTTTACCCGCCGCCTAAATGTCATAAACACCACCTTTACTGAAAAGATTTATATCAGATGGTGTTGCATCGACCGGTTGAGCCGGCAGGGATTATCGGAATGTGGCCCCGAGCCGCTCGGCGTTTGCGAAGTCGAATTCCTCGCACTTCCGAACGACCAACCGCCGGAACTCCGGCTGCAACTGCGGCGACTTGCGAAGTGGCCAGACAAGCAATTTTCTCCCAGGTGTCACCGCACACACTGAGCAGTGATCGAGCGCACATTGTCAGCCGGCACTGAGATAGCAAAATTCCCCTCGGATGGAGGATCTGTATGAATCCTTATATTGCTTTGTTCCTTTGCTTGGTCCCCACCGGATTTCTGCCAGTCTTAGCCCACAAGGGGATAGGGTTCAGTCGCGGGTGTTACGGAGCACTCTGTGTTCTGAGTTTATTGGGTACGTTTTTCTTTTTCATGGCGAGCGTAGCACCTGTACATCTAGTTCCAAGTATGTCATCCAGTACAGTCGAAACAGTTAGAAAGATCAATTCCACTTTAGCGGTTTTCTGCGGTTCGGTGTTCGTAGGTTCGCTTCTTGGTATCTGTGTCTATAGAAGGCCATTCTTTGGATCCAAGCCGAATAAGGCATAAGCATCATGGCGACGCCACAGTGCCGCTTGATACTGTCCCGGCAGTCGTCTTACCATCTGCACCACTCGCATGGTCCAATTCAAAAAGTCCACTGACTCGACGGGCCGTGGCGCATTTTCCCAAGTCCTTCCATGAGAAGGCCGGTTAGTGTCAAGTCGGTTTTGTAGTTGCCTTTGGTCGTCGAGTGGTCTTCCTTAGAACCGAGCCGCCTCTGTCGCCATCCTTCCATCCGCACTCTTT
>Ga0187805_10000999_pt1 | contig 10048 bp, 9 predicted proteins | sample NC_wetland_sal_i_6_FD_132965 | JGI IMG/M metagenome (GOLD analysis project Ga0187805, IMG submission 132965) | Wetland sediment microbial communities from Neuse River Estuary, North Carolina, USA - Control_5 | ecosystem: Environmental > Aquatic > Freshwater > Wetlands > Sediment | place: USA... | reverse complement strand
GGGTTTGACTTCTCAATGATTGCCTGGTGCGATTCGGCGTTGTGTGCGTGCATCAGCAGGTCCGCCACTTCCGCATTGGCCGCGGTCATCTTCCCGAGAGCTGCTGCAATGGCGTCAGCTTCGGCGAGCTGACTGATCTTCGCCTGCGCCTGCTTCACCAAGGTTTCGTTTTGGCCCATAAGCGCTTCGATGGCATCAGGATCTCTTTCTTCCACCATCTTTTGCGTAACCCCCTGGACTTTCACCGCCAAGTCCAGCAGGTCGAAGGAAGCCTTACTCTGGGAGCGCGCGGTCGACACCAAACCGCTAGACAACGACGAAGATACCCATAAGAGATAGGACAATCCAAAGACCGCACCGGCGGTGATGGCAACCGATGCGGCCAGCGCCAAGGTCATTCGGCGCGCGATACTTGCGTTCTTCATTAGTCAATCTCCTGAAACGGGCCCGCCCGGTTAGCGAAGTTTGTCAGCTCGCAAGCCGAACACAATCGATCCAATCGGCTTCCCATCAGCCAGTACGGGCAGGCCGACCTGAATCATTTGCAACCCGGTGGAATCGTCCAGCTTGACCGTACCGACCCACATTTTTCCGCTCATGGGCACCTCGTGTTTGGGCATGCCTTTGTGGGTCCAATGCTCGGTTTTGGCATCAAATCCCACCTTGCCGCCGTCGGCCCCGGAAACGAAGATCTTAGCGATCTCGTCATCGCGTTTTGTCTTCAGATATTCGGAAAGGCTAGTCTTGCCAATGGCGCGCACGAAGGGATCGAAAAGCGTAAGGCTGTGCCACTTATCATTGGTCATGGCCTTAGCCTCGGCGGAAGGAGGGGTCGCGTTGTAGCTCTTCACCGCGCTGACCACTTGCGGATCGGCGCTGAAAAGTTCCAGTTGCTTGATCTCGGCGCTTAGTTTCGCTTGCAGTTCGGGCGGACCCTGCGCATAACAACTTGCTGCCCAGATAACAAACACTAACGCTACCTTGGCTACCGATTTGATCGTTTTAGTCATTTCTTCGTCCTCATGTTGATTATTTCCACCGGAGTTGTCCCCGGTAGCTCTCGCCATCTATATCGGCACGTGGAAGCAAGACATTAGGGCGGTGTGGGTCCGCAACCTGGGCGATGAGGCCATGTCTCAGCCTATCTGGCTCAGTTTCTGGATCAGCGTTACGCGTGGCTGCTGCATGGCTTCGACACTCCCAGTCAAAAAAGGCTGAAAAGCCGCTAGACAAAATTCGTCTGTGGGCTCAAGCCTTTAGGCAAACCAGCAGCGGATAAAATTGCAGGTGCGACGACGAACGGGGGGCTGCCCCAGGATTGAGAAGAGTGATCCTGTAACAAATCAGAAGCGCTCGCTGCCGGGCTGAAATTACTGCTTTTTCTTGGTGCCAAAGAGGCCCAGGACTTGATTCACCGGATTCTGCTGCGGCTGTCCCGCGGCGGGCTGCCCTTTCTTTCCCGTCAATCCGCCTAGAATGGAAGAAGCCGCACCCAGCGGATTATCGCCGGTGGGTATCAATCCTTTCAGTTTCATTTGCGCCATCTTCTGGACATCGGGCATAACCTTCGGATTCTGGAAAGTCCCGGTGACCGTCGCCGGTATCACGAGTTCTCCCTGACTATTGGCCAAGGCCGTACTCATATAGCCGCCGACTCCCGTGCCGCCCACCTGCTGGGTGAAGGCTTTGGAGAGCACGGCGTTCAGCTGCATGTTAAGCGTCTGGCTGGCCAGGTTGGCGGTGCCGACCGCGCCGACATTGCCGATATCTAGAGTGGCTTGCAGATTGTTGGTCTGGGCAATGCCATTCTTCACCAGGATGGCGCCCGTCATTTTCTGAACGTTGGTGAAGCCTTGGTCTTTGCCCGACTGATTAGTACCAATCATGGAAAGCAGTTGGTGGGAAATGTCGACCCCGGCATAGCGCACATTATTGAAATTTACATTGATGGTGCCATTGAGCGCTTTCACGATCTCGTTCGAACTGAGCGATTGCACTGGACCCGCGGCATGCATGTCGACGCTGAGAGTTCCTGCACCGGTGACCTTATCCAGCGAGGTCACGCCGTATGCCTTGGCCATGGCGAGCAGGTCGGGCAACGCCGCTTGCGGAGCGCGCAGCGTGGCGTCCACCTGGGGTGAATTGGAGGTGTACTGTTTCACGGAGAATTGCACCGCAGCCGTAGTTCCGCCCGAGGTGACGTTGAAGTTGTCGGAATGAATTTCAGTCGGGGTCAGGGCGATGTTCAGCGCTTTGACTTCGACAGGCTTGGCGATTTCTTTCCCGGAAACCTGGATGTCGCGGCCAGCCAAAGTCCCATTCAATGCCGGCTTATCCGCTGCGCCCTGCGCCTTGATGTCGGCACTAATTTGGCCGTTCACAGTGGTACCGGGCGCGAAGGCTACACCGGCAGCCGCGGCCAGACGGGCGATTTCCGCAATGGAAACGTTGTCGGCTTTCAGGTTTACGTCGAGCTGCGCTGGCGTGGGCTTGTGGTTCACTGTGCCAGTGATGAAGAGAGGAGTCTGTCCCAGCTTGATCGCACCCTTGTCGATGCGAAGCAGGTCATTTGGCAGGTCTTCGCTGATGTTATAGTCCGCGTTAATTGGATATCCCACGTCGATGCCGTGCAGTTTCGGTTTCTCCACAGTCATTTGCCCATTGGCTGAGAGTTTCCCGTTTTCACTGGCAATATCCGTGTGTCCGGAGAGCACGCCTTCGGTGTTGATCAACGCCGGACTCTGCAGGAATTTCTGCAATCCCGCGATGTCGACGTTCTTTAAGTCAAGCGTGCCCTTGAAGGGGGTTGCGGCTGGATTGTCGTGAGAGAGCGGGCCACCTTTGCCTTTTAAACTGACTTCCTGATTCCCTGGGCCGGGCAGGTGAACGGAAGCATCCAGGTTGAAAGGTGTATTGGGCGCAAAGTCCGTTAGTTTAAGGTTGATGTGATCGTATACGGTTCGCGGTCTGCGGTCCTGCAAGTCAGTGATTGCGATCTGTCCGTCGTTGATGGCGAGTTCACCGAGCGAGAATTGCTGTTCGCTGGAGGAGGTAGAAGGCGCTGCGGATGGAGAAGGCGCCGCTGAGGGCTTTGGCGTCGCGGACGGCGCTGTCGCCGCCGGGGGCGCTTGCTGGCCGATCGATGCGAAGTTCCAAACGCCTTGTGCGTTCTTGATTAACTGGACGCTCGGACGCTCCAGGCTCAGCGAATCTACCTCCACCGACTTGCTCAACAGGGGAAGCAGCTTGACGGACACGCTCAACTGCTGGGTTTGTATGAACGCGCTGTTACTGAACTTGGGATCGTCAGCGATAGAGAGATCGGCCACTTTAAAACGCAGCGGGAACAACCCCAAACTCATGTTGCCGAGCCCGACCTTTCGATTCAGCTGCTGCTCGAGTTTGGTTTGGATCGTGCCCCTGTAGTCATTAGGGTTGAAGGTCGCGAACAATATGCCCACGACAATAATGACCACCACTACTACGATTCCGATGACAATCGCAATTTTTCGCATGGAAACCTCCCTAAGCTAAGTGGAGCGGGTGTCGCCGCAAATGAATCATCCGACCATTTTATCTGCGAGCATCTTTTCCGCTCCCCAACCAAGTTGTAGCTCGGCGCGCGGGACCAAATCTGAAACGATTGCCCTGCCGGTTAAAAGTTGACGAAGTATAGTACAAGGATACTCTTCCCCGGTCGCTGCGGATTGACAAGGTTCAGCGATCGCGAGAAACACGAAAGGCAGGATGGCCCAACGCAGCTCTTTAGATAGAGATTTGCGCTCGTGGGTTGGTTACTGTTTCGCTTTAATCTTTACACTGTTGGCGGGGGCGTTCTCCCTTGATGTTCCTGTTTTCGCTGCTGCCAGTTCTTACTCGCCAGGATTCTCGGCCCGGCGTCGATCAATCGCGGCAACATTTCGAACACGGACACTGAGCTCCACTTGGATCCTTCCCGCGTACAGTATCCTCGCCGGTTCAGTTCCTCTGCGATGGAGGAATACGGGCCGTCCTGGATGATCAACTCCATCATCGCGAGCAGGGTTTCGCTCTCGCTCAGGTCTTCTACAAGCGATGAGCAGTCCGTAGACACTCGCAGACCAAAGGGTGGAGCTTCATGGTCACGACCATTGCCTGCCGTCGTCTCGCCTTCGGGTACCGGGCGTTCCCATTCGAGTGCGATTAGCCTCCAGCCCTCATTTTGCAACTTTTGAATTTCATCCCAGCTGAGCTGACCGGATGCAGACTGGCGGATGCGTTCGGTTCGGTGCATAGGTGGCTCCTTCGCGGCGCAGAAGTGCACCTGCCAATGAGCAGGAATTCTGCCATCGGGTCAGAAAATAACTGCTTGTTCTGCAATTGCATTGCGAGTTGAGAAATCAGAGTTCGGGATTGCGACGTTCGTTTGTAGGATTTCGTGTCCGAAATCGAGGTGCGGGCAGTGATAATTTGCGTGCGATCCACCAGGGCGATGAAAAAGAGAGCGTGGCCCGCATCGTCGGAGATTGGCACATTCAGCCAATGCGGGCCCCGGTTTTCAGCAAACGGTTTACCGTGGCAGTGGTGCGTCACTGCTCGACGAGTTCTTTCGAGTGCAGGACGAAGTCGACGTGCCGCTCTCGGTTTACACGAACCGTCTGGTACAGATCCATGCTTTCCAGCGCGACCAGCTTTTGTTCTCCATCCGGGCTGACGCAGTGGAGTTGTCCAGCTTCCACCCAATAGTTAAGCGCCAACCAGGCGGCGCCGCCCTTGAGAACAATAATCGTGGACGTTGGTTCGGCGGGCTGCTGCTGGGTTGGTTGCTGTACGAAATTAGCAGGCTGCAAGGTCGTTGTCTGCAATCGAGGTGCGGTCGATGTTGGCCGGTAGACGGCCGTCGTATTTGAGTCGTAGCGGCTGGGCGCGACCCAAGGCGGCATCGGAATGGAGGATCGGACTGCAGGCAGGGAAAACTCCATGTCTTCCATCAGTCGCAGGCTCAGGCGGGTTTCGCCTTTGAAGGCCGGAAAAGGCCCGCGAGCTGGCAGGGTGAGGATCTTGACTGGCCAGAAGATAGGAACCGCCCAGAGCAGCGCGTCCCTCTTTGGGTGGCCCTTGCTATGAACTTTGCCTTCGGCATCTACTTTCATGTGGGGCGCGGAAATAATTTTCGCCGATAGGGGGAGGACCTGGGCCCCGGGCAGGATAATCCGATCGAAGCTCACCTGCATCCATCCCTTGCCCACAAAGTGGCCGGGGTTTTTATAGTCTTCGAGGTGCCCGCTGAGCTCCGCGCCTCGGGGAAACAGCGGGTGCCCAAAGGCTGCTACATGACCCAGATAGCACAGCACGGGATCTCCGACCTGCGCGGTTTTGGAAGAGAAGTTGGGTTCAGACACGGTGCATTGCAGAAGGGTTCCGGCGGGGACGATCTCATCGCTGGCTCGAGCCAGGATGCTGGCCGAAACACACAGAAGGATGGTTAGCAGGAAAGATTTTCGGGTCATGGACGGGCTTCTCCTCGTGGTCTTCGTTAAGGAGCGCGCCCCAAAACCGCAACAGCAACAAAGCGGGGAAATCTTATCACGGAGGCGGTAATAACACCAAGATTAATAGGAGGCGGCAATTCTTTTCTTGCGCATTTCCAGTCGGATTTGTGGGATTTTAGCGGTGGTTAAGGTCGTAGGTTACGGCCAAGGATGAGGCCCCGATATTGAGCAGGGGGGTAATCCGTTCCAGTTGATGGTGACCTTTCTTGTGGAAGAAATAACTGAGCCCGATGATTCCTGCGGTGTCCCCGGCGAAATTCGACGCTAACCCCGCCGTGCTGCCGCTGAACAGGCGAGTCACAGGATTTAGTTCTCTTCCACCGTCTCGCAGGATAGACCGTGTGACCGCGAAGTCGGCCGCGTTGAGAGCAGCTACGGTCGCAAATAGCGTGATGTTTTCGTGGTCCCAAAACTTATGGCGGTCGGGTAGGTTACCAGGTACGAGTGGCGAAGCGGCCACTGAGCCAGATCCAACTGGGGCGGGGATCACTGGAGCCGGGTTATCGGGAACGGAGTTGAGCGGGTCATCACTAAGCATCGCTATTGATACTTTTTGAGCTATGGCCGTCGCGCTCAGGGCCGCTAGGGTTATCCGGACTCGGACCCATCGCCAAGAAGCTGAGGAAAAAACGTTTATGCGCATAAATTGAAGGCCGGTCGTTCGTTCCTGGATTTGCTCCCACCCAATCCATCGCAATTCTGCAGCCCACGAGGTAAACCTTACGGCTAGGACTTGCTGTCCAAATTCAACGATTTGCGCGACGGAACGGGATGGCGGGCCGTAAATAGGTGCAAAGTGTTGCATAGTGATCGGTCGTTTGCCCTCCGATATCGAAGGTCAAGATCACGGGAGCTTCCCCAGTAGTAGGGGTAAACTGCTGGCGAGGATTGCAGCAACCCATTACGAGGCCCTTGTTGAAATCCAGGAACGCGTTGAGGATCTTTGCCGGCACGCTGGCTCTGGCACTTGCGTGGATATGCTTTCAGGTCGGCACTCACCGGCACACCGGAATACTCCGGACCCTAGCTGGGGCCAAACACTTCCTTACTCGGGCATCTACGCCTCGCGATGTGCAGGCAAGGCAGGAGAGCGCGCCACCCGGGCCACAACATAGCGTGAGTTTGTCGTGGAAAGCCAGTTCTTCGGCAGGGGTTGCGTACAACGTGTATCGTCGCGGCAGGTTAGGCGTCGTCAGGATCAATTCCCTGCCGCTCACCGAAACCAGTTATGTCGACACCAGCGTGCAGCCGGGAGAGACCTACTATTACACGACCAAAGCGGTGAAGGCGAAGGGAACAGAGAGTAATCCCTCGAATGAGGTTCGAGTGACGGTGCCATCGCCGTAGTCCCGGGCGAGGAGGGCACCGCATACGGAGATTGGTGTCGCGCGGTACGGAACTCGATCGTCGGGAGTTATCCGCGGAATCACGGAATGGTGGCTTGCGCCTGATTGGAATAGCCGCTCTCTTCGTTGTCCGAATTGACGGCGGTGGTCACGTAATAATAAGTATTTCCATCGGTAACGGAGGTGTCCGTATAGACAGTGCTGGGGCCCAGAACAGAATTGATCTTGCGGTAGGGCCCACCCGATGTGTTCCCGCGATAAATGTTGTAACCGATGACATTCTGGGATGTGCTGGCGTTCCACGAGAGATCGACGCTGTGTCCCTGCGAGACCGTGCCGACGCCGCTCAGAGATTCAACCGCGAGAGGAATGGTCCCTGAAACATCCATGAAGGAGAGAGTGGCGGATGCCGCGCCATTGACTGTAGGAGCAAAAGTCACCGTAAATGCCTGGCTCCCCCAGGGCGGAATCGTAAAGGGAAATGTCAGTCCACTCAGAGTGAATTCCGGGTTGCTGCTCACGGCGGAAGAAATTGTCACCTGGGTATCAGCAGCATTAAGCGTTCCGCCTTGACTTGCGCTCGAGCCCACCCGCACGGTGCCGAAGTTCATCGCCGCTGGATCAACGGTAAGTCCGTTATCCTCTACTCCTGTTATTCCTGTGCCCGTCATCTCCGAGCGGAGCATTGAGTTCGAGACATCCGAAACGTCGGAAAGGAACGAAATGCTTCCGTTGCTTTCTCCCCGAGATCGCGGCGCAAAAACGCAAGTGAAGGTGAAGCTCTGGCCACTGCTCAGAGTCAAAGGCAAATCCAGTCCGTTCACTGCAAAGTCTCTTCCCTGCGTGACGACTTGCAACAATCTAATGTCTGCATCGCTCACATTGGTAATTGTGACCGTTTGGACTTTTGCTCGGCCGAGGGCGACTTTGCCGAAACCAAGACTGGCGGGCCGGAATACTATACGATCCATTTTCGTACTGGAGAAGGCCGGCTTGCTGCTGCGGTCAGCGGCTCGTGCGCGCGGTGCGATTACAAGAAGAATGGCTACCGCAGTCATTGTAAGCAGAGATCGGAACATTGCCCGGGGGAGTTGCATGGCCGGTTTATTGTTGAGATTTATCGATCAATAGAGAAGGTCTGAGTAGTACATCCGCAACATGTGTAGAGACCGACCCCATTAACTGTTTTTTCTTTCTTGGTAAAATGCACGCAAGATTAAAGGAATAGATTAAGTTGTGCAAGGGGGAACTTTAGCGGCAGGGTGTAAAAAGAGGTACGCAATGCGGCGCTGGAATGCGTTTTTGTCGCGCGATATTTGTTTCCACGCCGGTGGTGAAGCCAAGCCAGAACTATGGCGGTGGAATCACGGCCGTGGTCTGATTGGAGTAAGCGCTTTCTGTATTGCTCGAATTGACCGCAGTAGTTACGTAGTAATAAGTCAGTCCGTCAGCTACGGTAGTGTCGGTGTAAAGGGTGCTTGCGTTTAATACCGAATTGATTTTCGAATAAGGTCCGCCCGACTTGACGCCACGATAAATGTTGTAGCCAGTGATGCTCGGCGAGGTGCTGGCGGTCCAGGAAAGATTGACGCTGTGCTGCGGGGGAGGGGTGCCGGTGCCGGTCAACGATTCGACCGTGGGAGAGTTCGAAGCGTTGTTGAAAAACGATAGGCTGCCGGATGCTGCGCCAGTTCCAGAAGGCGTAAACGTTACCGTAAACTGCACCTGCTGCCCGGCCGGAATTACGATCGGGTAGGACGACAATCCGCTCAGAGCAAAAGCCGAGCCGTTCAAAGTATCCGAGTTCACGGTTACGCTCGCACCGCTGGCGCTAAGCGTTCCCTGCAGTTGCGCATTCGTACCCACAGCCACACTGCCGAAGTTCAGGGTGGTGGGAGTTACGGCCAACTGTCCCTGGGGCACGGGTGTTCCAGTACCGCTCAGAGGTACGGATAAGTTCGGGTTCGATGCATTCGAGACGATCGAAACACTTCCACTGTCATTTGCGGGGGAGGGTGGCGTAAAGGTGACAGTGAAGGTGTAACGCTGTCCCGGGGTGAGCACCAACGGAGCCCATCCGCTCATACTGAACCCGGTCCCCGCGATCGTAGCTTGCGAGATATTAACGTTCACCCCGCCTGTGTTGGTTACAGTCTCAGAGAGTTGCTGGTTGTTGCCGACCTGAACGCTCCCAAAACTGAGACTCGATGGGCTGGACGTAAGGGCGCCAGGCGCGAGCCCGTTTCCGGATAGCGTGACATTGAGGGGAGAATTCGAAGCGTTGCTGATGATCGCGAGATTTCCGCTGCTGCTGCCGACCGCGGAGGGCGTAAAGGTCACGTTGAAGGCCTGGCTCTGACCCGCTGCCAGATTAAACGGCAAGCTCAACCCGCTCACGCTGAAGCCTGTCCCGGTCGGGTTCACCTGCGTGACCGTGACCGTGGATCCGCCGGAGTTGGTTAAAGTTTGGGGGAGGGCCTGATTGCTGCCCACCTGAACGCTGCCGAAATTAAGACTGGCAGGGCTGGGGCTGAGGGCGCCTGCGGTTTGTGCTCCTCCAGAGAGAGCTACGTTCACTGTAGGAGTTGAGCCGGTGTTCGCAATGGCCAGGTTTCCGGTAACAGTGCCTGTGGACTTCGGCGTAAAGATGACAGTGAAACCTTGGCTCTGACCGGATGCCAGAATCACCGGAAAGCTCAACCCGCTGACGCTGAAGCCGGTGCCGGTGGCAGTAACCTGCGTAACCTGGAGGCTGGATCCGCCGGAGTTAGTCATGGTCGCGGGCTGGCTTTGATTATTGCCAACCTTCACCGTGCCGAAGCTAACGCTGGCCGGGGTGACCGCCAACTGGCCCAGCTTCGGGGTTGGGTTCGACGGTGGAGTAGTGGATGCTTTGTTCGAGCTGCTAAGGCCTTGGCAACCCACCATCGTCGCAAGGGCCAGAACTACTACAAGCGCATTCGAGCGAGCGGCAAGCAGTTTCATCATAGATGAGTTGTTGCCTTCCCCCTGTCTATTTCTCAGGGCGCGAAAAAGTAGTCTGAGCTGTAAGCGAAGAAATAGGTATGTTGCGGAAGGTCGTGGCAAGACCCGCGCCGGGCCGTGGTGCTATCTGGCTGAATTCGCCGCCAGCAGATCGCAACCGGACAACCTGCCTCAGGCCAGAATAGC
>Ga0187805_10000997_pt1 | contig 10053 bp, 7 predicted proteins | sample NC_wetland_sal_i_6_FD_132965 | JGI IMG/M metagenome (GOLD analysis project Ga0187805, IMG submission 132965) | Wetland sediment microbial communities from Neuse River Estuary, North Carolina, USA - Control_5 | ecosystem: Environmental > Aquatic > Freshwater > Wetlands > Sediment | place: USA... | reverse complement strand
GGGCACCCCGGCCGGGCGCGCCGCCTGGGCCGCCTCGTAGATCGCGGTCACCTGGGGCACGCCCACGCCCGCCACCACCCGGGTGGTGCAGATCGACCCGGGCCCGACGCCGACCTTGATGCCATCCGCTCCCGCCTCCACCAGCGCCTGCGCGCCGGCCCTGGTGGCGACGTTGCCGCCGATCACGTCGGTGTCGGAGTTGGCCTTGATCTGCCCGATCATGTCCAGCACGGCCTGCGCGTGCCCGTGCGCGGTGTCCACGACCAGGAAGTCCACGCCGGCCTCGGCCAGCGCCTGCGCGCGCCGCTTGGCGTCCTCGCCCACCCCCACGGCCGCGCCGACCACCAGGCGGCCCGCCGCGTCCTTCGTGGCGTGCGGGAACTTCTCGCTCTTGGTGAAGTCCTTCACGGTGATCAGGCCGCGGAGCCGGCCCGCCGCGTCGACCAGCGGCAGCTTCTCCACCTTGTGCCGCCGCAGCAGCGCCAGCGCATCGCCGGGGGCGACCCCGACCGGGGCGGTGATCAGGGGCATCGGCGTCATCACCTCGGCCACCGGGCGGCCGTGGTCGGTCTCGAACCTGATGTCCCGGTTCGTGACGATGCCGAGCAGTACGCCGTCGGGGCTGGTCACCGGGACGCCCGAGATCCGGTACTGGCTGCACAGCGCCTCGACGTCCGCGATCGTGGCGTCGGGCCCGCAGGTCACCGGGTCGGTGATCATGCCGGCCTCGGACCGCTTGACCAGGTCCACCTGCTGCGCCTGCTCCTCGACCGACAGGTTGCGGTGCAGCACGCCGACCCCGCCCTGGCGGGCCATGGCGACCGCCATCCTGGCCTCGGTGACGGTGTCCATGGACGCCGAGACGAGCGGGATCCGCAGCCGGTACCGGCGCGTGATCGCAGTCGCGGTGTCCGCCTCGCTGGGCAGCACGGCGGAATGGGCGGGCAGCAGGAGCACGTCATCGAAGGTCAGCCCGACGGGCCCGAACTTGTCCGGGGAGGCCGGCCCTGCGTGATCAGTCATGGCACCTTCCGCGGATGCGGCAGCGGGAATGCGGACATCCTAAACAGACGCCGAACGCGGGGGCCACTTTCGCGGCCCCCGCGTCCCAGCTGGGCTCACCCCGCTTAGTGCGGGTGGCTGTGCCCGTGCCCGTGGCCGTCGCCCGCGGGCTCCTTCTCCTCGGGCTTCTCGACCACCAGGGCCTCCGTCGTCAGCAGCATGCCGGCGATGGAGGCGGCGTTCTGCACCGCGGACCTGGTCACCTTGACCGGGTCGATGATGCCCTGGGCCACCAGGTCACCGTATTCGCCGGTGGCCGCGTTGAAGCCGTGCCCGACGGGCAGGGTGCGGATCTTCTCCACCACGACCGAGCCCTCCTCGCCCGCGTTGAGGGCGATCCAGCGGGCCGGCTCGACCAGGGCCTTCTCGACCACGCGCACGCCGGTCGCCTCGTCGCCCTTGCGCCCGAGGTCGCCGAGGTCGGCGGCCACGTGCACCAGGGCGCTGCCGCCGCCGGCGATGATGCCCTCCTCGATGGCGGCGCGGGTGGCAGAGATAGCGTCCTCCAGGCGGTGCTTCTTCTCCTTCAGCTCCACCTCGGTCGCGGCCCCGACCTTCAGCACGGAGACGCCGCCGGACAGCTTGGCCAGCCGCTCCTGCAGCTTCTCCCGGTCCCAGTCGGAATCGGTGTTCTCGATCTCGGTGCGGATCTGCTTGATCCGGTCCTCGATCGCGGTCTTGTCGCCGGCGCCGTCGATGATCGTGGTGTCGTCCTTGGTGACGACGACCCGGCGGGCGCGGCCGAGGCTCTCCAGCCCGATCGACTCCAGCTTGATGCCGAGCTCGTCGCTGACCAGGGTGCCGCCGGTCAGGGTCGCCATGTCGGCCAGCATCGCCTTGCGGCGGTCACCGAAGCCGGGCGCCTTCACCGCCACGACGGCCAGCAGGCCGCGGATCTTGTTGACCACCAGGGTGGCGAGCGCCTCGCCCTCGATGTCCTCGGCCACGACCAGCAGCGGCTTCTTCACCTGGACGATCTTCTCGAGCAGCGGCAGGAAGTCCTGCATGGAGGAGATCTTCGCCTGGTGGATCAGGACGTACGCGTCCTCGAGGACCGCCTCGAGGCGCTCCGGGTCGGTCATGAAGTACGGCGAGATGTAGCCCTTGTCGAACTGCAGGCCCTCGGTGAACTGAAGCTCCAGGCCCATCGTCGGCGACTCCTCGACGGTGATGACCCCGTCCTTGCCGACCTTGCTGAACGCCTCGGCGATCAGCTCGCCGATCTTCTCGTCCTGCGCGGAGATCGTGGCGACGTGCGCGATCTCGGTCTGCTCCTCCACGTCGCGCGCGGCCTTGAGCAGCCGCTCGGAGACCTCGGCGGCGGCGGCGTCGATCCCGCGCTTGAGGTCCATCGGGTTCGCGCCGGCCGCGACCGAACGCAGCCCGTGGTGCACCATCGCCTGGGCCAGGACGGTCGCCGTCGTGGTGCCGTCCCCGGCGATGTCATTGGTCTTGGTGGCGACCTCCTTGGCGAGCTGGGCGCCCAGGTTCTCGTACGGGTTCTCCAGCTCCACCTCCTTGGCGACGGTCACGCCGTCGTTGGTGATGGTGGGGGCGCCCCATTTCTTGTCGATGACCACATTGCGGCCGCGAGGGCCCAGGGTCACCTTGACGGTGTCGGCGAGCTTGTTGACGCCGCGCTCAAGCGAGCGGCGGGCGTCCTCGTCGAACTCCAGAATCTTGGGCATTGACTCTTCCTCATTCAGAAGATCGCGTTCGCAACGGTCGTCGGGGCAGGACGGTGGTCCTGCCCCGACGAACCGCAGACTCCTACTTTTCGATGACGGCGAGGACGTCGCGGGCGGAGAGTACCAGGTACTCCTCGCCCGAGTACTTCACCTCGGTGCCGCCATACTTGCTGTACAGCACCACGTCGCCGACCTTGACGTCGATCGGCACACGCTTGGTACCGGCGTCGTCAAAACGGCCCGGGCCAACCGCGAGGACTTCGCCCTCCTGGGGCTTCTCCTTCGCGGTGTCCGGGATCACCAGGCCGGACGCCGTGGTCTGCTCGGCTTCGAGCGGCTTGACCACAATCCGGTCTTCGAGCGGCTTGATTACTACCTTGGTGGCGGTCGTCACGATCTGACCTCCCCCTCCGGAAAGGCTAATGGTGAGTTTGCTAGGGAGAGCGAGCATGGCGGCCTGCCGTCGCGGGGATCAGACTGCCTGTCGCAATTAGCACTCTACACTAGCGAGTGCTAATCCCGAACAGTAGCCGTACCAGGCCGACTCGTCAACATGAGTCGTGAGGGGACCGAGAAGCTAGGGTGTGCGTATGTCGCAGGTGATGCTCGACCGGGCGCAGGCCGGGGAGCTTGACGCGGCGGACCCGCTCGCCGGGTACCGCGAGCGTTTCCTCACCGATGAGCCCGGGCTGATCTACCTGAACGGCAACTCGCTCGGCGCGCTGCCCCTGGCGACCCTGCGGCGGATGGACAGCATGCTCCGGCAGGAGTGGGGCACGGCCCTGGCCAGGTCCTGGGACCACTGGGTGGACCTGCCGGCCCGGGCGGGCGACCTGGTGGGCGAGCTCACCGGCGCCGCCCCCGGTCAGGTCCTGGTCACCGACAACACCACGGTGAACCTGTACAAGCTGGCCTGCGCGGCGCTGGACGCGCGGCCCGGGCGCCGCGTGATCGTCACGGACGCCGACAACTTCCCCAGCGACCGGTACGTCCTCGAGGGCATCGCGGCCCAGCGCGGCCTGGAGCTGCGGATGCTGCCCACCGACATCAACGAGGGCATCGATCCCGAGCTGGTGCGCGCCGCGGTGGACGAGGACACGGCCCTGGTGAGCCTGTCGCACGTGGCCTACCGCAGCGGCGCCCTGGCCGACATGGCGGGCATCACGACGATCGTGCACCGGGCCGGGGCGCTGATGCTCTGGGACCTGTGCCATTCCGTCGGCGCGGTGCCCATCGACCTGGACGGCTGCGACGTGGACCTCGCCGTCGGCTGCACCTACAAGTACGTCAACGCCGGCCCGGGTGCCCCGGCGTTCCTCTACGTCTGCGCCCGGCTGCGCGAGGTGCTGCGCCAGCCCATCTGGGGCTGGTTCTCGCAAGCCGACCAGTTCGCCATGGGACCCAGGTACGACCCCGCGGCCGGCATCACCAAGTTCATGACGGGTACGCCGTCCATCCTCGGCACGGCCGCGGTGGAAGAGGGCGTCCGGCTGCTGCTCGAGGCGGGCATCGGGCCGCTGCGGGCCAAGAGCGTGCACCTGACCTCCTACCTCATCGAGCTCGCCGACGCGCGGCTGGTCCCGCTCGGCTGCGCGATCGCCTCGCCGCGGGACGCCAGCCGCCGCGGCGGGCACGTGTCCTTCCATCATCCGCAGGCCGAACGGATCGTCGAGGAGCTCGCGGCCGGCGGGGTCATCACTGACTACCGGACGCCCGAGCGGTTCCGGTTCGGCCTGTCCCCGCTGACGACGCGGTTCACCGACGTGTGGGACGCCACCGAGGCCGCCCGCGACCTCATCGAGCAGGAAAGCTAGCCACGCCATGGCCGAACCCGTCACCTACGCCCGGTACCTGCGGCTCGACCAGCTGCTGTCGGCGCAGCAGCCCAGGTCCGGCGAGCACGACGAGATGCTGTTCATCGTCATCCACCAGATCTACGAGCTGTGGTTCAAGCAGCTGCTGCACGAACTCGGCAAGCTGCAGTCCGAGCTGGAGTCGGGCAGCACGACGCACGCCATGCGCACGCTGCGCCGGACGCTGGCGATCCTGAAGATCTCGGTCGGGCAGCTCGACGTGCTCGAGACCATGACGCCCACCCAGTTCACCCGGTTCCGCGCCGAGCTGGGCACGTCGAGCGGATTCGAGTCCGCGCAGTTCCGCCAGCTCGAGGCGGTGCTGGGCCGCCGCGACCCGATGATGGTCACCCACTACGGACCGGGCAGCGCGGAGCGCGAGCGGATCGCGGCCGCGATGGCCCGCCCGTCGCTCTTCGACTCATTCCTGCGCTACCTGGCCGGCCAGGGTTACGACGTCCCGGCCGAGGCACTGCACCGCGACGTCAGCCAGCCCCTGGAGGGCTCGCCCGCGGTGCAGCAGGTGCTCAAGCAGGTCTACGACGACGACACCGACGCGACCGCGGTATGCGAGCTCCTCGTGGACCTAGACGAGGGCATGCAGGAATGGCGTTATCACCACGTCAAGATGGTGGAGCGGACCATCGGGGGCAAGGCCGGCACCGGCGGCTCGACCGGCGCGACCTACCTGCGGACCACGGTCGGGAACCCGACCTTTCCCGACTTGTGGGCCATGCGCAGCCTGGGCTAGCCCGGAGCCGTGACGGGCGGCCCGGCTCGTTCTTCTATTCCTCACTTGCTATACGTATTGTGTTGGGCTTTGCGGCATATGGTGCGACCCATACCGGTGCGTAGGGGGGATCGTGCGACTTCTGGGCTGCCTGCGTGACACGGGGCTCAGCGGTCGCACGGGAACTAGGCGTCACCTGGCGGCGGCTCTCGCCGGGCTGATCGGCGTGACGGTGGGGGCAGCCGCGCTGACGGCGGCGCCCGCGCGGGCGGTCAACGCCCCGCCGACCGATAGCCTGGGCCTGACCACGGCGAGCGGCGCGACCAAGGCGCAGCCCCGGTGGTACACGCAAGACGGATGCCCGAGCGGCTTCCAGGGCTCGGCCGTCCTGGACGAGCTCAACGCCGACGGGAGCGTCGGCCGGAGCATCTCGCCCGTCGTCACCGACGTCAGCGCTCCGTTCGGGGGGACGCTGCTCGGTTCCGTGGGGCAGCTCATCACCGACGGCACCGACGTGGGGTACGGCGGGACGGACGAATGGATGGTGGCCTGCTACTCCGGACCCGACGGGACGGGCAGCACCGACGACCTGGGGGCGGTCGACGTGACCCTCTCGTGGGACGGCGGGAGCTTTTGGACCCGCAGGCCCAGGCCGGTGGCCACCACCACGACGCTGACCGCGGCGCCGGACCCGGCCACGGCCGGCGCCACCGTCACCCTGACCGCGACCGTTAAGGCGGCGGACGGCACCATCCCGCGCGGGGAGGTGGCGTTCCTGTCCGGTTTCAGCCTGATCTCCGTCGCCCCGGTCAACGCCAGCGGCGTGGCCACCGCGACCACGTCGTTCGCGGCGCCGGGGACGAACCCTCGCACGGTGTCGCTGGTCGCGTGGTTCTTCGGCCTGTTCGGCTCCTACGCCGGCTCGGTCGGCCGCTGCTCCGAGACCGTGAACCCCTCGGGGACGCAGACCGGGGGGACCGGCGTACCCGTCACCGTGACCGTGCCGCGGCGCGGTGACTTCACCGTCACCATCACCCCCGGCACGGTGGTCCTGAGCGCGCCGAACCGCGTGTCCGCGGAGGGGAAGCTGCTGGACATCACGGTGACCGACCTCCGGACCGAGCGCCCGGGCTGGTCGGTGTCGGGCCAGGAATCCGACTTCACCGGCACCGGGGTCGCCGCGGGCGGCACCATCTCGGGCAACCAGCTGGGCTGGACCCCGGCCATCGTGTCCGGCAACCAGTGGGGCGGGCCGCCGTACCTGGTGTCGTGGTGGTGGGGGCGCGGGGGCGTGACGCCCGGTCCCCCGGTCACTCCGGCCCACCCCGGGCTGGGCACCACCGCGGCCATCCTCGCCTCGGCGGAGGAGGGCAGCGGATTCGGCACGTACGTGCTGTCCGCCTCCGTGGTCCTGGACATCCCGCCGACGACCGTGGGCGGCCCGTACGGCGGCAGCCTGACGATCACCGCGGTCGAGGCCGGGCCCTGACAAGGGCCTGACTCACTCCCACTCGATGGTGGCGGGGGGCTTGCTGGTCACGTCCAGCACGACGCGGTTGATCTCGGGGACCTCGTTGGTCACGCGGGTGGAGATCCGGGCCAGCACCTCATCGGGGAGCCGCGCCCAGTCCGCGGTCATGGCGTCCTCGCTGGTCACCGGCCGGAGGACCAGCGGGTGGCCGTAGCTGCGGCCGTCACCCTGCACGCCGACCGAGCGCACGTCGGCCAGCAGCACCACGGGGCACTGCCAGACCAGGGCGTCGAGCCCGGCGGCCGACATCTCCTCGCGCACGATGGCGTCGGCCTCGCGCAGGACCGCGAGCCGCGCCGCCGTCACCTCGCCGACGATCCTGATCGCCAGCCCCGGGCCGGGGAACGGCTGGCGGCGGACGATCGCCTGCGGCAGGCCGAGCTCCGTGCCGACCTGCCGTACCTCGTCCTTGAACAGCCAGCGCAGCGGCTCCACCAGGCGGAACTTCAGGTCATCGGGGAGCCCGCCCACGTTGTGGTGCGACTTGATGGTCGCGGTGCCCGTGCCGCCGCCCGATTCCACGACGTCCGGGTACAGCGTGCCCTGGACCAGGAACTCGCACGCCTCGCCGTGCTGGCCCGCCTCGTCGGTGATCTGCCGGGTGCTGGCCACCGCCCGCTCGAACGCCCGGATGAACTCCCGGCCGATGACCTTCCGCTTCTGCTCGGGGTCGGTCACCCCGGCCAGCGCGGACAGGAACGCCCCCGCCTCGGTGGCCACGGTCAGCCGGACGCCGGTGGCGGCCACGAAGTCCTGCTCGACCTGCTCGGCCTCGCCCTTGCGCAGCAGGCCGTGATCGACGAACACGCAGGTGAGCCGGTCGCCGATGGCGCGCTGGACGAGCGCGGCGGCGACCGCGGAGTCCACGCCGCCGGATAGCCCGCAGATCGCGCGGCCGGGGCCGACCTCCTCGCGGATGAGCTGAACCTGCTCCTCGACGATGTTCAGCATCGTCCAGGACGGGCGGCAGCCGGCCAGCTCGAGGAAGCGCGACAGGATCGCGGTGCCGTGCTCGGTGTGCACGACCTCCGGGTGGAACTGGACCCCGAACAGGCGGTTCTGGCCGTGCTCGATCGCGGCCACCGGCGTCGCCGCCGTCCGCGCGGTCACCGCGAAGCCGGGCGGCGCCGCCGTGCAGGTGTCCCCGTGCGACATCCAGACGCGCTGCCGGGCCGGCGTGCCGGCCAGGAGCCGGCCGCCCGAGGTCTCCAGGTGAGTCGATCCGTACTCGGCGGCCCCGGTCCGCTCGACCGTCCCGCCGAGGCCGGCCACCATCAGCTGGAAGCCGTAGCAGATGCCGAGGACCGGGACCCCCGCGCCGAGCAGACCGGGCGGGGCCGGCGGGGCCCCCTCGGCGTAGACCGAGGCCGGGCCGCCGGACAAGATGATGGCCTTGGGCCTCTTGGCCAGCATCTCCTCCACGCCCATGGTGGACGGGACGATCTCGGAATAGACGTGACACTCCCGCACCCGCCGGGCGATCAGCTGCGCGTACTGCGCGCCGAAGTCGACCACGAGAACGGTGTCGAAGCCTCCGGGCACGCTAGCCGCCTTCCTCAGAGGTCTTGGCGTCGAGCCGGACCTGGCCCGCGGATGTGCTAGCCGGCCCGGCGGGCCGGGCCGGGGGTGGGGGCGGGGCGGCCGCGACGCGGAGCCTGGCGATGCGCCGGCCGTCGAGTTCGGTCACGGTGATGGTGCGCCCGGCCGCCTGGACGCTGTCGCCCACGGACGGCAGGTCGCCGAGCGCGGCGAGCACGTACCCGGCGGCGGTCTCGTACGGGCCCTCGGGCAGCTCGATCCCGGTCTGCTCGGTGAACTCGTCCAGGTTGAGCAGCCCGTCGACCTCCACCTCGCCGTCGTGCAGCCTGGTCGCCTCGCTCTGCTCGGCGTCGTACTCGTCCCTGATGTCGCCGATCAGCTCCTCTACCAGGTCTTCCAGGGTGACGATGCCCGCCGTGCCGCCGTAGTCGTCGACCACGATGGCCAGGTGCGCGCGCTCGCGCCGCATCTCGGACAGCGCGGAGAGCACGGTCTTGCTGATCGGGAGGAACTTCACGGTCCGGCTGATCCGTCCGACCGGAACCGAGAGGCTGGCCGCGCCGGGGCCGAGCAGGTCCCGGACGTGCACGAAGCCGATCACGTTGTCGTAGGTGTCCTGGTACACGGGCAGCCGGGAATGAGGCAGGCGGGCAGCGGTGGCCGCAGCCTCCGCGACCGGCGTCTCCGCGTCGAGGAACACCACCTCGGTCCGGGGCACGAGGACCTCGCGGATCTGGCGCTTGCCCGCGTCGAAGACCTCCCCGGCGATGTGCCGCTCATCCGCGCTGAGGGCCTGCGCGCCGGTCACCAGGTCGCGCAGTTCCTGCTCGGTTATCGCCTGCCGGCCGACGCGGGGATCGCCGCCGAGGACGGCGACCACGAGGTTCGTACAGGCGGTCAGCAGCCAGACGACCGGCCGCGCCAGCGTCGCGATCCGGTCCAGGAGCGGCGCGGCGACCAGCGCCAGCCGGGGCGCCCGCTGCAGCCCGATCCGCTTGGGCGCGAGCTCGCCGAGGACCAGGCTCACGAAGGTGATGCAGATCGTCACCACGATGAACGCGACCGCGGCCGCCCAGCCCGCCGACATGTGCTGCCTGACCAGCCACGACTTGAACAGGCCCGCGAGGGTCGCGGCCCCGTAGGCGCCGGAGATCAAGGTGGCCAGCGTGACGCCGATCTGCACGGCGGAGAAGAACCGGTTCGGGTCCTGCGCGAGCCGTGCCGCCCGCTGCCCGCGCCTGCCCCGCTTGGCCAGCGCCCTGACCTGGCCCTCGCGCAGCGAGACGAGCGCCATCTCCGAGGCCGAGAAGAATCCCCCGATGGACACGATGACCAGGACGACAATGACGTCCAAGACGACCTTGCTCACGCCGCGATCGCCGGCTTCCTCCGATCAGCGCGGATGTGTCTGGCCAGTCTAGACCGGATACGGTGTGAGTCCCGTGCGCACACACTGAGGAGGGCCTACATGCGGGTGCTGGTCACCGGCGGCGCCGGTTACATCGGCAGCGTTGTCGCCGCGCAGCTCGTCTCGGCCGGGCACTAGATCACCGTGCTCGACGACCTGTCCACGGGGTACGCCGACGCGGTGCCAGCCGGCGCCGGGTTCGTCAAGGGCACGCTGCGCGGCTGCGCCGCCGAGGTCCTGGC
>Ga0187805_10000995_pt1 | contig 10059 bp, 7 predicted proteins | sample NC_wetland_sal_i_6_FD_132965 | JGI IMG/M metagenome (GOLD analysis project Ga0187805, IMG submission 132965) | Wetland sediment microbial communities from Neuse River Estuary, North Carolina, USA - Control_5 | ecosystem: Environmental > Aquatic > Freshwater > Wetlands > Sediment | place: USA... | reverse complement strand
TTGGGAAAACTCAAATTTCGGGGGTTGGGTCAGGTGCACAGAATTCAGAGTTTACGCTGGAGTGGTGTAAGCAATCTAATCGATGCTGTTTAAGATTCAGTCCGCATGCCGCAAGAGTCGTTTACGGCAGGAAAAACATCGAAGTGTCCGTGGATCTCAATGAATAGATGATAGTTATCGATGAATTCAACGTACAACGAGCTCATCATTGAGGCGAATATCATATTTGTAAACGATTATATTTCTCTTGACAACATCATTTTCGCTGTGGTGAAATGACGCCCGTTATACGAAGCGCATGTTGCGACTTTGAAGTTGGCGACAAACAGCAAGGCGCCACGTCAGCGCCTAAGAGATGATAGATCTGAACAGAAGAGAACCTGCGGCGTTTCAGTCGCCGGATGCGGTCCAAAAAAACGGGATCGATCTCGCTTCGCCGCGAGAGCGTTCGATGCCAGAGCTAGCCAACCTGGAACCTGAAGATGTGCAGCGTCAGGCAGGGGATCTCTCGGTTCTGGCGCAACGTGCTGCAATAGGTGCCCGAAATCTACTACCCGTTCGGGATTCCGTCGCACCTTGCGATGTCCGTGACCCGGATGCTGCTTTTCTTTCGGCATCCCAGAGGATTTCTCTCACGCGGCTCAATACGCGCCCCGCACGTTCTCTATCAACACTTTGTATCCGCCCTCGCGATTGGCTCCGCATGACTCCGGGCAGGTGTGGATCCCTAATACTTAGGCGTTTCAGTTCGGCGGTTTATCCGTCGGCGGAACTCAGGAAGTTTTCATGGAACTTTAGATTTTTTTTGACAAATGGACTTATTGAAAAAGTCGCGGCTCCAAACAGTTCCCGAGAGTTTCTCTCACGGAGGTGCATGATGGTTTCTCCCAAGAAAGCAGCAAGCTTGTGCCTTGCCGCCCTCATCACTCTGGCATTCAGCGTTGTCATGTCCGTTTCGGTCTGCGCTCAAGTGGCCGGAGCGACACTCTCCGGTGGAGTGTTCGATCCGTCCGGCGCACCGGTTCCCAAGAGTCAATTGTCGATCAAAAACGTGGCGACCGGTGTCATCGAGAGCGTCACGACCGACGCCGCCGGCTACTACACGGCGCCGAACCTGTTGCCGGGGACCTATGAGGTTTCGGTCAAAGCTCCGGGATTTGCGACCTCCGTGCAATCCGGCATCGCGCTAACAGTCGGTGCTCAGCAAGTGCTGAACGTGACATTGCGCGTCGGGACAGCGTCGGAGACGATCAGAGTGATTGGCTCGGCGCCCGCCGTGGAACTAGCCACGGAAACCATCAGTAGCACTGTCAACGAGACGGCGATGCAGGAGTTGCCCTTGAACGGGAGGGATTGGACCTCGCTCTCAGTTCTAACCGCCGGGGTAACCGCCCTCTCGCAGGTGCAAACGAGCATCCAAGCAGACGGTGGTAACGGGAGGAGCTATCGCGGGTTTGGAAATCAAGTTGCGATCTCCGGTTCTCGTCCCCAGGCGAACAACTACCGCATCGACGGGATCTCCGTTAATGACTACCAAAACGGCGGCCCAGGGGGCGTATCCGGCGTGGGTTTGGGAGTGGACACCATTGGGGAGTTTTCCGTTTTGACGAGCAACTACACCGCGGAATATGGGAACACCGGGGGTGGCGTCATCAATGCCATTTCTCGGTCGGGGACGAATCAGTTCCACGGCGATGCGTTTGAGTACCTGCGCAACAGCTCGCTGGATGCAGCCAACTTCTTCGATGATTTCTCTAATTCCCCGAAGCCGGCGTTCAGACGGAATCAATTCGGGGGAGCCGTAGGGGGGCCGATCTGGAAAGACCATGCGTTCTTCTTCGGATCCTACGAGGGCTTCCGTCAGACCTTGGGTCTCACCACCGTCTCTACTGTCCCGTCTCTCGATGCACGCAATGGGATCATTCATAATTTGGACGGCACGACCACGACAGTGTCGGTTGACCCTCTGGTGGCACCATTTCTGGGCCTCTGGCACGTCCCGAACGGACCGCTCTTCCCACCGGGCAACACGGGAATTTATTCGTTTTCGGCGCCTCAAGTCACAAGCGAGAACTTTGCGAGCGCGCGTGTTGATTACAAAATTTCGGAGAAGGATAGTCTCTTTGGCACTTGGCAATATGACGCGGGCAACACCAGGCTACCCGACAGCCTGGACGACGTGTTAAATACGACCGCCACGGGGCGGCAGCTTTACATGCTTGAAGAGACCCACACTTTTAGCGCGCAACTGCTCAATTCTGTTCGCGCGGGCGTCACCCGGAGTGTCTCCATGGCACCCAAATCCGCTACGGCAATTAATTCCCTGGCGGCCAACGCCGCTTTAGGTACGGCTCCCGGACGGAATGCCGGAGCTATTTCCGTGTCGGGAGGGGGAACAGCATTCAGCGGAGGCGTTGGCAGCATAGGACACACTGATTTTGCCGGCAACACGCTTCAGGTGTACGACGATGCCTTCCTCCTCAGAGGGATCCACAGTCTGAAATTTGGTTTTGCCTTTGAGGGGCAGCAGTGTAATTGCTCTTCCATTTCGTACTTAGGCACGCGATGGAGATTTAATTCTTTGACAGACTTCTTGACTAACCTTCCGGCATCGGTGCAGGGACCACTTGCAGGAGCGTTTCCCGAACGCGGTTTTAGAGATAGCCTGTTTGGCGCTTACATTCAGGATAGCATTAAATGGCGGCCCAACTTCACAATTGACTTGGGATTGCGGTACGAGCCGTCAAGGGTACCATACGATATTCGTGGGAAAACGGCATCCTTAGTGAGCCCATATGCGCCCCAGGTTCATCTTGGCAGTCCGCTTTTCGCAAACCCGACCCTCAAAAACTTCGCACCCCGAGTTGGCTTCGCCTGGGACCCGTTCCGAAATGGCAAGACCTCGGTCCGTGCCGGTTTCGGAATCTTTGATATGCTTCCCTTAGTGTATCAAATACAAGACACGGAGCTGAACTCGGCTCCATGGAGTTTGAACGTGAGCGCACCTGCCTCCGCCTTAGTGCAGGGCTCTTTCCCAGTTGCGGCTTTTGCCGCGGCGGTCGCACAGAGTAGCCTCTTGCGCACGTCTTACATACAACAGAATCCCAAGCGCAGTTATATCATGACGTGGAACCTGAGCGTCCAGCGGGCGCTCACGCCCAGCCTCACCGCGACGGCCAGCTATGTAGGCTCACACGGCGTGCATTTAATATTCCATGCGGACGATACCAATGATGTTTTGCCAACGCTGACCTCTGCGGGTTACCTGTGGCCGCAGAATATCGGCAGTGGGACGGTGCAGAACCCCACTATTGGTAAAATGGAGACCACCACTTGGGGCAACAGCTCATTCTACGACGGCCTTCAATCCCAATTAACAAAGAGGATGAGCCATGGCTTGCAGCTTCAAGCCGCCTATTCATGGAGTAAGGCAATCGACTATGGATCGGCGACCAATGTTGCCGACAACTTTATAAATTCCATTTCCAGCTTGTTCATCTTTGACCCAAGGTTTAGGCGCAGTGCGTCCGACTTTAATGTCGGCCAGAATCTAACGATCAATTACGATTGGTTTGTCCCCGCTCCGCGGTCGCTCCATGGTCCCGCAGCATGGGGGCTTGGCGGGTGGGAGATCGGGGGCATCCTGACGGTCCAAAGCGGGTTGCCTTTTACTCCTAATCTGGGCGGCTCGGGGAATAACGCAGGCGGCGACCCGCTTGGCTTGAACAACTCCGATCCGTTTGACTTTCCCAATCGTCTTACGGGCCCGGGGTGCCAGTCTCTGGTCAATCCGGGCAACGTGACCGATTACCTAAAGCTCCAATGCTTCGGTCTTCCGATGGCCACCCCTGCCATCGCGGCGAATTGCACCCCCTTTTCTGGGGCAACAGTACCCGGCACCTGCCAAAACCTCCTCGGCAACTTGGGCCGCAACGCTGTAATCGGGCCTGGTTTGGCAAACTTCGATTTTTCCCTGATCAAGAATAACTATATCAAGCGAATCTCCGAGAACTTCGACGTGCAGTTCCGCGCGGAGTTCTTCAACGTGCTGAATCACCCAAGCTTTCTTCCCCCGCTCGACAACAGCACCATCTTCGATACAACCGGGGCGCCGGTTGGCGGCGCGGGCTTGATTGATGCAACGTCCACACCCGCTAGGGAAATCCAGTTCGCGCTGAAGGTGATTTGGTAATCGTAGGGTGTTCGGAGATCTAAGATTTGCGTCGATGAGGAAATCAGTGCCTCTTCCGGTGGTCCACCGTTGGAAGAAATTCGAGGCACTTACCGCCCTCACTCAACAATATGGATATCTTTCACAGAAACGATGTCACTAGTTACCATAAACGATCTGCGAAAGGACCACATTAAATTAGTAAGCTCCACAACACGGAGGGTTGCTTTCAAATTCTTATAAATGGAGATGGACTGCAATGCCAAGAACATTCCTTTTGACGGTCCTCTTGGGCGTTTCGCTTGTAAGCTCAGCTGTTGCTCAGCAGGCTACCGGGAAAGACGCCGAAGAAGCCAAAGCGGAGGTCATGAAACTCGAAAAAGAGAAGGTCCCATTGCTTTTAAAGGGCGGTTCCGCCTTTGCGGACTGGTTCGACCGTGTAGATGCCCAAGACGTAGTCATCATCAACGGAGACGGCAGTTCCCTCACCAAAGCTGAACAAGCGGGCCTATGGCGGTCTGACGCGATGAGGCAGACCGCCAATGATCAGCGTGATCATAAGGCATACGTCTACGATAATGGAAACGTAGTCATCGTGACCTACCTTGGTACAACTCATAATGTGGTTCGAGGTAAGGCATCGGTCAGTACGGGTCGGACCGCAGACACGTGGGTTAGGCAGGATGGTAAGTGGCTAAGAGTAGTTCACGCGAACTCTAGCCTTTCCAGGCACTGAGTTCGCGTTGGCGAAAGTTCCCGGGTAGTTTGGGGCAATCCTGCTGACATGACTCGGAGGGCGGAAGTGCTTTCGTAAGATTCAGCCTGGAGGGCAGAGAGCCGAATGGCTTCTAGGCATTGATGAGCGCTATATGGAGTTTCTCAGGCACTATTGGTGATGCAGTACTATACAAAACAATAAGGAGAGATGAGGCTATGCGAGAAATTCTTTTATCGATTCTGTTGGCAGTTGCGTTGGTCGGCTCTGTTAAGGCGCAAGAAATGACTGGACCAGCAGCCGAACAAGCCAAACAGGAAGTCCTTAAACTCGAAACGGAGAAGTTTGGCGGCCAGTTCAAGGCTGGTTCCAGCCACGAGAAGTGGTTCGAGAGTCATAACGATCCGGACGGCGTTGTGGCCCGTGCAGATGGCGGGATAGATAGCAGAGCACAGCACTTGGAGATGCTACGGAGCGTGGTACAAACCCCGCCAATCAGCATGAAGCAATATGATCATCACATCAGTATTTTTGAAAACGGGAACGTAGCCATGGTTGTTTACAAAATAGATGCGCAATTCACGTGGGAGCCCCATCCTGTTCAGGATACGGCTGAGGACATTTGGATTAAGGAGAATGGGAGCTGGCGCCGGATACTCCACAGCGTGCATCGCATTATGAACATGGGAGGCGGTGCCTATGGTGCCACCGACTAAGTCAGACACCCGACTGCGAAGCGGGTGGCTTGATGAGTAGGGCCCCGTCAAACGGGGTTGGTTTGTTACTCTCTCATTACGGCTGGCACAAGAGACCGGTCAGGTAGTGCTCTGCTGATTATGCCGCACGGATCTGGAGGCCGTGCAGACGGCGTTTACGGTCGGCTAATGCATCAGGCTGGGGCAACCGCCTTGGGCAAGTTACTGCAATTTCCGGCCCCGCCGCCGATCAGCGGACCGTGGCTTGTTCTTGCGGCCAGTCGGCTCGCTACCCGGGAATTGCGAAGGCCCGTGCTCACGGCGGTGCGCGCGGCGCAGGTATCGTCTCCCTACTACCAATGCGCCCACTGCCATGCCGGCCAATTTTCGTGGTTGGCGTAAGAGGGTGCAACATTGGCATCGGCATAGTCCGCCACGGGGACGAGGTAACGGGGGGCGGCCACGCCGTCGAGCACTACAAGGTGACGGAATTTATCACGTCCTAGAGGGCGCCGGAACCCTCGTGACGGGGGCGTCATGCTCAATGCGAAGAATAGGGTCCCTGACAGCTTGTCTGTCACGGAGGAAGACGGCCCCAGCGCAGACGGCGCTGCCATTCAGGGCGGTACGAGCCGCCGGATCAAAGCGGGCGACGTAGTAATCATTCCTGCGGGCACGCCACATTCATTTAGCTCGGTCGAAGGATCGATTACATACCTCGTAATACGGGTCGACCCCGACCGAGTATCGACCACTTATTGAGGGAGGCGGAGATTATGGCAAGATCGAGGAAACTATCGGTGGGGCATCGCAATTTCTTGAAGAGCGCCACCGCTGGTGCGGCGACTGTAGCTGCGCCGACGGTTAAGTCTCCGGCTCAGGAGAAGACGCCACTCCGGCTGTTAGAAACTATTTCCCTGCCGAATGCCGTACGGTATCGTGACCATTTCACTTCGGATCTAAGCTACCGGCTCTTTATTGCTTCGGAGGACGAGCGAGTAGCGGGCTGCCCCGAGTACTACATACATAGGACAGCGTGTGGCACAAGCGCTTCCGGAGGTGAGTGATGTGGCGTTCAGCAAGATTTGCATTGACGCTCGGCGTTGCGGTATTGGCCATGATTTCGGGAGCCGGAGTCAAGGCTCAGGAGATATCGTGGAATCCATATCTTGAGTATCACAACGGGAACTGGCCCGATCTCCCTGGGGTAAAACTTGGAGTTGTAAGCGCGATCAAAATGGATCCTGACGGCAAGCACCTGTGGCTCCTCCAGAGGTGCGGCGGGAATAATTGCGCGAGCTCCCAAGCGGACCCGATTATCGAAATGACTTTGGACGGGAAGTTCGTTAAGAGTTTCGGTGGGGGTGTAACCGCGTTTCCACACGGATTTGCTCTTACAAGTGACTCCATATGGGTGACGGATGGCGCACCACACGGAGATCCGCGAGCGACCGTGGGCGAACAACTGCACAAAGGAGATCAGATCTATAAGTTCAGTCGGGATGGAAAGCTGTTGATGACGCTCGGAACGGCGGGGGGTTGGGGCTGTGACGAAAGCCACTTCAATGGCCCCACCGGAGTTGCAATCGGAATCGACGGGCATATTTGGATTACCGACGGTCATGGCGGGCCACAGAGAGGGCCGAACAAGGACAATATGTTTGGGTCCCGCGGGGGCAGTAATCGTTTGGTCGAGCTTTCACCGGACGGGAAGTTCATTCACCAATGGGGAGGTTGTATCGGTTCTGAGGGCGACGATCCGCTCCAGTTCAATGATCCCCATGACATCGAGATCGATCATTCCACCGGGCGGATCTACATCGCTGATCGGGGCAACGATCGCGTCCAGGTCTTGGACAAAGACGGAAACTTCATCACCCAGTGGACCCAGTTCGGCAAGCCGAGCGGTATCGCCATCGACGACAAGGGTAACATCTACGTGGCGGACGGAATGTCGAACGAACATTGGAATCCCGGGTGGCAACGGGGCATTCGGATAGCGGATATCAAAACCGGATGGATCAAAGCCTTCATTCCCGACGACGAGTACACTGAGGGCGCCGGAACGGAGTTCGTGAGCGTGGATATCAATGGCACTGTCTACTCAGGCTCCAGCAGCTCATACGGCTTGGTCGTGCACAAGCTGTTCAGGCCGTTGTTCTAACCACGACATGCCGGTAACGAGAATGCCGTATTAAGGACGGAGACTCACGATGAATTCAAGAATTGTCAAATGTGCTGTTTGGGTAGGAATGCTCGTAGGCGCGTTGAGCGTGTCATGCCTGGTTCCTTCGTTGGGTGCTCGACAGTCTAAGGCGAGCGATGTGAATGCTGCTGTCAAGGCTATGCAGAAGGACCAAGTCTTGCAGCGTCTCGCTGAGGAGGAGATGTCACCCAAGCATTACGGAGTTGTGCCGGGCTTTGTGCTCGATCCCGCTTGGCCGAAGCCTCTGCCACACCACTGGGTGATCGGCGACGTCGGAGGAATAACCGTTGATACTCACGACCACATCTGGCTTTTACAGCGTCCCCGCACGCTTAGCAATTCCGATAGCGCGATGATGGGCGCAGTGGCCAAAAACGCGAATGGAGTCCCAATCAGCGCGCTCGGCTTCCCGCGGCCTTTCGGACCGGTTAGTGACTGCTGTATGCCCGCGCCGTCCGTGCTCGAGTTCGATATGGCTGGAACCTTGCTGCAGTCCTGGGGCGGTCCAAGTGATCCGGGCTTCCTGGAGACAAAGTGCCGCCAGCAGGACGGTTGCTTTTGGCCTGCTCGTGAGCATGGCATCTACGTTGATCAGAACGGCTATGTCTACCTCAGCGGAAACGGGGAAGCGCGAAATTTCCACGGTCAGTACCCGTGGGCGCCGAACTTCGGGAACGACTCACAGATCCTAAAATTCAAAACGGACGGCACGTTCGTCTACCAGATTGGCACTGCGGGCGCGAATGGGCCGAACAGCAACGATACCAATGGTGACGTCAACGGGATGCCCGAACCTTTTCGGCCGGCCGACATGGTCGTGGATGCCAAGACGAACTTCATGTACATCGCCGACGGTTACGGGAACCGGCGCGTACTCATTGTGAACGCAGCAACCGGCAAGTACGTGGGGCATTTTGGCGCTTACGGACAGAACCCGGTGATAGGTGAAAATGGTGGCGGCGAAGATGTCGGAGAGGGCGCTGGTACGTGGCGGGACGATTTCAAGGCCGGCAATATGCAACCGAAGTTCTTCCGAAGTCCAGTTCATTGCGCCAAGCTGGCCAACGACGGCCTGCTCTATGTGTGCGATCGCGGCAACAATCGTGTGCAGATCTTTAAGGCATCCGAGGTAGGGAAACCTTGCTCAAACCCGGATGGCGAGGTAGGCAAGTGTGGTTTTGTGGGCGAGATCCACGTTGCTCCTCAGACCGTCGGTGGCACTTCGGGTACGGTGAACTTCTCGACCGACCCCGAGCAGACGTGCATGTACGTCGCCGATTTAAGCAATGACGTAATATACGTTATCAACCGACAGAACCTGACGGAAATGAGTCGCTTTGGAGGTGGCGGCCGCCAGGCGGGCGAGTTCCACTGGCCGCACGTGGTAGCTGTCGATTCCGACGGAAATGTCTACGTCGGCGAGGTTGATGGCGCTAGGCGAGTTCAGAAATTCCTGCGCTATGGTGCGACAGGCTGCAGCGGCATCGGCAGTCCGGAAGTGGGCAAGTACATCGAGTAAAACGGACATGTCGGATAAGAGCTCAAATTCGGACGGTTCCGAGTCGGCGACAAGGGACAAATGGAACTCTGCTTTCGCTGGCGGAGAGAAATGGGCAGGGGAACAATGGACCGGATATCAAGAATGGCGTCGCCAAGATCAAGGCCGGGGATGTCGTCGTCATCCCGGCGGGCACGGACCGCTGGTTCACAAAGACCGACGATCAGCTCGACTAATTGATGATTCGCGTGGAGCTCGACAAGCTGATGCCGCTTAAGAACGAGGCGCAGTCGACGGAGTGCTTGAGCAAAACCGCTCCGACCGGTGATTGTTAGTCCGCTAGATGCAATAGGCCATTAGGTCAAGCGGATTATGTGTGGGTTCACCCGCTTGGTGGATATATTCGTATCCCGGTACACAAAAACGAAAAGCTGCCCACGGTCCAGGTTGCTCGAATCGTGGGCGTCAATATCAATAGAGGAGAGAACAATGTCGAAAGGAATGCAGAGTGTTCTTGCGGTCTTATTGGTGTTTTTGACGGCAGGCCCGGGCTTGGTCGCTGCGCAGCAGAGGTCGTCGGCGGCGAAGTCTGAGCTCACTGTCGTGACCGCCGAAGACCTTCAGGCTCACCTAAAGCTACTGACCGAACATAAGGTTCGGCCGAACCTTCGCGTGGTTGGCGTAAGAGGGTGCAACATTGGCATCGGCATAGTCCGCCACGGGGACGAGGTAACGGGGGGCGGCCACGCCGTCGAGCACTACAAGGTGACGGAA
>Ga0187805_10000994_pt1 | contig 10060 bp, 6 predicted proteins | sample NC_wetland_sal_i_6_FD_132965 | JGI IMG/M metagenome (GOLD analysis project Ga0187805, IMG submission 132965) | Wetland sediment microbial communities from Neuse River Estuary, North Carolina, USA - Control_5 | ecosystem: Environmental > Aquatic > Freshwater > Wetlands > Sediment | place: USA... | reverse complement strand
GCACCCCGGCCAGTTCCGGGTCGTGCAGTGCGTCGTAGTAGGCGACGCCGTCGTGGTAGCCGATCAGGGCGTTGGCCAGCGACGGCGGCAGCTCGGGCCGAAGGCCGACGGGGACCTGGAACCTCGCGAGCCCGCCCCGAAGCGGCGTCGCCACGATCAGGTGCCGTAGCGCCGGATAGCCGGTCTGCAGTGAAATGTCCGAGATGATGCTCAGCTCGGACAGCGCAGCGCCGCGGCCCGGGAACCAGCGTTGCCGCGGCAGCCACCCGGCCAGCATGTCCAGCAGGGCGCGGTTGGCATCGGTCGCGTCGCGACCCCCCACGTGCGCGCGGGCACGAGCAGCGCTATCGGACACGGTCACCTACTGCCCGGGCCTGCACCCGTTTACTCTAGATCGCGGCGACTTCACTACCCCGGGCGCGTCCGTGGCGGACAGGACCGAGGCTGGCCGGGACGCGGTCGAGATCACTGACCAGGCTGGCGGCTCAGGACTCAGGGGTCGTCGGCGCCCGGCGGCTTGAGCATCAGCCAGTAGAAGCCATAACCCGGCAGGGTCAGCAGGTAGCTGAGCTCCCCGATGGGCGGGAACGCGACGCCACCCATGGTCTCGACCGGAATCGACCCCACAAACCTGCTCAGGTCGAGCTCGACCGGCTGGGGGTAGCGCGAGAGGTTATTCACGCACAGCATCCGATCCGCCCCGCCTTCCGGGTCGGAGGCGCGGTACTCCCGCACGAACGCCAGCACGCTGGGGTTGGACGAGTTCAGCTCGTGGTACTCGCCCAGCGCGAACACCGGGTGCCGCTTGCGGATGTCGATCATCTGGCGGGTCCAGTTGAGCAGCGAGCCGGGGCTGCGTTCTTGTGCCTCCACGTTGAGTGCCTGGTAGCCGTAGATCGGGTCCATGATCAACGGCAGGTACAGCCGGGCCGGGTCGCACCGGGAGAAGCCGGCGTTGCGGTCCGGCGTCCACTGCATGGGCGTGCGCACGCCGTCCCGGTCGCCAAGCCAGATGTTGTCGCCCATGCCGATTTCGTCGCCGTAGTAGATCACCGGCGAGCCGGGCAGCGACAGCAGCAGCGCGGTGAACAGCTCGAGCCGGTCCCGGTCGTTGTCCAGCAACGGGGCAAGGCGGCGCCGGATGCCGATGTTCGCCTTCATCCGCGGGTCCCGCGCGTACTCGGCGTACATGTAGTCACGCTCGTCGTCGGTGACCATTTCCAGCGTCAGCTCGTCGTGGTTGCGCAGGAAGATGCCCCACTGGCAGCCAGAGGGAATCTGCGGTGTCTGGGCCAGGATCTCGGAGATGGGGTAGCGCTGTTCGCGGCGGACGGCCATGAAGATGCGGGGCATCAGCGGGAAGTGGAAGGCCATGTGGCATTCGTCGCCGCCGACACTAGGGTCGCCGAAGTACTCGACCACGTCGGCCGGCCACTGGTTCGCCTCGGCCAGCAGCACGCGGTCCGGGTACAGCCGGTCGATCTCGGCGCGAAGCCGCCTCAGGTACTCGTGCGTCTCCTTGAGGTTCTCGCAGTTGGTGCCCTCGCGCTCGTACAGGTACGGCACCGCGTCCAGCCGGAATCCGTCGATGCCGAGGTCCAGCCAGAACCGCAGTACCTCCAGCATGGCGTCCTGAACCAGCGGGTTCTCGTAGTTCAGGTCCGGCTGGTGGGCGAAGAACCGGTGCCAGTAGTACTGGCCACGCACCGGGTCATAGGTCCAGTTGGACTGCTCGGCGTCGACGAAGATCACCCTGGCCTCTGGGTACTTGTCGTCGGTGTCGGACCAGACGTAGAAGTCCCCGTGCGGCCCGTCCGGGTCGGACCTGGACGCCTGGAACCACGGGTGCTGGTCGCTGGTGTGGTTCATGACCAGGTCGGCGATCACCCGCATGCCGCGCGCGTGCGCCTCCTCGACCAGGGCGACGAAGTCGCCGATGATCCCGAACTCCGGCAGGATCGCGGTGAAGTCAGCGATGTCGTAGCCGCCGTCGCGCATCGGCGAGGCGTAGATCGGCAGCAGCCAGACGCAGTCGATGCCCAGCCACTGCAGGTAGTCGAGCCGCTCGATGAGGCCGCGGATGTCGCCGGTGCCGTCGCCGTTGGAGTCGCTGAAGCCGCGGATCAGCACCTCATAGAACACCGCGCGCTTGTACCACTGCGGATCTCGCGGCGTCTCGAAGGAGAACGAGTCGGGCACCGGCTCGGTGGCACCGGGGTGGAATTCCGGGACCTGAGAACCATCCGTCGGCACGCTCGGGTCAGCTGCGTGCCCGGACTCGTGCTCCACTCCCGCTCCCTCGCCTGGTCATACCACCCGGCTAGTGCCCCAGGCTGAGCCTGGAATGCACGCGGCCCGCGTCCCCGGTCGATTTCCCTCTTCTACTTAACAACACAGCGCGACGTGGCAATGCCGGCCGAAGCGGCACGCCCGGCGCTATCTGGTCATCGTCAGGATGTGGGCGGGCGTGACGGCCGGGTCTAGCCGGACGTAGTTCCCCGGGCCCCAGCGGAAGCGCTGCCCGGTGAGCTCGTCGGTGACGGGGAACCCGGCTGCCGCGTCCAGCCCGAGCGCCTCGGTGTCGAGCCAGACCGTAGCCTCGCGCGGCTGAGCAGGATCCAGGTTTACCACGACAAGAACGGTGTCAGACCCGCCGGGACTGCCGTCGGCCCGGGGGGGCGACCCCCCGTCCCCCCCGCCGAATTCTGGCTCCGCGTGCTTGGAGAAGCACAGAATCTCGGGCTGGTCGCTGTAGTGGAAGCGCAGGTTGCGCAGGTAGTGCAGGGCCGGATGGGCCCGCCTGATGGCGTTCAGCTTGGTCAGCAGCGGGGCGATCGTGCGCCCCAGCTTGGCCGCGAGGTCCCAGTCCCGCGGCCGGTAGGCGTACTTCTCCGAGTCCAGGTACTCCTCGCTGCCCGGTACCAGCGGTATGTTCTCGCCGAGCTCGTAGCCGGAGTACACGCCCCAGGACGGCGACATCATGGCGGCCAGCACGGCGCGGACGGCGAACGCGGGCAGCTCGGCGTGCTGGAGGTAGCCGCCGAGAATGTCCGGCGTATTGACGAAGAAGTTGGGCCGCATGTACGCCGCCGCGGGCCCGGCCAGCTCGCGGCCGTACTCGATCAGCTCGGCCGCGGTGTTCCGCCAGGTGAAGTACGTGTAGGACTGGTGGAAGCCGATCGCGGCCAGCGCGTGCATCATGGCCGGCCTGGTGAAGGCCTCGGACAGGAAGATCACGTCAGGATCGGTCGCCGCGACGTCGGCTAGCAGCCGCTGCCAGAACGGCAGCGGCTTGGTGTGCGGGTTATCGACCCGGAAGATGCGCACGCCGTGATCCATCCAGTGCTGGAGCAGGCCGCGCACCTCGGCGTAGATCCCTTCGGGATCGTTATCGAAATTGAGCGGATAGATGTCCTGGTATTTCTTCGGCGGGTTCTCGGCGTAGGCAATGCTGCCGTCTGCCCTGGTGGTGAACCACTCCGGGTGCTTGGTGACCCAGGGGTGATCAGGCGAGGCCTGCAGCGCGAGGTCCATCGCGACCTCGAGGCCGAGCCGCCGCGCTCGCGTCACGAACGCGTCGAAGTCCCGCAGGGTACCTAGATCTGGATGAATTGCGTCGTGCCCGCCGTCCGGTGAGCCGATCGCCCACGGCGAGCCAGGATCACCGGGTCCGGCGATCAGGGTGTTGTTCTGACCCTTGCGCGCCGTCGTACCGATGGGGTGAATAGGCGGCAGGTACACCACGTCGAAGCCCATGTCGGCGATAACGCTCAGCCGCCTGGCGGCGGAGCGCAGGGTGCCGGACTTCGGCTTGGTGCGGTGCGTCGGGTCGAGCACCGCGCCCTCCGACCGGGGGAAGAACTCGTACCAGGCACTGAACAGGGCGCGCTGCCGGTGCACGATCAGCGGATAGCTATCCGTTCGCGTCAGCGGGTCTCGCAGGGGGAACGCGCTGAGCGCCGCGTGCACCTCGGCTGCCAGGGCGGCGGCGAGGCGCTGCACGGGCGGTACCTCGGTGTCGGTGAGCTGCCTGGCCGCGCTGGTCAGGACGTTGCGCGCGGCCCTGGCCGCGCGCGCGGCATCTGCTGGCATCGCCTTGGTGGCCTTGATCTGGCCGGCCGCCCGCTGCAGCAGCAGCGCGCCCTCGGCCAGCATCAGCTCGGTGTCCTGGCCGATCGGGATCTTGATCTCGGCGTCGTGGCGCCATCGCGCGATCGGATCGCCCCAGGCCTCCACCGCGAAGTGCCACAGGCCCTCGCAGGTCGCGGCCACGTCCGCACCGTAGCGGTCGGTGCCATCGGCCAGCTCGCGCATCGGCACCAGCGGCTGCACTTCGCCCTCGGGGTCGGTGAGCACCACCCCGGCGCCGAGCATCTCGTGCCCCTCGCGGAAGACCGTGGCGCTGACGGGGAAGTATTCGCCGGGTACCGCCTTGGCCGGCGAGATCTCCCCGAACTGGCTCGGGACGCGGACGACCGGCTGCACGTCGAGTATCGGGATTCTGCCGATCACGGGGGAAAGTTACCCATCGGCGGGAGTTGATACGCAGCCGGGTGTCCCCTGTGCTCGCGGGCCGTGCTGGCATGGACCGGCGGCCGGGTGGGCATGCATGTCAGGGCTGCCGGCCTGGACTTCTCGGGGAGCCGGGGCGGTGCATCTCCGGGCGTACATTAAGGTCGCTGGGCGTGAAAGCTATCCGCCGGTTCACCATCCATCCCGTCCTGCCGGAGCCGCTCGCGCCGCTGCGGTCGCTGATGCTGAACCTGCGCTGGTCCTGGGACGCGGGGACGCGCGAGCTGTTCGCCTCGATCGACCCGGGCAGCAGGCAGCTGGCCGAGCAGGACCCGGTAGCCCTGCTGGCTCAAGTGGCCCCGTCCCGCCTGGCCGAGCTGGCTGCTGATGACGAGTTCCTGGCAAGGCTCTGCGCGGCCAGCGACGACCTGCGGGATTACCTGACCGGTCCGCGCTGGTACCAGGGGCAGGCAGCGGGACTGCCCGCGGCGATCGCCTACTTCTCGCCTGAATACGGCATCACGGCGGCCCTGCCGCAGTATTCGGGCGGGCTCGGCATCCTGGCCGGCGACCACCTCAAGGCGGCCAGCGACCTGGGGGTGCCGCTGGTCGGCGTCGGCCTGCTGTACCGGCATGGTTACTTCACCCAGTCGCTGTCCAGCGAAGGCTGGCAGTCCGAGCGGTATCCGGCTTCCGACCCGAACGGGCTGCCGCTGACCCTGCTGCGGGACCGCTCGGGGAACCCGGTCCGGGTATCGGTCGCGCTCGCCGACCGCGCGCGGCTCGCCGCGCAGATCTGGGTGGCCCAGGTGGGCCGGGTGCCGTTGCTGCTGCTGGACTCCTACGTGGAGGAGAACGGACCGGATCTGCGGGAGATCACCGACCGGCTGTATGGCGGCGGCTCCGATCACCGGCTGCGCCAGGAACTGCTGCTCGGCATCGGCGGCGTGCGGGCCGTGCGGGCCTACTGCGCGATCACCGGCCACCCGGAGCCAGCGGTGTTCCACACCAACGAGGGCCACGCGGGCTTCCTCGGGATCGAGCGGATCCGCGAGTATATGCGGCACGGACTGGGCTTCGACGAAGCGCTCGAGCTGTGCCGGGCGGGCACCGTCTTCACCACGCACACCCCCGTGCCCGCCGGGATCGACCGGTTCCCGCGCGACCTCGTGGCGTGCCAGTTCGCCGACGACGCCGCGAGCGAGCAAGAGGCCGGCCTCGCGGTGGCGGTGGACGAGCCGCGGCTGCCGGTTGACCGGATCCTCGCGCTCGGCGCGGAGACGTTCGAGGGCGGCGACCCGGCTGTGTTCAACATGGCGGTCATGGGGATGCGGCTGGCGCAGCGGGTCAACGGAGTCAGCCGGCTGCACGGCGCGGTTTCCCGCAGCATGTTCACCGGCCTCTGGCCGGGCTTCGACGTAGCCGACGTGCCGATTACCTCGATCACGAACGGCGTCCACGCGCCCACGTGGGTTGCCCAGGGGATGATGGCCCTGGCGGAGGGACGGTCAGCAGATGGCGCCGCCCCAGGGCTTCTCGCCGACCCGACGGACGACCCGGCGTTCTGGGGCCGGGCGGCCGCGGACCCGGCCCGGCTGTGGGCGCTGCGGCGCGAGCTGCGGGCCCGGCTGGTGGCCGCGGCTCGGCGCCGGCTGCGCGCGTCGTGGCGTCAGCGCGGTGCTTCCGATGCGGAGCTGATCTGGATCGACGACGTGCTCGACGCGGACGTGCTGACGATCGGATTCGCGCGCCGGGTGCCGTCCTACAAACGGCTCACGATGATGCTGCACGATCCGGCCCGGCTGCGAGCGTTGCTGCTGGACCCGGAGCGGCCGGTCCAGATCGTGGTGGCCGGCAAGGCGCACCCGGCCGACGACGGCGGCAAGCACCTGATCCAGCAGCTGGTCCGGTTCGCCGACCAGCCGGACGTCCGGCACCGGATCGTGTTCCTGCCCGACTACGACATGGATCTCGCTCGCACCCTCGTGCAGGGCTGCGACGTGTGGCTGAACAACCCGCTGCGGCCGCTGGAGGCGTGTGGCACCTCGGGAATGAAGGCGGCCCTGAACGGCTGCCTGAACCTGTCCATCCTCGATGGCTGGTGGGACGAGTGGTTCGACGGCCAGAACGGCTGGGCTATCCCGTCGGCCGACGGCGTGCCCGACCCCGAGCGGCGGGATGAGCTCGAGGCGGCTGCCCTGTATGACCTGATCGGAAAGTCGGTGGCGCCGCTGTTCTACGACTCAGGCGCGGACGGCAGACCGCCGGCCCGGTGGCTGGAGATGGTGTCGCACACGCTGCGCGGCCTCGGTCCGCGGGCGCTGGCGACCAGAATGGTGCGCGAGTACGCGACGCAGCTCTACGCGCCCGCCGCGCTCGCGTCGAGCGTGCTGGCGGCGCCAGACCCGGATGGCGGCCCGGTCGGCCGCGGGCCGTTTGGCGCGGCCCGCGAGCTAGCCGAGTGGAAGCAGCGGGTGCTGAGCGCGTGGCCGGGCGTCCGGGTCGGGCTCGTGGAGGCAACTGACGACGGCGAGCTGATCCCGGGCGAGCAGCTGATCGTCCGGGCCAGCGTCGCGCTAGGTGCGCTTCGCCCAGCCGACGTGCGCGTCGAGGTTGTGTACGGCCCGGCCGACGCCGCCGACGAGCTCGTCGACCCGGTCACCGCACCGCTCCGGCTGGACGGTGGCGTCAGCGCTGACGGCGTGGCGTGGTACGTGGGCTCGGCCCAGCTCGGCCAGCCAGGGCCATTCGGGTACACCGTCCGGGTGCTGCCCGAGCACGCCCTGCTGTCGGGCCCGGCGGAGCTCGGCCTGGTCACGCTGCCGGACGCGCCGACGGGAATGGTCAACGGCGATCTCCGCTGACCGGGACCCGGCTAGGCAGGTCATGGCATTTGCAGGAGTGGTCGGGCGGCCTTTTCCGGGTATAACGCGGCTGGCGTAGCAACGGCCGCCTGGCCTTCCCGGCCGCCGTTCCACCGGACATGACTGGTCACTAGCGGGAATTTCCTTCAGGCCAGCTAGAACGCCAGCAAACTCAAAGTCAGTGTGACATCCTGTGATAGGGCGCTGTCGGTCTGTGACGGTCACAGATCGTCACGTTCTGTTGACAGGCCATAACCATCGAGTGCGAGAGGAATCTCTTTCGTGAGAACTCAGATCAAGCCGGACAACCGCCTGCTCACTCCCGCTGAGGTTGCCGCGATGCTGCGCGTGGACCCCAAGACCGTCACCCGCTGGGCACGTGGCGGGAAGCTGTCATCGATTCGCACGCCAGGCGGTCACCGCCGGTACAGCGAGAGCGAAGTGCGCGGCTTCCTGAATGGCTGGCAGAACGTTTCCATGCCGCGCGCATCCGGGGAGTGACCCAGCCGGGACCTGCCCGCGAAGCGTCCCGGGTAAGCGAAGACCCCCGTCGACAGCCCGATCACCGTGGCCAGCCGCCAGTATGGGCGCGGCTAGGCCGGTCATAGCGCCAGTCAGTTCGCCGATCCAGACCTGGGTCAGGCGGACTGACTGCGTTTGGGCCCGGTGCCGAACCCCGGCTACCAGCTCCGCCGTTGTCGCTCGCGATCCACGGCCATTCCCCCGGTGCACGGCAGGCGCCGCCGGACGCGCAATCCAGCACCCGGACCGGGCTGCGTAGGATCATGACTCGGGCACGGGAGGTGCGCCCATGGGCGAGCTAGTAAAGGTCGAGATCGACGACGCGGTGGCCACGCTGCGGCTGGACCGGCCGCCGGTCAACGCGCTCAGCGGCGCGCTGCAGGCCGACCTGGCGGATGCGGCTGCCCGGGTGGCTGCCGATGCGACTGCTCGGGCCGTGGTGCTGTACGGGGGTGCGAAGGTGTTCGCCGCCGGCGCCGACATCAAGGAGATGGCGGACACGTCTTATGTGCGGATGAGCGCGGACAGCGCGCGGCTGCAAGCCTCGCTCAGCGCCGTGGCCAGGATCGGCAAGCCGGTCATCGCCGCCATCACCGGCTACGCGCTCGGCGGCGGGCTGGAGCTAGCCTTGTGCGCGGACTTCCGGGTACTCGGCGCGAGTGCTCGGGTCGGCCAGCCGGAGATACTGCTCGGCCTCATTCCCGGTGCCGGCGGCACGCAGCGGCTGCCCCGGCTGATCGGCCCCGCCAAGGCGAAGGACCTCATCTTCTCCGGCCGGTTCGTTGGTGCGGACGAGGCTCTGGCGATCGGGCTCGCCGATCACGTGGTGCCCGACGGCGAGGTCTACCAGGCGGCGCGCGAGCTCGCCGCCAGGTACGCTGCCGGGCCGCCGATCGCGCTTGCCGCCGCAAAGCACGCCATTGACGCCGGTCTCGGCACCGACCTGGACACCGGCCTGGAGATCGAGCGGCTCGGCTTCGCCGGCCTGTTCGCAACCGAGGATGCGCGGACCGGCATGCACAGCTTCCTGGAGAATGGTCCAGGGAAGGCCACTTTCAGCGGCACCTGAGCCGGGACGCGAAGATGCCGGACGCAGGCACCTGGCGGCCCGGCTGCGGGCTGCCGGACAGGCGGACGAGGAGCGGCAGCAATGATGGAGCCAGCCGAGGGCCCGTCGCTCGACATGGTGACTGCAGCGCTGCGCGCTGACGCCAGCGACATCGCCATCTATGCCAGGGTGCTGACTGAGTCGCTCGGCGACGCGCTGCCGCCCGACAACATCCAGGTGGACCGCGCAATGTCGATGGCTGACCGGATGAAGGGCCGGCCGGGGCGGGTGACCAAGATCACTATCCGGCTCGCCGACCAAGTGTTCACGCTCCGGCTGACCGGTGGCGCGCCGGCCGCCGAGGTCTGCCGCGAGGTCCGGGGGGTGGTCCTGTCGCGCCAGCCCGTTCAGGTCGGTCAGTGGGCCGCCGAGCTGGCGAAAGCGCTGGTGGGCCACGCGGAGCAGAATGCGGCGACGGCGGAAGCGCTACGGCGGCTGGTCGCCGGCGGTTAGCCGCCCCGACGCTCAGGCGCTGCTCGCGGACCCGAGCCTTAGGCTGTGTAGGTATGAGTGCCCGCTCGGGGGAATTGCTGGGCCCTTACCTGTTGCGCGAGCGGCTGGGTGAGGGTGGCATGGGCATGGTCTACCTCGCGACGGGCCCCGGCGACCGGCTCGTCGCCGTCAAGGTACTCCGTCAGGGCGCGCCGGGCGAGGAGAGCGCCCGGCGGCGGCTAGCGCGTGAAGTCGACACCATGCGGCGGGTGCGCAGCCCGTTTGTGGCCGAGATCATCGACGCTGACATCGACGGCGACCCGCCGTACATCGTGACCCAGTACGCGGCTGGCCGCACGCTCGAGGACATCGTCGCCGAGGACGGCCCGATCACCGGCCCGGCCCTGGCGAAGCTGGCCAGCGGGCTGGCCGCCGCGCTCACGGCGATTCACTCGGCTGGCGTCGTGCACCGGGACCTGAAGCCCGCGAACGTCATGCTGGTTGGCGACGAGCCCGTGGTCATCGACTTCGGCATCGCGCAGACGCCGGACTCGACGAGGCTCACCATGACCGGGATGTTCATGGGCACCCCCGGCTACCTGGCGCCGGAGGTCATCGAGGG
>Ga0187805_10000993_pt1 | contig 10061 bp, 8 predicted proteins | sample NC_wetland_sal_i_6_FD_132965 | JGI IMG/M metagenome (GOLD analysis project Ga0187805, IMG submission 132965) | Wetland sediment microbial communities from Neuse River Estuary, North Carolina, USA - Control_5 | ecosystem: Environmental > Aquatic > Freshwater > Wetlands > Sediment | place: USA... | reverse complement strand
GAGAACGATCCCTCCGGCAAGTTGGCGCGACGATTTTGACCGGCCGATTTTTTTCTTCGAGCTCCGCGATCGCTATGTCTGCAGCTGGTGTGAGTTGTACGGCAGTCAATTGATCCTCGTTCCGACTGCGCACTCTCATGGACACGCCAGACACATCCGCTATCCAGGGGACGCCACTATTGTGGGACGAGTCACGGCGGTGGCTATGCGCATCGCGGAAACCCGCGACAGTCCAGCCAAGGCATCGCCCTTGCCGTGAATTGTGCAGATAGCGACCAAAGCCCATGGGCGGCTTGCTATTTGTTGTCTACCCTCGTTCGGCTTTCTGCAATTGGGCATCGACCATGGAGCCAAGCTGGTCGATCGCTCTCGGTAACCTGGCTTTCCGGTGGACGTCTGAGACCGATTGCTCGGCTTTCAGTTACTCGATGTCGGCCTCCATCGCCGCCGTGTTTTCTTCTGCGACCGCGCTCGGGGTTACTCAATCCACAGATGATCGTGGTCACAGTAGCAAACGGTCCCGTGGAATAGCATGAAAATGTGTTCCGATCCAAAATCGTGAGGCTTGGTTCGATGAACGTGCGGACAGTGAGCGTGGTGGTTCTGATTTTCCTGCTTGCGTCGCCGGTTGCGGGACAGATGAAGGTTGCGGGGAAACAGCATTGCCCGAAGCCCCGCGCGCTTGCCACCGCGGAAGCTGGCGATGAGGCCGGGCATACGATGACATTGGAGCAAAGCACCTGCACATGGTTGACTCCGTTCGAAATGGCGGGGGAAAGAGCGACGGACGGAACCTTTGTTGCGTTTTCCGAAGCGAGCCCCACGCGAGCCGCAACCAGTGGGACGTATGTCGGCAACATGGACAACGGCGATAAGTTCTACCTCGCCTTCCACTGGGCTACTGTGAAGGACGGCCATCCGGAAAGAGTCAAAGGCTATTGGGAATTCACAGGCGGAACTGGAAAGCTAAAAGAGATAACCGGCAAAGGTACCTACACCGCAACGGAGAACGAGAACGGCGGGGAGGTAAGCATGGAAAGGGAGTACTCGGCGCCGGAGGAGACGAACACAAATCCCGCAAAATGACGGCGGGTCTTGACGCATTGCAGCGAAAAGCACATCCGAATCCCGGTAAAATCGAGATACGCTTTCGCGAGGCTCCGTGGCGAGGTTCTGTGATGAATGGTTCTGGTGATGAAGGTACGAGGTTGCGTCCCCGAGTTCTGAACACGGTACCGCTGGAAAATGCCGTTTTATGTGCAGAATGCGACGTTGTCAGTGACAGCCCGCATGACACCTGCATGGTTTGCGGCAGCCGTTCCCTCGTTAACATATCGCGCATGCTGGGAGGCAGTCTTCCGAAAAATCGTGCTCGGCTCGTGATCCCGAGGCCTGCGGAACCCACCCGGAACGTGGTCCTGGAGTTCACCAGACCACACCGGGTGCGCCGTCGAAGGTTGGCTCGTTGATCCAAAACGACTCGCTTCAAGACGTGACGCGGTGACCGGCTGTCGGGATTAGGTCCGTGGTCGAACATGGGACACCGGCTGAAATACTGGGTTGCATATAAACGTGCAACCTGTATTAGATTGCATCTGGAAGTGCAACTGGGTATTGACCATGAAGAGCACAGCGGCCAAGTATGAGGCCGTCACCCTGCGACATCGTCGACAGAGTTCATGAGGCTGGGTTCCAGTGGTTCAAGAGCGCCCCGTACACTTGCGCAATGGCGTCCACAAGTTCCGGCAAATGACAGAAAACCCCGCCAGTCACAGCTTGTTCGTGCCCAATCATTGAATTGTGCACTGTCCTACGAATGGCGTCGAGCCCGATGAGAGAATCAATCAAATCCTGTTCGTCCGAGTACTCGATTACGCGTGGCAAAAGGCTCTCACAAAGTTGATCTAGGTCCCACCTGCTGGCCTTGTAACACTCGATGGCCTTGTCAGAGAGGTCATTACTTGCGGGGTTCGGAACAGCTCGTAACAGCTTTGCGAGGGCTGCCAGGCCTTTAATCGCTTTGGGATCTGGCTTCTCTCGGCCCTCTTGAATGTCAGCCATTGGACGCAAATCGTTCAGTACGTCCATGCCGATCAGGATTTCAACAGCCGAATCGCGGAGGTGGGTTGCTATCGCGCGATAAGTCAGTGTATCGACGCGCGACCATCGGCGACGCGCGGCGTACTTCAAGTATCTGTCAATGATCCAGATTGCAATGGGAATGCTGATAGCGGTGCAGACGAATCCTGCGAGCAGATTTACGGCCAAGGATTTAGCGTCTAATCGAAGACCCATTACCAGACACACAAGAACAATCACAAAACACCCGAGGGCAAGGGCCAGCCCGCCGTTTTTGTCGAGTAGTCCTTTACCAATAGTGGTCTTATTTCTTGGTGGCATTGGACATCTGCACTTGCATTCGGCGCCGCAAAAGAAGGGAAGGCCTTACCTGCATCCAACCTTGCTGGCTAGCCTGTGCCTGTTTTCGGGTCATCCCAAGACTGAGTGTACCGACTCCCGAGCTCAATCGAGGCGGCATACTTCTCTGGATCATTCTCTTTCATCCAAAGCAGCTTGTAGATGGTATCTACCGCATTCTTCATGATATTTCGCATCTCCAGATCTGTTATCCGCGAGTATCCCGTTTTTCCGGCACATGTGGGGCACTCCTTTCCGGCGTGAACATCTTCGATAGGCCCATTGCGGAATGCCAATGCGACGAGGCTCTTGGCCTCCCGGCGCAACTCAGGATCTAATGTCAATCTTCGTTTTTTCATATGCGTGTTTCCCAGATTTCGAAATCATACGCAGACCAGCGGCACGATTTCCAATGTTTAAGGTTTATCGGGAGTGTTCGGCACTAGCTACGGTCGGACTACAACTCTGCGCATTTCCCCGCCACTTCTCCGAGACTTTGATGGAATGTTTCCTTACTGCGGGTCGACATGACGGTCTGAGGGGGCAAAGCGTGGTACTTAAACGCTATTCGAAAATCGGGATAAACATCGCATCGGAGGGTTGCTTGACGAGCGAGACATGAACTTGGCCTCGTTCGAGGTCACCTTGGGCATTCAGACGCAGTAGGAACGTCGCTTTCTTCAGGCCGATTCCGTCACCTGCAAGCGAAGATAGAACTTTCTCAGCACCTGGTTTGAGGACGATGTTTTCCTTCTTTTCGCTGTCGCTCTTGGTGAGGTACTGAGCGACGGAGTCGGCATAAACGTCGGCAATGCTCAGAAGGTCATTCATTTCGACGCTGCGGGGCTGGAACGGAAGGGCACCGCCCAGCAGATGAAAGTCGACCCCTGGTCGAGCGTAAATCGGCAATATCCTCTCAAAAAGTTTCAACATCGAAAGGTGCTGCTCCGGATTGGCGCAAATCGAGTCGTTGTCACTCATCCAGAAAATCTTCTGTCCATCGTGGGCGAGCAAGGCCGTGAGAAACGCGCTCATGTGGACAATCCGCAGAAGCTTCTCTACTTCACGCGGTTTACGGCCTCCGAGGCCGTATTCCTCGAGAATTTGGGCGAGTCTCTCATGCTGTGGTTCGTTGTGTGGGCCGAAGAGTGTAGAAATCCTTTTATCGACACCTATCGTGCACAGAAAGCCCGGCAACGTGTCCGCCGCTGCTAAAAAATCTCTCAGGGAAGCCTGGACCTGCCCCATCCCGAACGACTTGAAACCGATCTCCTTCTGCGCGAGGCCATATCGCTCACGTATAACCTTCATCTTGTCACTGAATGCGCTGATGAAGTTGTATCCACAGACCAGTACGGAATACGTCATGTACTTTCCGGAGTTTTCGCCTGAATAGTCAGAGAAGATGCCGATCGCATCGTTGTTGAAGGCGGCCAGATTGGGCAGTAGGAGTTTGCGCCGTGCGTCTCTCTCCTTCAAAAGGTATTGCAGACTCTCGGTCAGGACAGGATATTCCTCGCGAGGATGATCGCGAAGGAGATTGAGATCAGGCCGCTTGAGCGTTAATTGATTTGCAAATTCGATGAGACGGGTTTTGTACTCCTTATCTTTGATTCGGTGCGTCTGGCTCATCGACTACCTCGCCTGTGCTGAAGCGTAGACAATCTTGGGTGAGATTGCGTTAGTCGTAGCGGCAAGTAAACTCCGATTGTACTTTTCCGCAAAAGATCTTATGAACACGAGTCCAGCAGATCGCCGTTGCTCCCTTAGCGAACCCGGGACATCAGATCAACGGCGACGGCGGTTCCGCGAAGTTCTGCTCACAGACGCTGGTTGCTTGCGTGGAACTTGACCGTTCGAGTCCACCTGTGCCATGGCTAGCCCAAATGCATCGATGGACTGGGTAGCACGAACGAGTTCGCCCAAAGTGCGAGGAAGGTCAACCACAAAACTTAAACAGCTCTGGCCAGGCTTCGACAATGCGCTCACCAATTGCTGGCCATTTCTGACCACGAGCACATCGCGTCCGCTCACCAGAAGTCGTGCTTCTGAAAGAGGTTTCTGCAGACCCTCATGCTCACGGACAAAATGAACGACTTTCTCAATAGAGCGAGTTGTAACTCCGGCTTTCCGTAGCTCGAACGCAACCTTTAGCGCGATCAGATCAGAGAAGCTGTAGATGCGCTCACTCCCAGAACCGTGGCCCGCAGCAATGCTCGGCAAGACCAGCCCCTTCTTCGCCCATAAGTTGAGTGTTGAATAGGGAATTCCCGTCAAACGTGTAACCTGGCGGGGCGTAAATCCGATCTGCATAAAGTCGAGTGTACCATGATTGACAATGAATGAAGCGAGGTCTATCCTGAATGTACTCCTTTTGATAATTCCCGTATCAGTAGGAGTTGCAGACGATTTACCACCAGCCTGGTTTTCCCGCCTGCGAGTGCAAGCTGAGGTTGTGACATGTCTGGGATGGCCGGTAACTACGAGGCCGCCGTGTCGGTCTTAGCACCGCTTCTGCCGTCGAGCGACGCGCCCTGTCCTCTGACCTTTCTCATAGCGGAACCCTCCCTTTCGTCCAGCGTACCGGCTGCCGCCGGCGCTGTACGGCGGACTGCACGTGTCGGGCGAATTTTCAAGGCATCAACCCGCATTGTGTTCGGCTGTCACCGTTCAGGGCATTCGATTCTGAACGGGCTCATCAGCCATAGGAAGCAAGGAGGACTCCATTTTTCCGAATGCCATCTGCTGGTGCCTGCGACAGGGCGAAAGACCGGCATTCCTTCCTGGTGCAACGTTAAACTAATCGCTCATTTGCCGCTGAGATCGTAGCTACAAGTTCTGACATCGCAATTAAGGAAAAACACAGCCAGTTTGGGTGTCAGAGGTGAGCGAATCACATAGGAAACAAGAAACATGAGTGGCTACCAATTGGCGTCGCAAAAACTCATCCAGGTCCCGCCGAAATTCTGTTTCTCAAAGAGTTTCGGTAAGAACCAGCTCCGTCAATTGAGGTTTCCTGCTTCGACGATAGCGACGAACGGTTCAGGGATGGTGATTGGGAACCATGGTGAACACCTGGAGATCCACGGAAAGAGAATCTTGATTTCAAGGACAAGACGCGCCGGGATTCCTGATGGTTTTGACGACGTTCTTTGCATATCGGACGCCAACGGATTCACTTGGCTAAAACAGAACGACTTTGCCGATCTTAAATGGGATGAGGTAATTGCCAGACGTCAAGAGGCGATCGCCGAGTTGAGGGGGAAGTTCAGATTTATTGAAGAAGAACGCGGTGCGGACTTGAGCATTAAGACTCCCGGTTTGCGGCCTCCGCAAATAGGGGCAGTTTATTCGGCTCTCGGATTTTGGAAAATGTCGTCGGATGTCGCAACTGTCGTGATGCCGACCGGTACTGGAAAAACCGATAGCATGGTCGCACTGATGGCGTTGGAACAGCCGAGGTGCTTGCTGGTTGTTGTGCCGACGGACGCGCTTAGAGCACAACTGGCCGCGAAATTTCAGACGTATGGCGTGTTAACCCAGTTTGGCCTATTACCAATGGGTATTGCGTATCCGGTGGTGGGAATCCTCAAGTCTGGTTTCGAGAACACAACCGAGATAAAAACGTTCTGCAAAGCATGCAATGTAATAGTAACCACGATGCCATTGCTTGGCCGATTCAGCGAACTGGATCAGAGAACCCTCGCAGAGTGTTGTAGCCACCTATTTATTGATGAGGCACACCACGTCCGTGCGGCAACATGGAATCGGCTGAGATCTCGTTTTGTGGGAAAGAGAATCCTGCAATTCACAGCCACTCCTTATCGAAACGATGGGCAGCATGTGGACGGGAAAATCGTGTTCAACTATTCGGTTCGGAGGGCACAACAGGAAGGTTATTTTAAGAAGATCATTCTTCGAGAAGTTTGGGACTATGTCGACCCTGACCGAGCGGTGGCGGAAGCAGCTGTCGCCCAGTTGAAGGCAGATCTGTCGAATGGTCTGGACCATGTCGTAATGGCACGGGTTTCGAATATTGCAAAAGCCGAGCATCTAAAAGCCGTCTATGACAAAGTTGGCTCCGAGTTTTCATCGGTTGTTGTGCATAGTGAACTCACACAAAAAGAATTAGCCGATCGAATGAGTCGGCTTTCGAGGAGGGAGTCTCGAATTGCCATTTGCGTGGCAATGTTCGGAGAAGGATTCGATTTTCCTGAACTCAAAATTGCGGCGCTTCACGATATTCATCAAAGTCTTGCAGTCACTATCCAGTTCACTGGCCGTTTTACCCGCGTGAATCCCAATGTTGGTGACGCAACCATCATCGTGAACAGGGCTGTGGCGGAAATTAACGACTCGGTGCGCGAACTGTACGCGCAAGGAGAGGGCGCAGACTGGAACCATGTTTTGAGTAGATTGACCGAGGGAGCCACAGAGAATCAGATCGATAAGGAGACTTTCTATCAGAGTTTTGGGGTTGACTCGCCGGCTGTTTCCATTCAGAACGTCTCGCCGAAGATGAGCACTGTCGTATATCGGACCAATGTCAGCAAGTGGACTCCTTGGCAAATTACAGACTTGCCAATGGCGAAGGGGCTCGTTGGGGACTTGTCGGTAAGCGCCAAGGAAAATACGGCATATTTCATCATCCACGAGACTGAACCAGTACAGTGGGCCGATGCAAGTGATCTAAGCAATCAAACCTTCGATCTTTACGCGCTCTTTTGGGATCCCGAAACAAAGCTGCTGTACATAAATAGCTCTAACAACGACAGTGTCCATGAGGAGTTGGCGAGGGCGGTGGGCGGTCCCGACGCGAATCTAATCAGCGGCGTGGATGCATTCAGGGTGCTCCACGGAATTCGTCGATTGTTGTTGCGTAACGCCGGTCTGAATGATCGGCTGCGTAGATCCGTGCGCTTCATGATGTTTACTGGCGCCGACATTCAGGCATTTTTGGATTCATCGCAATCGCACGGCAAGGAGAAGACGCACGTCTTTGGCGATGGTTTCGATGGAAAGTCCAGGGTCACCATGGGGACCTCGAAAAAGGGGCGAGTCTGGTCATGGCAAGAGGCGAAGGATCTGCTTGAGTGGAAGAAATGGTGTGTCGGCGTAGGGGCGAAGTTAATTGACTCAAGTATCGAGCCAGATTCCTTTCTTCAGGATTCGATGGTTCCGGAGGACATTTCTGGCCCACCGGCATTACATCCTTTGACGATTGAGTGGCCAGACGACCTGTACGAGCGAACAGAGGAATCGGTCCTGATCGAGCATGGTGCGCTACAAGTCCCGCTTTTTGACGTGGGACTTGATCTGATTGATCCAGCGCCAAGCTCAGCGATCAGATTTAAGGTCTTTGCTGACGAGTTCTCAGCGTCCTACCGTCTGAGATTTGCCGGGGATAAGGTAACGTACGTGCCCGAGGCGGAGGAATTGGTGATTAGGGTTGGACGAAAGAACCTCAAGCTTTCGGACTTCTTTAACGTCGCTCATCCGATCATCAGATATGAACAGGATTGCTTCAGCAGAGGTGATCAATTACTCAAACCGCGTCAGCGAAAACTGCACATCTTCAACGCGGAAAAAATAAGAGCGTGGGTGTGGGATGGCGTTGATCTAACAAGAGAGTCCCAAACTCTGACAAAGAGAAAGGACTCGATCCAATACCGCACGATTGCCACGATATCATTGCTGGATTGGGATCGACATTATCAAGTGATTTTTGATGACGACGCGCCAGGGGAAGCGGCCGATGTGGTGGCTCTGGCCTTGTCCGATCAAAAACTCATGGTGGATCTTTTTCATTGTAAATTCACCGCAGATGATGTCGGGAAGCGAGTCAAGGATCTGTATGAAGTCTGCGGCCAGGCTCAGCGAAGCATTAAATGGCGTGAGAATGTCGACAGATTTTTGCTTCATTTATTGAACCGAGAAAGAAAAAGAATGACGAAGTGCGGCGTCTCTCGATTCGAGCTAGGAGATTTCAAACTGGTGCAAGAAATTCGAACGCAAGCTAGATCTTTGCTGCCAGAATTTCGAATTTTCATCGTGCAACCGGGCATTTCGAAGAGCAAAGTGTCCGATGGCCAACGGGAATTGCTAGGTTCGACAGAACTGTATTTGTATGAGACATTCGGCATTGAATTCGGAGTGATTGCCAGTGCATGAATCTTCATGCTTAGCAAAGCATAGTTGCTGTGCGCCCCGTTACGATTTTGGAGCCGCCGTGGGCGATAAGAAGGCCTGTTATCGAGCAATATCGTATGGCGAATCAGTGCAAAACGTCGAGGGGGCGCACTTCTTCCGCTATGGCAACTCACATTGTTTCACCGCGCCCTGCCCAGTAGGGCTCACGGAGAATGCGTTTTAGGGTTTTTCCCGCTGTACTGCGTGGGAAGTCTTCCATGATTTTTACTTCGTGAACCCGTTGATTTTTGGCGTCCACCCGCTCGTTGATCCATTGGCAAAGCTCCTCTGGGGTGATCGATGCTTCTGGGCGCAGAATTACCGCTGCCAGTGGAGTCTCACCCCATTTCTCGCTGGGAATGCCAAATACCGCAGCTTCGCGCACCGCCGGGTGTTGCACAATGATTTCTTCGATGTGTTTGGGGTACACATTGATGCCGCCGCTGATGATCATGTCCTTTCTTCGATCCACGAGATAGAGAAATCCATCCTCGTCCGCGTACCCGAGATCGCCGGTGCGCAGCCAGCCATCCACAATCGCGTGCGCGGTCAAGTCGGGACGTTTGTAGTAACCGGGCATAAGCGCGGGACCTCGCCCGGCAATCTCTCCGATCTGGCCCGCGGGGAGTTCCTCGCCTGCATCGTTGACAATCCGCATCTCGAAGAAGGGCTGAGGCAGGCCAACCGAACCCGGCTTCGCCGCGTAATGGGTTTTGTCGAGAACAGTAAGAAAGCCTTCGGTCAACCCGTACAGCTCGTAGAATCGGTTGGGCAAGAGCCGACTGAGTTTTTCTTTGTGTTCCATGTGCAGCGGCGCGCCGACCGTCCCGATCATTTCGAGCGACTTCAAGGCATCAGCGGAAAAATAGGGAGAATTGAGCAGGGCGACGATCTGGGAGGGAACCATCATGGTGTGAGTTACGTGTTCGCGCTCCACGATTTCGACGAAGGTCCGCGGTTCGAATGACTTGGCCAGAATGTAGGTGGCCCCGAGGTACATCGACGGCATCAGGGTGAGAAAAGCTCCGTTGAAGACGATCGAGCCGCAATGGAGGACGACGCTCTCCGGGGTCATGCGCCAGGTGGAAGCGAACATCGTGCAGTAACAGGCACGAATATAGTGGTTATGCACGATTCCTTTCGGAGAGCCCGTCGTGCCGCTGCTATAGATGATGTTGTAAAGGTCATCATCGACAATGGCGGCGTCCGGCGGTTCGGCATCGCTGGCACGACGAGTGAGGTCGCCGTAGTTCTGAGAGCCGGGGAGCGGGCAAGATCCGGTAAAGAGAAAGTGATCGTCGGTAACGAGCGGGATTTCCTTCTTGATGGCGGCAAGGGTTTCTGCAAAGTCATCGCTCGCGATAATCGTCTGCGCCTCACAATCTCCAATAAGCGTGGCCAGCGCTTTGCCGCGCAGAAGGGAACTGAGCGGAACCACAATCGCTCCCGTCTTC
>Ga0187805_10000992_pt1 | contig 10062 bp, 10 predicted proteins | sample NC_wetland_sal_i_6_FD_132965 | JGI IMG/M metagenome (GOLD analysis project Ga0187805, IMG submission 132965) | Wetland sediment microbial communities from Neuse River Estuary, North Carolina, USA - Control_5 | ecosystem: Environmental > Aquatic > Freshwater > Wetlands > Sediment | place: USA... | reverse complement strand
GCAGGCCGACTGGATCCCCGTCGATCAGGAACGAGGACCGGGCCAGCACCGTCCGCAGGCGCCCGCCGCTCTCCGCGTCGGCGGCGTGCGCCAGGGCCGCGGCGAGCGTGTCAGCGGTCAGCTGCTGCTCAGCCAGGCCGGCCGCATCCTTGGCTGCTGCCCAGTAGCGCATGGTCACTATGGCCATGTCAGCTATCCTCGCCTATAGCGGCCCCGGACGACGACGACCCGGGTGTAGACGCGGGAGACTGGTGAGTTCTCGTACCGGCGGGTAACGCCGGGGGCCGGAGGTGTCAGCAGTTGAGCAACGTCTTGCTGCTCACCAGCGGCCGCGAGCCGCCCGCCGAGATCCTGCCGTCGCTGAGCCTGCTGCCGCATTCCATCCGGGTGGCCCCGGCGGCGGTCGAACACGTGATCGCTGGGCCGGAACCAGACGCCGTGCTCGTGGACGCGCGCCGCGACCTCGTGCAGGCGAGGCGGGTACTGCTGGCGCTGCGCGCCGCAGCCACTCCGGTCCCGGTGATCGCGGTTGTCACCGACGGCGGCTGGGCAGCCGTCTCGGCTGACTGGGGCGCGGACGACCTGCTGCTGCACACCGCAGGCCCCGGTGAAGTGGAGGCTAGGCTCCGGCTCGCCATCGGCCGCCGGACCCAGGCGGCGGCCCAGCTTCCCGACGAGATCCGGTCCGGCGGGCTGGTGGTTAACGAGGCCACCTACTCCGCTCGCATGAACGGCCGCTCCCTCGACCTGACCTTCAAGGAGTTCGAACTGCTCAAGTTCTTGGCCCAGCATCCAGGGCGGGTGTTCACCAGGGCGCAGCTACTGCAGGAAGTATGGGGCTACGACTACTTCGGCGGCACCAGGACCGTGGACGTGCACGTGCGTCGGCTGCGCGCCAAGCTCGGCGCCGAGAACGAGGCACTGATCGGCACGGTCCGGAATGTGGGCTACCGATTCGTACCGGTTAGGTCCGGCGGGCCCGGCTCAGGCGGTGTCGCCGGCCCGGACGACGACATCGACCCCGCAGACCTGCCAGACGACGGCGCTCTGGAGGACCACCTCGAAGGTTCCGCCGGCCTGACGCAGGCTTCGGCGGCTCGCAGCCGACCGTGACGCATGCAGAGCGAGGAGCCCGTCCGGATAGAGGTCAGCGGCCCGCTGCCGCCAGTGCGGGCCGCCGGCGTGCTTGACCTAGTCACGCAGGCGGCCGACGAGGACGGCGTAAGCCCGCTGTCCGAGCACGTCCTGCTGCACCTGAGGCACGGCGGCGAAACGCGGGCGCGGAACATCCTGCTCTGGCACGAGGGACAGCTAGCTGGTTACGGACACCTTGACCCCACTGACCCGGTCGAGGGCCCTGCTGGCGAGATGGTCATCCGACCTGCGGAACGCCGTCAGGGGCTTGGCCTGATACTCGGCCGGGCCCTCGTCGCCGAGGCGGGCGGAGCTGGGCTCCGGCTGTGGGCGCACGGCGACCTGCCCGCAGCGGCGCGGCTGGCGGCGGCGGCAGGCTTTCACCGCGCCCGTGCCCTCTGGCAGATGCGCAGGTCGCTGCAGGCCCACCTCGGCCGACCCCAGGTCCCGGAAGGGATCTCAGTGCGGACCTTCCAGGTCGGGCACGATGAGGACGCGTGGCTTGACCTCAACCACCGGGCCTTCGCCCGCCACCCCGAGCAGGGCGCCTGGACTCGGACAGACCTGGACGTGCGCGAGCACGAGCCCTGGTTTGACCCGGAGGGCTTCTTCCTCGCCGACCGTGCCGGAGCGCTGGTGGGATTCCACTGGACCAAGGTGCACGGCGGGCTCACCGCGCCGACACCAGCAGGGAACGACGCCGGTGTTCGCCCGGCCGGCCAGGCAGGCCCGGCCGGGCACGCCCACGAGGCCATCGGCGAGGTGTACGTGGTTGGCGTGGACCCGGCCGAGCGCGGATCGGGCCTGGGTCGCGCGCTCACCCTGATCGGGCTGCGCCATCTGCGCAATCTGGGGCTAACCCAGGTGATGCTCTATGTTGACGAAACCAACACAGCGGCGATCAGGCTGTATGAGTCCCTCGGCTTCACCCACTGGGACACCGACGTCATGTTCGCCGGCGGCGCCCCAGCCGACGGCAGCGCTCCGGCCGACCCCGGCTGAGGCGACGGACAGACGAGGGTTCGGTCAGCAGGCGCTGGCCTCCGCGCCAGACCGCTCTCGCAGCCCGAGCACCTTGTCGATCTCCTCGGTGGTAAGCGGACGGTCCGCAGCTGCGACGGCGCTCAATACTTCGGCGTAGAGCTCGATCTCCTCGAGCGCCACAACGTCATGAAAGCGGAGGTCGACGTCGTCTCGCACGCGTACCTCCGAGCAGGGTCAGGGCCGGATCTGTAACTCCCGGTGACTCAGGCTAGTAGCCAGCGTCGCCCGCGCGCATGACTCAACAGGGCCATTTCCAGGGCCAGTCGGGCCATGGCTACGGCCGGCCACGAGCGGCCCGGTTGCACCGCGTCACTGAACAGCAAGCTCACGCCGACGTGGCGCCGGCCGCTGGCGGTGCCCAGGTTGCCGCCTGGTGCCGCTCGGCTCGGCGCATGTAGTTCACGGCGGTCTGCGCGAACGACTCCCGGTCAGCCTCGGTCAGCTCACGGACCACCCGGCTCGGCACGCCGGCCACCAGCACGCCGGCTGGCAGGCGCGTGCCGGGCAGGACGACGGTCCCGGCGGCGACCAGCGTTCCCGCGCCGACGCGCGCCCGGCCCAGGACGATCGCGCCGATCCCGACGAGCGCTCCGGTCTCAATGTGCGCGCCGTGCACCGTGGCGTGATGACCCAGGCTCACCCGCTCTTCCAGCACGGCCGGCTCGCCAGGGTCGACATGGAGGCAGCACAGATCCTGGATGTTGCACTCGGCCCCGACAATGATCTCTGCGTCGTCTGCCCGCAAGACCGACCCGTACCAGACCGACGCCGCCCGGCCGATGGTGACGTTGCCGACGACGACCGCACCCGGTGCGACCCAGGCGTGCGGGTGAATGCGGGGCGCCGCGGCGCCCAGCGAGCCGACCAGGTGTTCTGCGTGCACGAGCCAGACCTGCTTCCACGCTGCGTGCGCACTCGCCGTGCGCGAGCCGATTCTCGCACCGCGACGCGTGGTGTCGCAGATTCAGGCCAGCATCGGCGGTCATGACAACGATTCGCCCGGCAAACGAGATAAATGATCAGAAAACGACGTTTCGGTTGCGGCCGGGGACGGTTAGGGACAGAGTCAAGCCGGATATCTCAGCACGCTGTGCGCGTCCGGCCGGTCTACGCAGCCTGCGCCAGTGCCGTAACTGCAGCAGTATGCCGTGGCCGCCAGCTCAGCGCCGGCGGCCGCGCCTATCACGTGACGGTGACATATGAGCGAGCACAGCCATCTCTCCGCCGATCTGGGGCACGAGGGCCAGTTTGCCCTGGAGCGACGCGGCTACAGCCGCATGCAGGTCGACGAGGCCGTCGCCCAGCTACGGCTTGAGCTGCGCGGCCTGCAGGACAGCAGGCGGGATCTGGAGGATCGGCTGTCGCAGGCGCTCGACGAGACCGAGCGGCTCAAGCTGGACTTGTCCGCTGCGCGGTCCGCGGGCCGGCCGGCGCACGAGGAGCTCAGCGAGCGGATCGGGCAGATACTCAAGCTGGCCGACGACGAGGCCAAGTCGCAGCGCGCCAAGGCTGATGACGAGATTGCGAAGCTGCGCACCGAGGCCCAGGCGGAGACGACAAAGCTGCGGGCCGACGCCAAGACCGAGACAGACCGTAGCCGCGCCGAGGCGCACGAGCAGGCGGAGCGGATGCTGAGCGCGGCCCAGGAGCAGGCCGACCGCAGTGTCGCCACGGCGAAGGCGGAGGCCGAGAACCTGCGCAAGAGCGCCACGAGCGAGGCTCAGCAGGTCGTGTCCGAGGCCACCAAGCAGGCAGAGACGGCTGTCGCGACCGCCAAGAGCCAGGCCAAGCAGCAGCTCGATGAGGCGACCGCCCGCGCCACGGCGATCCACGATGGCGCCGAGCGGCGGCTGAACCTGCTGATGTCACGCCACACCGAGACGATCCGCCGGCTCACCGAGATCCGCGATGTCGTCACGACGCTGGTCGCCGGCGAAGCCGATCGGGGCTCGCTGGAGGACGAGGTAGCACGGATTGTGGCGGGCGCCGTCAACGGCGATGTCCAGCCAGCCGGCCGCGGGGGCAACAGCCGACCGGGCGGCCCGGTCGAGGGCCGGCACGCAGGTGGTAACGGCCAGCCGGACGGTCCGCACGCCCTGTCGACCGCGCACCGGCCGGGCATGCCCGGCGCGGCCAGTCAGCCGGCCGCTGGCCGGGCGGCACCCGGCCAGCACGCCGCCACCAGTCAGAGCAGGGCAGCGGCTCCGGCCAGCGCCGCGGCGCCGGGTCCCGTCGCGGCACCGCCCGCCGGTCCCGCCGGTGCTGCTCCGGCCGCGCGGGCAGCAACCCGGCCAAGCGGGACGCTCGCGTCGGTGACACCTTCGCAGGCCGCGGCGGCGCCCACGCAGCCTGTCACCCCGGCTGAAGCGGCGCCCACGCAGCCTGGCACCCCGGGTGAAGCGGCGCCCACGCAGCCTGGCACCCCGGCTGCAGCGGCGCCCACGCAGCCTGGCATCCCGGCTGAGGCGGCGCCCACGCAGTCTGGCATCCCGGCTGAGGCGGCGCCCACGCAGTCTGGCACCCCGGCCGCGGCGCTGGGCACGGGCGACGCCAGAAGACCGCAGTCGGACGACACGGCGGCTGACATCAAGATCGTTAGCGACTAGTCAGTCGCTGGCCGGCCCGGACCTGGCTAGTCGCTACTCGGGTAGCACGTCTAGCTGGCGCAGGATGACTCCTTCCCGCAGCGCCCACGGGCAGATCTCGAGTTCCGGCAAACTCAGCAGGTCCATCGCCGCGTCCGCGACGATTGCGCCGGCCGCGAGCTGGGGAGCCCGACCCGCGGATACACCGGGGAGATCCCGCCGCTCGGCGACGCTCAACTGCGGGAGACGCTCCGCCATGCCGACGACATCGGTGTGCTTCAGTACCCGGCGGACGTAGTTGCCCTCGCTGGAGGGTGCGGCACCGGCGATCCTGGCTAGCTGCCTGAAGGTCTTTGACGTCGCGACGGCGTGATGCGGCGGGCCGTCCCTGAGCAGCAGGCCGGCCGCACTGGCGATCTCCGCGCGGACGTGCTTGCGAAGCTTGCGCACGTCGTCGGCCGACGGCGGGTCGCTGAGCAGCCAGTCCCTGGTGAGCCGGCCAGCGCCAAGCGGCAGCGACACGGCATGTTCGGGCTCCTCGTCCTGTCCGGTCGCGATCTCCAGCGATCCGCCGCCGATGTCCAGCAGCAGCAGACGGCCCGACGACCAGCCGAACCAGCGGCGGGCGGCAAGGAAGGTCAGCCGCGCCTCATCCGCGCCGGGCAGGACCTGGATGGCCACGTTCGTCGCAGCCTCGATCTCGCCGAGCAGTTCGTCTCCGTTGGCAGCGTCGCGAACAGCGGACGTCGCGAAGGCCAGCATGCTGTGCACGCCCTTGTCCTCCGCGATCCGCAGGGCTTCCTGTACGAAGTCGAACAGCCGCTGGCTGCAGCCGGCAGTGAGCCGGTTGTTCTCATCGAGGTGCTCGCCCAGCCGCAGCTCCGCCTTGAAGGAGAAGGCCGGGAGGGGCCGCCCGCCCTGATGCGCGTCGACGACCAGCAGGTGGACGGTATTCGAACCAACGTCCAGCACGCCAAGTCGCATAGTCAGACGCTACCTGTGGTTCTTCGCCTGGTCAGCACGCCCTGCTGGTTAGCGGCTGGCGTGCCGTGCTGCGGGACCCGGATGGCCGCCGGGAACACCCAGGAGCCTGGCACTGCTGTAGCCGGTTACGAGGGCTTACGGGAGGCGTCATGACTCAGACCGCGTCACACGACATCCGGGTCGAGCACAGTCGCAAGCGCGTGCGAATCCTGCTGGCCGGCGAGCTGGTAGCGGACACCACGGCGCCGATCCTGGTGTGGGAGGTGCCTTACTATCCGACCTACTACATACCGGCGAGCGACGTCGTCGCCAAGCTCACGCCCGTCGGCGCCGACGCCCACCCGCGCCTCGGCGAGGCCGAGGTGTTCACGGTGGAGGTTCCGGGCGGGAGCTCCGCTGAGCGCGCGGCCCGTAAGTACCCGGCGAGCCCGGCTCGGCAGCTGCAAGACGCGGTCCGTTTCGAGTGGGATGCGATGACCGAGTGGCTCGAGGAAGATGAGCCGGTCTACACCCATGCTCGCGACCCCCACACGAGGGTCGACATCCTGGCAAGCTCGCGGCACGTCCGGGTTGAGATCGACGGAGTCACGGTGGCCGACTCGCGCAGCCCGCGCATCCTGTTCGAGACGGGCCTGCCGCCCCGCTACTATCTGCCGCTCAGCGACATCAGGGCCGAGCTGCTTCGGCCGTCGGAGACCCACACCCACTGCCCGTACAAGGGCACGGCCAGCTACTGGTCGGTCGATACCGGCGCCGGGCTGCATCGGGATATGGTCTGGATCTATCGCACGCCGCTGCCCGAGAGTCAGAAGATCGCCGGTCTGGCCGCGTTCTTCGACGAGAAGGCAGACGTCTTCATCGACGGGGTGCCACAGCGTCGGCCGCAGACCAAGTGGAGCTAACCGCGGTCCGTGCGGCCGGCTGGCTCAGCCGTCCACGTCCTCGATCCTGGCCGCGGACGGACCCCTGCTGGCGCTGATCACTTCCGCGGCCACCTCGGCGTCGCCCAGCACGCGGAGCACGTTGCCGCAGCTGAGCTTCCCGCATTCGGCCTCCGACCAGCCGCGGTCGAGCAGCGCACCGATCAGCGCCGGATAGCAGGACACATCCCGCAGCCCGTCTGGCAGCTCATCCACGCCGTCGTAGTCGCCGCCGAGGCCGATGTGGTCGATCCCGGCGACCTCGCGCACGTGCTCGACGTGCGCGACTACGTCATTTAGCGCGGCGCGTGGCCGAGGGTTGCTGGCGAGCCAGCTCCCCGTGATCTTCTTCCGGTCTGACAGATCCCGGTAGTCCAGCCCCTGCCGTCCCATCTCCGCGGCCAGCTCACGCTCCCAGTCGCGGCAGCGCTGCGCGACGAAGGCCGGCACGAAGGTGATCATGCACACGCCGCCGTTGCCGGCGAGCCTGACCAGGATGGCGTCCGGCACGTTCCGCGGATGATCGCAGACGGCCAGCGAGGACGAGTGCGAGAAGATGACCGGCGCCTGCGCTATGTCGAGCGCATCGCTCATCGTGCTGGGCGCCACGTGCGACAGGTCAACCAGCATGCCCAGCCGCTGCATTTCCCTGACGACCTCCTGGCCGAAGGCACTGAGGCCCCCGGCGGCCGGCTGATCGGTCGCGGAGTCAGCCCACGGCAGGTTTCTGTTGTGTGTCAGCGTCATATACCTGATGCCGAGTTGGTACAGCGCGCGCAGCGTGCCCAGTGAGCAGCCGATCGAGTGACCACCCTCGGCGCCGAGCAGCGATGCCACCCGCCCGCTCGCCATGATGCGCCGCACGTCGGCCGCCGTGAAGGCCAGTTCGAGCGCGTCCGCGTGCCGCGCCGCCAGCCGCCGGACTAGGTCGACTTGCTCCAGCGTCGTAGTCACGGCAGCCTCGCCTTGCAGCCCCGCTGGCACGAATACCGACCAGAACTGGGCGCCGACACCGCCCATGGCGAGCCTGGGCAGGTCGGTGTGCAGGAACTCGACCGGCTGGCTGATGTCGGTCGCGGCCGGGTCTGATCCGCCCGCCTCGCGCAGCGCCCAGGCCAGGTCGTTGTGCCCGTCGAAGACCGGGAATCTGCTGAGCAAGCTGCGCGCGGGAGCAAGGCTGTCAGGGGTCACGTCGCAAGGGTATGCAGGTCGAGGTCATCACTGTGGCCGCGGGATGCCAGGATAGGGGCGTGCACTGGCAGCGCCTGACCGGCTGGATCATCGGTTCAGTGCTCGCGTGCGCTGCCCTCGGCGCTTGGTTCGGCCATCAGCTCGGCGACGGCCGGGCCGGAAACGTCGCGCTGATCAGCGCGACGTGCGCCGTGGTCGGGTCGTTCCTGCCAGCTGCTGTTCGCTGGGCACACGGTCGGGTGCGCGACCGCGGCCGGCCGCGCCACGGCGCGGCCTGAGTGCGGCCGCTGGCGTCGGCTCGGGCGACTTCGCACACCACCCAGCGGACTGCGCCGTCTGTCACCCACGAAAGCCTGGTGAACAGGGGTGCATAGTTTCCCCAGGGCTGGGAAGAGCGTGCCTGGCAAGGGACCGCGACCGAGAGGATCCCTGAGTGGCCAGCCAGGGCGTGGATGATCATGCCGTGATGTTCTGCCGGACCGATGCCGAACTGGCCGATGCTGCCCACGAGTACCTGCTCGGCAGCCTGCGCCGCGGCGGTGCTGCGATCGCGGTGGCAACTCTCCCGCACCTGCGGCAGATAGACCAGCGGCTCGCCGAGGCTGGCATTGATCTGAGCGTGGCGAGGGCAAGCGGCGCCTACCTGACCATGGACGCGAGCACCACTATGGCCGAGTTCTTGTCCGGCGGCTGGCCCGACCCGGCCGCGTTCTGGCGCACGATCAGCCCGGTAGTGGGCCGCGCCGCGAGCGGGCGCCGGCCGGTCTGCGTATTCGGCGAGATGGTGTCGCTGCTGTGGGCGGCTGGGCAGTGCACCGCGGCCATCGAGGTCGAAGCGCTGTCGACCGAGTTAGCCCGGCAGCACCAGTTCTCCCTGCTCTGCGCGTATCTCGGCGCCAGCGCTACCGGCCCGGATCTGGACGACGAACTAGCGCTGGTGGTGGCCGCGCACACGCGGATCGCCTCGGCCGGCTAGCGCTCGTTCCCGGTCGGCGGCCCTGATGCGGCAGTCAGTCCGGGCCGAGGATGAGGCCGCTGGTAGGGACCCCCGTCCCCGCGGTGACCAGCACCGGACCGTCGCCCGGCACCTGATTGACCGACGTGCGGCGGACCTGCCGGACCGCCTCGGCGATGCCGTTCATCCCGTGCAGGTAGCCCTCGCCGAGCTGGCCGCCGTGCGGGTTCAGCGGCAGCGCGCCGCCGAGCTCGATGGTGCCCCCGGTGATGAAATGCCGCGCCTCGCCGCGCGGGCAGAACCCGAGTTCCTCTAGCTGCATCAGCACGTACGGGGTGAAGTGATCGTAGAGCACAGCGGTGCGGATATCGGCTGGCGCGAGCCCGGACTGCTGCCAGAGCTGCCGGCCGACCACCCCCATTTCCGGCAGCCCGGTGAGATCGTCGCGGTAGTAACTGGTCATCGTGAACTGGTTCGCGCCGCTGCCCTGCGCCGCGGCGCTGATCACGGCCGGTGCCCTTGGCAGGGAGCGGGATCGGCTCAGGCTCGTCACGACTACCGCGACCGCGCCGTCGGTCTCCTGGCAGCAGTCCAACAGCCGCAGCGGCTCACAGATCCAGCGTGACTGCTGGTGGTCGGCCAGCGTGATCGGCCGCTGATAGAACCAGGCGGCCGGGTTGGTCGCCGCGTGCTTGCGGTCGGCGACGGCCACCGCGCCGAAGTCCGCACTGGTAGCGCCGTAGGAGTGCATGTACCTTCGCGCGGCCAGCGCAACCGTCGCGGCCGGCGTGGCCAGGCCCATCGGGTAGTGCCAGCCGTTGTCGATCGCCGACGACGTGAGACCCTGCACGGCTCCGGCCGACACCTGGCCGAACCGCCGGCCGGACCGCTCGTTCAGCGCCCGGTAGCAGAGCACGACGCTGGCGGCGCCGGTGGCGACAGCCATGGCAGCGTGGTGCACCGTGGCGCACGCCGCGCCGCCGCCGTAGCCGATCAGGCCGAAGAACGTCAGCTCACCGGACCCCAGCTCGCGCGCGACCGCGATCTCGGCATTGCTGTCCATGCTGAAGGTAACCAGGCCGTCGACATCAGCCGGCGTCAGCCCCGCGTCGTCCAGCGCGTCCCGGACCGCCTCGACCGCGAGCTTCAGCTCGCTGCGCCCGGAGTCCTTGGAAAACTCGGTTGCCCCGATCCCGGTGATCGCCCCTGCCCCGGAGATCATGGCCTGCTCCCGGCTGGCGCCAGCCGG
>Ga0187805_10000990_pt1 | contig 10075 bp, 11 predicted proteins | sample NC_wetland_sal_i_6_FD_132965 | JGI IMG/M metagenome (GOLD analysis project Ga0187805, IMG submission 132965) | Wetland sediment microbial communities from Neuse River Estuary, North Carolina, USA - Control_5 | ecosystem: Environmental > Aquatic > Freshwater > Wetlands > Sediment | place: USA... | reverse complement strand
GCGCATTCCCGTGACATCCTGCAGTTGATCGGAAGAAAAGGATTGGGGCTGGCGGCGCTAGGCGCGGCGATGGGTGCGGCCATTTCGTTAGCGCTGGCTCGGGCCATCAGCAGCCTACTGTACGGCGTGACCATCATTGATCCAATCACTTTTGTGACCGTAGGAGTGCTGCTGACGGTTGTCTCGGGAGCCGCGTGCTGGATCCCCACGCGACGGGCCACGCGCATCGATCCGATGGTGGCGCTGCGCCACGAGTGACGATTCTCGAGCGCCTCGTTCGCAAGAGTTCTAGCCCCCCACTCCTCCATGGTGCGATGATACGGCAAGACTTACGGGTGGCCTCCGGCCGCTGTGTGCCTGCAGTTGGCTGTGAAGCGATCTCCATCTGACCTAACCGCAAGCCCCTTTTCCTGTCTAATGATTCGGATGAGCGAAAGCGCCGGCAGCATGCAAGACCGCGAGGCAGCCCAGAACGCGGCCCGAGAGAGCGATGCCATCGCTGTCGAGCGCACGCTCGCGGGCGAGCGCGATGCTTTCCGAGTGCTGGTCGAGCGGCACAGCCAGCAGCTTTTCCGGCTGGCGTACCGCATGACGGGGAACGAGCACGACGCCGAGGAAGTGGTTCAGGAAGCTTTCTTGCGGGCTTACCGGAACCTCGGGCAATTCGGATCGCGCGCGAACTTCGGCACTTGGGCTTACCGGATTGCTGCGAATTACGCGATTGACCGCATGCGGCAAAAACGAAGCGAGGACGCGCGGCGCCGTACGCCGAGCAGTCTCGCGGAAGAACCGGACCAGGATCCACTGGATTTGACGCCGGATGAAAGGCCGACTCCGGACAGGCTGACAATGAACACCGAACTGAGAAAGAAAATGGAAGAGGCGCTTAAGGAACTGAGTTCTTCGGAGCGGACGGCGTTCGTGATGCGGCATTGGGAAGGCTGCGCAATCGAAGAAATCGCCACCGTATTGAAATCAACGACGAGCGCGGCGAAGAATACGGTTTTTCGATCGGTGCAGAAATTGCGCCGAGCGTTGGAGCCCTACGTGGGAGCGCGAGGCGCGCTGCAAGCCAAAGCCGCGGGAGCTGCGCCGCAACCCAAGGGAACGGAACTATGAAACACCTGAAAGAAGAAGAATTGATTGCTTATCGAGAAGGAGAGCCTACGCAACGCGAAGCTATCGCCGAGCATTTGACGAGCTGTACTGCGTGCCGCGCGGAACTCGACCGCATCGAAACGGTGCTCAGCGCGCTGGACAATTTCCCGGTTCCGGAGCGCGGCCCGGAGTACGGACGGGCGGTGTGGCAACAGATTGCCCCGCGTTTGCCGGAAAAAGCGGGGCGTGGCTGGAGTGCTTGGTTTGAACCGCGCCGCTGGGTGGCTATCGGTGCGATGGCGGCAGTCGTGATTGCCGCATTTGTCGCGGGCCGTTGGACAAAGAAGCCCGAGCCGGGAGCGCCCGCTGCGAGCGTTGCGCAAGTGCGGCAACGCGTGCTGGTCCTTGCGGTGGGAGAGCACTTGGGAAAATCGGAGATGGTGCTCATGGAGCTGGCAAACGCCTCACCTGCAAATTCCGGACAGAAAGAAATCAACATCTCCGCGGAACAGAAGCGCGCGGAAGACTTGCTGGACGCCAACCGGCTCTACCGCGAGACGGCCCAGCATGATGGCGATGCGGCGCTGGCCAGCGTGTTGGACGACCTCGAGCGCGTGCTGATGGACGTGGCGCACAGCCCGGACGAGCTGACTCCGGCGAAGCTGGAATCATTGCAAAAACGCATCGAGGCACATGGAATTTTGTTCAAAGTTCGAGTGGTCGGCCAGGAACTACAAAAGAAGCAAGGGACAGGAACTCCCGCGCCGGCAGCGACGGATTCGGAAATGAGAGAGAGGAATAAGGCATGACTATGGGAGAACGAACAAGCAGAGGAACGAAAGTGTGGATCATCGCGGCGTCCTTGCTGATTGGGCCGGGATTGGCGAAGGCTGCGGCAGCGCCAGGCCTCGCCAGAATTGCCGGGGCGGCATGGCAGGACCAGGACAGCCAGGATCGGGCTCAGGAAGAGCGCGATAAGGCGCAAGAAAAACGCGATCGCGAGCAGGAGCTTCGCGACCGGGAACAAGAAAAGAAAGACCAGGAACAGGAGCGCCTCGAGCGGCTCGACGAGCTCTATAGCGACGGACGCGAAGCGCTCGATGAAGACCGCTATGACCAAGCGGACGCTAAATTCAGCGAGCTTGCGGGAATGAATGGGCCGCAGACGGACGCGGCGATGTATTGGAAAGCTTACGCGGAAAACAAGTTGGGCAAGAGGGATGCCGCGCTGACAACCATCGCCGATTTAGAGAAAAAATATGCGCAAAGCCGATGGTTGAAGGATGCAAAAGCGCTGGAAATCGAAGTGAAACAATCGACCGGACAGCCAGCCCACCCGGAATCACAACCAGACGAAGAATTGAAAATGCTGGCGATTCAGGGGCTGATGAACAGCGATCCCCAGCGCGCCATGCCGTTGCTCGAAAAAGTATTGAACGGCACCGGTTCACCCAAAGAGAAATCGAAAGCGCTTTTCGTGCTGGCGCAGAACGGGTCGGCGCAATCACGTGAAATTCTCGCGCGGATTGCGAGAGGTGAGAGCAATCCGGACTTGCAGCGGAAAGCCGTCGAGTATCTCGGCATGTACGGCGGACAACAATCGCGTGAGACGCTCGCAAGCATCTATGCGTCCACGACCGACCCGGCCATTAAGCGCGCCATTCTGAAGAGCTACATGATTGGCGGCGACAAAGAACATCTGCTGGCAGCGGCGAAGGGCGAAAAAGATGCGTCGTTGCGCGCCGACGCGATCAAGCAGCTGGGCATCATGCACGCGCCGGATGAATTGCACCAGCTCTATCAGATGGAAACTTCGACGGAAGTGAAAAAGGACATCCTGCAGGCGTTTTTCCTATCCGGCGATGCCAAATTTTTGTCGGAAGCCGCGCAGGGAGAAAAAGATACTGAAGTGCGCCGCGCAGCGATCCGCAATCTTGGGCTGATCGGGTCGGAAGATTCACGCCAGGCGCTGCTGGCGATTTACGCCAAGGAGACCGACCGCGAGAACAAGGAAGCCGTGCTCAATGCCCTGTTCATTCAAGGAAATGCGCACGCGCTGGTGACGATTGCGCGGGGCGAAAAGGATCCAGAGTTGAAGAAAATGGCCGTGTCCAAGCTCGCGCTGATGAATTCGAAAGAGGGCAACGATTACTTGATGGAGATTTTGCAGAAGTAATGGAAAAAGCGACTGGTGACTTGACGAAGCGAAAACAATTGTGAGGGAGATATGAAAACGCGGCGGAGGATTCCAATCGTTCTGGCGATGTTGGCGATGGCACTTTTCGCGACGTGGCGAGCGAAGGCGGGACAATCGGAGCAACCGGTTAACGTCGTAAACGCGAAGTCGGAGACGCGTGCCGTGAGCGGGACGCTTGCCGCAACTCTTCACGGCATCGAGGCGCAGGCCAACAAACCGGAATGGGCCGGCTACAGCGTTCCGCAAATCACGGGCGACCGCACGGTATGCTGCGGCAATTTCAATGATGGATACGGCGGCTGCGGAACGTGCCGGCTCGAAAAAGAAAATGGCGTAACGAGCACGAGTTCTGGAAACGCGGCAAAAAATGGAACCGTGGAACTGGAAGGTTCGCGCCAACTCGTGGTCCTCTTCCGTTTGGAAGGCAAGCAAGTGACCAAGATTCGCGAAGCCTCGGAAGACTGCACGCTGGACGTGGGCGGGCTGCCGTTTATCTGGCTGACCGGCGTGAAGCCCACCGAGAGTGTGGCGCTCCTCGTGGATTTCGTGCACACAGCTACGTTCGAAGGACATGGCGAGCATGAAGTTGGCCAGGGCGCATTGACGGCCATTGCACTGCACGCCGATCCGGCTGCCGACCGCGCATTCGAATCATTCGTAGCGGCGGATCAGCCGGAGCAGTTGCGCAAACATGCCTCCTTCTGGCTGGGCGCGTCGCGTGGAAAAACCGGCGAGCTGCTGCTGCAAAAAATGGCAAAGAGCGACCCTAGCCCTGAGGTACGCTCGCAAGTGGCCTTCGCGCTTTCCGTGAGCCACGAGCCGGAAGCTCTGACGGAAATGATCCGCATGGCGCATGACGACGAGAGCGCGCACGTCCGCGGACAAGCGCTCTTCTGGCTGGCGCAAAAAGCCGGGCAAAAAGCCATGGGCGCGATCACAGGCGCAATCGAAAACGATCCCGACACCGAAGTGAAAAAGAAAGCCGTCTTCGCGCTCAGCCAGATGCCGAAAGACGAGGGCGTGCCAAAACTTATCGAAGTGGCAAAAACAAACCGCAACCCCGAAGTGCGCAAGCAAGCCATGTTCTGGCTGGGCCAATCGAACGACCCCCGTGCACTCGAGTTTTTCGAGCAGGTCCTGTCGCGTTGAAAAGGATGCTGCTCCAAAATTGCAGCCGGAGAATCAGCCCTTGCCACAGCGCGATGCTTCACGCAGTTATCCCGGCCATTCGATGCTGGGAGTCGCTGACATTCGGTTCGCGAGGCTGACTGAAGAGCCGCGATGGCTCATTTGGTGGCAGGATTCGAGTCGTGGCTCACCAGGTCGGGTTCTCCGCGGAAGGGCAGCTTGAATTTGCGGGCAATCTCCGGCCAGAATTCGCGGAGCACATCGAACCCCATGTCTTGAAGGAAATTGTAGCCAACTCGCTCGGCGGCTGGAGCGAAACCGCGTTGGTAGTCCGGGTGGTATGTGTTGCTCAGCGCGACCGTGCTCGCCGTCCCCAGCCATTCGGAAAAATTGAACATGCGTTTGGTATCGTCGCGTTGAGCAACGACCACGTGTTCCAACGCGTGGAACAAACGCTTCCCGGCGGGGCCGGACCCCAGACGGTAGTAGCGCGGATCCTCCGAGAACATCGCGGGATAAGCAAATTCCTTCAAAAATCTGGAAGAAACCTGGCCAGCAAATTCCGCGCCAAAGCGCCTGCCGTACCCCTGAGCCCCCTGTCCGTAGCTGGGGTCTGAGTTTTCGGCTTGGTCAATTCCCGCGTCGAAACCGGCGCCGAGAAAGGTCACGGGGTCAAGGGAATCCTGGACGAACAGAGCGAATTTATCTTTCAGCTTGAGACTGCACAATTTCAGGCCGGGCTTATAGTGCGATGACGGCACAGCCTTGCGTTCCAGTGGCCGCGCGAATGTCCCCACGAGCTTCTTCAAAGGCCCGTCGTAGTCTCCTAGCTGCACCATGGGTGCCGGCTGAACGCATTGCGCCGGCACGTTGTTCGAAGTTTCCGCCGGCAAAGGCGCAGACGTATCGGGCGTCTGCTGAGGAGGAGCCGGCGGCTCCTGCGCACAAACCATGCCGCCAGCCAGTCCCACCAGGAACGCCATTCCCGTCAGTACGCGAAAGGGAGTCCAGCGGCCCACGACAATCTGAAGCCTATCATTTCTGGCGGCGTGAGTACGACGAGCAATTTGCACCCGTCAAATTGTCGGAAACAAAAACGGCTCCCGCATCACCCAACGCGAGCATTGTCGTTGGAACCTATCCATTGTGGGTAATGGAGGCAAATGCCGAAAGACGAGCGCGTGCCAAAACTTATTGAAGTGGCAAAAACAAACCGCAACCGCGAGGTGCTCAAGCAAGCCATGTTCTGGCGGGGCCAATCGAACGCCCTCCGGGCTCTCGCTTCTTTTGGCCAGTTGCTCTCGCGCCAACGAGGATTCGCGGTTTAATTCGAGTGGCTTGCTTCTTCTCCGTGCCCTCTTGCCTCGCCTCGAGGCCGCTCTGCCCATCCAGGCGTGAGTAAGATTACTCGGTAGAAGCCTCGCGCTGCATCCGGGCCGCGCGCAGGGGCCTTGCGCGGCTTATTTGGATTTCCGTCGTCTTTGCTCTCGGGTGTTCAACGCAATGATGGGCTGCAAACTCCTTGTCACGGCGCTCTTCGTAGTAAACCTTCATTTCCTGGATCGAATTGCCGAACGGTGGCCCCGAAGGATTAAACGTCCATGCGCATTCTGAGCAGCCGAAACCTTGAAAACTCGGCTCTTCAATCCATGTGAGCATGCGGTGCGTGTCCATCCTCGGATGCCCCGCGAGGTATGAGTAGGTTGCAGTCCGGAACATTGGTTCTCCTTGTCGGCCGGGTTGCTTTAGATTTGGTTCGAATGGACCAGCGGAAAAAACGACAGTCGCATTCTTCGCATCGATACGGTCGAATCAGTAGCCTGGCCAGGAAGGACTCCGCAATTCCTCTCGTTTTCGATCTGCGCACTTGGTCACTCTGACAGTCGGGGCAACTCCTCGGTACCGCAGCCCTCTCCGAGGCGGGCAAGAAAGACATCGCAGCCGGATTCCTCGATCTCTGGATCGAGCCCATCCCTGACTCTCCTTCTACCCCGACAATCGCGCCACGAAGGGGCGTTGGCAATCCGATGAATACCCGAAAAGTCCATCGGGTAAACCCTCTAAAGCCGCAGAGAGCTCGCCGCGGCCAGGGGGCGGTATCTCTCTCTTTCCTGTCATCCTCGCGGCGGCAAAAGCGGCCATCCTCGGAACGCTGGCCCTATCGGGCGCTGAGGACGGGCTAGCGCAGGAGATCTTCGAGCTGGATGCGGGAGTCGGTTTTGGCGTCGCGGTACTTTACGATGACCGCGCATTGCAGGCTGAGACCGTGTTTTGCGCCGACGGGGTGTGAAACGGCCCGCGAGCCGGGTACAACGATGGCCTCGGCGGGAATGACGAGCGGCGAAGTTTCGCTGGCAGTGTAAATCGCGTCGCGCACTAGATCATATACGGAAATGGAACGATTCAGAATCGTCCCGGTACCCAGAACAGCCCGCTGCTTCACGACCGTGCCTTCGTAGACTCCGGAATTTCCTCCCACCAAAACATCGTCTTCGATGATCACCGGCATCGCGCCCACCGGTTCGAGCACGCCGCCAATTTGCGATCCGGCGGAAATGTGGCAATTGCGTCCGATTTGCGCGCAGCTGCCAACCAGCGCGTGCGAATCGATCATCGCGCCGTCCCCAACATACGCGCCCACGTTGACGAACATCGGCGGCATGCACACGACACCGCGCCCGATGAACGAGCCGTCGCGAATGCTCGAGCCGCCGGGCACGATGCGAATGCCGTCGGCGGGAGTAACCGTGCGGACGGGATACGTGGATTTGTCGATGAACGGCTGGCGCGCGCGATCGATGGACATGTCGATGACCGCACCCATCCGGAAGCCGAGCAGGATTCCTTTCTTCACCCAGGCGTTGACGCGCCAGCCCGTAGGCGAACTGGCGTCCGGCTCCGCTGCGCGCGCTTCGCCGCGGTTCAGCGCGCTCTTGAATTCGCGGAAGAGCTCGAAATGCGTTTCGTTGTATTGAGCCGGAGGCCCGTCAAACAGCTTTTCAATTTGCTCTGGCAGCATGAACTGTTTCATGCGGCGGCGTGGGCCGTCGCGCGCGATTGCGCCGTCGAATTCAAGAGATCGAGCGACTCCAACACGGCATGAATGCGCGCTTCGTTTTCCGTTTTCGGCGCAACGAGCGGCAGCCGCCAGACTGGTTCGAGCAAACCCATCCGCGCCATGGCCGCTTTCACCGGAATCGGATTCGACTCGACGAAGTTTACCTCCATCAGCGGATGCACGCGCCGTTGAATTCTGCGCGCCGTCTCGAAGTGGCCGTCCAACGCGAGATGCGTGAGCTGCGTCATTTGGGCGGGAATTTCGTTGGACACGACGGAAATCACGCCGCGCCCGCCAAGCGAAATGACGGGCAGCGTAATCGCATCGTCGCCGCTGAGCACGATGAAATCTTCGGGCACCAGATTGAGAATCGCGGCCATCTGCGAAACGTTGCCGGAAGCCTCTTTAATCCCAACGATGTTTTCAATAGCGGAAAGCCGTCGCACCGTGGCCGGCTCGACGTTCACGCCGGTGCGGCCTTGCACGCTATACACAACAATGGGGAGCGCGACGGCCTCAGCAATCGCCTTGTAGTGTTGATAGAGCCCTTCCTGTGTCGGTTTGTTATAATACGGTGTAACGGAAAGAATTCCGTCGGCGCCGATCTCCGCAAGCTCGCGCGCCAAGGCAATCACTTCGGCGGTATTGTAACCACCTGCGCCAGCGAGAACAGGCACGCGTCCCTTCGCCAGCTCCACGGCGATTTCGACGACGCGCAGATGCTCCTCATGCGTCAACGTCGGGCTTTCGCCCGTCGTCCCGCACGGCACCAAAAAATCGATCCCCGCGTCGATCTGCCGCTTGATTAGCGACCGCAGCGTCGGTTCATCGAGCGAACCATCCTGCTGAAACGGAGTGACAAGCGCCGTGCCTGTACCGGTAAACATGGTGTTTCTCCTTCTTTTCTAAACGTGATACTGCTCACTGCCGAAACTCAAACTTTCTGGAACGAGGTTTCCGTTCCTCGAGGAGCGTCTTCTGAGCTCAGCCCTCCCAGGATTTCCTTAAACTCAAAAAAGCCTTTCTTGCCCACGACCCAGCGCGCCGCCTGCAGCGCGCCCCGTGCAAATCCTTCGCGGCTGCGCGCGGTGTGCCGCAGCGTGATGGTGTCCGCGGCGGAATCGAAACCGATTTCGTGCGTGCCTGGGATGGCGCCGGCGCGATTCGAGCTGAGACTCACCGGCCGCGTGTAACCCGCGGCGTGCATTTCTTCCGCAAGTTTTTTCAGCGTGCCACTCGGCGCATCTTTCTTCGCCGAATGATGGATTTCCCATCCCCACGCTTCGTACTCCGGATGCTTCGCAAAGAGCGTCGTGGCGTGTGCAACGGCTTCGAAGAAAATATTCATCCCTACGGAAAAGTTCGCGGCCCAAACGAGGCCAGTCTTCGCGTGAACGATGGCTTCGCGCGCAGCGGGAAGCTGGTGGAACCAGCCGGTGGTGCCGACGACGGAATTGATTCCAAGCACGGCGAGGCGGCGAATATTTTCCGGCGCCGCTTCAGGCGTCGTGAATTCGACGGCAACGTCGATGCCGCGCAGCGTTTCATGCGATAGGCCCCGCGCGCCGGAGTTATCGCTGCTGCAAAATTTCGCGCGCGCATCGAAACCATACTCCGGCGCGAGCCTCTCGATGAGCTTGCCCATTTTTCCATAGCCGATGATGGCAAGGCCTTGGCTCATGCCGCTGCGGCTCCCGTAGCGAGAAGCTGCCGGACCATGCGCGCGTAAATATCCACTGCTTCGGACAATTGTTTCTTCGGAATGCGCTCTTCCGCTGTATGCGCCAAATGAATGCTGCCTGGTCCGATCAAAAACGGCTGGCCCCATACGCCGTTGAATGTAGGAATGTCGGTGGTGAACGCGACGACAGTGGTGGGAAGGCCGTCGAAGCCCGCGAGACGAAGAGCCGGCGTATGCAAGACCTCGCGGGCTTCCGCGCGTCCTGCAGCGGCTGCAAGGACAGCTTGGCGAATCTCCGCCGGATCGCCCACAGTCCGGAACATGATTTCGGCTTGCGCATGGTCGGCGACGACGTTTGGAGCACGGCCGCCGGCGATGACGCCGATATTGAGCGTGCTCTGCCCGAGTAGCGCGTCCGCCGGCAGCTCGATCGAGCGAATCGCGCGCAATACATCGAGCAGCGCATGGATGGCGGAGTAACCCAGCTCCGGATAAGCGGAGTGCGCGAGTTTGCCGTGCGCAGTGACCTCGAAACGCAGCGCTCCCTTCGAGCCGAGAGCGAGCTGATTTTCAGTGGGTTCGCCGTTGATCAGAAAACGCGCGCCGCGCGGATTTACGGCGGCGACTTTCGCGCCTGCGCTGTTGCGTTCCTCGCCTACGACGAAGAGCAGGCCGAAATTCTTGACGCCGGAGTCGAGAAGTCTCTCCACGGCGGCAATCATCGCCGCGATGATGCCCTTGGCGTCGCACGAACCACGACCCCAGACACATTCGGCGTCTTCGAGTGATGGAAAAAACGGCGGGACGGTGTCCATGTGCGTGGAAAGGACGACGATAGGCTCGCCCCACGCGGCGAAAATGTTGTCGCGGTTCGGCTCGACCGCCATGCGTTCGAGCCGGCCGGAAGTGCGCG
>Ga0187805_10000988_pt1 | contig 10077 bp, 8 predicted proteins | sample NC_wetland_sal_i_6_FD_132965 | JGI IMG/M metagenome (GOLD analysis project Ga0187805, IMG submission 132965) | Wetland sediment microbial communities from Neuse River Estuary, North Carolina, USA - Control_5 | ecosystem: Environmental > Aquatic > Freshwater > Wetlands > Sediment | place: USA... | reverse complement strand
GCCGAAGGTGGTGCGTTGGCTCAAGGAGCACAGCCCGACGCGACGCGAGGGTGAGCAAGCGGACGTGGACGAAAAAGACGAGAAGCTTGTCGTCCCTCCGGGCTTCTACCGTCTGCCACCCGCGCCAAAGCTGCCGATCCTGTTGGGGGCGAGAATGAGCCTCAGCTTCCCTTTCCTGCTGAGCCAGGTTCCGCTGCACACGCCGCAATATCGTGGCGGCAGAGCGACGCTCCGGCGCTGCCTGTTCTCCGACGGCGGTCTCACCAGCAATTTCCCGATCCATTTTTTCGATGCGCCGATTCCTGGGCGACCGACCTTCGGTATCAACCTCGTGCCGGATACGGCGACGGTCGACGAGAAGGGCGCAGAACCGGGGCTTGAGGCTCGCCGCAGCCCCGCTGCCGTTGCCGAGGACCCATGGCTCAATGTGTGGATGCCGACCACCAACAGCACCGGCATTCAGGACGTTGCGCTGTTCCACGAGATGCCGACTGGCGCCTGGGCCGTCATCGACTTTTTTATGATGCTGTTCGACACGGCGCGGAACTGGGGCGACACCGAACTCACGGCGATGCCCGGTTACCGCGACCGCGTCGTGCACGTCGCCCTTGCCGATAATGAGGGCGGGCTCAATCTCAGCATGCCGCCGGAAACCCTGAAGGCGATCGGCGCGCGGGGTGAATGCGCAGGCACGCTGCTTGCCGCGCGCTTCGCGCCAAATCCCGGCTTGGACCCGAAGACAAAGAAGCCGATTCACCTCACCTGGGACAACCACCGCTGGATCAGGTACCGAACCTTCATGGCCGCGTTCGAACTGGTCGGCCGGAAGTTCCGCGCGATATGGCAGCACAGCGACTGGCCGGTGCCATGGCGCACCTATCCCGATCTCCTCAACCGCAAGCCAGACACCGATCCGAAAAGCTATCAGTTCGAGATTCCGGAGCAGCAGCAATTCGCCGTTAGCGCGACGGAGGAGTTCGTCGACATGGTCGGGTCGTGGCAAGACTCCTTCGATCATCCGGAGCCGGACGCGGAAGGCCGCTCGCCGCGGCCGAAGCCGGTCTTGCGCATGATGCCGCCTGGAAGTAACGATCCCCTCTCAGAACGGGCCGACACGCCGGGCGGATCTCCGCCGGCGGCTGCATGAGCGGTAAGCGTGGCAGATAAATTTCCCTGGAAGATGGCATGGATCACCGGCGCCTCTGGCGCGATCTGCGGGGAGATTGCGCGGAGGCTCGCTGATGCCGGCGTGAACGTGGCCGCCACGGCGCGTCCAAGCGGAAGGCTCGATGCGCTTGCCGCCGCAAGCGACAAGATCACCGCCTTTCCCGCCGACGTGTTGCAGCCTTATGCCTTGAAGGTGTGCGCCCGGAAGGTGGAGAGCGAGCTCGGGTCGATCGATCTCGCTTTGCTCGGCGCCGGCATGTACGTCCCCTTCGACTTCCGCAACATCGATCTCGACGGCTTTCACAAGACCATGGCGCTCAACGTCGATGGCGTGATCAATGCCGTCGCCGCGGTGCTGCCTTCGATGCTTGCGCGCAAATCCGGCCACATCGCCATCATGGGTTCCCTGTTCGGTTATTCCGGCTGGCCGGAAACGGGGAGCTATGGCGCGAGCAAAGCTGCGGTGATTAATCTCGCCGAGAGCCTGAAGCTAGAGTTGGAGCCGGAAGGGATCGCCGTCACCATCATCAATCCGGGCTTCGTCGATACGCCTCTCAATGCCTCCTACGACCCGAAGAAGAAGCTCTATGTGATGAGCAAGGAGCGCTGCGCGCGGAAGATCCTCGAGAGGCTTCCGGCCAAGCCTTACGAGATCGCCTTCCCCCCGCAGGTGGCAGGGTTCCTCAAATCGGTGCGCTCTATGCCGCGTGCGCTCTCCTTCCCGCTGATCCGCTGGTTCGCGTCGCGCACCGGCTCGCGCTAGCGCCGCGCGGCTGGGCGCGCCGTCTCTGCTGGGGCGGCGTGCGACGGCGGTGGCGCCATGAACTCCGGACCCACCTTATCCTTGATCGTTTCGTCGAGAATCCGGTCGATCTCCTGCATGGCTGAGGCGTCGAGTCGCCAGTCCATCGCGTCCTTGACAGCAGCAAGCTGGTCGGGGCGGCGCGCGCCCCACAGGGCAATGATCTCGCCCTGGTCCAGCAGCCAGCGGACGGCAAGCGCCAGCACAGACTTCCCGTACCGCTCGCGCGCAAACCGGTCGAGGTGGGCAAACGCCGCAAGATAATATCCCAGCCTTGGCTGCCGGAATTTGGGATCCACCTTGCGCAGATCGTCGCCCTTGAACTGCGTCTTGGCGGTGATCTTTCCCGAAAGCAGCCCGCGGCACAGCCTGCCATAGGCGAGCACCACAAGGCCGTTTCGCTCCGCGTAGCGCAACACGTCCTTTTCGATCTCACGCTCGAACAGATTGTAAGGCGGTTGAATGGCGGCGAGCGGTGCAGCCTTTCGGAAGCGGTCCATTTGCGCGGGCGAGAAATTGCTGACGCCGATGGCTCTGATCTTCCCCTCGCGCTTGAAGGTATCGAGGGTCCTTGCTGTCTCCTCGAAGGGAACGGACTCGTCCGGCCAGTGCACCTGGTAGATATCGATCACATCGGTCTTTAAGCGACGTAGCGAATCCTCAAGCTCCTGCCTGAGCCGCCCCGGAGAGGAGTTTCGCAAGATCTTACCGCTTTCCCAATCAAGGCCGACCTTGGTGGCAATGATCGCCCGCTCTCGGCGTCCACCGCCAAGGGCCTTGCCGACTAGTTCCTCCGAACGCCCGAAGCCATAAACCGGCGCCGTGTCGATCAGATTGATGCCGTCGTCGAGTGCGGCATGAATGGTGCCGATCACTTCACTCTCCTCGGGTCCCACCCCACATCCATCCGCCGATCGCCCAAGTTCCAAGGCCGATTCGCGACGCCTGCGTTGGCAAGCCCGCTATGTGAATATATTCCATGCTCAAACTTTCCAACCGTTTCACCCCCCATCTACCCGCGCGCGATCTAAACGCGTGAAGATGCCAAAGGGTCACCAACGCACCCGCGCGTGCCCTGCGACTAATGGTCCGATAGAAGGTCCCTGAAATAGGAGTCGAGCAGGCGGTTCTCTGGGTCCGCCTGACGTCGATAGTCGGCAAACAGCTTGAGCCGCTCGGCGAAGGCCTTCTGCGCCTGTTCGCGCGTCAGGAAGGGCGTCTGATTGAACAGCGGCTGGCCGCCCCGCGCACTGCAGAAATCGTTATAGACACGCAGGAATTCCTCCCATTCCTTGCCGCCGGTCGAAGCAGGATCGATGGAGAGCGTGGCGCCGTCCCAGCTATAGGAGAGCAACGCCTCGCGATCCTGCACGATGGAATAGCCGACGCAGGGCAGGTCGCAGCGGTACCCGGTCCGCTTGTCATAAGCGTCGACGAAGTCGCAATACTCGTCGAGGATCTTGAAGAAGTTCCGCTCTGGGAAAGCCCACATGCTGAACAGATATTTGAAAGGTCCTGGATCGCGCGGATAGTTGATGATCTGGGCGTGCGGCCAGGTCGCGTCGCTGCGTACGACGCGGACGAGCCCCTGGCGCAGAATGAAGAAATGGAGCTTATCGGCTAGCTCGCGCAGCTTCCGATTGGAGGTGCGCGCCCTGATCCAGAGAGTGATGGCCGGTCCGTATTTGCGCCAGAAGCGGTTGCGATAGGTCCAGCGCCGGCGCGACTTCGGCGGCACGGAGGGATTGTCCTTTCTGAGCTCGACCAGCACGCGGCGCACGTAAGGGAAGATGTAGTACATCACCGCAAAGCCTTGCGCCTTGTAGACCGGAAAGCGCTTGCGGAAATCGGCAAGGCTCATCGAATGGTGACGGACGCTGAGCGCGGTGGTCGGGCGCACCTTGATGGTGACCTCATAGACGATCCCCAACAGCCCGTAGCTCGAGCGCATCACCTGCATCTCTTCCGGATGATCGCGCTCGTTGATCGCGCGGATCTCGCCATTCGGCGCCACGAACCGCATGGCGCTCACATAGGAACTAATCTGCCCATAACCGCCGGGGAAGGAGCTGTCTTTGGTGGCGGCGGTCGCCATGGCGGCAAGGGTGACGTTGCCGATCTCGGTGGTGACGTGGAATTGAAGGCCGCGCTCCTTAAGCGCGTTGGACACGACGATATAGGTCGCGCCGCCTTCTACAGTCACAGAGCCCTCGCCAAATTTGAGGATGCGGTTCATGGCCTTCATGTCGACCAGGGTGCCGCCGTCATCGCCGTTCACGCGCGCCGTGGAGTGCATCGAGCCGGCGGGCCGCACCGGCGAGGGGAAGCGCACCACGCTCTTCACGATCTCGACGATATCCTCGGCCGTCTGCGGCGTGACCAGCACCTTGGGCCGATAGGTCCAGGTGCCGTCCCAGCTGCGGATCGTCACGTCGTCCTTGATGTCCATTTAGTCCCCTGCCAAGCGTGTCCGCCCGACCATAATGCAAAGCCCCGCCAAATGCAGTGGCCGAGCAGAGGGCCGAGCCCCAGCTTATTGCGTGTATACACCAGCTCCTCGCGCCGAGAGAGCCGATGTAAAATCCCGGCGATTTGATGCAGATCAATGAGCCTTTGGGCTCTCGCCTCGATTCAGAGGGACTCGCCTTCCGGCTTATGTGCTATCCACGGCGAGGCGGCTGGGGCGAGGGGTAAGAGGAGCGGTCGTTTGCGTGGGGAATCGGTGAAACGGTATTGCATCATCGGTGCTGGCGCCTGCGGGCTCGTCGTGGCCAAGACCTTCGCCGAGCGTGGCATCCCTTTCGATTGCTTCGAGGCTCTGGTCGACGTTGGCGGCATCTGGAACCCCGAAAGTCCACACGCGGTCTACGGCTCGACCTATCTCAACTCCTCGAAAAAGCTGTCGCGCTATCCGGACTATCCCTTCCCGGAGGAGTGGCCGCATTATGTGAGCCGGGCGCAGGCGCAAGAGTATCTCAGCGCCTACGCGAAGGAGTTTGGGCTCTACGACCGCATCACCTTTAATGCACGCGTGACTTCGGCGGAGCGGGTCTATGGTCGCTGGCGCATTCAGATCGAAGGTGAAGCAAAGCCCCGCTTCTATGACGGCCTTGTCGTCGCCAATGGCCACCACTGGGAGCCGAACTGGCCGAGCTATCCGGGCACGTTCACCGGCGAGGTCCTGCATTCCCATGACGTGAAGTCGAAGGAGCAGCTCAAGGGCAAACGCGTGCTGGTGGTCGGCGCCGGCAACTCCGCAGTCGACATTCTTGATGATGCCGCCCACGACGGCGCACGCGCAGTGCACTCGATGCGGCGAAGCTACTTTTTCTTCCCGAAGATTGTGTTCGGCAAGCCGACCGACACCTTCATCGACCTAACCAGCCGCTGGCCGCTGCCGCGCTCGGTGATGCGCAAGTTCTATCGGCTTGGCTTACGCATCGTTGTAGGCTCCCATTATCGTTACGACCTGCCGGCGCCGGACCATGATTTGTTCGAGGCGCATCCAACCGCCTGCACCACCTATCTCGATCACATCGTGCATGGCCGCATCGTGGCCAAGCCTGGTATCGAGCGGCTGGAAGGGAAAAGCGTGCGCTTCGTCGACGGCAGCAGCGAGGAGGCCGACCTCATCGTCTACGCCACGGGTTTCAGGCCGAGCTTCCCCTTCATGGATCAGAGCTACATTCTCGACAACTCTGGCAGGTCCAAGCTCTTTATTCACGCCTTCCATCGCGAGCTCGACGATCTGTTTGTTGTCGGGCTGTTCGAGCCAGCGGAAGGCGGCGTGTGGCAGATCGCCGATTACCAGGCGAAACTGATCGCGAGCTTCATCGTGGCAATGGCTTCGGAGTCTAAGCGGGCCGAGTGGTTTCGCGAGCTGAAGGCGACTGCCCACCCTGATATCGGCCACGGCATTCCGTACAGGGACACTGCCTGGCACAAATTCGAAATCCAGCACTACCGCTTCCGCAAACATATGGCCAGGCTGCTGAAAAAGTTCGGCGCGTGCGCCACGCGTCCGCTATCGGGCGCTGATGCCGAATTGCGCCATGACAAGCAAGATGCATGGGCGCGGCTGAAGCTCGCCTCTTAGAGTCAGTCCAATTTCGACCGGAGTTTCTGTGTCAGGACGGGCAAACGGGGTTGGCGGGCTCAGTTTTAAACGAATTTTCTGGAAGGAGGGCCCTGATATTGCAGTTAATTTTCGTCCAGCCAGCTTTCTCAGACAATTGCCATGCTCTTGCCTCGGTATCAGCGCAAAGTGTACCGGACTGAGGTGTAACCACACGGCGGCTACTCGCTAGAGATCGACCTTGCAAGGGACGGGGGTTAGCGGGTTAGCTCGCATCCGGGGCGTGGCGAGTTCAACGTCGTAGGGGGGCTATCGAGCATCAGGAGCGGGTTGTGCGGTCATCCTCGCGCACGGCGCATGCCCTGTTTTGGGGCGCGACCATTTTATACGTGCTCGCCTGCTCGCCGTCACGTGCGGCGGAGCCCGACGGACCGGTGGCGCTGATCGGCCCAACGGAGGCTCTCCGTATTGCGATCCTAAACCGCGTCGGCAAGGTCGGGAACGAGCAGAAGGCGCTCGCCGATTATTACGCGGTACCTGATGCGCAGTTGCTTTGGGTCGACGAAAACGGGCTCACCTCCCGCGCCAAATCTGTGATGGAGGAAATCGGCAAGGCTGACGACTATGGCTTGCGCGCGTCCGACTATGCGCTTCCCAAGGCCAGCGGCTTCGACCCGAAGTCTCCCAACGCTGCCGCCTCGCTCGCCGACGCCGAGGTCAAGCTTGACCTTGCCGTCCTTCGCTATGCCCGTGACGCCCGCGGCGGCCGCTTCGACCCGGAGCGACTCGACCCCAATCTCGATCCGACGCTCGCGCTTCCTGACCCGCTGCAGGTTATGGAATCTATTGCCATCCGCTCGGATCCTGCCGCCTATTTGCGTAGCTTCCAGCCGGCCCAGCCTCAGTTCGAGGCCTTGCGCAAGGCATTGATCGCGGCGCGCGGGGGAAGCGTGAAGGACACTGTCGTGAGGATCCCGGATGGACCGACGCTCAAGCTCGGCGTCGAGCATGAGCAGGTGGCCCTGCTCAGGACGCGGCTTGAGGTCCCGGCCGGCGATGGCGCCAAGGAAGCTCTGTTCGACGCCTCTGTCGATGGGGCCGTGAAGCGCTTTCAGAAAGACCACGGCGTGATGCCCGACGGTGTGGTCGGCCCAGGCACGAGAAGGCTGCTCAATCAGCAGCACCAGCAGGCTTCGAGCCCGGCAAGAACCAGGCTCATCCTGCTCAACATGGAGCGCTGGCGCTGGTTGCCCAACGACCTCGGGTCCTTTTATGTCACCGTGAATATTCCTGAGTTTACGCTGCACGTGATGGACGAAGGTAAGCCTGCCTTCACGACGCGAGTGGTGGTGGGGAAGCCCGACAAGCAGACTCCGATCTTCTCCAAGGAGATGCAGGAGATCGTGTTCAATCCCTACTGGAACGTGCCGAACTCGATCAAGATGGAGGAGCTCCTGCCCAGCATCAGAGGTGGTGGCGAATGGTTCTTCGGCGGCGAGGGCGGCGGCTGGGATACTTCGGTCTTCGAGCGGAACGGCCTACGCGTCGCCATTGGCACGAAGGAGGTCGATCCGTCGAGGCTCGATTGGAACCGCATCGATATCCGCAGCCTCAACATTTATCAGCCACCTGGGCCGGACAATGTGCTCGGAACGGTCAAATTCCTGTTCCCCAACAAGCACGACGTTTACATGCACGACACGACGCAGAAGAATCTATTCGCGAAGACCGTACGCGCCGAGAGCCATGGTTGCATGCGGGTGCAGAATCCGGACCAGCTTGCGCTGACTATACTTAAGCAGGACCAGGGCTGGACCGCGCAGAAAGTCGCCTCGGCGATCGAGTCTGGGGGCGAGGATCAGCATGTGGAGCTGAAACAGAAGATCCCGGTCTACATCAACTATTTCACCCTTTGGGTGAACGATGACGGCTCGGTTTCGACCTTCGCCGACGTTTACGGTCATGACGCGCGGATGGGGGCGGCGATGTTCGGCGGGCCCACGCCCATGCCCTTCGATTTGCAACCGGTCGCGGAAGAAGACGTCGCTCCTCCGGTCAGCCGCATGCCGGTTCGCGGCCAGCCGCGCCGGGGCCATCCGAGCAACAGCATCGCCGACAGCATCGCCGGATTCCTCAACAACTGACCAAGTCGGGCATCTATGCCTCGGCGAGGATTTCGGCCTCGAGACGAACGGGGGACGGAAAGCGATGCGGTCACAAGGCAGGCCCGTCTTGCCCTTTTCAAGCACCCGGTTTGCGCGTTCCAGGTCCGCGCCCTTTGGAAGGGTAAGTCGGGGTCTGAGAACGATTTCGGTGAAGCGGGTGGTCCCATCCTTGCGGTCGACAGCTGTGCCTGACAGATCCAGCGATAGGAAGTCGAACTTAGAGCCTCGAGCCACCGCCCGAAATGTAAATATAAAGCAGGCCTCCACGGCCGCAAGCTGGGCGTCAACGTCGGGGGCGTGCCGTTGACCAGCAACAGCTCCGGGTTCCTGTGGGTGATGGCAATCATCGCAGGGTCGTCGGTTCTCGTTTACTGGCTGTTAAAGCGCTCAGGCATGCTAAAGCGGGTGCGTCAGCCCGGCAGTTTGGGCATGCTGCGGCGAAGCTGCCGCGTGACGAGATCCGGGGCGATGGCACTAAGCAGGAACAGCGCGCGCAAGATGCCGGGCTTCACCACCCTTCGCTTCCTCGCTTCCACGCCGGCGAAGATCGCCTCGGCGGCCTCGTCCGCCGAGAGTATCGGCGCGAGTCTTGGGTTCGCCACCGGCACATGTTCGCGGCTCCCGGGGTTATTGTCCCAGTAAGGTGTTTCGACGGTGCCGAGCACGACGAGGGTCACGGTGATGCCTGTCCCTCGCACCTCGCTGCGGAGCGCTTCGGTAAACCCGGCAAATGCGTGACGCGCGGCTATATAGGCGCAAGAGTTGGGCCAGACGAGATAGGAGGCTGGCGAATTGATGCAGGCGATCGCGCCGCTTCTCCGGGTGAGCATCCGTGGCAGGAAGGCGCGGGTGAGGTTGAAGGCCGCAAGATACGGCACTTCGACCATGGCAAGCGCCTCCTCTGCCGTCGTCTTGGTCAGCGGTAGCCAGCGCCCGGCACCAGCGTTGTTGATAAGGATATCCGGCGTGCCGACCTCGCGCGTGATTTTCGCGCTCGTCTCTTCGATGGCCGCGGCGTCGGCAAGATCGATGGGCCAGATGGTCGCGGTCCCGCCCTCGCGCCTGACGGTGTCAGCCACGGCGCCGAGTCGCTCGGCGTTGCGGGCAAGCAGCAGTACCTGGGCGCCGGTTCGGCCGTAGCGCTTGGCGAGCGCTGCGCCGATGCCGCTCGAGGCTCCAGTAACTAGGACGAGTTTCGTTGCCATGGGAGGCGTACCCCGCACTTACCAAGCCAAGGTAACTGTCGCAGCTTTTCCACTGACATCATTGCCAGAGTTTGCGTCGGAAAGGTAAGCAAGGAACTGTGGCACAAACGCTACAGGCCAGAGCGAACCGATAGCTTGGCCGCGGCAGGGTGCTGGCAAAGGACCGGCGCCGCTATATCTTAGTTGCTCTCATTTTGGTGCGAGGGGGGGTCCTTACATGAGGTCGTTCTTGTGCGTCTCTGCTTATGCCTTGGTTGCGGCGGGGCTTTGCTTGGCTGCGGCGGTGCCAGCCAATGCGGGTGGTTGCAGCAAATTGGTGGGAACCGCGGATGGTTGGGACAAGCCGGATGCGCTGAGCGGGTCTCAGGCAGCGCTTGCCGGAGCGGTCAACGACTTCAAGAAGAGCAAAGGCGCCGTCACCGTGACGGCCATGCGGGCGAATCCCCAGCCTTATTGGCGGGACTCCGTATCGGCCGACCTTTACGTCAAGCCGGACGTGGTAACGCCGAAGTCCTACACCGTCTGCTGGCACGGCGTAATATCGCCAGTGGTCTGCACCTCTGGCGCCAAGGTCTGCTGGTAGCCTGACTTTATTGCCGAGGGTACCGGGTAGGCGCCGCCCGGCGCAGCCGCGTCAGGCGTGGGCCGGTATGAACACGCCGG
>Ga0187805_10000987_pt1 | contig 10083 bp, 8 predicted proteins | sample NC_wetland_sal_i_6_FD_132965 | JGI IMG/M metagenome (GOLD analysis project Ga0187805, IMG submission 132965) | Wetland sediment microbial communities from Neuse River Estuary, North Carolina, USA - Control_5 | ecosystem: Environmental > Aquatic > Freshwater > Wetlands > Sediment | place: USA... | reverse complement strand
GTCGTCAAGCCAGCCTTGTTCCAGCACCAGGTACTCGCGCAGATAAGCCACCGCGCCGCCGCCGAAGCTCAGTCCTCCCGCGGAGACGAAAACCTTGAAAATCCTCAGCAGGCTCGGATGGAGGTCGGGCTCATTCCTGATGCTTGAGAGTGGCGTTTCCGTATCCGTAAACGAGGGCGGTTTTGGTTGTTCCACGCTGCACCCAGTCTGAGGCCCGCGATTGCAGGGCCGTGTAAAAGAACTCGGAAAGCTCGCGCTGCTTGCGCCGTACCGCTTCGGGACTGTCGAACTTCAATTGGTAGGCGAACTCCGCCACGATCGGTGCGTTGGTCGTGCGCACCCGCCATACCGCCAGCGTCGCCTTCGCCTCGAGCTTGTGGCCGAAGTCCAGCGTCCCGAGATCGACCTGGTATTCCTCGATCGACAGGCCGTTGACTACGCTCAGCGGCGCCTTGGGATTCGCGTCGATCATCTTCAGCGCCGGAAATGCTTCCGCGGTCGTTTCGAATCGTTGCGTCAATATGATGTTGGGTGTGTCGAGCTCGCAGTTGTGCGAATAGACCAGGCGCATCCCGAGCGCCCCATCCTTGGGCAGGAGGATTTCCTCCTTGAACTTCAGGACGTACTCGCACGGCAGCAGCGGACGCGGATCCACCGCCAGCGCCACCTTCTTTTCCGGATGGCGAAACTTGATCACCAGTTCGTGCCGGGGCTCGGGCAGGCCGTGATGATAGAAGGTGCGTTTTCTCAGGATAAAGCCGTGATTGTAGAGCTTGAAGTGCGGCGTGTCGTAGAATAGCACTTCGCGCTGATGCGGCTTGAGCGAGTCATCGATCTTGTCCAGCTTGATATCGAGTGATTTGGCCGCGTGATGGGTTAGTTTCCAGAACTTGTGAAACGCCTTCTCGTCCGGGAACAGCTCCGGCTTCAAAAGCAGCTTGTATTCGCGATACTGAATCTGGTCCGAGGGTACGAGCGGTTCGTAGAACTTTGAACTTTCGGCTCGTGTACTCATCTGCCTTCGAAGTATCAGTCTGGATCGTCGCGGTCAATTATTACCGATTTGCCGGCGGGTTAAAAACTGCTGCCCAGGAATTGCGCGCCGCCGGTTATTTTGCCTCGCCGCGCCAAGTGCCGGCATCCTGATTGATATGGAATATTGGCGATGTTATCTTGACCGTCATCGCCGCGATGCCGGCGTCGGGCCACGTCCGCAAAGACCATCGCCAGGCCGCAATCCTTGAATCGTATATCGCGCGCAATGCAACGAAGAGCACGCCCCGTAAGGCTCCCCGGCGTCATCGTAATCGGGCCGCCGCGCACCGGTTCGACCTGGCTCTACAACGCGCTGCGCGGCGCGGTCGACATGCCGCGCGGCATCAAGGAAACCCAGTTCTTCAACACGTTTTACGACAAGGGTATCGACTGGTACGCGCGCCATTTTCGCTACGCGACCGGCGATCGCACGATTGTCGAAATCTGCCCTTACTTTTTCCATCCGCTCGCGCCCGAACGCATCAAGACCCACATCCCCAACTGCAGGATCGTCGCGACGATGCGCGATCCGGTCGATCGAATCTATTCCGTATACAAGCTCCAGCGTCATTACGGATGGGTACGGCGCGGAACCTTCGACGAGACCCTCAAAGCGTTGCCGCATATGGGCGGCGCCAACCGCTACGCGGCGCATCTTAAGACATGGTTCGAAAACTTCGGCCGTGAGAACGTGCTGGTCACGCTATACGACGGATTGCGCGCGGATCCGCAGGCCTATGTGAATCGGGTTTGCGACTTTATCGGCGTCGAACCAGTCGCGCTCTCGCCCCGCCCCGACCTCGGCGGCGACGTGAATTCTTTTGCTCGTGCGCCCCGGCACGCCAGACTCGCGCGCAAAGCGACCGATCTCATGTTCTGGCTAAGGGGCCATCAGGCCTATCGCCTCTTCAACCTGTTCGAGCGCACGGGTGCGTGGGAATTATGCCAGGGGCGCGGCGAGCTGTTCCCGGGCCTTACCCCCGAGCAGGACGAGCGCTTGCGCGCGCGCTTCATCCCCGAGGTCGAAGCGCTCGAGGAATTGCTGGCGATCGATCTCTCCGCGTGGAAGAAACCGCGCGCGCCGCGCACCATCGAAACTTCCCCGCCGCGCCGGATGCAGCGATTAGCCAACGGGTGAGCGCAACCGTCAAATACCGCCTGCCTGCGATTATCGGCGCCGGTCCCGGCCGCACCGGAACTACCTGGCTGCATCGCGTGCTCGAGGGCCATGTCGATCTGCCCTACGGCGTCAAGGAGACCCAGTTTTTCAGCTTCTACTATGACAAGGGCATCGACTGGTACGCGCGCCATTTCCGCTACGCGACCGGCACGCGGCCGATCGTCGAGATTTGTCCGTACCTCTTCGTTCCGGAGGCGCCCGACCGCATCAGGATGCACATTCCAAACTGTCGCGTGATCACCACGCTGCGCGATCCCGTCGAGCATTCGTATTCGGACTACAAGATGGTTGCTCACTATGCCTGGGCGCACGGATCGTTCGAAGAGGTCCTGCAATCCCGGCCCGGTCTGGGCGGCGGCAACCGCTACGCCTTCCGTCTGCGCAAATGGTTCGACAACTTCGGCCGCGACAATGTGCTGGTCACGATGTACGATGAGTTGCGCGCGCAGCCGCAGACGTATCTGGATCGGGTGACCGATTTCATCGGCATCGAGCGAATTCCGCTGTCCGCGAAGCCCGGAATTGGCGATGATGTGCATTCGTTCGATCGCGCGCCGAAATCTCGCCGGCTGGCACGCCGCGCGACGCGCCTGATGTACTGGTTCAAGGGCCGTCAATACTACGGCGCGATAAATCTTCTTGATCGCTTGGGCGTGTGGGATTATTGCCACGGCCGCGGCGAGCCGTTCGCCCGCCTGACGCCCGAGCAAGAGGAGCGCCTGCGTCAGCGCTACCTCCCCGAAGTCGAAGCGCTCGAGGAATTGCTGGCGATCGATCTCTCCGCGTGGAAGAAACCGCGCGCCTCGCAAGCCGGCCGCGGCGACAAGCGAAAGGCGGCGATTTCCGCCGGGCGCGCGTGAGTTCGCAGCCCGGCGGGCGCGCGCCGCGCGTCTCGGTAATAATCCCGGTTTACAACGGCGCCGCCACGATTAGCGCAGCGGTGCAGAGCGTATTCGAACAAACCTTCACCGACTACGAAATCATTGTCGTCGATGACGGCTCGACCGACGCAACGGCTTCCATACTTGACGGATTTGGTTCAAGGGTCGCGGTCATTCGGCAGCCCAACAAAGGATTTTGCGCCGCCCGAAACGCCGGAATCGCAAAGTCGAAAGGCGTGTATCTCGCATTGCTCGACGCGGACGATTTCTGGGCGCCGGCCAAACTCGAAAAGTCCATGGCAATTCTCGACAATTCTCCGCAAATCGTACTGGTCTATACAGATGTGTCCAATCAGGATACCGCCGGCCGCGATCTCGGCACTTCGCCAGTCGACGCGGCGACGGCGCATGCCCCAACTCTCGACGAGATGCTCAGCCGGCTGTGGCCGATCATGCCGAGCACAGTCGTCATGCGTAGGGCGGCGTACGAAAGCTGCGGCCGTTTTGCCGAAGGCTTCAGCGAGGACTTGGACTTCTGGATTCGCATTCGCGAGCAAGGCGAGTTCAGCTATTTGCCGGAGAAGCTGACGCGCTTCACCGTCGGACCCCTATATCCAAAAGTGCTGAGGCGAGACAACCGCGGCGAGCTATTCGCGCAGTCGATTCGATCTCGCTACGGAGATCGCGCGTCCGGGGTTCTACTGAGTTATACCCAGCACAAAGTCCGCATCCTTAGAAATGCCGGCCTTGCCGAACTCCGCAAGGGTAATCGAGCCGCCGCGCGCAAATGCCTGATTCGATCGCTCTCTTATGATCCGACAGCGTTCAAGACCTATTTGAGGATCGCGCGAACGCTGCTTCCGATGAGCATGATTCGCGCGCTCGACCGTTCGCACTGACGCGTCCAGCCGCCGTGGTTTAGCGGATCTGCGAGCGCGCCGAATTTCTATCGCGCTCTGGATACTCGCGCCTTCGGCTTTGGCTCAACCTCTTCCGCTTCCGGAACCGACGACATCGACCCGTAGCCGACCGCGTTGCTGATCTGCCGCCATTTCACCAGCGCGTCGATGCGATCGGTCTTCACGCGATGCTTGAAATGCTCGACCTTGTCGAAGATCGAATCGATCAGCACCTCTGAGAGCAGGCGCGGCTTGAGCCCCAGGTCGATGAGCTTGGTGTGCTTGGCGTTGTAGTAGTGCACTTCGGCCTCGACGCGCGGGTCGGCAATATGCTGAATCTCGACGCGGCGGCCTTTGTGCTTTGCTGCCGCCTGGATCAGATCGGCGAGCTGCGCGACCGAGAACTGCTCGGTGAACTGGTTGAAGACGCGGTATTCGCCGGCTTTCGCGGGTTTCTCGATCGCGATTTCGATGCATCGCATCGTGTCGCGAATGTTCAGGTAGCCGCGCGTCTGACCGCCCTTGCCGTGCACGGTGAGCGGATGCCCGATCGCAGCCTCGATGCAGAACCGATTGAGCACGGTGCCCCAGATACCGTCGTAGTCGAAGCGGGTCGCCAGCCGCTCGTCGAGCATCGTATCGTCGGTTTCGACGCCGTAGACCACGCCCTGGTTGAGGTCGGTCGCCCGGATTCCCCAAATTTTGCAAGCAAACTGGATGTTATGAGAGTCGTGAACCTTGGACAGGTGATAGAAGGAGCCCGGCTGCTTGGGATAGGGCAGCGTGTCGGTGCGCCCGTTGTGCGTAATCTCGATAAACCCTTCCTCGATATCGATATTGGGGGTTCCGTACTCGCCCATCGTGCCCAGCTTGACCAGGTGGCACTCCGGCACATGCTCGCGAATGGCGTAAACGGCGTTGAGCGTGCCGACCAGGTTGTTGACCTGGGTGAGCACGGAATGGCGCCGATCGATCATCGAGAATGGTGCGCTGCGCTGCTCGCCGTAGTGGACGATTGCGTCGGGCTTGAAATCGCGGACCACGGCGCTGAAGAAAGGGTAGTCGGTCAAATCGCCGATCGCGGTCTGTATCGTCTTGCCCGTCCTTTCGTGCCACGCGGCGACCCGCTCCTGCAGCGAGCAAATCGGAATCAGGCTCTCGGTTCCGCATTCGTGATCCCAAAGACGGCGGCTGAAGTTATCCACCACGCATACTTCGTAGCCGCGCTTGGACAGGTACATCGCCTGCGGCCATCCGAGGTAGCCGTCCCCACCAGTTACAATCGCCCGCATCTAAAACGCCTCCAACGGCGAACCGTGAAAAGTCAAAAGTGAAAAGCGACACGCCATTTATTTATTCCTGATACGCGCCGCCAGATCGAGCGCGTCGCGAACTCCCGCCCGAAAGACCCTGCGCCAGCCGGTGCGGCAAAAATGTTCTCATCCAGCGCAGGTAGTTCTTCAGCCGGTAGGGATCCACCCTGATGGCGCGCGCGAATGCCGCCCGCGCCCGCGAGCGATCGCCGTCGCGAAGAGCCTTCAGTCCGATCGTCGCCAGGACACTCCGTGGCGCCCGCGTCCGCGCATTAACCAGGGGATTCGCGGAAACCCCGTAGCGCTCCTGCAGATACGCCTCGAAAATGTGCAGCGCCTTCGAGTAATCGGGCAGCCGCTTGAGCTGGCGCGGAAACCACGCGAACCGCCATATCACCAGCGGCTCGGCGATATAGCCGAACGGCCCCTGCTCGCGCATCTTGATCCAGAAATCCACGTCCTCGAAGCGGAAACTCGCGCCGCGCAATTCGTCGCGATAACCGCCGCATTTGTCGTATGCCGAACGTCGCACCAGCGCCGCGCTCGGCATTATCGGCCACAGCTGGGTCAGCAGCTCATGCAAGGACGGTGGATGATCGAAGCCTTTGCCGACCAGTACCGTATCCAGCGCCACCCCCTCACTGTCGGCCAGCGCCGCGTTGCAGTACACCAGCGACAACGCCGGGTCGGAGTCCAGCACCGCCATCGTCCGTTCGAGCATCTGCGCCATCCACACGTCGTCGGCATCGAGAAAAGCCAGATATTCGCCCGTCGAATGCCGCGCGCCGTTGTTGCGCGCCGCCGCCGGCCCGCTGTTGGCCTGCTCGACGAGCCGCACTCGCTCGCCGTGTGCCTGGGTGTAGCGCTCGATGATTGCGCGGGTCTGATCGGTCGAGCCGTCGTCAACACAAATGATTTCAAAATCCCCGAAGGTCTGCCCGATTACGCTGTCCACCGTGCCGGCGATAGTCGAGGCCGCGTTGTAGGCGGGAATGATTACAGAGACGCGGGGCACCGTTTAACTTCGTTCTTTATGCTTTTTTGACCGGTCGCGCGGGCCCTTTTGGCGGTACGTGAGAGCGAAAGTCGAAAGGGGCTTGATGGCCGCGAGCCTCTCAACGGACGCGTTAAGCCGGTCAAAAGCGATAAGGGCAGACTGACTATACCGGTCGCGGACTGACCGCGCGGCGAACACTAACAGCTTGGGTAGAGGGGTTCAATCCCCGGGATTGTTCAGGTTGTTCGATGACCCCGTGCATTTTGGGGATGAACTAGTTCAGCCTCACGCCCGGTGCATTTGGCGTGCTATTCAGTACGCTATGGACCGCTCTCGCAATGCCTGACATGCTCGCCCGCCTCGCCCCAAATCGGACGACGGGCCGTTTGAAATGCGGAAATTTAATTTTGACGGAACGAAGCTACCGCTAGTGGTCAGCCCGTCCAAAAACCACAACTAATGGTATGAATTGGCCTTTTCTAACCAGGCGCAGCTCTCAGCCGATCCAAGCGCGAAGTCTTGCGCAAGCTCCCGTAGAGGCGGCCCTCGGCCAGACCGTACCGGTTCAGCATCCGGTAGACCGTGTAGCGCGATACGCCCAGCAGCTCAGCCGCGCGATGGCAGTTGCCCTCGGTCGCTTCCAGCGCGCGAATCAGCGCGAGCTTCGAGGCCTCGCGGATTACCGAGTCGAGCGAGTAGGGCCAGCTCGCCATTTGGAAGCATCGCTTCGAAGGGTTCACGCAGTCCGTCGCGGAGTTATCGGCCCGGTTCTCGGCCAGATCGGGCGCGCCGTTTGCCAGCAGCGTCTCGAGCGGCTCGTCCGCCGCTTTGGGATTCGCACCGTCGTGGCGGATGGTCAGGTCGTCGAGATCGATACGGTCGCCCTCGGTCATCAGAACCGCGGTCTCGATTGCATGGCCGAGTTCACGGACGTTACCCGGCCACGGATTTGCGCACAGCGCGTCCAGGGCGGCGCGCGAAACGAACTTCACGTCCTTGCCGAACAGGCGGTTGAAGTGCTCGACAAAATGGGCGACGAAGGCCGGGATTGCCTCGCGCCTTTCGCGCAGCGGCGGAACGTAGATCGCCGCCGCGTTGAGCCGGTAGTAGAGGTCGTCGCGGAATTGCCCCGCCTTGACCATCGCGAGCAGGTCGCGATTGCTGGCCGCCACCAGCCGAATATCAACCGAGTAGGAACGCGACGAACCGACCGGCTGAATCTCGTGGGTCTCGACCGCGCGCAAAAGCTTGGGCTGCAGGTGCAGCGGCAGCTCGCCGATTTCGTCCAGGAACAGAGTCCCGCCGTTGGCGGAGCGGAAATAGCCCAGCGAATCCTCGCGCGCATCGGTGAAAGCGCCGCGCACATGGCCGAAGAGTTGCGACTCCGCCAGCGACTCGACCAGGTTGGAGCAATTGAAGGTCACAAACGGGCCGCCTGCCACCGGACCCAGCGTATGCAACGCGCGCGCGACCAGCTCCTTGCCGGTGCCCGATTCGCCGTGAATCAGCACGGTTGCCTTGTACGGACTTAAGCGTGAAATGGTTTTCAGTAGCTTGCGCACTTGCGCCGACCGCACCACCATTCCGCCAACCCGCTCCGACTCATGCGCAAGATGCTCCAGGCTCAACCACTCGCGCGCGTCGTCCGCCGCCTCAGCGCGAGGATTTTGCCTCGCAGCCGCGGCCGGCGATCCGTTCGCCGAGTACTCTTGAGATCGCATCTTCTGGTTCCCCTCCAGCGCTGATGTTGGATGGCCTACAACCAGTTATAAAATCATCCCTACCAGTTGTGCAGATTTGTATATTAGAATGGCGGGTCGCGTGTCAAGCTCGGCTGAACGCGGATTTTACCGTCTGCTTTGAGCAGGGGCGGGCGCATTTGTGCCTTGCCGTTGCGCTTTCCATCATGGCCAGCCTGGTGCCAAAAAGTCGTGGCGAGGTGTGTCCATTTGATACAGCGCCGCATTTTGAACGTCCTCATTACCGTTGTGGCCTGGGCGAGCGGCGTCCTGGCCTTAACTAGCGGAAAAATAAAGCCTTTTGTCCTGCCAGGCGCGCCGTTTCCCTGCCCGGACGCAGCGGTTTGCGCTTGGCTTTCGCCAGCTCTCTTCCCGACCGCCCTTGCCTGAGTGTCCAGGCGGGAGGACCGGCGTTATGGGAACCGGGCGGGTTGCGCGATGCCTGTCACCGGCACTCCCGCTATCTGCGCCGCTGTCGAATCCCGCCGTGCGTAGAGCAACGATGCCGCATCCTCGTAAATCAGTTTCCAGTCCCCGCGCGCGTCCATCAGCTTTCGCGATTCGGACCCCGGCCTGATCAGCACGAAGTCGTTGGGAAATTCTTTGAGGATCGCGTCGCCGCCGGGCAAATCGAAATTGAACGACGCGAACTTGTAGATGATCCCGAGCGGATAGACGGTATCGTAGCGCCCGTCGATGAACACCTTCGACCCCGGCATGTTCCAGATCAGGTACTCGCCCCATTCGTAGGTGGCCAGGATATTGCCGCGCAGCTGATGCTGCCGCATGAACTCGCATGCGCTCACCGGGTATGGGTCGAGCGACTCGAGCGAGCGCGAGAACAGTCCGCTCTGAACGAAAATTACGGCCGACAGCGCGAACAGAATCGCTTGGTTGGTCCACCAAAGCCACGGCGGACGATGCAGCGGCTGCGCGCCTTCTTTCGCCGGCACTATCGTTCGCCATGCCCGCGGCAGATGACGCGCTAGCGGCGCGGCAATCGCGATCATCGCAATCGGTAGATTGCGTATCGAGAGAAACGCCGCTATCGCCGTCACCACTGCGATTGCAAACAGCGGCAAGTCGACTGCCTCGATTGTCAGCGCCCACGAAATGCCCGTTGCCGCGATCATCGCGATTCCGATGTCGTAGTTCGAGATTAGCAACTGGTGCTGTTTCCAGTGCTCGAGCGCCGCCGACGCGAGCGGCTGCCACTCTACGATCACGACGCGGGTGTATGGATTGCGGATCGCGCGCCCGATCGTCTCCCAGGTCCCCAATCCATACGGTGTTGCCAGCGTCGCGAGGATCGCCGCGCCTGTGATCGCCGCGAGTCCTATCGCTCTGCGTAAGGAGCGCCTCGCCAAGACCTCTTGCAATCCCGACACGGCGCTGTACGTGCCAATCGCGGCGATGCCCATGATGAATGCGCCGTGCAGATTAGCCCATAGCGCAAGTATCGGAATCGCCAGCCACAGCCGCCCCGACCGTCGATAAGCGTCGCGCGTAAGCAGGTAAATCAGCACCGCCAGCAGCGCAAACGTGAATGCTTGCGGGCGAAACTGCATGTGCATCTTGATCACCACCGCCGATCCAATCAGAACTGCAAATTGAACCAGGGTTGACGACCCGGTCTCGGCCATCGCCGCCGCCAGCGCAAGGATTACGACCGTAGTGCACGCAAGTTTGAGCAGGATGAGTCCGAAGACCCCGGCATGATTGAAGATTGCCGCCATCAGCACTTCCGCGAGCCATTCGTGGTTGTTCCAGTAATGCCCGGCAGCGGAATAGGAGTAAGGATCATGCAGCACCAGGTGATGCGAGCTCACGACGGCCTGACCGAAGCGAATGTGCCACCACAAATCCGGGGCCGGCGCGAATCGAATCGGCAATAGCGATGAAAACAAGTATCAGTCCCGGGGAATAGCGGAACAACGACGTTGACGCCGACGGCTTCGAGGCCGACTGTTCTGCGCTTTCATCCGTCGATCTTTTCGCTCGTGGAGTTTCGCGTGCCAACCCGCCGCCCGCTCCGCATC
>Ga0187805_10000985_pt1 | contig 10089 bp, 10 predicted proteins | sample NC_wetland_sal_i_6_FD_132965 | JGI IMG/M metagenome (GOLD analysis project Ga0187805, IMG submission 132965) | Wetland sediment microbial communities from Neuse River Estuary, North Carolina, USA - Control_5 | ecosystem: Environmental > Aquatic > Freshwater > Wetlands > Sediment | place: USA... | reverse complement strand
CTGGCTCGACGCCAGTCCCGGCGAGCCGACGGAATGGCAGGAGGCGGCCTGGTTCGGCGACCGGATCATGTGGGTCACGGCCGAGGAGCTAGCCGAGCTCGGGCGCAAGGTGGAGGAGACGGTCGACGTGTACTTCGAGCGTCAGCTCAAGCCGGAACTGCGGCCGCCTGGATCCCGCCTCGTCACGTACCTGCACATGGCGTTCCCTGACGACTACACCTCGGCCAAGCCCGGGAAGGATCGGGGGGAGGCGACGTGAGAGGGCGTTCCCGGCGTTCGCTGCTGCCCGCGCTGCTCCGCGAGCGGGTATTCCGGCGGTACTGGGGCGCCTCGACGATCTCGATGTTCGGCGACCAGATCGCGGGGATCGCGCTGCCGCTGGCGGCCGTGCTCGCGCTGCACGCCACGGCCGCCCAGATGGGCTACCTGACCGCGCTCGAGTGGCTGCCCAGCCTGCTGTTCGGGCTGCCCATCGGGGCGTTCACCGACCGGCACGGGCGGCGCAGGCTGACCATGATCGCCGCCGACCTGGGCCGGGCCGCGCTGTTCGCCAGCATCCCGGTCTGTTACGCGCTGCACGTGATGACGCTGACCCAGTTGTACCTGGTCACGTTCGCGGCCGGGACGCTCAGCATCGCCTTCAACGTGTCGGACGGGACGCTGTTCGTCTCGATCGTCGCGCCGGAGCGGTACGTGGACGGGCAGTCGCTGATCTACGGCAGCCGGGCGCTGTCGTTCGTGGGCGGGCCGAGCATCGGCGGCCTGCTGGTCCAGGTGTTCTCCGCCCCGGTCGCGATCATCGCGGACGTGCTGTCCTTCCTGGGCTCGGCGTTCTTCCTCGGCCGGATCCGGCCGGCCGAACCGCGCGCGGACGAGGGCGGCGGGTCGATCATGGCCGGCGCGCGGTTCATCGCCGGGTCGGGCATCGTCCGCGGGTCGCTGATCGCGGTGGGCACAGTTAACTTCTTCAACCTCATGTTCAACGCGCTGTACCTGCTCTACGCGGTGCGCGTCCTGCACGTCCGGGCCGGCGTCGTGGGCCTGCTGATCGGCATGGCCGCCATCGGCGGCCTGGCCGGGGCCCTGGCCACCAAGCGAATCGCCGCGCGGATCGGCGACGGCTGGGCCTACGCGCTGGGCTGCCTGCTGTTCACCGCGCCGCTGGTGGGCTGGCCGCTGGCCCACGGCAGGCTGCCGGTGGTGCTCGCGGTGCTGTTCGCAGCGGAGTTCGCCTCCGGGTTCGGGGTGATGCTCCTCGACATCACCATCGGCGCGATATTCGCCGCGGTGATCCCGGACACCCTGAGGTCCCGGGTGACCGGCGCGTTCCAGGCCGTCAACTACGGCACCCGGCCGGTCGGCGCGGTGCTCGGCGGGCTGACCGCCACGGCCATCGGGCTGCGTCCCGCTCTGTGGATCGCGACCGTCGGCGGAATCGCGGGGTTCTTCCTGCTGCTGCCCACGCCGGTGCCGCGGTACCGGCTGCCGGCCTCGGCCCCCAGCGCGCCGACCTCAACCGAGCACCAGCCGATCATGGGCGGGTGATCGGCAGGTCGACACCGGGAGGCGGGGAGCTCCGGTATGGCCGGGCCGGTTGTCAGCGTCGCTGGGGCGGTGGACGATGGTGAGGCCGGGAACGAGGTTTCCGGGTTGGGGGTATCGGCGTCGTGGGTTTGGAGCTGCGGATTCTGGGCCCGGTCCAGGCGGTTCGCGACGGAAGGGATGTTCCGCTGGGGGGGCCGAGGCAGCGCGCGGTGTTGGCGTTGCTGGTGCTGGATGCTGGCCGGGTGGTTCCGGCTGGGCAGCTGGCCGAGGCGCTTTGGCAGGGCCGTCCGCCATCGGGGGCGGCCAAGACGTTGCGGTCGTATCTGTCGCGGCTGCGCGGCGTGCTGGCGCCCGAGATCGCGGTGACCGCGCGAGGCGGCGGTTATACCCTGATCATGGAGTCTGGTCAGGTGGACGCCGGCCGGTTCGAGCGGCTGGTCGGGGCGGGCCAGGGAGCGCTGGGGCTGGGCGAGGCGGCTCCGGCGGCCGGCCGGTTCGCTGAGGCGCTGGCGCTGTGGCGCGGCCCGGCGCTGGTGGATGTGGCCGATGTGGAGCCGCTGGCGAGGGAGGCCGCGCGGCTAGAGGAGCTGCGGCTGGTGGCAGTGGAAGGTCACGCCGAGGCCGGCATCGCGCTCGGGCTGCACGGGGAGGTGGTCGCGGAGCTGGAGCGGCTGGTGGCCGAGTATCCGGTCCGGGAGCGGCTGTGGCGGCTGCTGGTGCTGGCGTTGTACCGGGCCGAGAGGCAGGCTGATGCGCTGGACGCTTTCCGGCGGGCCCGGGTGATGCTGGCCGAGGAGCTGGGCCTGGAACCTGGCGAGGAGTTGCGGGAGCTGGCGCAGGCGGTGCTGCGGCAGGAGGTCCCGGCTGCGCCGCGCCGACCGCGGCACGGCCTGCCGGTCCCGCTGACCAGTTTCGTCGGCCGGGAAGAGGAACTGGCAGCACTGGACAAGCTACTGGACCGGGCCCGGCTGGTCACCTTGACGGGGCCGGGCGGCGCGGGCAAGACGCGGCTGGCGGTCGAGCTCGCCACCGGGGCCGCAGAGCGGTTCGCGGACGGGGTATGGCTGGCTGACCTGGCCGGAGTCGCCGATGCTGAGCTGGTGCCGTCACGGGTGATGGAAGCCCTGGGAGTTCGCCAGACCGTGGATTTGCCGGTGATCGAGGCGCTGCGGTACCGGCTGTGCGCAGCCGAGCTGCTGCTAGTGCTGGACAACTGTGAGCACCTGCTCGATTCGTGTGCCCGGCTCGCCGGGGACCTGCTGGGCAGCTCGCCGGGGCTGCGGGTGCTGGCGACCAGCCGCGAGGCACTGGGTGTCCCCGGCGAGGCGGTACTCCTCGTGCCGCCGCTTGGCGTGCCTGCCGACTCGGCGGATGCGGCGGACCTGGCGCTATCGCCCGCGGTGCGGCTGTTCTCCGAACGGGCGTCGGCGGCCCGGGCTAGCAGCGACCTGGCCGTGGCGGCGGGTACGGTCGGGAGGATCTGCCGGGCGCTGGACGGGCTGCCGCTGGCGATCGAGCTGGCCGCGGCCCGTACCAGCGCCTTGTCGGTGGCGGAGATCGAGCAGCACCTGGGCGACAAGTTCCGGTTCCTGGCCCACCGGCGGCCGGTAGCCGATGCGCGCCATCAGACGCTGAAGACCGCCATCGACTGGAGCTATCAGCTGCTGCCGGCGCCGGAGCGGGCCTTCTTGCGCGCGTTGTCCGTGTTCGCCGGAGGGTTCCGGCTGTCCGAGGCGACGCAGGTGTGCAGCGCGGGCGATGAAGCCGCGGCGCTGGACCTGGTCGACTCACTGGTGAGTAGGTCGCTGGTGGTCGCGGAGACGTCGGGGGCCGGGACCCGCTACCGGCTGCTGGAGACGATCCGGGAATACGCCGCAGGCCAGCTCGACGAGGCGGGCGAGGCCGATGAGGTCCGGCTGCGGCACGCCACCGTCTACCTGAGCCTGGCCGAGCGGGAACACGACCTGGATGTCCTGTCCGCGGAGCATGACAATTTCCGGGCCGCGCTGGGGTGGTCGCTGGGCACGGAGAGCGAGATAGGGCCGCGGCTGGCCGCGGCGCTGGGCCCGGAGAGCGAGATAGGGCCGCTGCTGGCCGCGGCGCCGGGCCCGGAGAGCGAGATAGGGCCGCGGCTGGCCGCGGCGCTGGGCGACTTCTGGGAGAGCGGCGGGTTCTTCCAGGAGGGGCGGAGCTGGCTGGAGCGCGCTCTGGCCGCCCTGTCCACAGACAGTCCGCTGCGCGCAGACCTGCTCCGGCTGCTCGGGACGGTCTTGTGGGCAGCCTTTGACCTGGAGCGAGCCGGCGCGGTCTTGGCCGAGGGCGTCCGGGCCGCCGAAGCGGCCGGCCTTCCAGCCACGGCCGCCCGGATCTCCGTGCCTCTGCTGGATATGGGCACGCTGGTGACCGGCTTCACCCCCGACACGTTCACCGATTGCGAGGCGGCTGTCGCGGCCCTGGAAGCCGAGGACGACCTAGCGGGCCTGGCCGACGCCTGGACCCTGATCGGCAAGATGCGGTTGCTCGCCGCCATCCCACCCGCCGGCAGCGACGAGGAGGCCCTCGAACGAGCCATCGGCTACGCGCAGCGGGGCGGGAACGGACGCGCCGAACGGGAAGCCACCATCTGGCTCATGATCATCCTCGCCATGCTGCGCACGCCCGTCGATGCCGCGATCCGCCGCGCGGAGCAGGCGCTAGCCGCAGCGCGCGACCCATTTGACCGGGCAACGTTCGGCATGGGGTGCGCGCCGCTGTATGCCTACGCGGGCCGGATCGCCGAGGCGCGGGCGGTGGTGGCCGACAGCCGGACACGGTGGGCCGAATCCGGGGGAGGCTTCTACTGGGCCATCTGCGCGTGGCCGGCAGGCCTGATCGAGATGGCCGCCGGTGACCCCGCCGCGGCCGAGCGGGAAGTGCGCGGCGGCTACGAAATGCTCCGGGAGGCGGGAGAGCGGGGCTATCGCGCGAGCATCGCCGGGGTGCTGGCCGACGCGGTCTACTGCCAGGGACGCCTGGCCGAGGCTCAGCAACTGGCTGACGAAGCACGGGACATCGCGGTCACCGGGGATACTGACGCGCACGTGCGATGGCGGGCGGTCAGCGCGAAGCTGCTCGCGCGCGGCGGGGAGTTCCAGGCGGCCAGGGAACTGGCCGACGAGGCCCTGGCCCTGATTCCGGGCGCCACCTGGGTGGTGCTGCTGGCCGAAATGCTGACGGCCAAGGCCGAGGTTCTCCGGCTGGCCGGAGAACCCGAGGAGGCCGGGGACTGCCTGCGACAGGCGCTGGACATCTACACCGAACGTCGCGCCCTGCCGCTGGCCGAGCGAATCCGATCCGCGCTGGCTGACCTCGGGGCCTAGTTTCGGCTCCCTGCCTGGCCGGGCGCCGGCAGGGCTTCAACAGATCTGCAACCTCCGCCGTCGAGGCTGGTCCTCAAGGAAACAATCACAGGAGGTCGCAATGAACACCATCCACCGCTTTTGCCGCCTGGCCCACCTGCTGGCCGCCGGCGCCGCTGCCCTGCTGGTCCTCGCCGCGGCCTCCCCGGCCATGGCCGCGACCGCGAGGGTGCCGCATTACCCGCCCACCGCTCCCCCGACCCAGGCCCCGGCCTTGATCCACACCGTGAGCGCGGCCGGCATGCCCGGATGGCAGATCGCGCTGATCGTGGCCGGGGCCGCGGTCCTATCCGCCATCGTGGCCGTGACCGCCGACCGGGCCCGTGTCTCACGACGCCACGTCGCCGCACCAAGCCTCTGAAACATCTCCCCACACGTGCCGCGCGGCCGCTACCGGGCCGCGCGGCACCGTGCTGCCTCGTACCTGTGCCCAACCAAGTCGGGCCACGCTGGCCACCGCGGCTCGCGGCCGGCCTGCGACCCTAGCGGGGAGCGGTCGGCCTGCGCATGACGGGGCGGGAGCCGTCCGGGACCGGGACGTCCTCGAAGCCGGCCGCGACATACAAACTCGCGGGTGCCCATGTACCGGTAGGAACGCCCGTCCGGTGACGGGTAGGCCTCCACCACTTCGGCTCCGGACTCGGCCGCGTACGTGCAGGCGGCCTCCAGCAGCCTGGCTCGCAGGCCGTGGCGGCGAGCCCGGGCCGCCACGAAGAAGCACACCACCGACCACACCTGCTCCCCCGGCACCTGCGGGATCACCCGCGACGCGAGCACCGCGGCGTAACTCTCCCGCGGCGCGATCGAACACCAGCCGACCGCCTCGCCGTCCGCGTAGGCCAGCACGCCGACCGGCTCGGCCCGCCGGACCCGATCGGCCAGCGCGGCCGCCCGCCCGTCCTTCCCGGCGTCACGGAACGGCGTGGAGCGCAGCCGCCAGCGCATGCACGAGCACCACCGGAACGTCCCGTACGCTGCGGAGAACAGCTCCAGGTCATCGCCGGTGGCGGGGGTGACGGGCGCGAACGACTCGTTGGCCACCCAGGCAGGCTATCGGCCCGAACGACAGCTGGCGCGGGGAGCCAGCGAGAGCCAGGCGGCAGCGGGCGGCGGCTGGCGCTGGGAGCCGTCGCAGGTTACAGGGGCAGCGGGCGGCGCATGACGATCCTGGTCCGGCCGCTGCCTTCGTAATTCGGGACCTCCGTCATATCCGTGAAGCCCATGCGGCGGTGGAACGCCTGGGAGCCGGTGTTCTCGGGGCTGGTCAGGGCCTTCAGCGCGGTCGCGCCGCGCCGCGCCGCGGCGGCAGCGAACGTCTCGTACAGGCGCCGGCCCAACCCGAGGGCCCTGGCGTCGTCGCGGACGGCCACGAAGTGGATGTAACCGTCACCCGTCGGGGCCACGAAGCCGAGCAGGCACCCGATAATCACGCCGTCCCTCCTGGCCATGAAGGCCGTGTCGCCGAACTCACGGAAGAAGATCGGGTGAAGGAGCGGGCGCGGAAAGTCCCGGTGGCCCCAGAAGCGCTCGAAGTTCCGGAGGATCTCGGCGAGGTCGCCGTCGCGGGCGAGGTCGATCGTGACGTCGCTCATGGCGAAGCGCGCCCGTCGCGCGGGGCCATGATCGCGAGGGCTTCGGCGTCGCTGGCCCGGGCGTGCAGGAAGTAGTCGGCCCACTCGGCTACGTCGGGGAAGGAGGACTGCTCGGCGACCAGCGCGCAGGCGGCCACGGGGTCGTAGGGCGTGCGGCGCAGGCTGACCGCGCCGTCCGCGAGAAGGGCCCAGTGCGCCCCCTGGCGACCGTACGGCATGCCGATGCTGCCCGGGTTGATGATCTGGCGCCGGTGGGCCAGCCGGGCGAACGGCATGTGGGTGTGCCCGCAGACCACCGTCCTCACCTCGTCGGGTAGTTCGGCGAGGACCTCGGCCCACCGCTCGAGCCGGGAGTCGACGACGACCACCTCCTCGTCGTCGCGCGGCGTGGCGTGGCAGAAGACGACCGGGCCGAAGCCGTCGACCTCGAGCGTGACCGGGTAGGGCAGCCGGGCCAGCCAGTCCACGTGATCGGCGGAAAGCTGCTGCGCGGCCCACGTCGAAATGGGGTCGCCGACGTCGCCGACCGCGCCGCGGGCCAGGTTCACCAGTTCCCGGTCCGCGTTGCCGCGCACCCAGGTGACCCGGTCGCCGAGGCCGAGCAGCCGGTCGAGCGTCTCGGTCGGCTGAGGTCCGGCGGCGATGTCGCCGGTGAGGACGATGCGCTCGGCGTCGCGGACGTCCGGCTCGGCCAGCACCGCGTCGAGCGCCGGGAGGACGGCGTGGATGTCGGAAAGGACGGCGACGGAAGCGACCATCACGCTCTCCCGGCGTGGCGCGGCCGGATCTCGGCAGGGACGGCGGCGGAAGCGAGCATCATGACCTCCGGCCGTAGCGCTGGCGGATCTTGATGTAGCCGAACACCGGATCCCCGGTCACGATCACGGTCGGGGCGCCGGGGTCGGGGGTGTCCATGGCCTTGTTGCTGATGTGCCCGGTGTACGTCTTCAGCGGCCCGACCCGGGCGGCCCAGCCCTCGGGCAGGATTAGCTGGATCCACCCCGTCTTGGTGACCACTTCCACGGTGACCTCCTGGTGCCGGCAGTGGGCCCGCGTGAAGTCGATCGTGATCCACCCGGTGGTGGACTCCGCGGTGATCCGCTTGGGGACCACCCAGTGGCCGACCTGCCTGATGTTGGCCGATGTGGTGCGCAGGACGAGGGGGTCAGGATCGGTGTCCGCGCCGGACAGCGTGAGCGACGGGGGCGGCTGGGGCAGGTCCGCCACCAGGAGGTCGAGTTCCCCGTACGTCTTCGCGGCGTTGACCAGACCAAGCCGCTCCTCGAGCTCGGAGGCGTCGATCCGGCCCTCCCCCGCGGCGATACGCAGCATGGCCGCGACGGCGTCCCGGTCCGCATCCCCCGCCCGCTGTGTCGTCAGGTCCTTCGGCTTGGGTACCGGCGGGTCCGCGTCCGCGTCGGTCATGAGATCGACTGTAGGACATGCCGCCGTTAGTGGTGGACGGCGGCGAGCAGCGCGGCGTAGGACCGGACCAGGGACGCGCGTTCGAGCGGGAGCAGCGGGCTGGCGGGCTTACAGCCCTCCCTGACCCACCGGTCGGACAGGTCCATCGCCCGGGCCCGGTGGACCGCGGCGGGCCTGATCGCCTCTTCAGGCTCGCGGTACAGGTAGCAGTTCAGCCGGGTCAGCGAGGCCACCAGTTCCTCGGCAGGCCCGGTGGCGCCGGACGCGTGCTGGACCTCGCGGTGCACGGCCCACCAGTCGATCTCGAGGGCGGCAGCGTAGGCCGGATCCGCGGGCTCGCCGTAGCGGGTCTTGACCAGCTCGTAGAACTGCTGCATGCAGGCCCGCGCCCCCTCGGGGTCGTTGTCGGGGTACGGCGCCCACAGCTGGTTGGCGCGCAGCACCAGCCAGGCGCCCGCCACGGTCTGGTACGGGTCCAGGCCGAAGCCCGCCTGCACCAGCCCGACGCTCGCCGCCAAGACCTGCGGCCAGCGGCGCAGGTAGTACCCGACCCAGGCCCGGTACTCCAGGCGGGCGATGCGAAGCGGATCGAACGACCTGAGCCGGTTCGGCGAGCTGGTCCTGACGGTGCGGGCTTCCATGAGCGTCCCTCCCTGTGTGCTCTCCACAGTGTCCCCTGGCAGGCCGCGGTCATCCACCTGACATGACTGTGCCCTCTTGACATGATCGTGTCATATATGGCACAGTCATGCCATGGCGTCTGGCAGCAGCCTCAGGGAGCGGCAGGCGGCGGTCGTCAGGGAAGCGATCCTCGATGCCCTGGTCAGCCGGCTGGACCGCGACGACCCCGACGACGTCGCGATGCCGCAGGTCGCGGCCGACGCGGGCATATCGCTGCGAACCCTGTACCGCTACTTCCCGACTCGGGAGGCCATGTTCGACGCGGTCGGCGATCACGTGGTCGCCCGGATGGGGTTGCCGCAGCAGATCGAGGGCGCGGACGACATCTCCAGGGTTTTCCTGGACTCAGCCACGCGCGGTGCGCAGAGCCCGGAGCTCGTACGCGCGATGCTCTGGACTCGGCTGGGCCGCCGGGCCCGGTCGCCGCACCGGCGGCGCCGGGTGGAGTCCATCACCGCGGCGCTCGCCGAGGTGACCTCGCACCTGGCGCCGGGCGAGGCCCGCCGACGGGAGGGCGCGATCGTCTACCTGTGCAGCCTGCCGGCCTGGATCACGGTCAGCGAGGAGTGCGGCCTGTCCGCGGAGGACGCGCGCCTGGGCATCGCCTGGGCCATCGACACGCTGATCACCGCGCTCAGGGACGAAAACAGTACCCAACACGATCAGGGGAGGACATCATGACCGACACGCACGCGATGACCACCACACCGCTCACCGGTGCCTTCGCCCGCCGGCCCGGGGCCGGCTCCAGCCGCGCCTACCTCGGCCACCTGTTCAGCTTCCTCGCCGAGTCGGGGCAGACCAACGGCAGCCTCGCAATAATGGAGGTGACCGTCCGCAAAGGCCTCGAACCTCCGCCACACACCCATTCCCGTGAGGACGAGACGTACTACGTCCTCGACGGCCGGTGGGTCTTCGACGTCGGCGGCGAGTCCCTCGCCGCCGAGCCGGGCTCCCTGGTCTTTCTGCCGCGCCGCGTGGCGCACAGCTTCTCGATCGACGGTGACGCCGCCCGGGCACTGGTGATCCTGACCCCGGGCGGGCTGGAAGACGCATTCCGGGAGTTGAGCGAGCCGACCGCGCAGGCACACGGCCTGCCGCCCCGCCCGGACGGCCCCCCGCCGATCGCCCGCATGGCCGAAGTGCTCGGCGCGCGCGGCATCCTGTTCGGCCCGGGGAGGACATCATGACCGACACGCATCAGGCCGTTGCTACCGCGACGGCTCACCACTCCGCAGCCGGAACCGGCGACGCCTACTGGTTCTTCGACTCCCTGATGGTCATCCGGGCCGCCGAGCCGGGTCAGCCCGTGATCATCGAGGCGACCGTCGCGCCCGGCGGCGGGGCGCCGCTTCACGTGCACGCCGACCTGGACGACAGCTTCTACCTCGTCTCGGGACGCCTCGCGTTCCGGTGCGGTGAGCAGTCCTTCGCGGTCGAGCCCGGGG
>Ga0187805_10000984_pt1 | contig 10105 bp, 7 predicted proteins | sample NC_wetland_sal_i_6_FD_132965 | JGI IMG/M metagenome (GOLD analysis project Ga0187805, IMG submission 132965) | Wetland sediment microbial communities from Neuse River Estuary, North Carolina, USA - Control_5 | ecosystem: Environmental > Aquatic > Freshwater > Wetlands > Sediment | place: USA... | reverse complement strand
GAGTAACTTGGCGAAAGGTTCCGTAATCCGAAATTCAGGTAAACACCTTAGTCGAAAGTTCCTACAATACCGATCTTTCCGGCACAAATTACACGATTCACACCAGGTCTGCAGACCGATGAGTAATTCCTTCTTTGGATTTCCACAGCGGAAGGTGGAGGGCACTTACAAATTATATTTTTTCATCAGATGTCGAAATGACCGATAGGAAATGCCGAGCAGATCGGCGGCTTTGGTTTGCACACCTCCACTCTGATTGAGAGCATTCTGCAGCAGGGACCGTTCGATTCCGGCAACGTAGGTTTCCATGCCTACGCCTTGGGGAAGAGCAGCCTCGCCCATTTCGGGAAATGCCGACCCATCGGCAGACGCTGCCGCTGCGCGGGCTTTCGGCCGCTCTGCCGGTAACTCGACATGGAGCTGGTCCGACATTTCCAGCGCGACCGCGCGTTCTACCGTATTTTCCAGTTGCCGGACATTCCCCGGCCACTCATAGCCACAGAGAGAGTCGAGAGACGGGGCATGCATGCACAAAATGCTGCGCCCGGCCGCACTGGCATACTTCTTGAGAAAATGATTGGCCAGCAGAGGAATGTCCTCGCGGCGCTCCCGCAGCGGAGGCACGCGAATCGGAATGACATTCAGGCGATAGTACAAATCTTCGCGGAAAGTATTTTCCGCCACGGCTTTATCCAGATCGCGATTGGTAGCGGCAATGACGCGGACGTCGATGGAAATCTCGCTGGTGCCGCCCACCGGGCGCACCGTACGTTCCTGCAGCACGCGCAGCAGTTTGACCTGCATGGCGAGGGTCATTTCGCTGATCTCGTCGAGAAAGATCGTGCCGCCGTCGGCCACTTCAAACAGGCCTCGCTTGTTCTGGCTGGCACCGGTAAAGGCGCCCTTCAAGTATCCAAAGAGCTCGCTCTCGAGCAGGGTTTCGGGAAACGCGCCGCAGTTGACGGAAACGAAAGCATCCGTAGCGCGCGGCGAGCATACGTGCACCGCGCGAGCCACCAGTTCTTTTCCTGTGCCGCTTTCGCCGTGAATCAAAACCGTGCTGGCGGTAGACGCTACGGTTCGGACCGTCTGCTTGAGTTTCTCCATGGCCGGGCTGGAGCCAATGATGTTGTCGAGGGAATTTCGGGTGGCGGCGTCGCGGCGAAAGGCGAAATTCTGCTTGCTGAGCACCAGCTTTTCGAGAACGCGATTGATCGCCAGCTTGATTTCGTCGACCAGCCCCGGGCTCTTGCGGATATAGTCGGAGGCGCCGCCCGCCTTCACGGCTTCCACGGCGGCTTCGTAATCGTCGACCGCCGTGATCAGAATTACGGCGGAATCCGGCGAAACGCGGTGAGCATGGCGCAGCACTTCGATGCCGTCGATGTTCGGCATCTTAATATCGGTGATGATGACGTCGTACAGCGCGCCATCGATCTTGCTCTTTGCGGTCTGACCTGCCTGAACGGTCTCGACCCGGTGGCCTTCGCGGCGCAGCGAAATATCCAGCATTTCGCAAATGGAGCGTTCGTCGTCGCAGACCAGGATGTTAGCCACGCCCACCTCCTCCAGCTGCGGCGGCAGCAGGGCGCGCCGGCGCGAGAATGCGGGGATTCTCGGTCACGTTTTCATTCGGAAAGGCCGACCTTCCGGAATCGAGACGGTTCATCCTCAAGATGAAGGCCGTTCCCTGGCCGGCCTTGGATCGCGCAAACACTTTGCCTTCGTGCGCCTGCATGATCTGATAGACAATGGCCAGGCCGAGACCGGTGCCGCCTTCAAAGTTCGACTGAAACGGCTCAAAGATCTTTTCTGTCTGCTGCGGGGTCATGCCCGCGCCGGTATCGCGGAAACTGATTTGCCAATCGTCGCCCGATCCTTCGATGCCGACCGTCAGCGTTCCCCCGTTCTTCATGGCGCGCACGGCATTCTCCGAGAGATTCCAGAACACCTGCTTGAGCTTGTCGCCATCCGCCAGCGTCCATGCTTCGCGAATGGGAAACGAGCGCTCAATCTTGATCCCGGTTTTTTCCACGGTCATGCGATGGTCCATCAGCGTTAACGTATCTTCGATCAGCGGAATCAGATCGACCTTGGCAAAGTGATATTGCTTGGTGCGCGAGTAGGCGAGGAAATCGGTGATGATGCTGTTCAGGCGCTGGGACTCGCGAGTCACGATATCCAGCAGCCGGCGGTGATCTTCGTTCATCTCCGGGACCGCGGAGAGCATGCTGACTGAACCGGCGATCGAGGTCAGGGGATTGCGGATTTCGTGGGCAATCGCCGCGGCCAGACGGCCGACTGCTGCCAGACGGTCTTGCATGCGAACTTCACGCTCCAGCCGCCGAATCTCGGTGAGATCGTCGAGCACGTAGACATATCCTTGGTTCCCGCGCCCGGGCACAGTAAGGCCCGCCACGCGGACCCGGAGCGTTTTGCGGAATCGCGTGGGCGCATCGAAGCGGACTTCGCCGTGGGCCTGGGGCGATTCCACCGTGGGCAACGCATCCAGAAAGAGTTGATGAACCGGGGCAACCAGCAGATCGGCGGCAGAGCGCTCCAGCAGCCGTTGCGCAGCGGCATTCACCAGAGTGATCCGGCCGTCGAGACCGGTGGTGATCAGGCCGCTGCTGATGGAATGAATGATGTGCTCATGCAGCACCTGCAGGCTTTCCAGCGCTCCGCTGGTGTCTTTAAGCTGCACCCCCACCTGGCGCAGTTTCGTGGTCAGCAGTCCCGCCAGATAAGCAATCGCAAAAAACGCGAAGAGATTGACGAAAATGATGGCCTGCAGCGTCTTCAGCCCGGGATGCGTCGCGCAATACGAAGGCACGACCCCGTAGTAATTCAGTTCCAGCACCGTACCGTAGAGAATGAAGGCCAGAGCGGCCACCAGATGCGCCCACACGCGTGGCAGAAGCGCGCTGGCAACGATGATGACCAGCGGGTAGAGAAAATTCAGGGAGCTGTCCCACCCTCCGGTCTCGTGTACGACCAGGCTTACCAGAAATAGATCGGTAAGAACCTGCAGCGTTGCCTGCTGGCGGTGCTCGCGCCACAAGGAAAGCAGCAGCACGTAGAAAAACGAAAGGCTGTACCAGAATAGAATGGTGCTGACGAACAGGCGCAAAGGCAGGCGCGCGGGACTGAACTGCATGACCGCTAGCTCAATAGCCAGCAGCAGCGTCAGGATAAAAATGCGAACCCGAACCAGCCATGTGAGCCAATTGCGTTCATCGAACGTAGAGAGCATCGGGTTCCTGGAGGAAACGTCAACGTTTCAAGGTTTCATGGTTGCAAGGTTTCAAAGCTTCGCGGATCTCTCCTTGAAAACTCCGAAACCTTGTCACCTTGAAAGCTGAAATTATCCAGCCAGCTTGGCGATCATGGAGAACAGCGGCATGTATAGCGAAATCACGATTCCGCCAACCGAAATGCCGAGGATTCCGATGATAATCGGCTCTAACATGGCCAGCATGTCTTTGGTCGCCGCATCCACTTCTTCCTCGTAGAAGTCAGCGATCTTCTGCAACATCGAATCCATCGCACCGGTGGCTTCGCCGACCCCAATCATCTGCGTCACCATGTTGGGGAAGACGCCGCATTCGCGCAGCGGATCGACGATGGTCCGGCCTTCTTCGATCGCCTTGCGCACTTTCATCAGCGCCTCTTCCAGCACGGCATTGCCCGAGGTTCTGGCCGTGATGCTCAAGCCTTCCAGAATCGGAACGCCTGAGGTGATCAGGGTGCCCAGGGTCCGGGTGAAGCGGCCGACCGCGATCTTGCGCAGCAGGCCCCCCATCACCGGAATGTTGAGCAGCATCTTGTCGAAGTAATAGCGTCCGCGCGGATGCTTGCGAATCTGCTTGATGCCGAAAAACAGGGCAGCCCCGACTACGAGAACCACCCACCAAAACGCTTGCACCGCCGCGCTCAGCCCCATGACGATGCGCGTGGGCAGAGGCAGGTCGACTCCCAGTCCGGCAAACAGGTTGGCGAAAATGGGCACCACCCATTTGAGCAGGGCGCCGACGATCAGAGCGGCCATGCTCACAACCGCGATCGGGTAGATCAGCGCGGACTTCACTGCCGCCTTCAGGCGTACCGCCTTTTCCACGTAAATTGCCAGGCGCTGCAAAATGATGTCGAGAATACCGCCAGTTTCGCCGGCCTCGATCATGTTGGTGGTGAGGTCGTCGAAGATCGTGGGGTACTGACGCATGGCATTGGCCAGCGTGGCGCCGCTTTCCACCGTGGTCCGCACGCCCGTCAGGGTCTTCTGGAAAGCCGGGTTTTCCTGGTTCGCAGCCAGGATTTCCAGACACTGCACCAGCGGCAGGCCGGCATCGATCATGACCGAGAACTGGCGGAAAAAGATGGCGATGTCCTTGGTCTTGACCTTGGTGGAACCGAAAGTGGGCAGAGAGAATTCTTTGCCTTTTTCGCGAATGGCGCCCGGCGTGATGCGCTCGCGCCGCAGGCTCTGCGCCAGCGATTGCTTGTTGGCCGCTATCCGTTCTCCGGAAACCTTCTGTCCCGACGCGTCTTTGCCCGAAAATGTAAAGACTGGCATGGTTTAGCTTCTCCTGATTCTCGATGTTGCTGTGTAAACGCTAAGCTCTTTCAAAAGTTTTGCTCCAACCGCGCTAGTGCTTGGAGGGCGCGGCTCCCCGGGCCAGAGTTGTTCCCGCCGTAGTCGGCCGGGTCAACAGGCTGGCCCCCCGGTTGATCATCTCGGTCAATTCGTCGACGTTGCTGGAGCGCGCCATGGCGGTCTCCATAGAAATCAGCTTCTGGAAATAGGCGGTCGCCAGCGACTGGTTGAAGGTCTGCATTCCGAACTTTTCCTGTCCTGACTGCATCGACGAATAGATCTGGTGAATTTTGTCTTCGCGGATCAGGTTGCGCACCGCGGCATTGGGCACCAGGATTTCCATGATCATGGCCCGGCCTTTGCCGTCGATCTTGGGCACGAGGCTTTGACACATGATGCCTTCCAGCACCAGCGACAGCTGGGCGCGAATCTGCGGCTGCTGGTGTGCCGGAAAGACGTCGATGATACGGTTGATGGTCGAGGTTGCCGAGTTGGTGTGCAAGGTGCCGAAGGTCAAGTGGCCGGTTTCCGCGATACGCAAGGCCGACTCGATGGTTTCCAGGTCGCGCATTTCGCCGATCAGCACGACGTCGGGGTCTTCACGAAGGGCGGCGCGCAACGCGTCGCTGAAACTCTTGGTGTCGGCGTGCAGTTCGCGCTGGTTGACCACGCAGTTTTTGTTCATGTGCACGAACTCGATCGGGTCTTCGATGGTGAGGATATGGTCGTGGCGCTCGCTGTTGATCTTGTCGATCATGGCGGCGAGCGTGGTGGACTTGCCCGATCCGGTCGGTCCTGTGACCAGCACGAGTCCGCGAGGCTTGTCGCAGAGCTTGCTGACGACCGGAGCCAGGCCGAGCTGGTTGAACGATTTGATCTCGAACGGAATCACGCGGAACACGGCGGCCGTGGCGCCGCGCTGGTTAAAAACGTTGGCGCGGAAGCGGGCCAAGCCCTTCAAGCCGAACGAAAAGTCGAGTTCGAGACTCTCTTCAAAGCGATGCTTCTGCGAGTCCGTCATCACGCTGTAGGCCAGCTGCTTGGTTTCGGCAGGCGTCATCTGCGGGAGATCGAGCGGCACCAAATGGCCATGCACGCGAATTTGCGGCGGCGAGTTGGTGGTGATGTGCAAATCGCTGCCATTCATCTCCAGCATTCTCTTGAGCAGATCGCTTAACGACAGACCCATAAAAAGTTCCCTCTCGGTTAGTTTTTCTAAATCAAGTCGCTAGTCGTGGGTCGTTAGCCGTTGGCAAAGACCCCGACGAACCGGCCAGATTCTCCTACCTCTTGCTACCGCCATAACCCGATCCAGATGCCGTCAGTTGCTGGCGAACGACAAATGACCAACGACTAACGACGGTTTCAGTGAATCGTTTCGCGCGCGACTTCTTCCAGCGTGGTCATACCCGCCGCCACCTTGATCAAACCGCTGCGGCGCAACGTGATCATGCCGCGCTCGATGGCTTTCTTTTTCAATTCGACCGCGGAGGCGCCGACCAGAACCAGTTCCCGAATCTCATCGTCAACCTCCATGACCTCGTACAAGCCGCAGCGGCCCTTGTATCCGGTGTTGTTGCAAACCGTGCAGCCTTTTCCCTTCTGGATCTTTACTGTCTTGCACTCTTCCGGAGTGAAGCCGGCGTCGATCAGCGTCTGCGGAGGCACGTCAATGGGCTCAATGCAGTCCTTGCACACCCGCCGCACCAGGCGCTGAGCGCAGATCAAGTGCACCGACGTCGCGACGAGGAATGGCTCGATGCCCATGTTCATCAGTCGCGTAATGGTTTCTGGAGCGCCGTTGGTGTGGAGCGTCGAGAGCACAAGGTGGCCGGTAAGGGCGGCCTTGATGGCGATTTCCGCGGTTTCAAAGTCTCGAATTTCGCCGACCAGAATAATGTTGGGGTCCTGCCGCAGGAACGATCGCAGGGCGGCGGCGAAGTTCAATCCGATCTGCTCTTTCATCTGCACCTGGTTGACGCCTTGCAGCTGAAATTCGACCGGGTCTTCCGCCGTCATGATGTTGGTGTCGGGCTGGTTCAAGCGGGAAATCGATGAATACAAAGTATTGGTTTTGCCCGATCCGGTTGGCCCCGTGACCAGCACCATGCCGTAGGGTTTCAAGATAGCTTTTTCGAACTTCACCAGCGACTCGGCTTCGAAACCAAGCTTGGTCATGTCGAGGCGCAGGTTTTCCTTGTCGAGCAAACGCAGCACGATCTTCTCGCCCCACAGGGTGGGCAGCGTGCTGACGCGGAAGTCGAGCTGCTTTTTGCGGCCTGCGATATTCATCTTCAGCATGATGCGGCCGTCTTGTGGCAGTCGCTTTTCGCTGATGTCGAGCTTCGCCATGATCTTCAGACGAGAGGTGATCGCGTCTTTCAACTTCAACGGCGGAGTCATGATCGACTGCAGCACACCGTCAATACGGAAGCGGACACGGAATTCTTTTTCGTAAGGCTCAATGTGGATGTCGCTGGCCCCCCGTTTTACGGCGTCGCCGAGCACAACGTTCACCAGCTTGACGACCGGGGCCTCGTCGGCCGCTTTTTCCAGTTCTTCGAGCGCGATTTGCTGCTCTTCCGACTGCAGTTCGACGTCGCTCTCGTTCATCTCCGACATCGACTGCATCACGGCTTCGAGATCTTCTTCTTTACCCGCGGTGTAAGCTTTTTCAATTCCCGCCAGAATCGAGCTTTCCGAGGCAACGACCGGCTCAATATTGAAGCCGGTCATGAACTTGATGTCGTCCATGGCAAACACGTTCGTCGGATCGACCATGGCGATGGTGAGCGATGCGCCCACGCGGCTGAGAGGAAGAATCTGGTAGCGCTTGGCGGTCTCGAACGGAATCAGCTTGACGACGGCAGGGTCAATTTCGAAATAAGAAAGGTTGATGGCCGGAACGCCATACTGGCGGGAAAGAAAATTCGTGACGTCCTCATCCGTGAGGAAGCCGAGCTTCACCAGGGCTGAGCCCAGGCGACAGCTCTGTTCTTTCTGAACCTTATTCGCTTGTTCCAACTGCTCTGGGGTAATGATCTTCTCTTTGACGAGAAGGTCACCCAGCCGTTGAGACATACGCAGATCTCCTAGCCACGTAGATGGAACGATGCCTCACACTTGCGCAAGGCATGGCGCGAGCGGCTGCCCATCGTTTGGGAGAGAAACGCAGCTCATTCGCGTTGACACAAATTGTCAACGCAAGCGGATTACTGCGCCAGTGACTTTGGTACTTGCACCTGACGACGCACCGCGGTTTGAGCGCATTAAATCGCTGCAGTCGATGAGAAATGCCCATTTTGGGCCTTTTTCAGCCCTATGTTGGCTGCTCCGGTACATGCACTTCAGTAAGCCGGACTGGTGCACGATGGCTCATTCAGCGGCCATTGACGCGCTCGATTACACTCACCCTTAGGAATTTTTCACTTGACCACAGCTCTGGCACAAAACGCGATCCGGAATTATTACGGGGTGCTCTATCGGGCCTGGGGCGCGCAGCACTGGTGGCCGGCAGAGACACAATTCGAAGTGATTGCCGGCGCCTATCTCACGCAGAACACCGCGTGGACGAATGTGGAACGCGCTCTGCAAAATCTTCGCCGAGCTAACGTCTTGAGCCTGGATGGAATAAGGAAAATCAGAATGGCGCGTCTGGAGCGGCTGATTCGTCCTTCCGGATATTTCCGCCAAAAAGCGAAGCGTCTCAAGACCTTCATCGCTTTTGTGGACAAGCAATACGAAGGCTCACTCGACCGGATGTTTTCTCAACCGACGGAGTATCTGAGGGAACAGTTGCTAAGCTTGAATGGCGTCGGCCCGGAGACTGCGGACTCGATTCTTTTGTACGCCGGAAATCATCCGGTATTCGTGGTGGATGCGTACACACGGCGCATTCTCGATCGTCATGGGATTTTGGCGCAGACCACGGACTATGAAGAAATCAGGCGATTCTTTCAAGAATCTCTATTGCCGGTTGCTGCTGAGTTGGAACACAAGCCATTGAACGCAACCCCTGGCCTTGAATCCGGATTTCGCGGAGCCGCTCATTCTCCTTCCCCAATGAGCACCGCGCACCGTACGGCCTTGGTGCAGGTTTACAACGAGATGCACGGGCTTCTGGTTGGAGTCGGCAAACATTTTTGTGGAAAATCACAGCCCCAATGTGACATGTGCCCTTTACAACAGTTCTTGCCGTCGGGTAAGGGATAGTCATGACTCGATTGCCGCCGATTCAGCGTTGCGCGATTCTGCTGCCGCTTTTCCTCTTTATGACCGGATCCACTCCTCCAGTCACCCTGCGGCAAGCTGGCGAGCAAGCGGGAATCCTGGTGGGCGCTGCCGTGCGTCCTTCTCTATTTTCCGAAGCCGCATATTCGGAGACCCTGGCTCGTGAAGTCAACATGGTCGAACCCGAGGATGCCATGAAGTGGTGGGTGGTACGGCGAAATAAGGGCTCCTTTGATTTCGCGGAAGGCGATGCCGTGGTCCGCTTCGCGCTGGCGCATGGAATGAAAGTTCGGGGACACTGCCTGGTTTGGGATCACACCAATCCAGAGTGGCTGGCGCAAGGACATTTCACTCCGGCGCAGATGTCCCAGCTATTACAGGAACACATCTCCACATTGATGACGCACTATGCCGGGCAGGTTTTCGCCTGGGATGTGGTCAACGAGGCGATGGACGAGAACGGCCGGTTCAAGGACTCGCCGTGGTACAACCAGCCGGGAATTGGATTCTCAGGAAAAGGCTCAGCCTACGTGGAACAGGCGTTTCGCTGGGCTCACGAGGCCGATCCGCACGCTCTGCTTTTCTACAACGAGGCGGAGGGCGAGGGGATGAATCGCAAGTCGGATGCAATATACGCGATGGTCAAAAATTTCAAGCAGCGCGAAGTTCCCATCGACGGCGTCGGGCTGCAGCTGCATATTTCGCAGCTCGATTTTGACCCCGTCGCCGTGCGCGCGAATATTGCGCGCCTGACCGCGCTGGGCCTGCAAGTTCACATTACGGAGCTTGACGTTTCCTTGCCGGTCGATTCCGCCGGCAATGCCTCAATAGAAGATTCGCGGCGGCAGGCTGACGTTTATGCGGGCGTGGCGGGAGCATGCTTGGCAAATCCGGGCTGTACCGCGATTCAGACATGGGGATTCACCGACAAGTATTCCTGGATCGGCTCACATTCGCACGGGACGCGCGGCGCGGCCCTCCCCTTTGACCGAAGTTACAAAATCAAGCCGGCTTATCAAGCCCTGCTCCAGCGGCTCGCCGCCAAGGTGACTCCCACGAACTGACCCTTATTAATTCCGACATCATTAATTCCGACATCCTAGTGTTGTGTCCCATAAATAACTAGCATAAGTGTTCGGCTTGGGTTAAGCTGCGGTATATGATCACCGGCCGCCCCAAGCCTCCCCTGATCCTCACCGACGAAGAGGGTATTCAGCTTCGCAGCTTCGCCCACTCCCGCACGCTGCCCCACAACCTGGTTTGCCGCGCCAAGCTGGTGTT
>Ga0187805_10000983_pt1 | contig 10112 bp, 9 predicted proteins | sample NC_wetland_sal_i_6_FD_132965 | JGI IMG/M metagenome (GOLD analysis project Ga0187805, IMG submission 132965) | Wetland sediment microbial communities from Neuse River Estuary, North Carolina, USA - Control_5 | ecosystem: Environmental > Aquatic > Freshwater > Wetlands > Sediment | place: USA... | reverse complement strand
GATGGCACCCAGCCGCTTTAATCCTACTTGCGCGGCAGATCCCTTCACGGTATGAATCGCGCGAAAGAGCTTATTGATCTCTTCGGGGTTGTTGTTGCCCTCGAGCGAAATCAAGCAATCGCTCACGACCTGTAGATGTTCTTCGGCTTCCGGTTGAAAGAATTCCAAAATCTCATCCGCCACTTCATCGTCGGAGGGGAGTGCGTCGAAGTAGGAGCCTGTCGCGGCTGACACAACAGTTTCCTGAGCAGACGGCTTGGTTGGCTCCGCATACGGCTGAGACTGAGGATAGTTCAGCGGAGGCGGCTCCGTGGGAAATGCGAACCGGTAGCGCTCCTTGAAAGCGGCGATGTCATCGAGGCTTTCCCTGCCGGTATCGCTGATTTCCAGCAGATCCGTTTCCAGAAGAGAAATGCCGTCCGACAAAAATTCCGTAAGAGGGCCATGCAGGTCATCACCCAGCGTGGCATTCATTGCATACTGAAAAACGTGAGCAAGTTTTGCCGCAATCTCGGAGAAGCGTGGAAATCCATAACTCGCCGAAGTCCCGCTCAGTGTATGGGCCGAAATGTAAAGCCGCTCCAGATCTTCCTTCCGAGGCGATATTTCCTGCAAAACGCTCACGTACTCCCGCAAATATTGCAGGTGCTCGGAAGCTTCCTGAAGGAACATCTCGACGGCTTCGCGGTCCGGCATGCTCACGCGCGTCCCTCCGTTACAAGTTCCGGCTTCTGCAATTCTTCCGCCGTGGGTTTGCGATACAGGATGCAGTCGTTCAGCACGATAGCCTGAAATTTCACCGGCATTTTGGAGATCGATTCCGAATGGCCCAGAAAAAGGTAGCCGCCCGGCTCCAGCGTGTCGTAAAACCGTTGGACGAGCGCGCGCCTGCGCTCCTCGGAAAAATAAATCAGCACGTTCATGCAGAAAATCATGTCCATCCGGCCGAGATAGACAGCCGACGCCAGATTCATCTGCGCGAAGGTTACGAGCTTGCGCAGTCTGGGCTTCACCTGGTGCCCGCCATGCGCTTGCGTGAAGTGTGTCTCCAATTGTTGCGAGCTTACGCTCGCGAGACTCCGTCCCGCATAAACACCGCGTTCGGCACGCTTCAAAGCGTGGCGTCCAACGTCGGTTGCGAGGATCTCCACGTTCCAAGAATCGGTAAAGGTAAGCGAATCGGCGATGGTGATCGCGATGGAATAGGGTTCCTCGCCGGTCGAGCATCCCGCACTCCAAATGCGGAGCGTGCGCGGATTTTTCCAAAATTTCTTGACGTGTAACTCGGGAAGCACACGTTTTTCGAATGCCTCATAAACGCTCGGATACCGGAAGAAGCTGGTCTCCTGCGTCAGGAGCCCCTCGAGCAAGGCTTCATACTCGACATTCGATTTGCGCATCGCCCGCAACAAGTCCGTGCCGCGCTCCAAACCTTTGGCGCGCAAATGCTCCTTTACCCGCGTCGAGAAAAAGCGCTCGCGCGATTCATCGAAGCAAATGCCCGTCCGCTCTTCGATCAGCATGCGGATCTCGCTCAATTCGTGTTCACTAAGACCTTGCGCCGGTCCTTGCCGTTCGCTCATTCCAGTCCCGCTTTAGCTCTGGCCGCTTGCCCGAGCAGAAAATCATGGCTTATCGCAGAGCGCCAGCTGGGACGGGCCGCTCGGAATCTTCCAAAGCATTGCCGGACTTCGACGTTGCGCGGAACTGGGCCAGCGCCTCGTTCAATTGGTCGGACAATTTCACGAGCTGGCTGACCGTCGCGACTGTTCCGCGCGTGCCCTGAGATGTTTGCCGCGTGATGCTCGAAATAATTTGCATTGCGTGCGCCACGCCTTCTGTTCCACGCACCTGCTGTTTCGAGGCAAGAGAAATTTCCTGGACGAGTTCTGCCGACTGGCGCACAACATTCGAAATGGCGTCCAGCGCGCGTCCGGCTTGATCGGCCAGCGTTGCGCCGCCTTCCACTTCCTTCGTGCCTTCTTCCATGACAACCACGGCTTCGTTCGTCTCCGCCTGAATGGCCTTGATGAGCGCTGCGATATCCTTCGTGGCGCTGCGGCTGTGTTCCGCCAGCTTGCGGACTTCGTCGGCCACGACTGCGAACCCACGACCGGCTTCACCCGCGCGAGCCGCCTCAATGGCCGCGTTCAACGCGAGCAAGTTCGTCTGCTCCGTAATGTCATTGATGACGTTGATGATTTCCGAAATTTCGAGTGAGCGATCGCCCAGCGACTTGATCTTTTTCGCCGTGGCTTGCACGGATGCGCGAATGCGCTGCATACCTTCCAAAGTGTCCCGCACCGCGCGGTTGCCTTGTTCGGCGGCGTCCAAAGCGCGGCGAGCTGCTTCCGCGCTGGCTTCCGCGTTGTTGGAAACCTGCTTCATCGAAACGGTGAGCTCTTCGACGGCACTCGACGTATTGGTGATTTCTTGGTCTTGCTGCGTAGCACCAGCCTGCATCTCGTCGGCGGCCACAAGAATGTTGTTCGAGCATGCCGTGACTTCCATAGCCGCTTTGCGTACGCGCTCGAGCACCTTGGTGAAGTTGTCGAGCATGTAGTTGATCGAGTCCGCCACGTTGCCTAAGGCGTCGTTGGTAACTTTTCCGCGCAGCGTCAAATCGCCGCGTGCAACCTGGTTGATGACCGTCAACAACTCCGTGATACTGCGTTGCAAAGCGTCATTCGCGTCCTGGTTGCTCGTGGCCTTGGAAACCTTCGCCACCGCGCGATTCAAATTCTCGGCAATGTAGCCAAGCTCGTCCCCCGTGGTGATTTCAACGCGCGCGCGCGGGTCTCCGGCTGCGATGCGCTCGGAAAACTGCGCAAGCTCTTGCACCGGCGCCAATAGCTTGCTTCCCAGCCGCCATGCCAGAAAGACGGCCATGCCGATTGCCAGCAACAAAGCCAGCATCACGGAGCCACTCGCCCCGCTCGGCAACGCGCCGAAATCAAACAAGGACGCTCCGCCGGATTGCCGCCCGGCGCTGTAAGCCAGGCCCAGCACGGCGAACAGGATGACGCCATTCGCTAGGACCAGCGTCCAGATTGTCGAACTCAGTCGCGATTTCATGCCTTCCTCCAAATCTCTACTGCAGCGCCCCTATCCGCACGCGGCAGGGTCCGCGCAAACTCACTCGTTCAAACCTAGATGCTTGGGCCCGGAAAAACCTCGAGCATTCTCCGCAAGTCAATAATCAGCGCCAGCCGGTCATCGTGCCGGAGCATTCCAGTGCAATGCGGAACATTTTCTGGCGCTTGTTCCAGCAAATCCTCCGCATTTACCGAGTACGTTCCGATCACCTCATCGGCTGCAATTCCGATCCGCAAATCGTCATGCGCACCCTCGCCCCGTAGCGAAGCCACTACCACGTGCTTCGGCAACAATCCCGGACGGCGTCCTTCGGTGATGGCGATATCGATCAGCGGCACAATCGCTCCCCGCAAATTGAAAATCCCTGCAAGGTACGCCGGACCGAGCGGCAGTTTGGTCAACAACGGCCAGTCCAAAACTTCCTCAACATCCAACACCGGCAAACAAAATCGTTCGCGACCACTCCGGAAGACGCAGTACTGCGACTCCGGAGGCCGCTCTTCCATGGGCCCGAGCGCCTCGAGCAGGTCGTCCGCATCCGCGGGCAGCGGCACTAAATGGAAATCTTCGCTCATCCCAAATCATCCTCAAAAGTCTTCTAAGCAAATCGCCGTACAGCTCGAAGTAGCTCTTCCCTCGTAAATGGCTTGGTTACGTAACCATCCGCGCCTTGCTGCTGGCCCCAAAACCTGTCGCTCTCCGTGTTCTTCGAGGTCACCAGTATCACTGGTATCGCTTGGTAGTCAGAATGATTCTTCAGCTCCCGGCATACTTGAAAGCCATTCCGTTTCGGCATCACCACGTCCAGCAAAATCACGCTCGGACGCTCTATCGCGATCGCTTCTTCGACTCTTTCTGGGTCGTTTACTCCCACCAGCCGGTAGCCTTCGTGCTCAAGAAAGCCCTGGATCAGCTTCACTTGCGAGGGCGAGTCATCGACGATGAGTACTTTTTTCTGCAGCATCGACATCTCCCCATAATTCTCCGCAGACCAGAGGTGCACGTCAGCAGCCAGGCTAGAAATTCTGTGGCTGCCGATGTCTATTTTGTACAAGACTTGTGTTATGAGTGAGTTGCAGGGCTACCAGGGCTGCTCAACGGCGGCTCGCGGGAGACGCGGGCTCGACTTCTGTCTCAGCTTGAGATGCATTCTCAGTCTCCCGCATCTCGCTCGCCAGCGATGAGAATCTCTGCATGATCTCGTTGATCCGCATGGCCATGCTGTAAATCGTCTTGATCTGCGCGAGCGATTGGGAGGAGAGTTGGCCGGGTTCCAAAAGTAACAGCTCGGCGTTGCCCAGCATGGAAGTCAGCGCATTGTTGACGCTGTGCTTCATGTCCATCATGTAGCGGCCCAGTGTCGCGTAATGTTCGTTTTTTGCCGCCCGACGCTCGGCCTGCTTCGAGACTCTGAGCGCTTCTGCGCGGCGCAACGACTCGCCAGCAACCAGCAGAAGCGTTTGCGCCCAGTCTTCACGCAAGGGAATGTGAACCAGACGTGGGTAACGCGAGCGCAATTGCCCAAGTTCCTGGGAGTCTGCGGGCACGCAAAGAATAACCGCGGCGGCGGGCTCAAAGGAACGCAGGACTATTGGCAATTTTCCTTCGAGTACAGGGCCCACCACCACGAGATCGTGGGGCTCTGCTTCGTGGTTTTTCCAGAGCTCGCTGCTGAGGATAGTGATCCCCGGCGCTTGCCGCTCGGCCTGCCAACAGGCGGTAAGGAGGCGCGCGAACTCCGGCTCATCGGTCAGTATCAGTACGCTCGCGTTTCGCACAGAAAACCCGCCCCCAGAATGATCGCCCGGCATGACCCAGCTGGAAACTGAATGTTCAAATCTTTTCGGCCTCGTCCAGCGCCGAGAGCAACCGTTTAGTGCTAATACCCAAGTTCACCGCCGCCTCGGTGTCTTTCGCCTGTTTGGCAATGTCCACACGTTCTTGGAGGCGCGAGACTTCTATCCGGGCTATGGAAAGTGCTCTGTCCATGGACGTTGCGTTGCCCGATTCCTTCGCGGATTCCACCGCCGCGGTCACCATGGCTCGAGCCACCACCGCACGGCGCAGATCCTCCGCTGACGGCCCATCCTCGCTCACGAACGCGGACACTTCCCACGAGGACATCAAAATGCGTGCCGCGCCGATTCTCACTGTTGTCATGGAACGCCCCCGAGTTGGCGGCGTGGCAATTAACTGCTCCCAGATTTTCTCGAGGCACGCTTCAAAATCGAGTCCGGCGGAAGCAGCAACCTTGCTTACACCGGCGGCGGCCGTTTTCTTCACGCTTGGTGTGCCAGGCTCGAGTTTCCCCGCATCCCTCCCCGAATCAAGAGGTTGATCGGCCACTGCAGGACTTGAGGTTCTCGCCTTGGAAGCCGCACTATCAATTACTTTTGGCGCGAGCTTTCCCAACGCCCGCTCCACGTCTGTCCGCAGGCCCAACAGCTTTTCGAAGGTCTGATTCACTGAACGTTCCGTGTACTCCTTCTGGAAAGGTTGTTTCCACTCGTCGGCGATATCTCGAATCTTTGCCAGCGCCTCGGCGCCAGAGAGGCCGAAGTTTTGGCAATCCATGGTTTTCACCCCGGCAGTTTCCAGTTGAGCCAGGCCCGAGCGGATCGCGATCAGGTCCGCGTGCATCAGCTCGATAAACGTTCGCCGCAGAAGGAAGTTAAACCGAACGAAGGCTAACAACGCCGCGGGATCGTAAAACATTCCGCCCGCCGTCTCTTTCACCTTGCGGCCCTGCTCGATGAAATTCGTTTTGAGGATATCCCGCAGGCTGCGAAAAGTTCCTAACGTATCGATCATGTCTTCGAGCGGTTCACACCATGCCAAATGAGTGGCAGGCACATCGCCCAGAACCGGTTTCATAACGAGCGCAACGTCGCCTGGCTCAATCAGCTTGTGGTAAATCTTTGGGGGCGCGCAAAGAGCGAAATATTGCACCAGCAGGAAGTCGATCTTGTCCCGGTCGACGTTTGTTTTCGAAGATTTCCTGAGTTGTCGATGGATGAGAGCGCAGAGACTGCTCTCGTTCGCATTTAGAGTCGTCGTTTGCAACAGCTTGCGCAATTCGTGCACCGCGACGCGCTGGTCCATCTCGTCCAGCCAGCTCTCGACTTCGTCAAACAATTCCAGGTCTGGTTTCTCCGGCAGATTCCTCTTTTCGGGCGGGAAGGGAATTTCGATTTCGAGCTGTTTTCCAAGGGCAAGATAGATTGGGAAAACCGAGCGGTCCTCGGCCCACTTTGCCTGCCGCGAGTTTGCAGGCTTGGGCTTCGTCAGCGGCGGAGTGTTCAATGTTGTAGTCGTTTTGTTCACGGCTGTGTCACCCACGGGCAGGGCCCCTCTAAGAACCGGACGGCCACCGCCTTATGTCCTTCGTGATATTGCACGGCAATGACGGTCGCTTCAGCCGCGCACCCGTGCCGATCACGCTCTATGCGTACCCGGTCATCAAACTCCAGCGGTAATCTGGAGAGAAAAATCGCATGCTCCGAACCGCCGTATTCGACCAGGGTGGCTTCCCGCAAGCTCGCATTTCCCGCACGCAGCGCTGTGATCTGCACCGGGACGCGAACGGCTGTAGCGCTGGGGAAGAATCGGGCCAACCGCTCCGCGCAGCCTTGCTCGCTCGCTGCGACGGTCGCCTGCGTCGGTCTTCTCACGTTGCCTCTCAAGTCCCCGTACGAGAATCGAGCGCCCGTTACGGTCTGGCACACGAACTTCCGCAAATGGACACAACGTCCCCGCAATGGAGATGCACGCTGCACGCCAAAGGAGGGGAAATGATGAAGGCTCAGAAAGCGAAGAAAGTGAAAGACTTAGAATTTTCCCATCGGGCCTGAAGGGATTCACCCGTCTCACGCTGAAACGCCACCGTCTCAGCGCATCGCGAAGCTGGCGTCTAGCATCCCGGGTTGAGACGTCAATTCCCTTGCTGCGCGGTTTCTTCCGGGGAGTCTTCTGCTTCGCCAGGGCCGGACCTGAGAGGGATGTTGTAGCGCTTCAATTTGCGGTAGAGCGTTGCCCTGCTTATCCCCAACATGCGTCCCGCGAGTGCTTTGTCCCCATTGGCTTGGTCGAACACGCGCAGAATCGTCATTTTCTCCATTTCCGCGAGAGCCGTGGTGGATAGCGACCCGGCATCCTGGATCGAAGAGGCGGAGCCTTCGGGCTGGTCGGTGCGGATAGCTGGAGGCAGGTCGATCACGTCGATCACCTGCCGGTCTCCCAGAGTAATCGCTCTTGCAATGCAGTTTTCCAACTCGCGAATATTTCCCGGCCACTCGTAGTTCAGCAAACTCTTCATGGCCGCGGGCGTCACGTGTAAGTGAGAATCCGGCGCATAACGGTCCAGGAAGTGATGGACGAGCATGGGGATATCAGAACGGCGGTCGCGCAAAGTCGGCAGGTGCACGGTCACCACATTCAACCGGAAATATAGATCCTTTCGAAAAGTTCCCTCGCGATAGGCAGCTTCCAGGTCGCGATTGGTCGCCGCAATCACACGCACATCGACGTTCACCTTCTCGTTGCTTCCGACTGGCCGGACTTCCTTCTCCTGAAGTACTCTCAAGAGCTTGGCCTGCATCTCCAGCGGCAGTTCGCCGATTTCATCCAGGAAAATAGTTCCGCCGTTGGCCGCCTGGAATAGTCCCGCTTTGGATTTCACAGCTCCCGTAAAAGCCCCTTTTTCGTAACCGAAGAGTTCACTTTCCATTAGCGTAGGCACGAGCGACCCGCAATCCACCGCGACAAACGGCGTCTGCGCCAGCGCACCTCGGAAGTGAATCGCGCGCGCTACGAGCTCCTTGCCCGTTCCACTCTCGCCGGAAATCAGGACGGGTGTGCGCGTATCCTTTAGCCGCGAAACCATTCGCAAAACGTCCTGAATGTTCGCCGAACTGCCGATGATCCCGTCCAGATTGTCTTCTGTGCTGACGCGTTCGCGCAAAAATTCGTTTTCTGTCACGAGCCTGACTTTTTCAGCCATGCGCTGCAACAACAGCCGCATCTTTTCCACGCGGAAGGGCTTCTCGATGTAATCGTATGCGCCTAGTTTCATCGCATCGACCGCGGATTCGATAGACCCGTGCCCAGTCATAATCGCGATTTCCGCCCGCGGAAGCACCAGCTTCGCCTGCTTTAGGAGGCCGACTCCTGAAAGTGTCGGAAGTTTTAGATCGGTCAAGATGAGATCCGGAGCGTCGGCGTCCAATTTCGCCAGCGCCGCTTCCGCGCTTTCCGCTTCGGTGCAGGAATATCCCAGGGTATTGCCAATGGTCATGCACAGCTTGCGGATGCTCTGCTCGTCGTCCACGACCAGCAAACGTATTCTTAAGTCGTCACTCATGGTTTTCCGAATGTTTTCTCCACAATGGACATTAATTGGTGTACACGGAACGGCTTCTCGATGCAAGGCGTCCCGCTGCGTGCCAGCAGCGCTTGGGTCTCACTATTAGCCGTGTCGCCGCTGATGAGAATGATCTTTGTGCCGAGCTCCGGCCGGTTTTTTTGGATCCACGCGTGAATCTCTGCGCCATTCACTTCTCCCGGCATTCGAATGTCGGAAATCACACCGCCGTAACGCCCATCCGCGAGTTGCTTCAGCCCCTCCGCGCCGGAAGATGCGTTCACGACCGCATATCCCTTGCGCTCGAGCGCCGCCTTCAAGAAAGCGATCACGGACGGCTCATCCTCGATCAACAAGATGGGAGCCGCTAGGCCGATCGCCGATGGTAATTTCATCGCCCTGCCTCTTTCGCCGCCATGGCCGGCAGCTCAGCCGCGATTGGGATCCGGACGACAAAGGTGCTGCCGCCGCTCTCAGCGTTGTTCCAACATTGAATTTCGCCGCCGTGCGCCCGCACAATCCCGTAGCAGATGCTCAGCCCGAGACCGGTGCCCTTGCCGGGCTGCTTGGTGGTGTAAAAAGGATCAAAGATATGCTGCGGATCCGCAATGCCCGTGCCATTATCCGTCACCACCACTTGCACGCTGTTGCCTCCGCGCTCCGTGCGAATCGCAATTCGCCCGCGCCGCCCCGTCTCTTGCACCGCATCGTACGCATTATTCAAAATATTCAGGAAGACCTGCTGTAACTGCTGGGCGTCTCCCATCGCCGGCGCGAGCGTCTCGTCGAATTCCTCTGTTACCTCAACGCCATGGCTCGCAAAATCATAGCTGCGCAGTTTGATCGTTTGCCGCAATACCGCATTCACCTGCACGGGTTCCCGTTGCACGGGCCGCTGCCTCGCGAAGCTGAGCAAGTCCTGCACAATGTCTTTCGTTCTCTGGGTCTCCTGCAAAATAATCTGCAAATCTTCCCGCGCCGATGCCGGCACCTCGGGATTTTCCAATAACAAATCCGTGAACCCCAGAATCGCCGCAAGTGGATTATTTACTTCGTGCGCCACGCCGGATACCAATCGCCCGATGGTGGCCATTCTTTCCGAGTGCGCCAGTTTCGCTTGCAATAGCACCGCGTCCGTGATGTCCGTCATCACCACGACCACGCTGTTCACCGCCCGCTGCTCGTCGCGCATGGGGCTCAGACTGATCGAAAAGTGGCCCATCGACCCATCGCTTCTCCGCACCTGCAACTCCAGGTTCTCGACCTGCTGTCCGTTAGCCGTTGTCTCCAGGGCCCCATCAAAATCCCTTTGGTGAGAGGGCTCCACCCAGTCCACCAGCCGGTGCCCGATCAATTCATCTTCCCTGTAGCCTGCTTCGCAGCACCGCCGGTTCGCATAGCTGATCAATCCCGCCGTGTCCAGCACCAGAATCATGCTCTGCGTGGTATTCAGGATTTTCTGGTTAAAATCCCGTTCCCGTAGCAATTGCGATTGAAACGACTTTTGTTCCGTAACGTCCAGCATCAACCCACGGATCTGTGCGATGCGCCCCTGCGCGTCGCGCACCGCGGTGATGTTTTGCAGCGTATGCAGCAGCGCTCCATCTTTTCGCCTCAAGGTCTCTTCGTAGTTCCGCAACACGCCGCGCTCCGCCAG
>Ga0187805_10000982_pt1 | contig 10118 bp, 11 predicted proteins | sample NC_wetland_sal_i_6_FD_132965 | JGI IMG/M metagenome (GOLD analysis project Ga0187805, IMG submission 132965) | Wetland sediment microbial communities from Neuse River Estuary, North Carolina, USA - Control_5 | ecosystem: Environmental > Aquatic > Freshwater > Wetlands > Sediment | place: USA... | reverse complement strand
GGTGGGCGCCACCGGCGTGGGCCCGGGGTACGGCGCGCGCGCGTGAATCATGCCCAGCAGCTCCGCCGCGGCCCGTCCGATTTTCATCACGTCCTCGTCCGCGGGATAGGCGGACGAATCGCTGGTGATCGAGCCGACCGTTTGCAATATCGTGTGCAGCGGCGCGGCGATATCGGAGCGCATCTCGGCCAGAATTCTTTCGGCCGGCTTGCCCTGCCGGGGAACGAGTTCGGTCTGAATCAGCCGCGTGAGCTCGCGCGCGGTTTCGCGAATCCGCTTCAAATGCTGGCCCGCGCTGCTGTACCCCGATTGCGGAGCGTCCTCCAGCAGCATCTCCGAATAGCCGACAATGTGATTCAGCGGCGTGAGCAGCCGGTGACGGAGGCTCGCGACATGCGACCGGGATTTGTGGGCGACCGGTTTCGGACGAGGTTTGGCGACGGATGCGTGACTCATGATGCGGCCCCCGAGTTGCTTGGATGGAAACGTGAACGGCTGAGATGGCGAAGATTCTGCTGGTGGAAGACAACGAAATCAGCCGCGACCTGCTGTCGCGGCGGCTGCGCAGGAGCGGCTACGAAATCGTGATGGCGGTGGACGGAAACCAGGCGATCTCCATGGCGCAGCGCGAGCATCCCGACGTCATCCTGATGGACATGACACTGCCCGGCATCGACGGCTGGGATGCGACGCGCGAGCTCCGCCGCCGGCGCGAAACGTCGCGCATTCCGGTGATCGCGCTGACCGCGCACACGCTTCCCGCCGATCGCGCCCGCGCGCTCGCCGCCGGATGCGACGAGTACGAGCCGAAACCGGTGGAGCTTTCCGGGCTGGTCCATAAAATCGAAACGTTGCTCGCGAACGGGCGCGGCAATTAAGTTAGACGACCAGAGAAGGCTTCACGCAACAGGAAAAACTCTTAGCTTTCCGCGGAAATCGCGCGAGCTTTTTTCCGCGTCCGCCAGGTTTTCGCCGAAAAACTTACCGGCCGCGGCTGCCAAACGGCGGGGCATCAAGCCAGCCGGCGCTGGCCCGGCGATTGCTCCCCTGGCTATATGGTCCGTCTGTTTGCGCTCGCTTCCATCGCCGGCGCGATGTGTTTCGGCGAGAGCTGGACCGGGAAGCTGGTGGACGCCGGATGCGTGGAACGTCACGAACAATCGATCGACGAATGTTCTCCCATGCGCAATACGACTGCGTACGCGGTGAAGCTTCCCGACGGCCGCCTGCTGCGCTTTGACGATACCGGAAACGCTCGCGCGGCGGAGCTGATGAAGAATCGCAGCGGCGCGGTAACGGTCCGGATCACGGGACTGCTGGAAGGTCCGGACGCGGTGCGCGTGGACGCGATCGACATTCAATAGGAGTTGCTCATATGAAGTCCATCCTGCTGGTGATGGTTGGGCTGATCGGAATGACGGCGCTGAAAGCCGACATCCTGCGCCTGCGCGACGGGCGCATTCTGACCGGCGATTTTCTGGGCGCGACCAAGGACCAGATCTGGTTCCAGGCCGATGCGCCGGGCGGCATCGTCGGTCCCGCCGCGTACTCGACGGCGCAGGTGGAGAGCCTCACGTTCGGCCCGGAAATGAAGCAATCGGGCGCGGGCGCGAACGTCGCGGCACGGCCGAAAAAGGGTTATACTCGTGGCTCGCGTGAGCCACAGAAAACTGAATCTCCGGCAGCTCAATAATTTTCTTTCCACCCGATTACACTTCAACCGCCTGATGGGCATGCGTGTTTCGCGCACGCACAAGGACGGCGTCACCGTCGAGTGTTCGATGCGCGACGACCTGATGAACGCGGCCGGAGGAATGCACGGCGGCGTCTTCGCCACGCTCGCCGACGCGGCGGTGGGGATCTCGCTGCAACGTCACTTCGGCGGCTCGCGTTCAATCACCACGGTGGAGCTGAAGATCAACTATTTTCGGCCGGTGACCGAAGGCCGCGTCTTCGCGCGCGCAAGGTTGGTTCGCGTCGGCGCGACGATTTGCGTGGGCGCGGTCGAGCTGACCAACGATCAGGGCCGCGAAGTGGGCGCGGCGCTGGTGACGTATATGCTCCTGCCGCCGCGGTGAAGCGGGCATAATAGAGAACGAGCGGCGCTCATGAATCGCACCATCCAACTCGGCGATTTGCACGTGGACCCTGTCCGTCTGCGCGAGCTTTGCCAGCGCTACCGGGTTCGCGAACTCTCCGTGTTCGGGTCGGCGGCTCGCGGCGAGCTGCGCGCGGACAGCGATCTTGATCTGCTGGTGGAGTTTCTGCCCGCCGCTGAGATCGATCTTGTGGATCACGCCGGCCTGATGCTGGAGCTCTCCGAACTAGTCGGCCGCAAGGTCGACCTCGTCTCGAAGAACGGGTTGAAGCCCCTAATTCGGGATTCCGTGCTGCAACAGGCTCGCCTCCTGTATGCGGCGTGACATTCTGTACCTCAATGACATCGTCGAGGCCGCCGATCACATCGCTGCGTTCATCACTAGCATCGATCGTGAAGCATTCGATCGATCAGAATTAGTGCGCAGCGCGGTCGTTCAAAAGCTGGTGATCATCGGTGAAGCCGCCGCACGGATTTCGGAGCCGGTCAGACATCGCTACCCGCTGGTGCCTTGGCCACAGATCGTCGCATTCAGAAACATCCTGGTACACGCGTACTTCGGAATTGACTGGGATGAAGTTTGGCGATCCGCTCGGAATCGCTGTCCGGTCTTGCGGGAACAGGTTCTGGAGATTCTGGCCTCAGAAGGCTGAAATTACTCCCGCAATGCGAACGTGAAAAGCGCGTGCCCCGCCGCGATCGAGATGTACTGCTTGCCGTCGATGCTGAACGCGATCGGCGCCGCTTCCACGCTGCCGCCCAGGCTCGCGTGCCATAGCTCGCTCCCGTTCCGCGCATCGAGCGCGTAAAAATATCCTTCGCGCCCGCCGACGAACAGCAGGTCCGACGCCGTCGTCAAAATCCCGCTGTCGGTCACTTGGCTCATCCGGAATTCGAACTTGCGCTCGCCCGTTTTCGGATCGATCGCGAGCACCGCCCCGTATGCCGAATCCTCCGCCGGCGTGTTGCGCAATCCGCGGCTACCCGCGTTCGCTGCGCGCGGAACTCCGCCCGTGTAGCGCTGCCCCGGAACGAACTGCGCCGGCATCTTGGCCATGTTCATGTTCGAATCCTGCCAGCTCGGAATGTAGAACAGGTGCGTGCGCGGGCTGTAGGACGGCGAATACCAGTTGGTCGCGCCGAAAAGATTCGGGAAAATCAGCTTGCCCTCGGGAGTCGGGCTCATGTCCGGCGCGCGCATCGGACGGCCGGCCTCATCGAGTCCCGTCGCCCAGTTGACCTTCGCGTACGCCGAGCCCTTCAGGAATTTTCCGGTCGTCCGGTCGAACACGTAGAAAAATCCGTTGCGATTCGCCCACATCAGCAGCTTGCGCGGCGAGCCATTCCAGTTGTCGTCGACGAGAACCGGAATCTGCACCGCATCGTAATCGTATTCGTCATGCGGCGTGAACTGAAAATACCACTTCAGTTTTCCGGTGTCTGCATCGAGCGCCACCGCGCAATCGCTGTACAGATTGTCGCCGCCGCGATTGTCGCCGTTCCAGTCCGGGCCGGGATTTCCGGTGCCCCAATACACCAGGTTCAACGCCGGATCGTACGACCCGGTCACCCACGCCGGCGCTCCGCCGTGCTGCCACGAGTCGCCGTCCCAGGTCTTCATCGCCTGGGGATCTTCCGGCCCGGCGACCGTATAAAATTTCCACGCCTCTTTGCCGGTCTTCGCGTCATAAGCCGCGATGAATCCGCGAATCCCGTATTCCCCGCCCGCGACGCCGACGATCACTTTATCTTTCACCACCAGCGGAGCGTGCGTCACCGCGTAGCCGAGCTTGGGATCGCCCACCTCGATATTCCAGTTCGGCCGCCCGCTTTTTGCATCGATCGCGATCAGCCGCCCGTCGATGGTTCCCATGAACAACGTCTCGCCCAGGATCGCCACGCCGCGATTCACCGATCCGCAGCACACGCGCGCGTCGCGCGACGGGCGGTAGTCGTAATCCCAGAACTCGCGCCCGGTTTTCGCGTCCACCGCGAACAGGTGATCGGGAGCTTCCGTGAAGTACATCACGCCATCCACCACCAGCGGCGTGGTCTCGAACTTTTCAAGCGACCGCGCCTGGAACACCCACTTGAGCTCCAGGTTCCTCACGTTCGACGGCGTGATTTTGTCCAGCAGGCTGTAGCGCTGGCCGGTGTAATCGCCCGAATAGTGGATCCAGTTCTGCGGCTCGCGCTCGGGATGCAGCAGACGGTCGTTCGATACCGGCGCTTGCGCGCACGCCACGCCCAAAACAAAAATGAATGTGAATGTTTTTCTCATTGACCCCTCGCCGAAAGCAGGTAGCTGACCACGTCGGCGACCTCCTGTTCGCTCAATTTCCCTTCATACGCCGGCATGGGCGACGTCTTCAACAGCGTCCAGCTCGCCTCCGATTTCGAAACCGAAATCAGCCGCTGATTGCGGTCGATCAACTGGATCGTGTAGGTATCTTCGTTGAGCCGCCGGCCGGTGATTTTCGTTCCATTCTTCATCACCACCTCGACCATGCGGTTCTGCGGCGCGATCTCATGCTTCGGCCCAAGAATCTGCTGCTCCAGATACGCGGCCTGCTTGGTCGAGCCGATATCGCTTAAATCCGGCCCGAAGTGCGAGCCCTTTCCGGCCACGCGATGACAGTTGGCGCATCCGCCCTTGCCTTCGAAAATCGCCAGACCACGTGACGCGTCTCCCGGAGCCTTCGCCACGCTCGCCGCCGGATGCATCGAGCGGAGATACACCACCAGCGCGCGCCGCTGCGCCTCCGTCATGTTGGTCGGCGGCATCCCCGTTCCCGGAATTCCGCCGGAAATAATCCGGGCGATCTCGTCATCGGTGGACGCGTGCCGGATTCCCACGCGAAAATTCACGCCCGGAACCTGGTCGCCGTCCTGGCCGTGGCACACGTAACAGTTCGCGCGATACACTTCGCGGCCCGCATCGGCGGAACTCTGCGCCGCCAGCGGCAGCGCCAGTAAGAAACAGAAAATACCTCTCGCCATCATCGATAGTATATACGTGGAATCGGTCTTCCCACGAGAGAACGTCCGATGCCGCGCCCCAGGGCAATCGTGCGAGCCGGGGAATCACCGCCGCGGCTGTCCTCGTATTGTCAACACGCGAGTTACGGACAGCCGCGCCAGTCATGGCGCGATCCCGGGTTTCGGCACCCCCCGTGCACTTTCATTCTCCTTGAGAGCGCGGGAATGAAACGTTTCCGCACGTGAGATGGCGGTAGCTCTGTCCAATTCGCAGCTGCCTTACGCGGCTCCGATCGCGGCGCCACAAGCCCAGCCGCGCGTCTGGGCCGCCGGCGACACCGCGCTCGGAAAACTCGCCTTCGCGACATTGTGGATCTTCGTCTTCGTGATGCCCTGGGAAGAATCCGTCCCGCTGTGGGGAGGATTCGTCATCAGCCGATGGGTCGCGCTCGTCGCCGTATCGCTGCTGGTGCTGGCCGTGCTCGCCACCAGACGCTTGCGCCGTCCGTGCGCGCTCCACACGTTGATGCTCGCCTTCGTCGCCTGGAGCGCCGTGACGCTGTTCTGGACCATCGATTCCCTCTCGACGCAAACGCGCGTCGGAACCTACTCGCAGCTTCTGCTCGCCGTGTGGATGATGTGGGAGCTCGCCACCACCGAAGATCGCGTGCGCTCCCTGCTCCAGGCCTACGTGATGGGCGCGACCGTGCTGTGCGTCTCGACCATTATCAACTACTCCCTGGGAATCCAGGCCTCCGATCTCGCCGCCGAGCAGGGAATCGTCAAGTCCCAGGATTTTCGCTACACCATGTACGGCATCAACGCCAACGACCTCGCGCTGATGGTTGCGATCAGCCTTCCCCTCACCGCCTATCTTCTCCTCCACGCCCGCAGCCGCCTCTTGAAGCTGTACTGCTGGCTGTATCTGGGGATTGCGCTGACCACGTTGTTCCTGGTCGGATCGCGCGGAGGCCTGATCGCCGCCACCGCCGGATTGATGCTCTTTCCCCTGCTAATGTCTCGCATGGGACGCCTTCCGACAATCGGTTTCGTGCTGGTGTGCGCCATCGGAATCGGCTGCGGAGTTTATTTCGTCCCGAACGACGTATGGAAACGTCTGCTCGCCACCGGAACGGAAATTACGCAAGGCACCATGACCCATCGCACCAGTTTGTGGGACGCCGGATTCGAGGCGTTCCGCGATCACGTCTGGTCCGGCGTCGGATCAGGCGCCTACGCGACCGCCATCTACAAAGCCGCCGGAATCGCGCTGGTCGCGCACAACACCTTCATTTCCGTCCTGGTCGAAATGGGGATACCGGGATTCCTTTTATTCGCCGCCCTGCTCGCGGCCATCTTTTATACCGCGTGGTCGTTCAGAGGAGCGGACCGCCGCTTCTGGATCGTCACCTTGCTCACCTGGTCCATCGGAGTCGCCGCGCTGACATGGGAGTATCGCAAGCCGACCTGGTTCCTGTTCGGCCTCCTGGTCGCCCATGCCTACGCGCGCCGTGACGCCAGGTCGTGAGCCCCGGGGAGGAGCCTCGTGTTTGGACCAACCATCGATTACTGGATCCTGCGTCCGCTGACGCACGGCCGTCGCCTCGCCACCGAAGAGAATCTGGACAGCAGCTATGCCGCCGGCTTCAAGATCGATCTCTCCGCCGCGACGCGCCGCGTCGAAAAGCTCCAGTCGCGATTGCGCGGACGCTTTCCGATCCGCCCTGACCTGAGCTACCTCGATATCGGTTGCGGAGCTGGAGACATCGCCTTCGCGCTCGCCATGCTCGGCGCCGGCAAAATCACGGGCGTGGACCTGATGCCCCGCAATATCTCCGCCGCCATCGCGAATCGTGACGCGCTCCACTTCGAAGATCGCGTGGATTTCGTCTGCCGCGACATCCATCACTGGACGCCGCCGCAGCGCTACGACGTGGTCCTCTCGCACGAAGCCCTGGAACATATTCGCGATCCCCACAACTTCATCGCGCGCCTCGGCGCCCTGGTGAAAGACGATGGAATCGCCGTGCTGGCCTTCGGCCCCCTGTTCCGATCCCCCTTCGGCGATCACATGGACGGATTCTTCCGCGTGCAGATTCCCTGGAGAGGAGTTCTGTTCTCCGAAAAAGCCGTGCTGCGCCTGCGCCGCGCGCGCTTCCGCCCCGGCGACGCGGCCGAGTCCTACCCGGAAATCGTGGGCGGATTGAACCTGCTCCGCTACTCCGATTTCTTGCGCAGCGTCGCCGAGACCGGATGGGAATTCGATTTCCTGGCCGTGAATCCGCAGCTCCGCCGCCTTCCGCCCGCCTGGTGGATCTCGAACACGCTGGTCCGCGCGCCCGTGCTCCGCGACTACGTGGCTTCATCCGTGTACGCGATTCTGCGCCGCCGCGCGCCGGCCTCTCAGAATGGCCACAAGCCCGATGCGGCGCGAAATGAGGAAGCTTTAACGGGGAGAACAATGAGATGAGTTACACCGGCGCCGACACCGCGCGCATCGCCGCGGAATACCAGCGCCGCGCGCGCGAAATTCCGGCCGGGCAGTACAGCATGGCGCGTCCCGCGATCCTGCTGATGCACCAGCAGACCATCCGCGCCTGTATCCGGCTGCTCGCCCGCGCTCGCATGTTCCCGATGGAAGGCCTGCGCATCGCCGATATTGGCTGCGGCTATGGAGGCTGGCTGCTCGAGTTTGTGCAATGGAGAGCCGACGCGTCCCATCTCGCCGGCATCGACCTGATGCCCGAACGCGCCGATTTCGCGCGCCATCGCCTGCCCGGCGCCGACATCCGCTGCGGCAACGCGGCGCGGCTTCCCTGGGCGGACCAATCGTTCGATGTGGTCACGCAATTTCTGGTTTTCGCGAACATGTTCGACCCGGCGCTGAAGCGCGCTGTCGCCGGCGAGATGCTGCGCGTCCTGAAACCCGGCGGCTGTGTCCTGTGGTTCGACCTGCGCGTGGATAATCCGAAGAACAAGGAAGTGCGCGGCGTGCGCGCGGCCGAGATCCGCGCGCTGTTTCCGAATTGCAAAATCGAGCTCGAATCAGCGCTGCTCGCGCCCCCGTTGAGCCGCATGTTCGCCGCGCGAGCCTGGCCGCTCGCCGAAGCGCTGCACGCGATTCCGTTTTTGCGAACGCATTATGCCGGTCTGATTCGAAAACAATGAAACACTATCCGAGCCTGTGGCGCGCGCTGGTCGAAAAAACATTCGTGAAGCTGCCCCCGGTCAAAGCGACCGGATCAAAAATCATTCCATTCCCCAAAAAATCGGATGGATGTGGCGAAGCAGGATTTGAGGCGCGACAGTTATGGAGCGCGTGTGCCCCGATGCCCATACGGAACCGCGCGCGTTCGATTCATCGTCACGGATGAAAGCTGCAACCCCGCCATGACTGGCGCGGCTCTCGCATCGCTGGTCGGGACAGCCCTGCCGGTTACGGCGGGGTTGAATGCTGATGGTGATGAAAATTGAAGAAACGCGCTCCATTACTGTCGCGCCTCAACCCACCCGGCTCTGGGTCGTCGAGGCGCGACGGTAAATGGAGCGCGTTAGCGCAACGATCGATCTTGATTGCCCAAAAAATCGAGTGAACGCCGCAACAACTCCGGCGTCCACCCGACTCTACCTGCGAAACGAACTCTAATGCCCCGCGTACACCGCCGCAACGTCGGCCGCGCTCAACGCGCGGTTGTAAATCCGCACGTCCGCCAGGCTTCCGATGAACGGATTCGACCGCTCGGCATCCATCCCCATGAACAGACCATATTTCCACTGCGCGAGCGTGCCGCTACCTGTAAACGTGTTTTGCACGAATGGCACGACCGCGCCGTCAACATAGCCCGTCACCTTTCCCTGGTTGTAAACGAAAACAATGTGATGCCACGTCTGCAACCCCGGCGAGAAGTTCAGAATCGCGTACTGCCCCGGACCCGTTTCGAACTCCGGATAGCGCGTGTTCACTCCGTTCAGCTTGATGTCCCAGTCGTACAGCTTGGTGATGATCCGGGGATCGCCGTCCGAATTCGCATTCGGATCCAGCCAGAACGCTACCGTCATGGCGTTGGTCTCCTCCAGGCTGGCGCTTTCGTTCACGCTGGCGTAGCTGCCCGTGCCGTCGAACCACAGGCACGGACCGTGGGCGCTGGTCCACCAGTAGCCGTTGGCCACGGTCGCGTTGTTGTTGTATCCGGAAATATCGTGTGCGACAGTTCCGGAGCTTTCATTCAACAGCCAGCGCGCCACCAGACCGGTGGCCGCGTTCCCCTGGGAGGGGGGCGGCAGCGTTGCCGCCGCCGCCACCACCGTCACGGTGATATTCGCCGATGCGGAGGTCCCCGCTCCGCTGGCCGTGATCGTCAGGGTGTAGGTTCCCGGAGCGAGCGTCGAAGCCGCCCCGATGGTCACCGTGCTCGAGCAGTTGAGCGTGCAGCTCCCCTGCGAGAAGCTCGCCGTGATCCCCGAATCGCCCGAGGCCGAGAACGTGACTGCGACCGGCGAGCCGGTCACCAGGTTCACGCCGGCCGAGAACTGCGTTGTCGCGCCCTGCGTCACCTGCACGCCCGCCGCCTGCCACGACATCTCGAAGGTCGACGGAACGCTCTGCGTCGTCAGCGTGGAATCGCCCGAAAACGTCTGGTTCCCGTTCTGGTCCACACCGCCCGCGCGGAAATGATACGTCGTCGACGGCTGCAGGCCGGTGAGCTGCACGGAATGCTGCTGCACCATCGACCCGTTTACCGGCGTCGTGCTGGTGTACCCGCTCGGCCCGTATTGCACAAACGAGCTGGTCGGAACGTTGGTCGACCAGTTCACGTACGCCGAGCTGGTGGTGACATTCGACGTGAACACGCCCGTGATCGACGGCTGCGTTACCGTCACCGGCGGGGGTGCGGGCGAGCTTGCACCGGCGCTCGACTGATACGCGCCGAGGCTGGGAGGCGACGTCCGCGTATTTCCGTTGATATCGTCCGGCACCTGGCTCAGCGCCACGCCTGCCGCGATCGCCGGCGATCCATTGTTCAGCGCGAAGTTATACGGC
>Ga0187805_10000981_pt1 | contig 10119 bp, 4 predicted proteins | sample NC_wetland_sal_i_6_FD_132965 | JGI IMG/M metagenome (GOLD analysis project Ga0187805, IMG submission 132965) | Wetland sediment microbial communities from Neuse River Estuary, North Carolina, USA - Control_5 | ecosystem: Environmental > Aquatic > Freshwater > Wetlands > Sediment | place: USA... | reverse complement strand
TCTACCAAGGTAACTGAGAGCGTGGTTTAACTTGGTCTGTCATGAGACCGGTCCGCTCTTACACAAGTGTCAGAGCCCTTGGTTCAAGAATCATGGTGGGAATCAACCGCGCACGTTGCGTCGTCTATCGTTCAGACTCTGGAGCCTTTCGCCTCGATTCTTGCGTGAACCGCAACGTGGGCCGCTATCCTCGTGCAGCTTATGCCGCGTAGACCGTTGAACCGCCCACCACCGTGCGGACGATTTCGATGTCCTTGATTTTGTCTTTGTCCACTGTATGAAGATCGTCCGCAAGGACGACAAAGTCCGCCAATTTGCCGGGCGTAATGGATCCTTTGATCGCTTCCTCGTGCGAGTTGTAAGCTCCATTGATCGTGTTGACCTTCAGCGCCTCTTCCACGCTGATCCGCTGGTTGGCTCCCCAGGTCTGTCCATTCCATCCCGTGCGCGTCACCATTCCCTGTATCCCCATCCGCGGATCAAACGGCCCCGGACTGAAGTCCGAACCGGCAGCAGCTGGAATCCCCGCGTCCAGGAAACTGCGAAAGGCCATGCAGCGCTTCATGAGATCCTCGCCGTAGAAATGAAACTTATCGGAGTTATAGTACGCGTAGGATGTGAACACCGCAGGCACGACGCCCGCAGCCTTGATGCGCCGCAGCAGATCGTCGTTGATCAATGTGCAATGCGTGATCTTGGGCCGCGCGTCCGTTCGTGGCAATAACTTTTGTGCCCGCTCGAATGCGGTGAGAACCATGTCGATGGCGATGTCCCCGTTAGCGTGGCAATTGACTTGGATGCCTGCCCTATGCACACGCTCGATCCAGGCGTTGAGGTCGTCTTGCGTCTCCGTGATGTTGCCTTGATATGGCGGCTCGATGCCTGGATACGGCTTGCTCAGTGCCATGGTGCGCTCAGAGAACGAACCGTCCACAGTGTGCTCTGAGGTTGCTCCGAAACGGGTCCACTCATCGCCGAAGCTGGTCATGATGCCGCTGTTGATCATCGACTCCAGCACATTGCCGGTCGCTTCGTAACTCACTCGATGCAGAAGCTCACCCTGAGCGCGCACCTGTTGCAGGGCGGAGAGGTCCCCACCCTCGTGGTGAACGCTCGTCAATCCATAGCGGACGAACTGCTTGGAGATGTAGGCCAGCCCGTCACGGTCACGCTGGGCCTTCTGGTCTGCAGCGAAGCTTGGCCGCTGACCGACTTTGCTGAACACGCTTCGCGCGCGGTCTGTAACACGGCCATTCAGTTGGCCGCTCGCGTCGCGATCGAAAGTTCCGCCGAGCGGATTAGGCGTGTCCTTACGCACGCCTGCCAACTCAAGGGCTTTACTGTTGTAGAACGAAGTATGGCCACCGCGGTGGTGCACAGCCACCGGGTGATCCTTTGACACTTGGTCAAGGTCATGGGCATTGAGCAGTCGGTTGTCCTTCACCTTGGTATCGTCATAGAAATATCCCTCGACCCAAGTGCCCGCTGGCGTCTCCCGGGCTTTCGCGCGGAGTTTGTCAACGATACTGGCGATCGTCACAAACTCGACGACATACGGATTACCGACGAGAACCTCATAGAGCAACACGTTGCCCGGCGCATGATTGTGGCAGTCGATGAATCCGGGCACCACCGTCATTTGTTTGGCGTCGAAAGTCTTCGTGCCCTTGCCGATGAGTGCCTTGATATCTTCAGTGCTTCCAACCGCGACGAACCGCCCCGCCTTGATCGCGAACGCCTCGACCTTCGGCGCTTGGGGGTCGACCGTGTACACCTTGCCGTTGAAGACGACTAGGTCCGCATCCCGCGGGTCGAGGGCTGTCCCCCGCGCTTCGGCGGCACCTGACGTGCTTGGCCATGGCTCGCCGAAAAGGCCAGCGATTCCGGCTCCCGCCAGGCCCAGAAATTCTCTACGGTTGTGACGCTGATTCATGTTGGTTCGCCCTCATCCGATTTGGGGTGCGGCACAATCGCGGATCCGCGCTGGCGCGACGGCCACTTGAATCCGCCAATCGGCTTCTAAAATAGGCATAAGGCTAACACAAAAAGGGGAGTGTACATGGCTCGCAGAAAAGCACTGTCCCATGCTTGGCATATAGAGCCGCTTCCGGCCGCACGGTCTCTGGGAGGTATGGAATCCATTTTGTAAACAGGTGCTCGCACGAAACATTGTTGGTTGTCGAAGTGGATCGGCCGTCTGTGCACGAAGTGTGCACGAATCGAACGTTCTCAGTGCATTGGGGTTAGTTTTTGAGCGAAAGCAGATTCCCCGATTTATTGGAAACGTTAGTAGTTTGAAGAAAAGGATGGAGTGGTTGGAGTCGCGGGTTGTGCGCCCAAGGCAGGCACTCCCCTTGACAGTGGAGATTCAGTTCGGCGAGGTTGCTCCAACTGACGACATCGCGAGAGTGTGCCCAAAGTTTTTGTGACACTTTAGGGATTCACCCCAAAACTTGGGTCCAATTTGGGTCCAAATGCTGACAAACTAGGTCCAAAACCATGCACTATGACGCAGCACAAAGCCAGGCGGACCAATCAGATAGCATTCTTACCGCTGCCTTGGGCGCAGGAGGTCCCGAGTTCAAATCTCGGCGCCCCGACCACTCACTGATTGAGCTAACCCACCATCTTTTTCCGCGAAATTTCCGCGCGAGACCATCGAAGCCGCACAGCGTGCCAAGAAACGGGGAGCGCAGACGTTTGAAATTACCGATGGCGAAACCACTCCCATCGCGAGGATTTGCAGCAACGCCTGTTTCGCTTCCACGGCTAGCTCGCCGTTTGGCGGGTCGTACGCTGCACCGATGTCGCTACCCTGGGCCATATTCACCGCTTGCGCGCATAAGCAGACAGCGCGAGCTTTGAAATTGTTGCGACGCAGCGAAGAGGAAAACCGCACCGATCACCGCTGGTATCACTCGAACAATAAAGGTAGCGACGTGCAAGAGCGAAGGCGCTGCTCCGGAATGTTCGGCCATATTTATGAAGCTAAATCACACGAACACACCTTCCACCCATGCATTCAAACTTACCAGGCAGTTGAAAGAGACACGTCGATTGCAAACGCAGAGAGCCTCAATTTGTCCCCCAGAACGCGGCTCAATTTGAGACGGGGTCATTGATCCTTCCATTCTTCTGAGACAGTTTTTTGAGCACAGCGCATTGGCGCCGAGTTTAGAAAATTCCTCCTTGCGACAGTAAGAAGATTATTTTCAACCGCTTCCGAGGCCGATTCGTTTCGGTGTCTTGAGGCTTCCGTGATGGATGAGGTGATGGGCACTGACATGCATTGCATTCCCAATTCTGCTTGATGTTTTGTTGAAGTCTGTTGATGTCTGCCTTTGCTTCGACTTGGGGAAACACTAACAAGGAGATTTGATGAATTCTCGAAAAGGAGGGGCGCCGGACTGCGTCCTGACGATGGTTCGGTGTGTCGCAACTCTGGCGTTCAGCGTGATTCTTTTGTTTTCTTCGGTGAGCGGCTTTGGACAGGAGGGCCGCAAGCTGATTAAGAAAGTGGATCCAGTTTATCCGGAGCTGGCGCGGAGGATGAATTTGACGGGTACGGTGAAAGTGGAAATCAGCATCGGAGCCGACGGCGTTGTGAATGAGGTGAAAACTTTGGGCGGGAACCCGGTGCTGGTGGCGGCGGTTGAAGATGCGGTCAAGCAATGGAAGTACGCGAGCGGAGCGTCCGAAATCAAGAAGCTGGAATTCAAGTTTTAATTGGGAGCCAAAAATAATCGGCAGTGGATTACTGAGGAGAAAGAGAATGCTTGCACGAATGAAGAGACTGCTGTGGGCCTTGGCGGTGCTTGGGCTGTGCCTGGGAATCAACGACGCGCGGCCAGTCTATGGCCAGGTGGCTGGCGCGACGCTTACGGGCGTTATCTCGAGCGATTCGGGGACTCCAGTTGCAAACGCCAAGCTTGCCATCAGAAATGTGGTGACCGACGTGGTTCGGACATCGAAGACGGACAAGGGCGGCCAATATACCGCGCCGAATCTTCTTCCGGGAACGTATGAAATCGCGGTGACGGCGGCGGGATACGCGACGAGCATCCAGCATGATGTCGCGCTCGAAGTAGGGGCGACGCAGACCTTAAATCTGACGCTGAAAAGCGGAGAAGTGAGCGAGAAGATTGTCATCAGTGTGGCACCGCCCAGCGTAGATTTGTCGTCCTCCGCGATAAGCGGAAACGTGGATGCGAGCACGGTACGCGACTTGCCATTGAACGGGCGCGACTGGACGCAACTGGCAACTCTTCAGGCGGATGTCGATACCGTGTCGGTGCAGCAACCTAACGGCGTGAATGCTCCCCGCGGAAACCGCGGATATGGGAATCAAATGACGATTTCCGGGACGCGTCCGCAACAAAACAACTACCGGCTGGACGGCGTAAGCTTCAATGATTACTCGAATGGAGCGCCAGGCAGCGTGGTGGGCGTGGATTTGGGGGTGGATGCGATCCGGGAGTTTACCGTGTTGACGAGCAATTATTCGGCGGAGTACGGACGCGCATCGGGTGGAGTGATCAACGCGATCACGCGGTCGGGAGGCAACGAATTTCACGCCAGCCTCTACGAGTTTCTGCGGAACAGCGCGTTCGACGCACGGAATTTCTTCGATGGAGCGGCTCCTCCGCCCTTCAGGCGAAATCAGTTTGGCACCACGCTGGGCGGACCGATTCAGAAGGACAAGACTTTTTTCTTCCTCAACTATGAGGGCTTGCGGCAAGGACTGACCAATACGGCGGTAGACACCGTGCCATCGCAGGCGGCGCGGAACGGGAATCTTTGCGCCCCGCCGAATTGCTCGACGACGAGCCCAGTCACCGTGGATCCGCAAGCCGCGCGGTATCTGGCTTTCTGGCCATTGCCCAATGGTGGGCTCATCTGTCCGTTTGCCTCGTGCGCGCCCGGCGCCGGAGATACCGGCATCTACACGACGCAGGTTCCGACATCCACTTCCGAGGATTTCTTTACCACGCGCATCGACCAGAAAATCGGGGATCGCGACAGCCTGTTTGGCACGTACGTATTCGACAGGGCTTCCGTTCTCGCTCCTGACCCGCTGGACCTCTGGGTGGACAGCAATCTGTCTCGCCGGCAGATCGTGTCCGTGGAAGAGAACCACATTTTCACACCGACGTTCGCCAATTCCGTGCGGTTCGGTTTCAGCCGGGTGGTTGCTACCGTCAATTCGCCCGAAAACGGGGTTAGCCCGCTCGCGACAGACACGACGTTTGGAATCTTCCCCGGCCAATACGCGCCACAGATCAGTGTACCCGGACTGACGTTGGAAACGGGCGGTTTGGGTGCGCTCCCGACGTTCTTGTATGACTGGAATTCGTTTCAATTTTACGACGATGCGTTTTACACGCGGGGAAACCATTCCTTGCGGTTTGGCTGGGCTATGGAGCGAATGCTGAACGATACAACTGCCAACCTTGCTCCGACGGGGCTTTACGGCTTCGGATCGCTCTCGGCCTTTTTGACCAATCAGCCAGCAAACCTTGGCGCCACAATTCCTGGGTCACTGAGCCCCCGGGACATTCGGCAAACCATGCTGGCTGGATATGTTCAGGATGACTGGCGCGTTCGCCGCAATTTCACGGTGAACCTGGGCGTGCGTTATGAATTCACGACGGTCCCGACGGAAGTGAATGGGAAGCTCGATAATCTGCGATCGCTGACGGCACCGGCACCCACGCTGGGATCGCCGTACTTCTCGAACCCAACGTATCGCAATTTTGAACCACGAGTGGGGTTCGCCTGGGATCCCTTCCACGACGGCAAGACTTCTGTGCGAGCTGCGTTTGGTGTCTACGATGTGTTGCCACTGATCTATGAATTCACTTTGGCCATCAGTGAAACCGCACCATTTTACAAGATTGGCACGAGCGGTAATCTGCCCGTCGGATCATTCCCGAACGCCGCGGCCACGCTGATAGCGAATGACCCGACATCCTTGCAGACCGGCTATGTCCAGCCGAATCCTCCGCGAAACTACGTGATGAACTGGAACCTAACGTTGCAGCGGCAATTGAGCCGCAATTTGACGGCCATGATCGGGTACGTGGGAAACCGCGGAGTACACATGTTGAACCGCGAGGATGACGCGAACAGCGTTCTGCCGACGATGACTCCAGAAGGATTGATGTGGCCGTCTCCGGCGGGCAGCGGCACGCGGCTGAATCCCAACGTGGGTGCGATTCGTGCTTTGTATTGGGGCGGCAACTCCTTCTATGACGCCTTGGAAGCGCAGGTGATCAAGAAACTGAGCTCCGACTTTACGATTCAGGGAGGATATACGTGGGGCAAGGCGATCGATACGGGCTCCGCGAGCGTAATCGGTGACCCGTTCCAGAACTCGATCTCGAGCCCATACTATTTCTGCGACAGCTGCCGGCGAGGCTTGTCGGATTTCAACGTCGCGCAATCCTTGACTTCACACTTCCTTTGGGAGCTGCCGGTCCCGAAGGATTGGACACAGGGTGCTTTCCGGTCATTGGCATTCGGCGGCTGGGAGCTTGGAGGGATTTTCACGGCGCAAAGCGGGGTGCCGTTCACCGCGATATTGGGCGGCGACCCGCTGGGTCTTAATAGTTCGGACCCGTGGGCGTACCCGAATCGTTTGGCGGGCTCCGGTTGCAATTCATTGGTCAATCCCGGGAATCCCAACAACTACATTAAACTTCAGTGCCTATCATTTCCCAATCCAAGCACATTGATGGGAAATCTAGGGCGCAACACCTTGATTGGACCTGGATTGATGGACCTTGATTTCGCAGTCTTCAAGAACTTCCCCATCCGCCGTATCTCGGACTCGGCTAGAGTGCAGTTCAGGGCGGAGATGTTCAACATCCTGAATCGCGCGAACTTCGCGCCTCCGATCGCCAACGAAACGGTTTTCGATCAGAGCGGCAATGCGGTGCCGGGCGCGGGGGCGATTAACGAAACAACCACGTCCTCGCGGCAGATTCAGTTCGGACTGAAGCTCTCGTGGTGAAGCTGAGGTTCGTGGGTTAGGTTCGAAAGATCAGCGGCGACACGGCAACTGGCGCATCTGACCGGATAGGTGTCGCCGGTGTGATCCACGCTATGGCACGCTGCGACACGTCCTGCGTTAAGAACGGAGAATCTTAGGATACGGTGAGTATTCTGCGAATATGAGCTGCTCCTGATGCAGCTTTAGCGTCTTAGGGATGGTAATTTGCCCCCGCTGGCTTTTGTCTAAGGCTTATAAAAAAGTTACAGAAAGAACAAAGCGGGTTAATCGTCCAAGTGGATGGAGTCCGGTCCAGATTTCCCACAACCTCTTTTCAGAAAAGTAATTGGATGGCCCAAGATTCTATCTCGCCAGCAGGCTGTGCGGGAAAGGCTTGCGCAGAAGGCGCAGCATGGAAGTACGCATCATAAGCATAGAACCTAACTTGGTAAGCCTGTTTCTCAGCTAGGCGACGCCCAAGCTGAGGTAGGACCAGAAGCTGTGTCTTGGCTAGACTGCCGCCGACGAAGCCCGGGAGGAGGAGCGAGCGCCCGCCCCATTCGTTTTTGACCAATTCTTGCGGAGTTCTTCTGCGCGACGGATGACGCGATCGATCACGTCGTGTGAAGGAGACTCTGCAGGTTCAGCACCCGCTGAGTTACCCGTGGGCGGGATCTCTAGCATCTGCAACTTCTCGAAGACGCGTTTCATCGCGCGAGCAGGGTTGCGGAGAAACTCCGAGCTGCGGATGCGGGTGAAGGTCCAACCCATGCGTTCAAGCACGGATTGCCGCGCCATGTCTTCGGGGAGCTTTTCGAGTGGGTAGTAGCGATCACCGTCGCACTCGATGGCCAAGCGTCTGCCATCGCCCTCGACGACCAGATCGATTCGGAAAGTTCCAATCCTCCAATGTGGGGTGACCCGATATCCCGCACTCGCGAGATGCTTCATGACTTCTCTTTCAAAGTTCGATTGCGCGCGTTTTTCCTTTTCTTCCAACGCGCGCATCAGCCGCGCGGGGTCTTCCCCGTGCTCAATCAATTGCCGGCGAAGGTCATCCGCTTTCAAGTCGTTGTGCGGACTGAGCGAATGAACGATCCACATCTGGTCTCGGGCGCGGCTGGCGGCGACATTGAAGCGTTGTTTGAAGAGTTCCTGATCCCGCAGCGAAAGAGAACCGTGGTCGGCGGTGTCGACCAGAGTGATAAACACAACGTCGCGCTCATCTCCCTGGAATTGCGCGGCGTTTCCGCAAAGTACGCGATGGAGTTCGTAGCGGTCGGGCGAGACGTGCGCACGGACCAGATTGTCGATTTCGATGGCTTGCTCATCGCCAACCAGAGAAACCACTCCGAAACTTAGAGGCTGGCCCGCGTCATTTTTCTTGTACTCAGGTTGTTCCATCGCGGCTGCAAGCAGCGACGCGACGGTCAGAGCTTCCTGGCGATTGACCTTTCCGTCGCGTGAGGAACCGGAAACGCGATGCGCGATGGTGTGTGGCCGTAGATGGACGCGGCTCGCGTCGCGCAAGGGCTTGATGCGGCCGTCGTAGGAAATCATATTGCTAAATTGGATGATCTCCGGAACGCACCGGAAATGTTCGACAAGGCACGTCGTGCCCCCGAACGACTGGCGTGCGAGATCGTAGATGGAGATCTGCCCGTCGTAAAGATCGGAGTTCGGGATTCCGCGGAGGTACTGGAAGATAAGGTTTTGAATAACGCCCAAATCCTGGCCCACGGCCGACGGGCTGACTTGCTCGTGGTCGCCGACAACGAGCACCGTCTTGCCCAAGTACAGGGCGACCAGCGCCATCACGTCGCTCTGGCTGGCTTCATCGATGATGACGACATCGAAGCGCGTGGTGCGCGGGTCAAAGTTTTCAACCACTCGCGAAAGCGGCATGACCCATACGGGGACGGCCCCGCGGCATTCGCTCATTTTTCTCGCCGCCTCGGAACGCAAAAGAGGAACGCGGACTCCGTGCCCCTTGCCGATGCGGCGAATGGTGTCGAGCCAGCCGACGAGAGCCTGGCGTTGGCGAGAAGAAGTACGACGCGCTTGCGAGGACCACGAACGCTTATCGATGAGTTCAACGGTCGCGCGGCGAAGTTGGTCTCGGAGTCTTTCGCTTTTGTCCTGCAGGGCTTCGAGCGAGACGCTGGCGCGGCGATCGAGCTCATCGTTTAACTGGCGCCAAGTCCAAGCGATAGCAGGGTCGCGTGGCGGCTCGCCTCGGCCATGAATACCGGTGCGATTTCGGATCGCGCCGGCCCAGGCGGGAGCCGCGGTCTCGAGCTTTGCGAGCAAAGCTCGGCGCAGGTCGAGATCCGCTTGTTTGCTCTTCAATTCCAGCAGGCGCTCATACATTTCACGATAGCCGTTGGAATCTTCCTCGTTGACCGCTGCCAGAATCTGGCCGATTACTTTGGATGCTTTGGCCATACGGGCCGCAAGTTTGAGCCGGCTTTTGAGATCGCGAAATTCTTCCTCCAATTGGAGCAGCCTGAGCTTCTTGAACCGGGAATCCAGGATGGGGAGCAAAGCATCAGTCACCGCGATGTGAATGCGTGCCAACTCGCCATCGGAACCGATGACCGCAGGTTGTTCAGCGAGGAATTTATCCCACCGGAAGCCGCTGTCTCCCAACCGTTGCTGCAGCGGAAGCCAAGTGCGTTCCTGCCAGCCCAAGCAGTCCTCAATAGAGCTGCAATATTGCATCAGCGTTTTCTCGACTTCCTCGCCCATTTCGCTCGAATGGGGAGTTCCGAGAGTCGCTACCTGGCGATCCCACCTCGCAGCGAGATCCTCGCGAAGGCCCTTGAGCCGGAAATATTGGCGCAAGGCGTGAAAATGCTCGGGAAGCCGTGGACGCGCGTTGTTTACTTTCGTCTGTTCCAGAAATTGGCTCCAGGACTTGTGCGTGAACAAGGTCAAGGAGCCCAGCTTGCCGCCGTCCTCGAGGTGCACGAAAATTTCGCCGGCAATGCGTTCCTGCTCTTTGACCGCTGAACCATCGGAAGCCTGTGGGCCGTACTTGACGAACGATTCCTGAGCGTTTGCCGCTTCTCGATGGACCAGGCGCACGAAACTGATGAGTTGGTCCCACGGCTCTCGATGCACATCGC
>Ga0187805_10000980_pt1 | contig 10119 bp, 5 predicted proteins | sample NC_wetland_sal_i_6_FD_132965 | JGI IMG/M metagenome (GOLD analysis project Ga0187805, IMG submission 132965) | Wetland sediment microbial communities from Neuse River Estuary, North Carolina, USA - Control_5 | ecosystem: Environmental > Aquatic > Freshwater > Wetlands > Sediment | place: USA... | reverse complement strand
GGCCCGGGCGGTCCATGAGACAAGCCCTGCCGGGCATAAGGGACTGGAATGGTTCTTGAACGCAAGCTCCAAGGGGCTCTGGCCGCGGCAGGCCGAGCGGAAAGTAGCGATATACCAATGGCTTAGGTATCGGCCTCCCAGCAGAATTTTCCGCGCAGGCTTTTCGCTGCGGCGCGGGCCGACCGCCCGCAAGGGGACTCAAAGTCGAGCAAGACGTCCGGCAGCACCGCTGAAGGAATGACGCGCCATGGCTGAGAACAAGATCACCTCTGCAACCCGGACGCCGCCGGCACCGCCCTCGCAGCCGTCTTTCGCGCAGCAGGGCCAAGCCGACGGGCGGCTGCAGGGCGCCAAGCCGGCTCGCGGGGGCGGCGCCTCGGCCCACCAGCCAACGGTGCGCGACATCAACCGCCTCTCCGGCCTGGCCTCGGGCCTCAACACGGACAAGACGATCGAAGCCCTCATCGCCGTCGAGCGCAAGCGCCTGGAGCCGCTCCAGGAGGAAAAGGCCCAGCGCTCCGTGGAGCTGGAGAGCGTCAACGTCATCAAGGGCGAGATCGAACGCATGCATGACGCGGCGAAAACGCTGGCGGGCCGCGCCATCTGGGAAGGCAAGCTGGTCGAGTCGAGCAACGACAAGGCCGTCAAGGCCACCGCGTCCGCGGGGGCAAAGCCGGGCAAGTACACCTTGATCGTGGACAAGCTGGCCCTGAATCACCAGATCGCGTCCCAGGGCTACGAGTCGCAGGACGCGCAAGTGGGCTTGGGCCGCTTCAAGATCACCGTGGGCGAGGGAGCTCCGGTAACGATCACCGTGGACCGCACCAACAACACCTTGGCGGGCCTGAAGGACGCCATCAATACGGCCACCCAGGACGTGCAGGCCTCCATCATCAAGACGGGCAACCGCGAGAAACCCTACCAGCTCGTGCTGACCAGCCAGAAGACGGGCACCGTGGGCCGCCTCAAGCCGGAAGTCGACCTCAAGGGCGGCATGCCGCCGGTCTTCATCAACTCGGTCGACGAGCCGTCGCCCTGGAAAGGCGTGGGCGAAGCGGAGAGGGCGGCCGCCGTCCCCGGCGCCGCCAAGGGCGCATCGGACGCCATTGCCCGCATCGTCGGCGACTACATGGGCGACGCGGACCACACCTTCACGTTCACCGCCGTACAGAACGGCCAGATCGGCGGAGACCGGCAACTGCAGATGCGGTGGAAGGACGACAGCGGGCGCTCCGGCCTGCTGCAGCTCGATAAACTGCACTACGCGCCGGGCACGCCGGTGGAACTGGCGGACGGCCTGAGCGTGGTGTTCAGCCAGGGCAACGTGGTCGTGGGCGACAGCTTCAGCTTCCAGGCCAGGGCCGAACGCTCGGAACTCTCATGGTGGCTGTCCCCGGAAGACCGCAAGGCCGGCTATACCCAGCCCACGGCATGGGAGCGCCAAGCCACCTTCGGGGCGCCCAAGGTGGAAGGCCCGTACACCGGCCGCGAGGGGCTGGACTTCACGCTCACGGTGAAGGGCTCCGGCCAGGTCGGCGCCGCTCCAGAACTCAATGTGCTGTGGAAATCGTCCGCGGGGGAATCCGGCCTCCTGAACATCGGCGACGGCTATCAGGCCGGCAGCCAACTGGCGCTGACCGACGGCATCATGCTGACGCTCAACGCGGGCGTGTTGACCGCGGGCCAGCAGGCCACCTTCCGCGTGACGCCCCAGGAGCGCAGCGGAAAGTGGTGGCTGAGCGACGCGCAACGGATCATTCCCTCCCAGGTGCTCGACGTCAGCAACTGGACGGTCCCGGAGGAGATCAGGCGCAAGAAGGGCGGAGCCCAGGCCGGGCGCATGCCGGAATTGCCCCCTGAGGCGGGCCCTCGCACCAGCAGCTCGAAGGTCGTCGTTGCCGGCCAGTACACCGGCGAGGAATCCAAGGTGTACACCTTCACCGCCAAGGCGGACGGCGTGATCGGAACGACCAAGAACCTGAAGGTGCACTGGGAAGACGACAACGGCGGGTCGGGCGATCTGAACTTGGGGGAAGGCTACGTGGAAGGCACGCCGGCGCCCTTCGACGCGGGGCTCACCGCGGCCTTCGGCGCCGGCCGGCTGTTCAAGGACGACTCGTTCACCGTGCGCACGCGCACCTCGACCGTGCAGCCGGCCCAGGACGCCGTCATCCGGCTGGGAGCGACCGAGCTGGGCGGCGGGCTGGAAGTGACGAACTCCACCAACGAACTGGACAACGTCATCGAGGGGGTGAAGCTCTCCCTGGCCGCCACCGATCCCAAGCCCATCACCGTGACGATCAAGGGCGATACCGCGAAAGCCGGCGACGCCATCGTCGCCTTCATGAACGAAGTCAACCAGTTCGAGGCGTTGATCGTCGAATTGACCAAATACGACAAGGACAACGACTACGTCGGGCCGCTGCAAGCCAACGAGGAAGTCTCCGACATGCGCAACCGGGTGAACCGCCTCATTATGGATCCGGTGGCGGGGCTGCCGAAGACCGCGAACATGGTGTTCGGCCTCGGCGTGAAGATCAACGACAAGGGCGTTTTCATCGTGGACGAGGATGCGCTGCGGCAGAAAGTGGAAAGCGACTTCGCGTCCGTGGCCGACCTGTTCCGCGACAAGGGCGAATCCAACAACTCCGGCGTCGTGTTCGTCGGAATGAGCGACGCGACGCGGATCAGCCCGCAGGGCTACCCGGTGAAGATCCGCAAGGTCGCCACCGAAGCGGTGTACGTCAGTCCGGAGCTGCAGGAACCGGTCGTGATCGACAACACCAACAACCGGATCGCCATCGACGTGGACGGGAAGCGCTCGGACGAGATCGTCCTGGAGCCGAAAAGGTATTCGCTGCAGGACTATGTCCGCACCCTGCAGAACAAGATCACGAATGACAAGCAGGTGGGCGACCGGGGCGTCCGCGTCAGCCTGGAGGGCAGGCGCGTCCGCGTGCAATCGGGACGCTTCGGCAAGGGGAGCGGCGTCTCCTTTGTCGCGTCCGGCGACCGGACGCAGGCGGGTGTCGGCCTGCTGAACGGACAGATCATCCCGGGCCAGGACGTGGAAGGCACGATCCAAGGACAGGAAGCGGATGGCATCGGCCAGCTCCTGAAGGCCAAGGACGGCGCGCCCAACGTGGGCGGGCTACGGCTGTTGGTGAAACTGAACCCGGCGCAGCTCAAGCCGGACGGCCCCGAAGCGACGATCAAGATCACGCGGGGTGTCGCCAGCCGGGTCTCGCAATACCTCGGGGAGGAGCTGGACCCGTTCAAGGGCGAGGTGAAGCGGATGGCCGACGGACTGCGCACCCAGGTGAGCAACCTGAACACGCAATTGGACCGCATGGACGAGCGCATCGAAGCCAAGCGCCGCAGCCTGCAGGAGAAGTTCTCCCGGCTCGAGACGCAGATGGCGAAGCTGAAGAGCCAGCAGACCTATATGAACGGCCAGTTGGCCCAGCTCGGCACGGGCGGAGGCGGCAAGAACGGCATGGTGTCGCAGCTGCTGGGTTAGCACGGCACGGACGCCGCAGGCGCTTGAAGCGCCGCGGGACGGCGGCCCCGGCGGACGGAACGGGCCGCGCAGCGCGACCCCGGCGATGCGCCGGGGCGAGGCGCGCAGCGCCCGGCGGCGAGGCTATGCAGCCGCATGGCGAAGGAGAAAGCGATGCTCAAAGGGTATGGGGCCTATTCCAAGGCCTATCAGAAGGCCGCGGTGAGCACGGTGGATCAGCGCAAGCTGATTCTCATGCTCTACGATGGGGCGATCAAGTTCCTGACGCACGCCATCGAGAAGATGCAAAAGAACGACGTGTACGAGGCGCACACCAATCTGATCCGCGGCAAGAGCATCATCGCGGAGCTGCTCTCGTCGCTCAACCTCGAAGGCGGGGGCGACATCGCGCGGAATCTGCAACGCCTGTACGCGTACATGTTCAACGAGCTGATCGACGCGAACCTGAACAAGGAGCCGGAACGCGTGCAGCGGGTCGTGCACCTGCTCAAGGAGCTGCGGACGGCCTGGCAGAGCCTGAAGCCGGGCGCGGCGCCGCCCCTTCCGGCGGCCGGCGCGGCCCCGCAGGGCGCCTCGCTGGCCGCGCCGGCCGCTCCTTCGGTTCCGGGGACGGTGCAGGTGAAGCGCATCCAGGTGAAGGGATAGCCCGGCGCCGGGAAGCGCCCGCCCGGGCAACGCAGCACTGAGGATCCAAGGGACCATCGAGGACGCCATGCAGCAACCCTCGCGCTACACGGCCTACCGGAACACGAGCATCCAGACGGCCGATCAGCGGACGCTGATCCTGATGCTCTACGATGGACTGCTGCGCTTCCTGCAGAAATCCATCGTCAAGATGGAGGCGCGGGACGTCGAGGCGGCGCACAACTACCTCGTCCGCAGCCGCGAGATCGTCGCGGAGCTGCTGGCGACGCTGCGCCCCGAGAAGGCCGGCGCGATCGGCGCCAACCTCAAGCGCCTGTACGTGTACGCGTTCCACCGCATCGTCGAAGCGAACCTCCGCAAGGACCCGGAGATCGTGCGCGAGGTGATCAAGATCGTCTCCACCCTGCGCGAAGGGTGGATGAACACGAAATCGGCCGCGGCGCGGGAGGGAGGAGGAGCGGAAGAAGGACGGCACGTCAACGTGCTGCGCTAGGCGGTGTTTCTACAGGTACTCGGCGCCCTTAAGAGCGCGGGCGCGAGGAACCAGCGGGCCGGCCCGAACCGGCGCCCATGCTGGCCGCACAGGGCAGGCGCGCCGCAAGCTGCGGGAAGGGGCTTCAGGCCAGGCGGACCGCATCCGATTGCCGGATCGGTCCCCGTGGCGTGACGCCGCCTCCGCGCCCTGGCGGGACCCATTGGTCCTGCCGCAGGGACTTAAGCGGATTCCCCAAGATGGGGATGCGGCGCGCGAGGAAACGGCCGACCGGCCGGCGTACCCGAGCGGACGCCGCGACCGGTCAGGACGTCGGCCCCAGGCCTTGACTTGAAAAGGCCGCGGCGGACAGGCGGTGTTGCGCCTGCACGACGCAAGCCGGCTCGGCGCGTCTCCCGGGACGGGAGGCCTGCGCCGCGCGCGATCTTCGAACGAGGGTTCATGGATGAACCTGGGGATGGACAGGCATGGCGGGCCCGGCACTTGAAAGAGGCACGACCCGCGCGGCGATGTCCGGAAAGGGATGCAGAGCGCATGCCAGGCGCAATCGCGCCAGGTTGCGGGCTGCCTCCGGAGGGATGCCGCTCATCCCGTAAACGGTAACGACGAAGGATCTCGGACGGACGCCGTCCTGCCCCGTCGCGCCAAGTAGAGCAGGCGGGCTGCGCCGGCGCGACCGACGGGCATCCGGCGCCGCAAGCCGGCCTGCCCGACGTTCGGGCGGCCTGCGCGAAGGGCTGGAGTGCGGCGGGGCTTGCCCGCAGCCGGCTCCGGCACGAGCGGACCGGCTGCTGCAGAGGAACCGGCTGGAAAGCCGCGCGGGAGAAGAATGGATGAATAATAAGCCAATTTGGATGAATAGTTGATTGATATCCTATCCTGCCGCGCGGATCAGGGCAGGAGCGGGCCGGGACGGCCCGGCAGGGTGTGCCCGCGCCCAGGAAAGGCGCGCGTGGCTCGGGATTCATCGATCCCTTTAGCGAAGGGATTCGCGTCCATCGCACAAGGAGACGCACATGGGAGCTTTGGTCATCAATCACAACACCCAGGCGCTGAACACGCACAGGAACCTGCTGAACGTGGACCGGGACCTGAAGACGAACCTGGAGCACCTGTCCACCGGCCTGCGCGTGGTCCGTGCGGCCGACGGTCCCGCCACGCTGATGATTTCCGAGCAGATGCGGGCGCAGGCGGCCTCGGTCACTCAAGCCATCCGCAACAGCGAAACGTCGGTCTCGATGGTGCAAACGACGGAATCCGCTCTCGACGAGATGAACAAGCTGCTCGTCAACATCCGGCAGCTGGCCATCCACGCGGCCAACGAGGGCGCCAACGACCGCAACATGGTGGAAGCCGACCAGTTCGAGATCAAGAACTCGCTGGAATCCATCGACCGGATCGCGCAGTTCGCCCAGTTCGGCACGCGCAAGATCCTCGACGGCAGCAACGGGGTGGGCGGCCTGGCCGCCGGCGCGGGCCTGACCTTCATCAAGGCCTCGACCCAGACCCGGACTTCGCCGGAAGAAGGGTACGCCGTGCAGGTCAACCAGGTCGCCACCAAGGCGCAAATGACGGGGGCCGAGCCCCTGTCGCAGCAAATAATCGACAGTGGCGTCAGCCTGAGCCTGCAAGAATCCGGGCGGGTGACCAGCTACACGACCAAAGCCGGAGAGGACGTATCCGCGGTCGTGCGCAACCTGCAGACGCAAGTGGATCTGGCCGGCCTGCGCCTCAAGATATCGGCTACCCCGGACGGCAAGCTGAGCATACAGCACCTGGACTTCGGGGCGGACGCGAAATTCGTCGTCGTTTCGAGCGTGGCGGGCGTTCTGTCGAACGAACAGGGAGTGCCCCTCGCGGTGCAAAACGGCAAGGACATCGCCGGCACGATCAACGGCCAGCTGACGATGGGGAAGGGCCGAATTCTCACCGCCGCGGCCGGGACGGAAGCCGACGGCTTGCAGGTGCTCTATGACGGACCGCAGCCGGAGACGCCGAACGCCACCGTGGGCCGGATCAATGTGACCCAGAACTCGCTCGTGTTCCAGGTCGGTCCCAACGCGGGACAGCGCGTGCGCATCGCCCTGAACGCCCTGTCGTCCCGGACGTTGGGCGCGAATGTCCCGAACGAGAGCAAGTTCGCCAACCTCTCCCAAGTGGACGTCCGGTCGGCCCAAGGGGCCGAGGACACGATGAGGCTGGTGGACCGCTCCATTGACGACCTGAACGTGGTGCGGGGAAACCTGGGCGCGATCCAGAAGAACGCGCTGGAGTCCAACCTGCGCAGCCTGCATGTGGCCGAGGAAGAGCTGACCAGCGCGGAATCGGTGATCCGCGACGCGGACATGGCCGAGGAAATCAGCAACATGACCCGCAACCAGATCATCCTGCAGTCCAGCATCGCCATGCTGGGCCAGGCGAATCAGGTGCCGCGCAACATTCTCAACCTGCTGGAGAAGGCCTAACCGGCGTTGAGAGCGGATGAAGGCGGACACCCTGCACGCCCATTGACGGGCGTCGCACCTCGACACCGGGAAGCTCCAGGCGCGGCCGGCAGGGCCGGAAAGGATGCCCGGCATTACCGAGGGCTGGGACGAAGAAAGGAAGACGCAACCGGCCGGCTCGTCCGGCGGTGCCTCAGCGGGATTGCGCCGGTCACGGCGGGGAACAGGGCCAGGGAAGGCCCCGGTTGGCGAGGCCTGCCCGAAGCGGGGGCCGGAATTGGAGTTCCAGCGCGCCGCACAGCGGCGCCGGAGCAGGCCAAGCCACCCGCCGGCCGCTCGACCTTCGCAGAGCGGCACCCCGCGCCAATTGAAAAGGGGGGCGGAAGGCCGCCGCACACGGGCAGTCCGGGTTGCAGGTTCGACAAGCAGGGCTGGTGCGATGGCGGAGCGTTGCCCGCTGCCGTTGCGGCGGGCGGCAATCCGGCCCAGGGACAGGAGGTTCCCGCGAACCGGTGCTGTTTGCGCCGGCCTCGCCAGGGACGCGGCGAAGCACGGACGCTTGGGAGCGGGTGCTCAGGCAAGAGAGGCGTCCAGGCAAGACGGATGCCCAGAGCAAGGGCGGCCAGTACCGGGCATTGAGAGCGTCACTTCCCGCTGGAGCGGGAACGGACATTGAGTCCGAATCCCCTGCAGGACGCCAGGGACGGACCCGGCGGATACCGGGAGCGGCTGCGAGCCGCACCCGGGGTCCTGCCATGCAGCATCGCTAGCGCGGGAGGGCGAAAACCCCGCGGCGGTTTCCGAGCGCTTGCGCGAGGAACCGACAGCACAGTGCGAATCACCACAGGTGATGCGCGCGGCGATTCGCGCGTCAGGACGCGATTTCAGGAGAATGGGCATGAGTCCCCCCCTCCCAGCATATCCAGGGAAGCCCGCCCGGGCCGGTGCGGGGTGGAGCCAGGCCCTGGCCGCGCCGGACCGCGCGGCCCGCATTCCCAGGCCCGGCGGCTGGCTGAAATTCGATGCCGGCTGGCTGCTGCCGGAGCAGGCGATCCGCAACCTGGAGACGGGCGTGTCGCTGCTCCAGACGGCGAACCGCACGCTGGAAGACATGGCCGCTCTCGTCAACCGGCTCCTGGCGCAGGTGAATCTTGCCTGGCGCGAGGGCGACCGGTCGTGCCCGCCGCCTGCGGCGCTCGGCGAGGAGCTGAGCCATGGCGTGCAGCAGGTGAATGAATGGGCCGGGCGTTGCCGCTTTCACGGGCGCGGCCTGTTGGACGGCCAGTCGGGCGTGGCGGGGCTGGGACGAGGCGTGTTCTTTCTCCGCGGCGGTCCGGGCACGGCGACGTCGCCGCCGGAGGGGTATGCGGTGCGCTTGCATGGACTTCCCTCGCGCGCGGCGATCACGGGCGGGGTGCCTCTGCACGATGACTGGCTGCGCGCGGAACAGGAAGTCTTCCTGGCGGAGGGCGACGCCTTCGTCCGCTGCCTGCCGCAGGCAGGCGAAGGCGTGCACGAATTCCTCGCCCGCCTGCAGGAGGCGGTGGTGGCGGCCGGACTGGACCTGGAGATCGGGATCACCCGCCAGCGGCGGCTGATCGTGCGGCACAACCAGCACGGCTCCCACTTCAAGTTCAAGGGGAGCAGCCGCAAGACGCCCATCCTGTCCAAGCGGCCGGGCAAGATCGAGTGGAGCCGGCCGGGGCGGGACATTCAGGGAACGCTGGACGGGGAAAGGGCTTTTGGAATCGGCCGGATGCTGGTCGGCTACCTGGACAATGCCCGCACCAGCGAATTGGCGGTGCTGTGGCGGGGCGGAAGCCTGGCGGAGGGCAACGAGGGCCGCGTGTACGTCGTGCAGAACGGCATCGTGTTCCAGGACCGGCAGGACATGCGCCAGCCGATGGCGCGCCTGACGCTGCCGTCTCTCTACGCCTACCAGCTCGGTGCGTGGCTGGAGACGCGCAGCGGATTTTCCGGCCTGGCCGACGCGCGCGTGGCGACGTGGCCCCAGGTGCAGGACACGCTGAACCTGCTGTTCGTCGTGTCGTGCGAGCTGGAGGATTGGGGTGAAAGGCTGGGGGGATGGATCGAGCGGTATCAGGGTCAGGCCCTGCGGTTCCTCAGGCAACACGGTCCCGACGGCGCGCCGGCGCCGGACATGGGTCAGGAAACGCAGGCCAGAGAAATGGCGCGGACGCTGCGCCAGTGGATGGGGCAAGCCCCGCCGGCGGGCGCTCCCTGACGGAGCGGCGGCCGGGAATACGGCGTGGCCCGGGCGCTGCCTGGCCCGGCACAGACGAATGAAACGCGGAACGGGACGGCCGGCGGCCAGCCTGCGCGCGGGCCTTGCCAGGGCTGCGCCGCACGGCCCCGGAAGAACGCGGGGCGGATCGACACAAGGCCCCGGCCGCACGGGCGGGTTCTCTGACGGGATGGCATCCCCAAGCGGATGGCACCCCGTGAGCGGACGTTCCAAGACGGGTCCGCCGATCCGGCATGGGCAGCCAGGGGGCCGGACTCCGTCTGGCCCGTGACGCCGGGTCAGGCTCCGGCACCCCGTCGGGGGCCTCTTGGCGCAGCCTGCGTCCGCGGACACGGACGGACCTGGATGAGAGCGCCCCAAGCCGGCGCGGGAACCCAAGCCGGCTGGAGCTCGGATGTGATGTGAATCGTTGCCGCGCGGCTCCGCTGCACGATCGGCGGGCGCCGGCGGCACGCAAGCCTTGACGGACCGGAGACAAAATCTCCGGGCCGGCAGGACCGGTTGGTTCCGCAGCGTTCTTGAAAGACCGCTCCGCTTCCGGCGGCGCGGTCTGCGGCGCATGCAAGGACCGGCCGGGACAGGACGGCGAAGACCCGAGGACCGGCGGCAGCGGTTTTCCAGGCAAGTCGAAACCCTGGGCAGCCGGCACCTCCGGCTTGGGCCTGCGCCGGGAAGCGCACAGCGGCGCTTCGGCAGTGCAATGACTCCTGCAGCCAATATGCCGAATCCTCCCGGGAAGGAGGTACGGCGG
>Ga0187805_10000979_pt1 | contig 10122 bp, 6 predicted proteins | sample NC_wetland_sal_i_6_FD_132965 | JGI IMG/M metagenome (GOLD analysis project Ga0187805, IMG submission 132965) | Wetland sediment microbial communities from Neuse River Estuary, North Carolina, USA - Control_5 | ecosystem: Environmental > Aquatic > Freshwater > Wetlands > Sediment | place: USA... | reverse complement strand
TGTTTAGAGGCCGGCCTGTGTTCCTGCGGGCTGAGTACGACCGCATCACCAGCCTTATAGTCTTCAGGAGGCAATAGGTGGGCCACTCTGCACGCCTTCGAGCACAAGAACTTAGACGGGATGCGCTGATTTTCGCGCCCAAATACGGGCAGACACTGCTTCGATCGTGGGCGCGAAAGCATCTCAGTGATCACGTTGTTTGGGAAGCGCCCGAATATTCTGGGTTATATGTTCTAAGTGAGGGATTGCTTCAGATCGCTTGTTGCATGTTTAGCTTGGCACCGCTATGGCCTCAGTAATTGCCACGGCATAAATCGAAACCTACCGACGATGACGATCCAGTTCAGTGGCCAACTCCTGGTCAGTCTTGAAATCTACGGAGACCCGACCTTAAGAAAGTGAGGGAGGATTGATGACACCCGATGAGAGGTTATCTGTCTAACATTTTGTCAAACATTTCGCTGCCAGGTACGCCCAAATGACCACGTTTTACCCCTTGCCTTACGGGCTATCTCGCTGAATCCTATCGGGGACGGGTGATGAATAGCGGTTTACGAATCGGCTGCTCTACCAACTGAGCTACGTCGGCCTGGATTAACCGTTACGCGGGCTTTTGCGATTTTAACAGAACGGAATGTTTTCGCGTCGCCGTGGTGTACCCGGTTGCCATCGAACTGCTTCGACTTGGCTCTCACGCCGTGCTGCCTTTACACTGGAACAGTGAAGATTGCGCTGGGACAAATCAATCCCACGGTGGGGGATTTCGCAGGGAACGCCGCGAAAATAATTGAGTTTTCCCATCGCGCCCAGGCTGCGGGCGCGGGCTTGATTCTTTTCCCGGAACTCTCCGTCTGCGGCTATCCGCCCCGCGACCTGGTGGAGCGCGCTTCTTTCGTTCAGCACAACCGTGAAAGCTTGGATCACATTGCGGCTGAAACTCGCGGCATCGCCGTCATTTGTGGCCTCGTGACTCCAGCCCACGCGGAGAGCGGCAAGTCGGTAATGAACTCCGCCGCGCTGCTCAAAGATGGCAGGACGGCTTTCCTGCAATCCAAAATGCTATTGCCCACCTACGACGTTTTCGATGAGATGCGCAACTTCGCGCCGGGCAAAAGCCAAGTCCTGTTTCCGTTTTGCGGCAAGCAGATGGCCCTCACCGTCTGCGAAGATGCCTGGAACGATAAACATTTCTGGAACAAACGTCTTTACACATTCGATCCGGTTGAGGCTCTGGTTCACGCCGGAGGCAACTTCCTGCTGAATATATCCGCTTCGCCATTCTGGCTGGGCAAACGCGAATTGCGCCGGGACATGCTGGCCACCATCGCGCGCAGCTACAAAGTTCCAGTCGCGATGGTCAACCAGGTCGGCGGCAATGACAGCCTGGTCTTCGATGGCTCCAGCCTGGTGTTCAATCCAGCGGGCGACGTCATCGCGCAAGGCAAATCTTTCGAAGAAGACATCGTCTATTTCGACTCCGATCAGCTGACCGGTGAAATGCATAGTCAAATTGAAGGCGAGGAGGCGAGCGCATATTCCGCGCTGGTCCTGGGGACGCGGGATTACGTCCGCAAATGCGGCTTTCGCCAGGTAATCATCGGTCTAAGTGGAGGCATCGATTCAGCGCTCACCGCGGCCATTGCCGCCGACGCACTCGGGCCAGAAAATGTTATCGGAGTCGGCATGCCCGGGCCGTATTCATCGACCGGTTCGATCGATGATGCCCGGTCGCTCGCCGAAAATCTCGGCATCCGTTTCGAACTACTGTGTATCGGCGATATTTTCGAGAGCTACAAAAAGACCCTGGCCAAGGTCTTCGCCGGACGTAAAGAGGACGAGACGGAAGAAAATATCCAATCGCGAGCCCGGGGAACGCTGCTCATGGCACTCTCCAACAAATTCGGCGCCATCGTGCTGAGCACCGGCAACAAGAGCGAGTTGGGCGTGGGCTATTGCACTCTATACGGAGATATGGTCGGCGGCCTCGCGGTGATTTCGGACGTGCCCAAGACCCTGGTCTATCGACTCAGCCGTTACGTGAACTCGCGCCGCCCCGTGATTCCTCAGGCCAGCCTGGACAAGCCGCCCTCGGCCGAGTTGCGCCCCGGTCAGATGGACAGTGACACGCTGCCGCCTTACGAAGTGCTCGACGCGATCCTCGAAGATTACGTCGAGGACTCGCACACCGCCGATCAGATTGCCACCGAACGCGGCTTCGATGTTAGTCTGGTTCGGCGCGTCATCCGCATGGTGGAACGCAGCGAGTACAAACGGCAACAAGCTGCTCCGGGAATAAAAATTTCAACCAAAGCCTTCGGCTATGGCCGCCGTTTTCCCATCGCGGCCAAGTCGGATATTTAAAGAGTTTGCCGCAGCCGGAGACCGAGCAAGCTCCGCCTGTACAGACGTTGCTTGCAACGTCTCCCGTAGCGCGGGAAAGCATAATTGATGTCAACTGAAAGGAACGCATGCATCGTCTATTGAAATATCTTTTTATCCTGTTCTTGCTGGTAACTCTGGCGGGCGCGCAGCAAGAAGCCTCCCATGCTGCGGCCAAGACCGCCAGCCCGAATCTTCCTTCCGAGGAAACCGTCAACGCCTTTCTCCACCAGTGGTTCGGATACGACTCTTCGCTGACCTGGAAGATCGTCAGTATCAAGCCCTCTGAAATCGAAGGCCTGTCGGAAGTGAACGCAGTTCTCAGCGGCGCTCAAGGCCAGCAGTCGCTGAAACTATACGTCACCCCGGATGGCAAGCACGCCGTGAACGGAGAGATCATGCCGTTCGGCGCCCATCCTTTCGCGGCCGACCAAAAGGTGCTGGAACGAGGTATAACCGGACCTTCGCGCGGCCCGGCCGATGCCCCGGTCACGGTGGTGGATTTCAGCGACCTACAGTGTCCGCACTGCAAAGATGCCCACCCCACCATCGAAAAGCTCATGTCCGAGAACAAGAATGTTCGCCTGGTTTTCCAGAGCTTCCCGCTTCCCATGCACGATTGGGCCGCCAAAGCGGCGGCCTATGCTGACTGTGTCAGCCGCAGTTCGAATGACGCTTTCTGGAAATTCATTTCGAGCGTTTACGCTGCGCAAACCGACGTCACCGCCGCCAATGCGGACGAAAAGCTGACCGCACTTGCCGATAGCGCCGGAGTGAAGGGGGCCGATATTGCAGCCTGTGCGGCTAAGCCCGAAACTATCTCGCGAGTGGAAAAATCGGTAGCTTTGGGAAAGGCGTTGGATGTCAACAGCACGCCGACGTTATTCATAAACGGTCGCAAACTCCCAGCCGTACCATACGATGTTCTCCAGAAACTAGTGGATTTCGCCGCCAAAGAAAGTACTCAGGCCAAGAAGTAACCCAGGGCGAAGATGCGCCTTTTGTTTCGCCGTCATCCCGCTTTTGTCTCGTTGTCATCCCGAGCGAAGCGAGGGATCTAGGTTTTTCACGTCCCCGCCGAAAACCCGGATTCCTCATCGCTTCGCTTCGCGGAATAACAGGAGAATAAAGACCAGGGAACGTCAGGAGAATAAGGACGGGTCCGCTGGCAATTCAACCGCCGACTACTGACCCGTCTTGGGCAGCCACACTTCCGTGCTCTGTCCCGGGCTGAGATCGACCACATGCGGTGTGATCACCACCAGCAATTCATCCGTTTCATCCATCTTGGTGTTGGTAACCATTATTTTATTGATCCCCGGCACCGCTCCCAGCCCGGGAATTCCGTTCAGGCTGAGTTGTTCGCTCTGACTCACGGAGCCCGCCACCACAGCGGGCTCACCGTCCACCAGGGTGATGCTGCTTTTGTATTCGCGATTCGCGATCACGGGCACACCGTTCAAACTTTGCCCCGCCAAAGTGCGGAAGTCCATCTCAAACGCCAGGCCCACGTCGGAGTTCGGGTACACCGATGGTTTCAGTTTGAAGGTCAAACCCAGATCTTCATAGGTAAACGAAGGGAACGGGGCCTGGAAGCTGCCATTCTGCAGCACCGACGCAATGGCTGGGGTGTTGAAAACGGGCGCGAAGCTCGCGTTGAGAATCGGATAACGCGAGCCCATACGAAACGTTGCCTCATTGCCTTGAGCCGTGCGCAGGGTCGCGTGCTCCAGCGTCTTTACCAAACTCTCGTTCAGTGAAAGCTCTGCGCTCAACCTGTCCAAACTTAATCCCATGAAGGTCAAACCGCCTCCAAAGGTAGCGTATGGCTGGCTAAAAATCGAACTCTGCTGGCCCTGCAGTTGCGAGAGCAACCCGGCAATGCCTTGGGAATTGGCCTGGTTGATGCCGCCGCTCGAGATCAATTGATTAATCAAGCTTTGAATGTTTTGTCCGCCCAGTCCGCCCAGCAGCCCAGTCAGCGCAGCTACCGCCCCGGCGGGAATGTTGATGAGCGTGAAATTGTTGGGAATATGGAGCCCCATGTCCCGCGTTAGCTGGTGGTCAATCTCAAATACCTGGATGTCCAGCATGACTTGCGGACGCGACACTGCGAAGCTCTCAAACAGCGTGGTAACCGCGTCCAGCGCACGCGCCGGCGCACGTACTACCAGCATTCCCGCCTGTGGCTGCTGGGCAACGAACCGGATGTCGAAAATCGTCCGCAGCAGAGTCATCATTTCATTCAACTCTTGCGGCGTCGTAGCTCCCGGCAGGTAAAACGTGCGCAACCCCATGTGGTCGAACTGACGATGATTTTCCGCGTTGTCGCGTGCCAGGTAGATCTCTTTTTCTGCCAACGGAACCCAAAAAGCCCCGGTCACTTCACACGCTGCTCGCATGGCCGCATAGAAGTCGACGCTCTCAATGTCGAAATGGACCCGCCGTGTCTGAAATGATTCGTCGAACTCAGCGGTTACGCCGTATGCCCCGGCGACCTGCGTCAGCAGCGCGTGCGAGTCCCCACGAAAGTGGAATTCGTGAAGAACGGGAGTGGGAACGACCCGCACCTCCGGCGACTCGGCCACCACCCGCGGCGTCTCACTCATTTTCGGCGTCCATTCAGCCAGTGAATCCCGTAGACGCTGCTGCGCGAATTCGTTTTGCGGATCAAGGTTGGAAGCACTGCGAAACTCAGCCTGCGCTTCCACCAGCTTTCCCTTCGTCAGATCATCGTTACCCCGCTTGAGGTGGTCGTAGACCAATTGCTGGCGAGCCATGGCCAGCGCGGTCACATACTCAAGGTTCTTCGGGACCAACCGGGCCGCCGCATCAAATTCCTCGAAGGCCTCATCGAAATGTTCGGCTTTCTGCAGCTTCAACGCTTTGGAAAAAGCAATTCTGGATTTCTTCAGATCAGCCTTGGAGGGATTACACGCGGGATCGCTGGCAGTCGCTTGCGGACAAGGCAACACCGCAAGATTTTGCGGCTCGTCGGCGGCAAAAGCCGCGGCGGCGAAAGCTAAAATGGCCACAGCGGACCATCCCCAACGCATGCGCATGCTCCGATTGTAACCGGGAAGGGACGGTCCCGAACCATATCCAGCAGGGTCTTGTACCTTCGGGTTAACTCTTCGGAACGGACGAACCGGTCGGCCTTGCAAGAAAAGCAGCCGTCAGCATTCAGCATTCAGCACCAGAGTTACATGCCTGTTCCTTACTATATGCAGTAGGATTTCAGACGTGACGAAGCGAACCCAGCCTTCATGCTCGTTAGCCTGCAATCTAGGGCTTATTCAGCCTGGGATAGGTATCGTTGTTCTCGTCGCCTTAGTTTGCATTGCCGCTCCTGCGTCGGCGCAAAATTGCACTGCGAGCAACCCGCAACTTGCGGTCGCTGTTCTCCAGAGAGTGCTAGACGCTTGCTCGTCGCCGGATGAGGTCCAGGCGATGCAAATGAAGTACGGGCACGATGTGATCCTCGTGCAGGCCTCGGTGGCGGGCAAACTCGCCATCCCCGTACTTCGTGAATTCTCCAGCCTGCCCAAGCACAACGAGTGCACGTCGTCGACCTTTGATGCCGCGGCGCGGACCGCCCTCGCGAAGTTCGGCGACGAAAGTGCCTACGCAGTGATTAAGAAACAATGGGTCCAACACCGCGCCGGGCCATACCCAGCCAGGATTGATTTCATTGGCGACGATTGGGCGCTTCAGACCCTGGTCGAGTTTCTGATTCAACACGCGAACGATCCCAGAATGAGAGTACGGTTCGGACCATCGGACGCGCCGTACGATAGTCGCAACGGACTACTTGCGCAAATCAGGGGAATTGCCCGGCGACACGTTGTCCCCGACCTTCCAGACGCCGACTATTCACCCTCCGGGATTGCACAGTGGAAGGCATGGCTTGGGAAATACAAGGGACAGCACCTGAGCACGCCAGTCTTCGAGAGCGTTTCCGATCCTTATCTTCAGTGCCTCGCCCGAAGAGTCGAGTGGGGCCACCCTGACGCCATCCTCGACATCGCTACCTTTGGCGGCCGATCCGCGGAAGCGATTCTCAAGCAGTTTCCCGCTCCGCATGCTGGCGAAGCAATGGGCGCGCGTGAGCTATTCCCAGAGATACTTCGGAATGAGGATGAAAGACCGGATCTGGATCGCCAGATTCAGGGAAATCTTCAAGCCGCCTTACTGCGCTTTGGAGACCAGAGCATAGCGGACCAAGTTGCAACCGAGTTGAATGAATTCCCGATTTATCCCGGCTACTTTCCGTTTGAGGCAATCCGGAAGCTGAGGTTCGCTGGAGGCAAGACTGCCGTTGGAATCCTCATCGATGGATTGGGGAGCTCGAATCGGGTGAGTCACGATGCGCAGAAGAACTTTGACGCGTGCCTGGGGAGGGTCACGCCCGTGAACCAACCGTCGAAGGAACAAAAAGAAGCCGCCCAGAAGGCATGTGCCGGATTTTGTTCCTGGGCAGAGCGCCGCGCAGGCCTTATCCTAAGCGCCCTTGCAGAAATGGTGAAAAACCCACCTGTCCCCGCGGATGCGCCTCCAACCTCGGAGAACTCTCTAAAGTGGAAGGACTGGTGGGTGAGAAATCGGGACAAGGCCGTTTTCGTTATCCCGCCGCGTCCGTCCTACGATTGGCACTAACCTGCACGAAAAAAATTCAGAGCTGCGAGGCGCGAGCGCAAGTCCTCCCTTTAGGCCTAAACAGCTTAAGTTCCCGCTATTGGGCTGCCGGTAGTGTCCTAATCAAACCACGAAGGACACCAAGGAGTGCAAGGTAAACTCTCAGGATTCGCACCTCTGTGTACCTTTGTGTCCTTTGTGGTTGATGAATTTAGGACACTGCCGGGCTGCCTCCCCGATTGGAAAGTTAATCATTTTGGGGTATAAAAGTAAGTTGCGGCGCTCGCAGGTTCTCCCTTCTGTGCGGCCAAAACACATCCCATAGCTCGAGTGAGGACGCATGTCTAGTGTGACTACCGCGCACCCCCCCAAAGGATTGGAGGGTGTAGTCGCTACCACCTCCGGCATCTGTTATATCGATGGAGACCAGGGTGTTCTCGCCTACCGTGGCATCGATGTCCACGAACTGGCCGATCATTCCACCTTCGAAGAGACCTGCTATCTCCTGTGGTCCGGCCGCCTGCCCACGCGCAACGAGCTCAAGGAAATTCGTGACCGCCTCGCCGAGGAACGCAAGCTCGATCCCGCGATCATCAACCTGCTCCGCTCCGCACCCAAGCACGTCGTGCCCATGGACGTATTGCGCACCGCCGTATCCGCGCTCTCGTTCTACGATGCGGAGGAGAGGAATAACGACCACGAGGCCAACATCCGCAAGTCGATTCGCCTGACCTCGCAGATTCCGATGATCGTGGCCAACTACGATCGCATCCGCAAGGGGAAGCCGCTCGTGGAGCCCGACCGCTCCCTCTCCCACGCCGCGAATTTTCTGCTGATGCTGAACGGCGCAAAGCCCACGCCAACCGCCGAGCGCGCCCTCGATATCGCCCTCATCCTGCATGCCGACCACGAGCTCAATGCTTCCACCTTCGCCGCGCGAGTCACTGCAGCAACTCTTTCGGATATCCACTCTGCCGTCGTTTCCGCCATCGGCTGCCTCAAAGGCCCGTTGCACGGCGGAGCCAATGAGGCCGTGTTCAACATCCTGCAAGCCATCGACCGCGCAGGGTCTGACCCGGTGGAGCACGTCAAGGGAATGCTGGCGCAGAAGAAAAAGGTTCCCGGCTTCGGCCATCGCGTCTACCACACCGAAGATCCGCGCGCCACGCACCTGCGCAAGATGTCCGAAGATCTCGGAAAATCCAGCGGCCAACCCAAGTGGTTCGACATGTCGCATGCCATCGAACTATTCATTAAGGCCGAAAAGAAACTCAACGCCAACGTCGACTTCTATTCCGCTTCGACGTACCACACGCTCGGAATCGACGTAGACCTCTTCACCCCCGTGTTCGCCGTTTCGCGAATCAGCGGATGGACCGCCCACGTAATCGAACAACTCGACGACAACCGCCTGATCCGCCCCCGCGCCGACTACATCGGCCCGCCCTACCCCCAACACTGGCTCCCATTCGAAAAGCGCGTGTAGAGCGGACACTCCTGTCCGCTGCCGTTGGTCTAAGACTGTGTGGTAGTGGGCGACTCGCCCGCCAACCCAGACCTAATGTAGGCGCGAGCGTCCACGCTCGTGTTGCACCGAGAAAGAGGATTCACGTCTGCACCGGAACCACAGCAGCCCACCGCAAAACTCATGCTACTATCATCTGAATTTCGACCCCTGCGAGGCCGATGTGTTGTGCAGCCAGTGCAGCACCAACCTGCCGGATGATTCCGTGTTCTGCCTGAAGTGCGGACAGAAGGTGGACCACGCTGCCAAAAGCGTCGCGCTGGCCACGATTCCCGTCCAACTCGCCTGCGACGGATGCGGAACCACCCTGCCTCCTTCCGCAGAGTTCTGCCCGAAATGCGGTCAACCCGTGATTTCCTCCCCGAACGGCTCGGCTCTTGCGCCCCCGCTACCTTCGGGGATCGAGAGTCCCCAGCCGTGGCCGGCGCCAGGGCGACATCTCATTGTTCCCATGCTGCTTGTCTTGCTCTTGCTCGGCGCCATGCTGTGGGTCGCAACCAGCGAAACTCCTGCAGCCCAGCAAGCGCAGGAATTCGCCAGCTGGTCGCACGCCGAAACCATCGTCGACGCTGCGCTTTCCCTGAACCCACACAGCTTTTCATCTTACGAGTTCACGGTTCCACGCGGCGCCCTGAGTATCAGCGTTACTGGCGAGTTCACCGCAGCCGCAGGCAGCCCGCGTAAGGGTGCTAATAGTAATGAGCGTGTGAAAGATCATGACACCGATGTAGAAGCCTATGTCCTGACCGACGCCGCCTTCGCAGTTTGGAGCAGCGGATACTCCGCACAAACCCAATACGAAAGCGGCCCGGTAGCCAACGCCACCATCAACGCGCCGCTTCCCGCACGCGCTGGAGCCTACCACCTGGTTTTCAGCAACAGGAACTCGGCCCGCGCCAAGACCGTCCACGCCACCGTGCTCTTGCGCTACAAAAACTGGTTTCCCGATGCCCTCGTGCGTCTGAAAGACCAACTCTGGAGCTGGATCAGCCTATAGCCCATGTAGAGCGGACACTCCTGTCCGCTGCCGTTGACCCAAGACCGTGTGGAGCGGGCGCCCCCGCCCCGCTGCCGTTGACCTGGGACTGCATGGCAGCGGGCGAGTCGCCCGCCCAACGCAGGTCGGGGGCCGTCCTTTTCCTTCAGATCGTCCTGCCGAAGCAGAGGGTGCCCCATCCTTTCCGCGTTTGTTGCGGAAAAAGTGGGAGGCGATACACTCAACCGGAAAATGCGTAGGACCTCATGTCCGCGTCCGCTTTCTTCACCCCGAAACCGTGTAGAGCGGACACTCCTGCCTTTTCCAACGCCACCTGTCGTGTCCCAGTCCCAGTTCGCGCCGTCCACTGCGATTCGATTTCGAACTCATCGACTTCCCAATTTGGAACTCGCCCCTTCATTTTCCCGCAATTCCCTTGACATCACCTGAGCTATACCAGATAACCAATATATAGCTAGTAAGTCGCAATGCTCCTTTCAACCCATAACCCGTTTGTTTCCAAGATTTTCCCCGTAACTCCTTGCAACTCAAAGATTTCAACCCTAGTCCCCCGCTATCCCGCTGATTCCATTAGATCACAGGGGGA
>Ga0187805_10000978_pt1 | contig 10125 bp, 12 predicted proteins | sample NC_wetland_sal_i_6_FD_132965 | JGI IMG/M metagenome (GOLD analysis project Ga0187805, IMG submission 132965) | Wetland sediment microbial communities from Neuse River Estuary, North Carolina, USA - Control_5 | ecosystem: Environmental > Aquatic > Freshwater > Wetlands > Sediment | place: USA... | reverse complement strand
TAGCTTGCTGGTGCAGCTCATGCCGCAACCAGTCTGCCGCGGCGGGAGCCTTCAGGCTTGGAACGTAATAAGCCTTAATGTCCGGGGATGCCGCTTTGGCTAAAGCTTCGATCAACACATCGATCGGGTCTGTATCGGCGGCCTGCAGAAACGAGCGGTAGAAGACGATCGCAAATGAGCCGCCGCCAGTGCCCTTCACCTCCCGGTAAACACCGAATTCGGGAAAGGCTTCAATCGAGGGGGATGCGAGATCAATCGGCTTCCCATTCGCTTTTGCCAGTAATGCCGTGATCGCCTGAGCAGCGTTGCGGGTACCTCCCACGCGGATCATTGCGTCGAGAGTGTCGAGCTCGCCATCGCTGATTGTCGATAGAGCGTTTAAGCGGGGATCCTCGCGGCCATCTCCAGGTAACACGGCGAGTGTGACTCCACGCTTCCGGCAGGCATGCGCTAGCTCCTCGGCACCATAGCGCCAATAGTCGAGGCCGCCGAGGAGGCGCAAAAGAACGGCTTTTGTGCCGGGAATGGCTTTCTCAATGAAGAGATCGACTGAGATCGGATGGCGGAGGAACGCGAGATTGATGAAGTGAGCTGAAATCTGCCTGTTGTCGGTCGCGTGGAGGCACTCGAGCCCGGCCCGAAAAACCTTGAGATCAGAATCAGAGAAGGACAATAAAATGAAATCGGCCGGACCAAGCCCGAGATCCTGGGGCTGACCAATTTCATCAAGGCTGACACTGTCGCGGACGATAAGATGCATCAATCCTCGCCCCGCAATGTTCGCGTAACGCCTTCCCGGTCTAGTCCCTTCAGGCCAATCACGACAATCTGGCTTCGCCGCGGAACGCCAGGCTGCCAAGGCCGCGCGAAGCGGGTCTCGATCCGGTTTCCAACTCCTTGCAGGAGTAACCGCATTGGCTTGCCGTCCACGGCGGCATAGCCTTTCACGCGCAACACCCCATAATTCTCCGCAGCACGGGCAGCCCTCTCGCTCAAAATGGCGGGCGCGTTCACTGAAGGGACTTCGAGGACGAAGCTTTCAAAATCATCGTGATCGTGCTCCCCTTCGTTATCGTGGTGGGAGGGGCGAGCTTCGAGATCATCCTCGGCGGCAGCTTCCAGACCGAGCAGAACTTCCGTTGGAAGCGCGCCATGCTGAGCGTGCACGATCTTCACGGCGCGCGGCAACACGGCCTTGATCTGCTCTTCGACCGCTTTCATCGCGGCTGCATCCAAAAGATCGGCTTTATTCAGAATGACAAGGTCGGCGGCAAGAAGCTGATCCTCGAAGACCTCCTCCAGCGGATTGTCATGATCGAGCCAGAGATCGGCTTCGCGCTGCTTGGCGAGAGCATTCAGATCATCTGCGAAGCGGCCCGCGGCCACGGCTGGACCATCCACCACGGCAACGACCCCGTCCACCGTTGCGCGCGTACGAATGTCAGGCCAGTCGAAAGCCTTCACAAGCGGCTTTGGCAGCGCGAGCCCCGATGTCTCGATGACGATGTGATCAGGTCTCGCCGGGCGGGATAGGAGCGCGTCAAGCGCCGGAACGAAATCGTCCGCAACCGTGCAGCAAAGACAGCCGTTCGTCAGTTCGACGATGTTCTCCTCCGGGCAGCTCTCGATGCCACAAGATCTTAAGATCGCGCCATCGACGCCGAGGTCCCCGAACTCGTTGATAATAAGGGCAAGCCGCCGGCCGTTCGCATTTTCGAGCGCATGACGGATGAGCGTCGTTTTGCCCGCGCCGAGAAACCCGGTGATGATCGTAACGGGCACCTTTGGCGCAATCATGCTGCCTCCTCCTGAGCAGCAGAACCCAAGGGAAGAGGGGGGACCCGCGCCAATATGCTTCGCTTGATGATCTCCGGCCTGTCACGCCAAGTGGGCACGCCGTCCGGATGGGCGGAATATTGCTCCGCGAATCTCAGGATATCGTTCACATGCTGCTGCGGATCGAGATCGCAGATAACATAGGACCATTTCGACGGCGCGGAACACGCCACTGTGCAGCCCCGTTTGCAGCCAGAGAGGCATTCCACAGGCACAAGCTTGATGCCTGGCACGCTCCGGCCTTCCCTTTGCAAAGCCTCGGCAAGCGCTAGCCTCATCTTATGTCCGGACCGGCCCTCTCTAGGCTCCAGCGGTTCCTCTCCGCGTCTGCAGGTGATGCAGACGTGGAGCGTGACAGCTGACTCGCGCGGGTCTTCTTCCATTGCCTTGCGTATTAAGCGAGGGCGAGCGCGTTTACGGCTGTCAGCTTCCGGACTGGATTCTCCGTTCCGAGCTTGCCGAGCAACTTCAGTGCCGCATAGGTGAAGACCGGCTCGCAGAGAACAAGCGGAACATACGACGCTGCAAACAAGGCCCAGCTCCCGAAAGGCGTGGCTTCATTTCCAAGCGCGAGCCAAAAACCGACCATGGCAACAACGCCGGCATAATAAGCGGCATCGAACTTCACGATCTCGGCCCAATTGACGCGACGCAGTGAGAGTGTGTTCGCGAAATACCGCCGGCCGCGAAGCGCATGAACCGCAATCAGCGGCACCATCAGAGAAAGAGAATTTACCCCGAGATGCACGAGATCCTGCGGCTCAAAGATCAACCCCTGCAGCAGGAGTCCGATCGCAAAGCCGAAGAGCGCGGGCAGAAACCCGAAGACGAAATAGACCGCCGAAGCGCCCACGAAATGCAGCTCCGAAGGGCCAACCGGCATGTGGAAGATCTCCATGAATATGGGGAAAAAAATCGCCGCGAGCGCGATTTTAGCGATCGTGATCGGATTGCGCAGAATGGATGGAAGATAAGCCGTCAGCGTGGAAGCGGCAGTTATGTTCGCAAAAAGCACTTTGCTCTGGTTGAGAACACCAGGTTCGATATGCATGGAAACTCCCCAAGAAATGCATGCATGATGAGGACAAGCGGAAAAGGCCGAACGGCATCGGCGAAGAACCGGGCTTATGGGAAGAAAAGCGTCACTGTGACCTCCTTGCTGCCCCTCCGGCAGCGTGGCTTATGCTCGCGAAGGCAGGTCTCCTGGCTCGCGGGTCTAAGCTTCAGGCCGCCTTCCCAGGACAACGCCCAGTGGCATCAGGACCTTCGGCTCACCGCTCACAGTTGCGGGGGCAGCTGCGGCATTACGGAGTTCCGTCACCGCATTCCCTTTTCATCCCCTAATTCGGGGGAACCGTCGCGTTGCATAACGTTGCACCAAACCGCCCGGGAACGCTAGTCATAAATTTTGTGAGCGCTGACCGGCTCACCAGTTTCTGTCCAGGCTCCAGTGCGCGAGTGTAAGCATGGAGCAAGCAAGAACTGCTTTTAGCAGAAGAGATCGAAAACAATTGCAAAGGAAATTGTAATAACTTGGCGGAATATCTGGGAAGTAGACGATAAACGGATGGAAGCAATTCGCTCTTATCGGATTTCCGGCAGCTTTGGTCATCCTTATGGGAACCGGCTATTTCATGAAGAGAGCGGCGGCTGGCAGACCTGGTTTCTATGTCTGGAAACTTCTGTCTGACGAGGCCCATGGCGGACAATACATAACTGCGAATAACATTCGCAGTTATTTTGAGACATATGGCACCGGAGATCCAGTCCTCGTCCTCCATGGCGGCCTCGGCTGCATCGAAGGCATGCAACATCAGATCAGAGCGCTGGCCGGCAAGCACTTTGTTATTGCCGCGGACAGCCGCAGGCATGGACGGTCAGGCGATGACGGCCGTCCATTGAGTTACGCATTGATGGCTGACGATATGGTCATCCTCCTCGATGCGCTCAAAATGCAACGTACCGATGTCGTCGGATGGAGCGATGGCGGCATAATCGCGCTTGATCTCGCCATGCGCTATCCCGAACGTGTCCGGAAAATCGTTGCGATTAGCGCCAATTACGATGTTGCAGGGCTTTTAAATCCCCCTGCTGCCGACGAAAGCCCCCCTCATCCCGGCATTTGCCAGTATGGACAGAATGCAGCTCAGCGGCTCTCCATTTACCGCAAGGTCATAATGTTGTGGCAGACAGAGCCGAGATACAGCTTGGACGACCTTGCAAAAATCAAAGCACCCACGCTCATCATGGCGGGTGAATTTGATGTGGTCAGGCGCACTCACACTGACGAGCTTGCAAAGGCAATAGCTGGCGCAAAGGAGGAAATCATCCTAGGCGGGACTCATTCGGTAATCCGGGAAAAGCCAAGCATCGTGAACGCTCGCATATTAAGCTTTCTTGAAGATATTCCGTGCCCGGAACCACATAGCGACGCAAAGTGCCAATAGCCGCGTTTAACTTGAATCTAACAGTTTTACGTTAGTGCCATTGCCGGTCAGGAATTCCTGATACAAATTGATACAATTAAAGGTCCATCCACCTCTTGTTGCGATATTCCCCGCATGGCACTCGATGATTTGTCTGTACCCGGCGTAAAGCCATCCTCTGCGCAAGAAGGCTGCGAGCCTGCAAGAAGCGCTTCCGCGGCCGCGGCAAGCGACTTACCAGGAACGATTTTTCACGAACATTGGTGGCTCAATGCCGCAACCAATGGGCTATTCCAGGAAGTTACAGTAAAGAGCGGTGATCGAACGGCCGGGCGCCTTCCCTTCGTTCTGACAAAAAAAATGGGCTTTACCATTTGCCGGATGCCGCCGTTCACCCATGTATTGGGACCTGTTGTGGATGCGGGCGCAGGAAAGCCGCAGACGCAATTATTGAAACGCTTATCCATTACCCGCGAGCTGATTGATCTACTCCCCCGTTTTGACAATTTCCTTCAGGCATTAGAATCTGCGACTATAGACGGTTTAGCCTTTCAAGACAGAGCTTTCCAAGTCACTCCGCAATACACGTTTGAGATTGATTGCCGTGACGGCACGGATGCTCTCTGGGCTGCCATGCATTTCAAGACGCGGCAGCATATCCGCCGGGCCGAGGAGAAATTCTCCGTCACCACCATCGAGGACCCGGCTGAGTTTATTCAGTTTTACCTGTCAAATCTCGCCAAAAAGGGGCTTTCCAGTTCTTTCGACTGGTCCCCATTTCCAACCCTATTTGCGGAGTCGCGAGCCAGGGATAGTGGCGAGATCTTAAGCGCTAAATGGCCCGACGGCCGGCATGCCGCCATGGTATATCTCGTTTGGGGGCATGGAAGAATGTATTATCTGCTATCCACCCGCGCGAAAGATACCGGCGATAATGGTTCAGTGAATCTACTAATATGGTCGGCGATGAAGCGCGCGAATCTGCGTGGGTTGCACTTCGATCTTGACGGTGTTTCAACGAGCGGTACTGCCCGCTTTCTCAGCGGCTTCAATGGTTCTCCTAAACTCCGAATTGTGGCGCGAAAAGCTAATTTCGCGTTCAACGCAATGCAAATAGCAAAGCGGCAACTGTTAGGTTTCCAGTCCGGTGACACAATTTCCTTCACTTGATTATTGCTGCGAGGCTCTTGATGCCTCCTGCACTGCGGCCCCGGGAGCCAGCAAACAGGATAGCTCCTGGGTCGTACCGTTTCGCGCATCAGGGACTAGGCCGCCTTTGTTCTTCGCATGTGCCGGCGGCGGAGACGCACTCGATTACCGGGATCTTGCGGCCGCATTGCCGGAAGACCAGCCGGTCTACTCCTTCGGCCTCCCAAGAGAGCCTGTGCCGGGACAGTTCCCGACAGTGGAATCGATCGCCGCAACTTACGTAAAAAAAATACGGGAGATTCAGAAACGCGGGCCGTACTACCTCTGCGGCCACTCCTTTGGCGGCCTGGCGGTTTATCACATGGCCGTGCTCTTGGCTGAACAGGGAGAAGAGACCGGTCTGCTGGCGCTTTTGGATACCGAGCACCCGGCATACACTAGTATTTTGCCCTTGCGGAAGCGCGCGGCTTTTCATCTCACTTACGTTGGCGACCGGATTGCAAAGTATAGCCGCAACCTGCGGCAGGGCAGGATCGACCGGATTGCAGAGGATGCCTATGCCCTCTTCATCGGCAAATATAGAAGGCTAGCCTGGGCATTAGGGCGGCGGCTCTTCCCAGCTTTGGGCCGGGAGATGCCTAGCCAAATTCGTACGAATACGCTGGTCTTGAAATCGGCTTGGAGTACTTACAATCCGCCTGAATTCGCAGGCCGCGCCGTCCTCTTCAATGTCTACGGCCGCACTCCGGAGTACAAAGTGGACCCGCTGTTGGGATGGCAGAAGTGTGTGGCCGGCACGATCGATTTGAAAATGGTGCAAGGGGACCATTACTCATTGCTGCACCCGCCTCACGTGCATGATTTGGTAAGGAATATGCTGCCATATCTGGGCAGTCCGGAGTGCGCTTTTCCGGTGGGAGGAAGCTTAGCGTGCAGATCGACTTCACCGTCGTAATTCCCACCTATCGCAGACCTGAGCTGCTGAAGGGCGCAATCAAAAGCGCCTTAACTCAGGAAGGTGTAACGCTTGAGGTTCTTGTTGCCGACGACTGTCCCGATGCGTCGGCAAGAGACGCCGTCCGTGCGCTTTCCGACCCGCGCGTGCAGTACCAACTGAACCCAAGACCCACCGGCGGAAACCCGAGCGTGGTCAGGAACCTCACCTGGCCCAACGCGAACGGCCGATACATCCATTTTCTCGATGACGACGACATTGTGCCGCAAGGCCACTATGCGGCGGCAAAGGCTGCATTTGCGGCCTATCCCGGCGTGGGACTGGTGTTCGGACGCGTCGAGCCGTTCGGTTCCTGCCCTCCGACGCAACTGCAGCATGAGGAGCAGTACTTCGCCAATGCAGCCCGGAATGCATCGGCCTGCGGGCGCTTTGGCCGGAAGCTCGCATTTGCAAGCCGCACCCTGTTTGGCCCCGCCATGGTTGTTTGCAGCGCGGGGGTAGTGCGCCGGGAATGCCTTGAACGGATTGACGGTTTTGATTCCAAAATGCGTTTGTTGGAAGATTCAGATTTTTTCTTGCGCATGATGAGACAGTGTGGCGCGGTTTTTCTAGACCGTCCCGCTGTTCACTACCGGATTGGGTACCCGTCGCTTATGCATTGTCCCGATCCGCCGCCCGAGCAGCTGCGCCTGCTGCGTGCGGCACGGCGGCACATGCAGTGGAAATACCGGAAAGAAAGGGGCCCAGCTGAGTTTTACGCTCTCGCGCTGCTTTCGCGCACCCTTCTCCGCGTGGTGTAGCAGCGCTCCCATTGAGACTGAACCGGCTCATACCTCCCCATTCAATCTTGTATCACCCTATCTGATTGAAGCTTGACCGTAGAAAAGCTAAAGTCTCTTGATTGGGTTACCTCAAGCGAAGGTCTTCTATGAAGTTGGGAATGTTCGTTAGACTTTGGGCCGCCGCAACCCTATTGCTTATCGTAAGTATAGAAATATACCAAGCAATTCACGGCATTACCGAGGATGTAATCGGAGTCCGGCTTGTTGCGGGGTTATATATGTCGGTCTGGGCCTCTGTGATTGCGGCCGTTGTTTTTAGTCTTCTGGCCATAATTTTCCGCAAATCTGAAGCCTGATTGCCATTAAAAGCATAAGTTCTAGAGTCCGAGATAAGCTCTTCGAACTTCGGGATCGGAGGCAACCTCCTCCGCCTTTCCAGTGAGAACAACCCGTCCAGTCTGGAGCACATAGGCCTTGTCCGCGATCGAGAAGGCTTCCGCTAGCCGCTGCTCGACAAGCAAGACTGTTACACCAAGCTTTCTGATTGCTAGTATGGCGTCGAAAATCTCGTCCACCAGCTTCGGCATGATGCCCTGCGAGGGCTCGTCCAGCATGATGAGGCGGGGCCGGGTCATAAGCGCCCGCGAGATAGCGAGCATCTGCTGCTCGCCGCCCGAAAGCGTTTCCGCACGCTGGAAAAGCCGCTCTTTGAGGCGCGGGAAGAGGCCAAAAACCTGTTCGAGCGGAGCGTCGCGCCCCGCCAGCTTCCGGTGCAGGTAACTGCCAAGCCTCAAATTGTCCGAGACGGATAGCCGCGGAAAGAGCCGCCTGTTCTCGGGGACGTAAGCGATCCCCATGGCGGTTATAAGATGAGGGAGCAGTCCGCCGATGCTTTCTCCATCGAAGAAAATGGTGCCCGCGCGAGGGGTTTCCATCCCCGCAACGGTCTTGAGGAGAGTCGATTTGCCGGCACCATTTGCACCAGCGACAGCAACAATCTGGCCCGCTTCCAAGGACAAAGAGACATCCGAAATTGCAACGAGGCCGCGATATGCCGTTGTTACGTTCGCGAGTTCAAGCAGCACGCGCGCGGTCCCCGAGATAGGCCCTGATTACGGAAGGGTCTCGCACCACCTGATCCGGCGCGCCCTCACAGAGAACCGAGCCAAGATCGAGCACAATCACCCGTTCCACCAGAGGCATTACCACCTCCATCACATGCTCCACCATGATGATCGTAATTCCATGTTGGCGCATCTTCCGGACCAGCTCGGCACCCTTAGCAGCTTCCGAAGGGGTCAAGCCGGTCAGAACCTCGTCAAGCAGCAGCAATTTTGGGCCTGTGGCGAGGGCACGGGCCATCTCAAGACGCCGCCGCTCCGGCGGAGTGAGTTCGCTGGCTGGCACAGCAGCGCGGGAGGCAAGAGCGGTGAACTCTAATGCTTCTATTGCGGCTTGCCGAGCCGCCTTCGAGTCCGCGGCGCGTACAAAAGCGCCGACGATGACATTGTCGAGGACCGTCATGGTCTCGAAGCTTTTCGGCACCTGGAAGGTTCGTGCGATCCCGAGCGCGCAGCGGCCGGCAGCTGAAATACGGGTAATGTCTGCCCCATCGAAGATTATCTTGCCGGAAGTAGGCGGGTAGCTTCCCGCAATAATATTGAACAGAGTTGACTTGCCGGCCCCGTTCGGCCCGATCAGACCCAAAAGTTCGCCCTGACGGACACGGATTGATATGCCGGAATTGGCGGCAAGGCCGCCGAATTGCTTTGTAATATCCTCCAATTCCAGAAGATCATGGCCGGTCATGATCTTTTCCAATTCACAGGCGCCCTTGTGAAGATGCTGAGCAATCCTTCGGGCTTTATCAGCGCGATCGACATGATGAGCGCGCCATAAATAATGAGATCGGCTCCGCTTCCGGAGCCGCCGAGGTAACTGCGTGTAAATTCTGTCAGCGGAATCAAAATCGCAGCGCCTGCCAGAGGTCCCCACAGCGTTCCGACGCCACCGAGAACGGCCGGCAAAGCAAACAGCAGGGAAAAGCGAAAACTCATGACGCTTTCCGGATCGATATAGGATACGAATGCCGCATAGAGCCCTCCGCCTGCCGCAGTAAAAAACGCAGAGATCGCTGCCGCCGTCATTTTCGACCAGAAAACATCGACACCCAGGCTTTCTGCTGCGTCAGGATTATCTTTCACGGCCCGCCACCAATAGCCGGCGCGCGTGTCTTCAATCAGAAAGGTGCTAGTCCAGGTCAAAATGGCTAGCCCGAGCGCGAGATAAAAATACGGGACCTTGTCTCTGCCAAATTGCAGGGTCCACCAGCTCCGCGAGCTGATAGGCCACTGGATGCCAAGCGCTCCGCCGACAAAGTCCCAGTTGTGAACCAGCAGAAGGCCGATTTCCGCGATGACAATCGTCGCAATGCTGAAATAATGGCCCTTAAGGCGAAAGCACGGATAGCCCAGCAAGAGCGCCATGGCTGCGGACAGGACACCCCCAAGTGCAAGCCCAGCCCAAGGGGTTATGCCGTAGTTCACAAATAAAACGCTGGCTGCGTAAGCGCCAACCCCGAAATAAAGTCCGTTTCCAAGCGAGATCTGACCGCAATACCCGCCAAGAATATTCCACGCCTGCGACATCGCCGCATAAATGAGAAGAAGAACGAGCACGTTGAGGAGGTAAACATCTTTTATCGCGAACGGAAGTGCAGCGATTGCAGAGAAGACCGCAACCGCGATCAGAGCTTGCCTAACCCGCTTCGCTGCTACGTCTCTAAGCAGCGCCGCCGAAGGCGTATCGTCCTCGATAGTGGAGGCTACACTTGAACCCATGCTAGAGCCTTCCGAAGAGGCCGCTCGGCCTGATGAAGATAACCGCCAAATAGAGGGCGTAAATCCCAACGGCTTTCATGGAAGATGGCAGCACGAGCGTGGTCGCAGCCTCGGTCAACCCAACGATGATCCCCGCC